>Ga0210408_10004900_pt1 | contig 11885 bp, 10 predicted proteins | sample IncBWH4MmetaG_FD_155471 | JGI IMG/M metagenome (GOLD analysis project Ga0210408, IMG submission 155471) | Forest soil microbial communities from Barre Woods Harvard Forest LTER site, Petersham, Massachusetts, United States - Inc-BW-H-4-M | ecosystem: Environmental > Terrestrial > Soil >... | reverse complement strand
GCGACACGATGATGGCCGCGGCAAACGAAGCCCACCCGGAAGGGGCCGCTAAGCCCACCAGCAGATTGATCACCAGCATGTGGTAGAGGTACAGTCCGTAAGAAACATCGTGGTGCCGCAGGATCCTGTCCGAAAGCCGGGGAGCAGACATCGCCAGAGAGACGATTAGCCCTGCAAGGGGCAGCAGGTAGACCGGATTCATGTTGTTGCTTCCGGTACCGACGCCTAGCCATCGGCCGGCTACGCACAACAGCAAGTATCCGAGTCCCCACCAAGGGGCACGACCGACCAGCCATCCGCGCACGGTGCTCCAATTTCTCTGAATCAAGGCCCCCACCAGAAACATCCACAGATACGGTACCAGCGTCACCTGCAGCAAAGAGTAGGCTCGGGCCAGCCCACCAGAGGGGCGGCCACCGACGATCAGCAGTTGGACCACGAGACTCGCTAGGGCGATCGCGAGCAGGCGCATATTCCCGAGACGCCTACGCAGCCGCAGAATCCCGTAGAGAGCCGGCAGGACAATATAAAATTCGAGCTCGACCGGAATGGTCCACAGGCTGCCGTTCAGGGCGGTGTTCAGAGGCTCGAGGAAGGCGGCCTGAAAATTCTGAAAAATGCTCATTTGCCCTGCCCACCACACCAGCCAGTCCGGCGCGGTGATTCGGGCGAAGGAGCCGACTCCGAGAGCAAGAATCACGGCGACGCTGATGACGAGGCAGACCCATAGGCCAGGGAAGATGCGCAAGCACCGATTTCGTAGGTAATCACGCAATGAATTGGAGTGCTCGTACGACTTGGAGATCAAGACCCCGCTGATCACGAAGAAAATCGGGACGCCGGGGAGTCGAACCAAGCCGCCCCCCAGCAGGTGCGCAACGTAGCCGGTCGGCTTCAGGATTCCGATGGCGTGCCCTAGCGAGACCTGCAGTGCCGCGAGCAGCCGCAGCAGGTCGAAGTTGTTGACACGCCAATCACTCGCCAGCCCCTCGGATAAGCCAATGCCACTCTCGCCAAATTTGCGGCAGCCACGAGCAACCACCAGGTGGAATAACGCATCCAGCGTGTCTGGGATGCGGTTAGGCAGGCGCATGGCTATCACAGGTCATCATTTGGTTGGCACTCGCTGTAACGCGGATTTACTGTCGGGAGGTATTGCCGGTCGTTGGATTGCAACGCAGGGTCTTCATGATTGCACTGCGCTTGCGGGCGGTGTGGCAATCAGTGCTCTCGGCGTCAGCTCTCCATTGGGATCGGGCGTGAGCAAAAAGTACTGGGATTTTCCGCTCACCGTCTCTCCGAAGCCCAAGATGTCGCCGCGGTCGTTGATGGCGGCCGCCTGCGCAAAACGATAGCCGTCGGGTGTCAAGTCGAAAACTCCCGAATCCGCACTCCACCTGAAGAGATGCCGTCGGTTGTAACCAGAGGGTTGGTACCATCCGACGACGCTCGCGGCGGAATTTATTCCGACCGCAGAGCTGGGCAAACTTAAGATCACGGTAGCGATGCCATTCTTGAACACAGTTGCCATCGCTTGACCATCTGAGATGGAGCCCCCGGCCGCTTCGCCCAGGTCGTTTATCGCATAGACAAACCCGGTCAGATACTGAGTCGTGCCGTGGTTTAGAACATAACCGCGCTCCCCCGTGGAACGCAATTGGCCGGTGAGGAGACGCCGGATGAGGCCGAGTCTCCGATTGCCAATGATGGTGCCGCTGGAATTAATGCCCAGTGCGACGGTGCTGGTTCCGGATACGGGCAATCTTGAATAGGCGCCATTAGACCAAAGCCACCCTACCAGTTTGTTACTCGAGGTATGGTCATATCCAACCACCTCTCCCCGGTTGTTGATGCCGATTGCAGCGCCGCCAAGATCCGTCGGGTCCGCCAGCGGTAGGACAGTGAAGCGACCGCGCTCACATATAAACCAACGAGATGGTAGGTCGCCGGCAGAGGTGTGGATGGTGCCGACGACTGCCCCGCGGTCGTTTATGCCGAACACCCGGGGCGTATTGAAGTCGTGGCTTGGAAGGCCGGGCGGGACCCCCAAGTTAGTTAGCACACCGTTGGACCATTCCGCGAGCGAAACAGACCCGTCGGAGTTGGCAATTCCGCCGGCGACCACACCGTCGATACTCAGGGCCTCGCCGCCCGAATTGGAGAACGGGATGAAAGGGAGTGGGGTTACTTCGTACTGTTCAGGTACAAAACGAGAATTCATGGTGAGTCGCTGTTCGATGGCGTTTCATTTTGCTCGCTGAGTATACCCGCCGTCCCGAGTCGACACGCCGAGTCGCGGACAGTTCCGCGACGAACGACCATGCTGCGCTCATTCGCAACGCGTCCCCCGCACACATGTCGACGATCCAGGGTCTCAGAGTACAATGCGCCATCATTCAGAAAGCACATCGGACTGGGAAGGTGCGTCGTTGCGACCTCATCTTTGAAAGCACCGGGCGGGCGGGATGTCAGAGTGCGCGCTGGCGCCGGCGCCGGCGCAGGCGTTCGTAAGGAGTTGCGACGTGCAGCAGGAACTTCCACAAGCCGCGCTCGCCGTTCACGAGTATCCGCGGCAGACGCAGTCGGTCGTCCGACGCCCGCGCCACTCCCGGCAGGGCCGTCATCGCCGAGGAGTAGCCGGCGCGCCGCGCCAACTCGACAATGTCGGCAGTAAAGTGGCCGAAGGGATAAGCGAAATGCTCGATCGGGACGCCAAGCATGTTGCGCAGCGCAGTCCGACTCTCCGCGATCTCGTCGCGCGCCACATCTTGCGGCAATTCATGCAGCCGCCGATGCGAGAGCGAGTGCGAGCCCACCTCCATGCCGGCGGCCAACCACTGGTCAAGCTGATCGCGGCTCATCAATGGCTTTTTTTCCCGCAGATACTCCGCGTCCCAGCGGTTGTGCGTCCCGACGGCGCCGCTGACGACGTAACAGGTGGCTCCGAAGCCATACCGTTTCAAGAGCGGCGCTGCCATCGTCAGCGTGTCGGTGTACCCATCGTCAAACGTGAACACGACACAACCGCGCGACGTGCCATCGGTCAGGCGGGCCATGCCTTCGCTCGTGGAGACGCCGCGCAGGCCGAGACGACGCAACGTCCACAGCTGCCGCTCGAAGCTGTCCGGGCTCACATACAGCAGCTTGAAGGACGCGTCTTTGGGCGCCATCGCCACGTTGTGATAACAGAGAATAGGAAGCGCCGACATGATCGATAGAATATTACTGGTAGCCTCAATTAGCACGGGTCGAGCGCCGTGAGCAGCCAAAATGTGGGGCGGTATGCGCTTCTGAAGCACGCGGCGCGCTGGCTGAATTTGCTCGTGGACCGCGGCCGCCGGTCCGATGGCTTGTTGCAGTCCGCGCAGACCTGGGAGGCGCAGTATGCCGCAGGGAGGTGGGACTTCCTTGCGGAACTTTCCGAGTTGGCGCGCTTCAGTGTACTGGCGGGCTACATTTGCCACCTGAAGCCCGGCGGGACGGTGCTGGATACAGGATGTGGCCAGGGCGTTCTGATGCGCAGACTCCCGGTGTCTTGCTATTCGAGGTATGTCGGGATCGACGTGTCGGGCAGCGCAATCTCCGTGGCGCAGGAGCACGGGAACGAGCGCAGTACGTTTCTCGCGGCGGACTGCCAGGAGTTTTCGCCCGCGGAGCAATTCGACGTCATTGTGTTCAACGAAGTGCTGTGTTGCCTGCGCGATCCGCTGCGCACCGTGGAGCGATATGCGCGTTCGCTGAACCCCGGTGGCCTTCTGTTGGTGTCACTGTGCACGGCCGCGCGCGGCAGTGCCATGATACTGAGGCGACTCAAGCGAGCATATCCGACCGTCGATGAAGTTCGCGTAGTCCACAGCGGCAGGAAGGTTTCCTGGGTGTGTACTGCCTTGCGCCCCGAGGCGCGTAGCGAGCGGGTTTGATGGGAGCGGAAGCAGGACGCTCGCAGCACGCCTCCAATGCGATCGTGTCGGTGGTATTGCCGACCTTCAATCGGCTGAGGTTTCTCCGGCCGGCAATAGAATCCGTATACGCTCAGACGTTCGCCGACTGGGAGTTGATAATCGCCGACGATGGCTCGGATCTCGAGACCAGGCAATATCTTCAGTCCCTCGCGGATGACCCGCGCGTCACGGTGGTCTGGCTGCCGCACACCGGCAAGCCCTCGATGGTCCGCAACGCAGCCGTGCTGAGGGCCGCCGGCGAGTACGTCGCCTTCCTGGACTCCGATGATCTGTGGGCGACCCGCAAGCTGGAGCGGCAGATCGAGACACTGCGTGCCCGGGTCAACTGTCGCTGGAGCTACACGGCGTTCTTGCAGGTTGATGGATCCGGCAATCCCCTGCCAGAGGAGGCTCAAAGGCCCTGGGTACCTCATGAGGGCGACATTTTCGAGCAGGTGGTGACCGGCCGCGCGCAGATCAGAACTCCCAGCGTGCTGGCAACGCGCCAGTTGATCGCGCAGGCGGGTGGGTTTGATGAGGGTCTGCTCTCTGGGGAGGACTATGACCTGTGGCTGCAGCTGGCCCTCTACAGCGAGGTCGCAATCGTCGACGAGCCGCTCCTGTACGTGCGGCGCCACCCGGACAGTCACACCAGCGACTGGCAAAGCGCGTTCGTAGGTCGGGATAGCTCGCTCAGCCGGCGCCAGCAGCTCGTCGACGGCGGGCGGCGTTCGCTCTTGCGTGAGGAGCGCGTGAGAAACGCGCTGAAGCTCGCCGCGACCCATGCAGAACTGGGTGCCCAAGGCCGCATGCTCCGCGCGTTGTGGGAGAGCTTGCCGTACTCCTGGACGTATCCGCGATGGTGGCTGAGCGGCCTGAAGACGGTGCTACTACGCCCGTACCTGCCGCGTCGGCGCGGCGCGTGAGAGCCACGGCGCGATGATAGTCAACACGCAACGTTTATTCTTGAACCTCCTATCGACGATGCGCATCGACACCGTCTGCGACGTCGGATCGATGGACGGTACGGACTCCCTGAAATTTCGCGATGCAGTCCCGGAATCGAGCATCTATGCGTTCGAGCCCAATCCAGAGAACCTCCGGCGGATGCAAGCCGATCGAATGCTTCAAGAGCGCAGTATCCAAGTCGTACCGTTGGCGGCGACCAACTATGACGGCGACGCCGAGTTCTTCCTCGTCGAGGCGGACTATTCTCGACGCGAAAGCCGGCGTGGATTGAGCTCGCTCTACAAGCGGTCAGATGACTGGTCGACGCCGGTGGGAGTCGTGCGGGTCAAGGCGACGCGGCTGGACACATTCCTTGCCGACAAGTGTCCGCCCCATTCGCGATTGGCCTTGTGGATTGACACGGAAGGCAAGGCATATGAAGTGATCGAAGGTATCGGCGATTTCGTGGATCACATCCATCTCCTCATCGTTGAGGTCGAAACCGAGCCTTGCATCGGTTCGAATCAGAGACTCTATCCGGAAGTGAAATCGCTGCTGCGGCGGCTCGGCCTTGCGGAGTTGGCAACGGACCAAGCCCCCAGTCAACTCCAGTTCAACGCGCTGTTCGTTCGATGCGATCTTTCCGTCGGCAAGCGGTTTCAGGTCAAGGCGTGGCTGGTGCACGCCCGGCTGCGCTACTTTCTCGTCCGCGCCATCGCCAAACTGTGCCCCGCGTGCCTGCGTCGGTTACGCGCCATGGGGCGCAAGGCGTCGCGCTGATCTATCGACCGAAGTAGCGTCGCGGCGCGGATGCCGGCCATCATCGCTTCTTCATCGCAATCAGGAAATGATCTCCCATTCCGCGCGCCAGCGGCCACGCGGCGACGCGGCGGTCCAAACGCCACAGCCATTCGTGCAAGCGGGGATGTTTCTCGCGCACCCACGTCAAATAGGGTGGCGGTGCGAAGACGCACAGTCCGCGAAAGTGCTCAAGTGTGAAATGCGGTTTGAAGGCTCGATAGAATTCGCGCGGAGCGTAGTACCGAGTCCAAATCGTGTGGTTATTCATGCCTACGGGTACCGCGTTGCGGGCGAACCGTATTTTCGCCCTCGCCCAGCGTCCGCGCCGCAGGTAATGCGCAATCTCCCATGGGCAAAGGCGCCCGATCACCGTGAACACGAGCGCGCCCCCGGGCCTGAGCAGGCGAGCACATTCGCGCGAAACATCGGCAAGGTCGGGCACGCAATTGAGCGGCCCAAGATTGGAGTACGCGCCATCGTAAACCCCCTCACCGTCCATGCGGTGCAGCTCGTGTGCACCCACCGCAATCGCCCGCACACGATCGCCCAAGCGCTCGCGCTCGGCACGGTCGCTGGTCCGCCGCACCATCTGCGGCGACCAGTCAGTGGCCGTGATGTGGTGTCCGAGCCGCGCCATGCGAATGGCGTCAAGGCCGGTGCCGCAGCCCAGGTCGACCAATCGGCTGGCTGGCGCGAATGTGGCGTCCAACCAGTGCCACATTTCGCCGCGCATGTCCTGGATCAGGTCATTGTTTCCGCGCGGTCCGTCGTAGTCCGCGGCGACGCTGTCGAAAGCGTCTCGGGTGTCGCGCAATTGAGGCGGCGTCGAGGCCGATGGCGCCGGATCTTCGTTACGCAATGTGTTCATGGTCGATACAGTCAATACGTGTCGCCGTTACGACCCCGTTCCCGATATGCTACGAAGACTACATGACCGATAAGAATGACACCATGTTACCCGATCAGTACATCGATCCGTTTGGTGAGCAGTCGCCGATAATGATGCGGGAACGCCTGCAATTGCTGGGCGCGCGCTTCCAGTTCCAGAGCAATAGCCGTCAGTTGCTTCATCTGGTGGATGCTGCCTATACGGACCTGCCGCGCCATCACCTATCCGCCACGGTTCCACGCCTGAAAGTCAGCCTTCTGCTGAAGGGCGGCGACCCGCCGCACCGACGCAGACGATTCGAGCCGCCGGCGCTCAATATGTTTTCCGGAGCCGGCCTCTTGGGAGGGGCCCCCGATTCGTCGAACTTCGTCGTCGTGTCTCCACAAGAACGGGCGGCGCTCGTGGTCGTATCGCCGGCCATGTTGCGATTTCCCTACCACACTCGCTACGAACTCATCGAGTTTGCGGTGTTCACGCTCGCGGCCCGCACCCAGAGATTGGTGTCTCTGCATGCGGCCTGCGTTGGCCGCAGCGGTCGCGGGATCTTATTGATGGGGCCAAGCGGATCGGGAAAGTCGACCTTGACCATGCAATGGGTGTTGCAGGGCCTCGATTTTCTGTCGGAGGACAGTGTATTTGTCGCGCCGGACACCATGCTTGCGACAGGCGTTTCAAACTTCCTGCACGTTCGCTCCGACTCGCTACGCTGGATTGAAAAGTCTCATGATGCCGCGGCGATCCGCAAATCACCGGTTATCCGGCGCCGCACCGGTGTAAGGAAATTCGAGGTCGACCTGCGGCGCGGCCGTTATCGCCTCGCGCCCTCCCCGCTGAAGATTGCCGCCGTCGTGTTTCTTTCCCGGCAAAGTGCCGGCGGTCGCCCGCTCCTCACACCGCTGTCGAAGCCACGTCTTCTCGCGCGATTGACGGCCGCCCAAGGCTACGCAGCGAGCCAACCGCAATGGAGCACGTTCAGCAAGGAAGTATCAAAACTCGAAGGATTCGAGTTGCGTAGGGGGCGCCATCCGCTGGAGGCGGTCGAGACACTGCGGGAACTGCTTGGAAGCCGGGCGCGATAGGCCAAGACGAGCGAGGACGGCAGGTGCGCATTGCTTTGGTGGTACCGGGAGGCGTCGACCGATCGGGGGAATACCGGGTGATCCCGGCGCTGCTGGCTTTGATCGGACGGCTGTCGCTTCAGGACGAGGTTCATGTGTTCGCCTTGACTCAGGAGGCGGAGCCAGGCGACTGGATGCTCGTCGGGGCTCACATTCACAACATTGGATTCCGGTACACGCATCTGCGAGCGGTGCGCGCCATTTCGAAAATGCACCGCTGGTTGCCTTTCGATGTAATACACGCCATCTGGTCCGGAAATTGCGGTTTGATAGCGGCGGCGGCAGGCAGGTTGCACGGCATCCCGTGCCTCGTACACGTCGCCGGCGGCGAACTCGTTTCGATACCCGACATTGCCTACGGCGGCATGCAGACCTGGCTCGGACGACTGCGCGAAGCGTTGGTTCTACGCCGGGTTTCCACGGTCACCGCCGCAAGTGCGCCTATCATCGCGATGTTGAGCCAGTTCGGGGTCGCGGCACATCGAGTGCCGCTCGGCGTCGATTTAGAAATCTGGCCTCCCCGCGAGCCCGTCCGTCGCGATCCCAACAGATCGGCAAGGCTGATCCACGTCGCGAGCCTCAACCGTGTGAAGGACCAATCAACTCTGTTTCGTGCCCTCGCTGCGCTGATGACGTCCGGTATGAGGTTCGAGATGGATGTCGTTGGCGACGACACCTTGCATGGCGAGATACAGGCGCTGACGAATGAATTGGGATTGTCGCAGAGAATCCGATTTCAGGGATTTCTGACGCAGCGGCAACTGCGTCCGCTTCTGGAGGCAGCCGATCTCATGGTGCACTCGTCGCGCCATGAAGCAGGTCCCTTGGTTATCCTGGAGGCCGCTGTTGCGGGTGTACCCACCGTTGGCACCATGGTGGGCCACATCGCTGAATGGGCACCCGATGCTGCAATAGCGGTGCCTGTCGGCGACTGGGCCCGCCTGGCAGGTGCCATCCGTCAGATATTGGAAGACGAAGAGATGCGCCTTCGCATTGCACGTGAGGCGCACAAGCGCGCCCTGCGGGAAGACGCCGAGTATACCGCCGGGCGATTTCGCGCGCTTTATGCGGAGCTTGTCTAGAGCTCCCCGGTCGCCATGGTGAAAGTCTGCAAAAAGTGAAAATCCGCGCGTTTCAATGCGTACTGCGCATGCCGCGGGTCGCACACTCGAGCGAGTTCGGCATAGTCGTCGGCCGATAGATAGGGCCGCAGCCGCTCACCCCAGGTATCTCTGAATATTGAATCACGCAGATAGGATTCCGTGGCGGCGTCGACAGGAGACACTCGTTCGATCAACACGGTTCGCGCCGTGACATTTTGCAAATTGGCTGAGCGCAGCAGGCCGACGATCCCTCGCACCGACTTGAGTTCGCGCTCATCCAGAGAATACCGTTCGCGGTAGTACTGACGCACCGCCTCGTTGGTCACCCGCTCGAGCCGCGAATCCCACGCAAAGTACATGTCAGGCAGGAGCGAGCTTTGACCGAGCGCGATCCGGCCGCCATGACGCAACAAGGCCGCGAGCCGATTTATCCCCCGAAGCGGATCACGAAGATGATTGATGGTGTTGACGCACCAGACGAAATCGATGCTCGCGGCCTCCAGAGGAGCCGTCAAGAGATCTCCCTGCATAACTTCGATCTGCGGGGAGGCGTGCCGGCGAGCAGCTTCGGCATGCGCCGCCGAGAGGTCCATGCCGATGACACTTCCCGTCGGTTTGACCTCGTCGAGCAGCCATGGCAGCGCCTCCCCCGTTCCGCATCCGGCGTCCAGGATCCGCATGCCGGGACTTAAGCCCACGCTCGCGACCAATCGGCGAAGCTCGGGTTCGGCGAATGAATTGAACAGGCTCAATTTCCGGGAATAGTCCCGCGACGGTGTATCGCCCAGCAAGGCGGCCGACGAGACCGCAACTGCCGGCACCGGCTGAGTCATTGCGCCGCTACCTCGCGACTGCGACCGCGATTGGGGCTGTGACTGCGGCCAGCGGATTCGGCGACCGGTATTGCTGCTCCCGGCTCAACAGTTCCTGCCAGCGCTGATCGAGCGAGTGACGAGCTTCGGCCTGCAACTCGCTGCCCGCCGCGGTGCCGCTGGTCTGGATCGTGATCTGGTCGTGCAGCAGGTTCCTGATGGCACGATAGAAATCGGAGGTGTAGGTACCCTGAAACATCATTTCCAGATCGTTGCTCTCCTGCCAATGCGTCTTTCTGCCCAGCTGCGCCTTCACCAGGTCGTAGAATTTCGTCCCCGGCAAGGGATAGGAGACGCTGACGCCGATCTCGTCGGGCCGCGCCGAATCGAGTAAATCGCGCGTCGCCAGAATGTCCTCGAGTTCCTCATCCATGTAGCCCAATTGAATGAAAAACCCGACGCGAATGCCGGCCGCCTGGAGACGCTCCCGCGCGACGTGGATTTCGGCCACGGTGGTGCCCTTGTTCATCGCGTCCAGCACCCGCTGGCTGCCGCTCTCCGCGCCGATCCATGCCTCACGGCAGCCGGCATCGCGCAGCGCTTCGGCCATGCGCTCGCTGACCAGGTCCGCGCGGGTCTGGATGGTGAAGGGAATCTGAGCGCCGGCGGCCCGCACCGACGCGGCGAACTCCGCGACCCAGTCGACTCGAAATCCGAAAATATCGTCCGCGAACCAGATATGGTCGGGATCGAATGATTGCTTGAGATGGGCCATCTCCGCGGCAACCTCGGCCGCATCCCGCTGCAGGTACTGATTGCCCCAGATCGGTTTCGCGCACCAGGCACAGCGAAACGGGCACCCGCGCGAGGCGGCCATGTTCAGACTGAAGTAACCGTGAGCCTTGAGCCACATTGCGCGGTAACGATCCATGTCCACCAGGTCCCACGCGGCCAGGCCGGCGTTGGCGGCGACGGGTAAAAGCCTCGATCCGGCTTTGGTCAGCACCTGGCCGCCGCTGAGGGACGCGATTCCATTCACTCCGTGCACCAGATCGGCACAGTCGGCCGCCGGATTCGATTCGAGCCGCGGCAACACCTCGAGCAGGGTCGACAGACCCTCCCCCATCAAGGCGAGATCCGCGCCGGCTTTAAGATAGGGAGCCGGAGCGTCGGTGACGTCGGGACCCGCGGCAATGACTCGGGCCCCGGTGTGCCGCGCCGATGCAATCATGTCGCAGGCCGCGCGGCGCATGGCGCCAAGGCACATCTTGCTCAGAAAGTTGAAGTTATCCTCGTAGAACAAGACGAGTTGAGGTTGGCTCGACTGCAGCAGCCGATGGTACTCGTCCATTCCGTCCGCCAACATGGCGTCGAAGAAAGATACTTGGTGCCCGGCCTTGCGCAGCAGGGCCACCACTTGCAGCGTGGCGAGCGGCGGATAGGGTTTGGCGCGCGCTACTTGCTTGTGATCGAGATGCAGGTAGTACGAGTGGCAAACCAGTATTGAAAGCATCGTCGCTCCGTCAATTGCGGCGCACGAATTATCCTGCGCCTACGGTTCGTCCACGGCCCCACGCGCGAACTTAGCGCGGCATACCGAGTGAGTACTGGAATCGGGCGATTAGGTTTAACTTGCGAAAGGATTTTCGAACTTTTAGCGTTCGCGCCGATTCAACTCGATAGCCCAGGCAACTAGCGCTCCAATACTATCCGATAAACTAGCGCTCCAATACTATCCGATATCAGGCGGCCGGGCGACTCAATGAACCCCTGCACTTAAATCGACTGTCCGTGCCTTGACGGCGCTGCCCGAGACCACGATCTCGCCGACCGAGATGGGCAGCTTGAACCGCCGCGGTCCGCAGCTTCCTGGATTGACATACATGATCCCGTCGCGCTCCTCCACCGACGGCTTGTGCGAATGACCGGAGACGACCACGCGCACGCCCGCGGCGCGCGGATCGATATCGAGTTCGGCGAGATCATGAATGACGTAGAGGAATACGTTGCCCACTCTGATCAACTCGGTGCGCCGCAGGCGCGCGGCCCAGGGCGCGGCATCATTGTTGCCCCTGACTGCGATGAGCGGAGCCACGGCCTCCAGTTCGTCGAGAATTTTCGGATCGCCCACATCGCCGCCATGCACGATGTAGTCGCTGCCGATGAGAAACGCACGCGCTTCGGGCCGGAGCAGTCCATGGGTATCCGAGACAAGTCCGACGCGCAGACCCGGGTTGGTCTTCATACTAGCCTTGTGAACACGCCGCGGGCCG
>Ga0210408_10004899_pt1 | contig 11887 bp, 9 predicted proteins | sample IncBWH4MmetaG_FD_155471 | JGI IMG/M metagenome (GOLD analysis project Ga0210408, IMG submission 155471) | Forest soil microbial communities from Barre Woods Harvard Forest LTER site, Petersham, Massachusetts, United States - Inc-BW-H-4-M | ecosystem: Environmental > Terrestrial > Soil >... | reverse complement strand
CGCTATTGCTGCTGGCCGCCGCCTCACCGAACAAACCATCATTCCTGCTCTCGCCTGACAAATCTGCTCACAAGATGCAAACACTGAGGTCGTAAGCGACTAATTAATTCTCAGGGTCCTTGTTTTCCCATTCCCGTAGGCTAGGGCCAATGGTTCTGCGAACGGTGTCGTCTTGCAGCTCGTATCCCTCACCCTTTAGTTCCTCATTTACCTGGCGGGCGAGTTCCGCCAATCGGCCATGGCCACGTTTAGGCTTCTTTTCGCTGTTAAGAATTCGCTCGGCGGCCTTCCACGCGAGAGCAGTAAGCCTGGTTTTGCCACCTTTGGGGCCGGGTGAGATCCGGTAGTTGCTAACGGTACCGGCTTCCGGTTCAGCGGGTGCACCCCGCGTTGGGTCGGTTCGCAACTCCGCCCGCAACGTGGTCTCGGCCGGCAAGGCCGCTCTGCCGGCCCTGGGCCATACACGCATGACGTCGTCGCGCGAGAACTCCACGCCCGTCCAAGCGGGCCGACTTCTGGATTTCGAGCGCAGCTCCACCTGTGACCGCAACTCATCGAGAGCGCGTGCCAGCGCCTCATGATATTGCTCGCCCGGCACATGGTCGGGCCGCGCGAAGAAGGTTAGATCCTTCCACTCGTCCGCTGATATGGGCTCGAACGAGGGATGCAGTTCACTATTCTCGTCCGAGAACCAAACGAAGGCAGGGTCGGTGGGGTGCAGTGGCAACGCGCGGTCGGTCAGGTATATGCGCCGCTGTCCGCGCGCTCTGATTTGGCCGGAAACGCATCGGCTTTCGAGCGCAGATCGGATTTGCCGGACCGCTATGCCGGAGTCGTGACCTCGGATCCAGCCCACTACTTGGGCCAGTGAAAAATAAAGAATCCTAATTCGTACTCCGGAGATGTTGTGACCGTCCGGCGGCCGGATTACATCGACATCGAGCCGCAACTCGTGGTCGCGTCTCTCGATCAAGCTGGGGTCGAAGGGTTGTCTAGCGGTTCCGAATACCCTCGTCGCAGCGAAGCGCCCTGTCCCCGCAGCCTCCCGGAAGTCGGTGACCAGCTCATCATCGAGCCGGTGAACCTCATCAATTAGCGCAGCGCCGTTAGGTACGCGGGTTGCCCAAGAATCCCACTGAGTTAGCTCCTGGGCTCCGTCCAGGTCGCGTAAACCCGACGCAGGCGGCCGCGTCCGTAACTGGTGTAGTCCTGATGCTGAGAGCCGAAAATCGTCTGCGAACCCTGGCCAAGCTGCGACATTCCGTCCCGGATCTCGGCCAGCAGCTCGCAGTACCGCAACCATTTCGCTGGGTCCGCGAGCGCGATTAACGCGTCGAGCACCGTCAACTCGCCAGTGAGGTGGGCATCAGACATGCGCGCTCTCCTGATGGCGCCCGCAATCGTCGCCGCCGAAGACCGACGCAGTGGCGGCTGGGGTTGGAGCTATCCGATCCGCGATCGACTGTGTCCCCCGAACGAGCGCGCCGACTCGACCGAGGCGTGGAGGTCAGCAGCAAACGCGAGTGCGCCGGAGGTCGTGGCCCACTGCGGCTGGCCTGATCACGTGAACCAGACAAGGACCGCGCTCGGCGCCACTGAGCAGTGGGTCTACGACTCGCTGCCGTGCTCCGGGTACGTGTACCTAGTGAACGGCAGGTTGACGATGACGCAGGACTGAGGAGGGCCTGAGGCGGTTTCCAAATGCAACGGCAGACGACCGCCGCAGCGAGGTCAGAACCACGAAAGCGGCGCCAACACCGCCAGTGGTATAAGAGAAACGCGGCCAGCCGTAGGGGCCTGCGTCTCCAAGCATCAGCCATATAGCACAGAGGATTTCCCAAATGTGCGGATTGGCATCTCGCGGCGTCCTATCAGCCGCCCGGAACCGGTTCCGGCTCATCCTCGCGCACCCTGAGCGCTCCCTTCAGCGGTCTCGACCTTGTAGCCGATGCACCAGCGCGACAAACGAGCCGGCGAGCACTGGATTGAGGAAGCAGATCGAGACTGCATCGTACAGCGCGCCTCGCTTCCCTGTCATCGCTGAGCCGTCCGCGCCGCAATTCTCGTGGAGCCAGACAATCATTCGATCGTGCTGTGGGCTCGCAAACGTCTAACCCGACGAGATCGAATTCAAGCGCATCGGGACCCCCCTGGGACCCCACGATATGATCCCGGCAAAGAAAATGGCCGGAACCGAGGTTCCGGCCAAGTTTGAACAGGGAGGCTTCACGTCTGGGAGACGTAAGGGTCCGCAGACCCTCTTTCCGGGCACAAGTCCCGGAAATCATCACAGCGGCAACCGCCGCCGAAACTGGCTGCAGCCAATATGGCCCAATATGCTCCCGACCACCACTCGGATTTTCTACTGGCTCATCTGCAAAAACCGCAATGCTCTGAGGCGGTGCGTCCACGAATTTTGACTGTCAGCGGCGCAACTGCCGTCAGCTCAGCCGAGTCTCCGCTACTTTGCGCAATAAGAAATCACGGAAGACACTGATGCGCTTCGAGGAACGCAGTTCTTCGGGATAGACGAAATAGGCCTCAACGGGCGGTCCGGTCAGTTCGGGCAGAACGCGCACCAGCTCGGTGTGCTCGTTGGCCATGAAGTCGGGAAGCGCGCAGATTCCCAGCCCGCTGATCACCGCCCGCAGCATCCCGTAGAAATTGTTCACCGTCAAAATCGGCTTGCGCTCTTGCGCCGCCTTGGTGCCGGCGTCGAGCAGCCAGTTGATGTTCTGCACAGGCGGGCGAGAATCTTCCCCGTAAACGATCAACCGGTGCTTGTCCAGGTCGTCGGCCTTTTGCGGCATGCCGTGCTTCTTGATGTAATCCGCCGAGGCATAAACATGGACCTGGACGCTGACGAGATGCCGCTGGATCAGATCCGGCTGGCGCGGCGGAGCCATGCGAATCGCCACATCGGCTTCGCGCATCGATAGATCGAGCTCGGCATCATCGACAACCAAGCTGACTTGGATTTCGGGGTAGAGGTCGAGAAACTCCCGAATCCGCGGCGTCAGCCAGCTCGAGCCGAAGGCCACTGTGGTTTGGATTTTGAGCGGACCCTTGGGTCGGTCCTTCGATTCGGAAATCAAGCCTTCCGCCATCGAGAGCTTGGCAAACACGTCGCGGGCGGTGCGGAACAGGAGTTCGCCCTGCTCGGTCAAAATCAGCCCACGCGCATGGCGGTGGAACAGCGGCACGCTCAGGCTTTCCTCGAGCGCGCTGATCTGCCGGCTCACCGCCGATTGGCTGAGGTTCAGCGATTCCCCCGCATGCGTGAAGCTTCCCGCCTCGGCCACGGCGTGGAATACCCGCAACTTGTCCCAATCCATTCCCATTTCCCCAGGAGCGCCCCTACGCTCGCGCTATTCGGCCGCCCGCACGCTCACCGCTTCCTCCTGCGCCGCGAGAAATTTCTCCGCCTCGAGCGCGGCCATGCATCCCATCCCGGCTGCAGTGACCGCCTGGCGAAAGATTCTGTCCTTGACGTCGCCCGCGGCAAATACCCCCGGAATCGCGGTCTGCGTCGAATCCGGGTGGGTAATGACGTAGCCCTCCGGGTCGAGCGGGAGCTGTCCGGCGAGGAAGCCGGTAACCGGGGTGTGCCCGATCGCGATAAACACGCCGTCGCAACCGAGCTCGCTGACCCCACCGCTGCGCAGGTTGCGTAACCGGATCCCGGTAACCGTTGGCGGTTCAGGCAGTCCGAGGACGTCGTCGACGACGCTGTCCCAGATGATCTCGATCTTGGGGTTGCGAAACAGCCGGTCCTGCAAAATCTTTTCCGCCCGAAGGGCGTCGCGGCGATGCACGAGCGTCACCCGCCGGGCGTGATTGGTCAGGTAGATGGCCTCCTCGACCGCGGTATTGCCGCCCCCGACCACCACGACGTCCTTCCCGCGGAAGAAAAACCCGTCGCAGGTCGCGCAGGCGGAAACGCCAAAGCCGCGGAAGATTTCTTCGCTTCGCAAGCCGAGCCAGCGAGCTTGGGCGCCGGTGGCGACGATCACGGCATCGCCGATGTAATGATCCCCCGAATCGCCGGTGGCGACAAAAGGCCGATGTCCGAGATCGATCTCGACGATAAGATCGATAATGACCCGGGTCCCGACGTGTTCTGCCTGCTGCCGCATCTGCTCCATCAGCCACGGCCCCTGGATGATCTCGGCAAACCCGGGATAGTTCTCGACGTCGGTGGTGATCGTCATCTGTCCGCCGGGCTGCAGCCCGGCGACGAGGAGAGGGTGCAAATTTGCGCGTGCCGCATAGATCGCCGCGGTGTAGCCGGCGGCTCCCGCGCCGATGATCAGGACCCTGCTGTGATGACGCTCTGACATTCCGGGGACCCCGGTGGATTGACCAGGGAGTATATCATTTTTTTGCGGTGCAACGAAAAGGTGCGGGTCTAAAAGCCGAACATGTGGTCGAGGCTGAAGGAGCCGTCGCGCCCCCTGAGACCGTGATAGCCGAAGAGGCGGCAGGTGGTGTCGCGGATCGTGACGTGGGCGCCCGCACCCGCACGGGCTCGGCTCGCAGCGTCGAAGGCCTCATGATGGTGCCACAGGCGCGAGCCCGAGCAGGGGATCGCCAGAGTCGTCCGAGCAACTTCGTCCCCGGCCCCGTTGTGGAGAATGATCTCGGTCGCGCTCACCGCTCGCCATGGGCGCGATGCCGGATAGATCAGGTGGCAGAACGTGTCGTACCCGGCCTCGCCGAGCCTCAGAAACAGCCGGGTCGACAGTCCCGGAGGCCGGCCGCTATAGGATTGCGGCTCGTCGCGATAGGTCATAATCGTGTTGAACACATGCGCGCCAAAACTGGTCTCGGCGGCATGCCCGCTGTGTCGATGGCGATAGCGGAAGAGCGCGTGAAGCCAACCGTCAGCTTCGCCCCCGACCGAAAAGTCGTAGACGAGCTCGATGTGGCCATAGCCGCCGCGCAACGCGTCAATGCCCGCGACCTCGTCCACCTCGATCGCCGTTTCGTGCGCTCTCGGCAATCGCCCCAGAGAATGCCGCAGGATCTCATGCCCTTCCGCGTCATAAACCAGCAGGGTGATCGGCAATTCGGCTTGGCAGACCGCCATCGGCGTCGGCAGCACAAAGGTCTGCCATTCGCCGAGCGGCATCAGCGGGGCTGGCAGCAGATATCCTTTGCCGAGGACGCATTCGAGGTGGGGGAGCTCGGGATCGGGGGTCAAATCGGCACGTTCGACATTGACATGGGCGATACGTCGGCGGCCGCGCTCGACAACCTCGTAGCGTGGGCGAACTACGTGCTTGCCCGCGCGCAATTCGACCTGCCCGGGCCAAGCGAGGTCGGGCAGGAGGCTGCCGATATCGACCGCGCAGGTCGCAAAGGGAGCGATCGGCTCGGGCAAGGGAACGACCCGATCCTCGCCCATCGGGCTGAAGCCGATGTCGCCGGGCGGAATCGGAATGGGGTGGCTGTTCTGGAGCCAAAGGACGACCCGCTCGCCGGAGGCCGGTGCCGGCAGGCCGGCGTAACGGTCCGCCGGCCATGCGTTGGCGTCGTGGGTGGAGGAGAGGGAGCAATCCACACCGATGCGATCGGCGTCGGCAACATCGAGACCGGCGCCGCCGCCGAAGATGTCGAGGGCGTATTTGACGACGTCGTGCCCGGCCGCGCCGACGATGTGGAGAAACAGCTGACCGCAGAATTCGGGGAGGCGAAAGCGGGCGCGGATCTCACGGCTGTCGAGAATGATCGCGTTAGCTGCCGGCCCGACGCTTTCGCACCACTCTGCCAGGATTTCGCCGTCACCGGCGAACAGTGTCATCCAGCAAGTGACCGTTCCGGCACCGTATCCCGACCAGTAATTCACGGTCGTGAGCCGCGTGTGCAAGCCGTCAGCATCGCGGAAAAAAGCAAAGTTGGTGGCGAAGTTGAGCTTGTCGAGATAGGTGCCTCGGTTGGTCAGTCGATCGGCCGGGATTCGTATGGCGTCGAGGCTGAAGACTTGTGCCCCTTCGGGGAAATATGGCTGGAGCTGGGCAATTATTCGCCCGGCGTCAAACGCGGTGATAAACACCGCGCGCGCGGCCGAACGGGTGAGTTCGGTTACCGGCGCGGCGGCGCGGCCAAGGACCGGCTCGCCGATCCGAGCTGCTTGTTGGACATAGCTGCCGACGATCTCGACCCCGTCGAGGCTGAAGATCTCGTTGCAAGCGTTGGCGGCACCGCTGGGATCGTAAACGGCGAGGGGTGTATTCTGCCTGAGCCCGTCGACGAGCGCGCGGCCCAGCCGGGCGGCACGTGGATGGGTCAGTGCCTTATAGAGGGTATTCCCGCCCCGAACGTTATCAAAGGTCTCTATGCGCAAGGCCATGATGGCGAGCTCGATAGGTACACCCTTGGGTGTCGGCGCAAGCAACCGCCCGAGTTCATCGCGAGCCGGCCTCGTGCCGACCGATCGGCGCTCTGATGAACCGCCGGCAGGGCCAGGGCAGCTCCTCTCCTGAGGCACCCAGCCCCTGGCGCGCCATCGCCACATCAATACCGCCCTTGGCGAGGATCTGCGCAACAGAGCGGGTGGTCAGTACAGCGATCAGCGCGCCAGCGAGAACGTCGCTGAGGTAATGTGCACCGACGACGACCCGGCTCGCCGCCACAATTGTCGCTGCCAGCATATAAAAGAGGAGGTGCTGCGGCCAGAGATACCAGAGAGCCGTCATCAGCGCGACGATCGTGGTGGCGTGGCCCGAGGGGAACGACCAGTGGTCGGGACGCCAACTGAGCCAAGAAAAGTCGTAGATATCGGCTTGAAACAGCAGCTTGGGCCGGGAACGGCCAAACGTGACCTTCAGCACATCGACCAGGATTCCCGAGCCTGCTATCGAGAGAAAAAGGAAAGCCGGAACCGCCGACAGCGCCCGCATGGACGGTGCAAATCGCTGCAGGCGGGGCGACAACCCGCCCCAGTGGAGCACTACAAAGGCGAGACCGAATGCGGTCAGGTAGCCGTAGGTCAAGCCAAGCCGGCCGATGAACGCGAAGAGCGAGCGCAGATCGGAACCCAGATCATGCAACGACAATGCGACCGGTCGATCGACGAAGCTGATCGAGATCGCCACGAGCATCGCGGTCGCGGCCGTCCCCAATACGAGGCGAAGAGCCGGCGATGCGCAAGCACGGCGTGCGCCGGCCGATATGGCCGTCGCATTGCGAAGGATCAACTGGCCAAGCCGGGCAATCGGCGGTGCCGCAAGACCGTCGCATCGGACGATCCACCAATAGAGCAGCGCCGTCGCGCCGTAGACGACCACTCCCGCAAAGACGACATCCGACAGAAAGTGGCCGCCTTGAGCGATGCGGCCGAGCCCAACAAGTGCCCCAAAGCCGATAGCGGCCGCAATCCCGCGGCACCGGGCGCGGCCCGGCGGAAGCAAAAAGGCAAATGCGACGAGCGAGAAGCCCAGCGCGGCGTGACCTGAGACAAAAGCGCAATTTCGATCGCACTCGGCCGCGGGCAGCAGCGCCGGCGTGAAGCGATGGGACCCGCCAAAAGCTTCGATCTGGATGGGCCGCGCACGTCCCCAATGATCTTTTAGGAGGGAATTGGCGAGGAGGCCAGGAGCAAGTGTTATCGACGCGACCAGGAAGACGAGCGCGCTGCGGTCGAACCGCCACAACGGCCGGTCGAGCAGAAACAGCCAAGCAGCACTCGCGACGAGGAGGATGAGCGTGCCCCAGGTGATCCACGGTATCGCGCGATAGAGCATCACAACCGGCGGCCAATCGGACAGCACGAAGCCGCTCCTGGCATCGTAGAACAACCGGCTGACGGTCAGATCGAGCTCGGGGACGATAAAGAAGAGCGCCAGCGCCAAGCCGACCAGCCCGACATAGGCCGAGAACTGCTTCATCGGCCTTCCAGATGCTCGAACCGGCTGATCGCCAGCGCCCGCAACGCGGCGCCCGCGCGTGCGGTATCGTCGGGGACCGCGTAGGACCACGACTCGATGCGGCCAGAGAACGGGCGGGTGATGCCGGCCTCCTGCATCGCCTTGTGAAAACGAGCCAGTTTGGCGTTGCCGCCGTCGAGGCCAAGGACATGCACCGGCTTCCCGGTAGCGGCGGCTTCGCTGATCATCGAGACCGAATCGGCGGTCACCAACAACGCATCAGCAAGGGCCAGATAGGCGTAATAGGGGTTTTCTCCGGAACCGTCCCAGATCGCCGCCGAGAGACCTGCCAGCCGCCTGCGCAGCAAGGCAAGCGCGGGCGCCCCGGTCCGCCGCGACGCGGTCAAAAGGACCGACCCACCGTCCGTGCGCAGGATCGCAACGAGCGCCTCGGCGATTTCGTCGAGACGCTGCAAACTCAGCCGGTAGGCCTTGCTCGTCCCGCCAATCAGCACCGAAAGGATCGGCCGCGGGAACTCGGCGAGCGCGGGAAAGCGCAGGCGTTCGGCCGCCAGCTTGGCTTTCGTAACCCGGTGGACCGCACCCCGCGTGAGGATCAGCCGCGGTCCGGTTACGTGATCGTGTTCGGGCACGACCATCAGATCGAACTCGGCGCGGCCGACACCAGGGTACTGGACTTGCGCAGCCACTGTACGCCCTCCGCTGGCGCGCCGGATCGCAAGGGCCGGCTGTGCCGTGTTCCGACCACACCCTATGACGAGATCGGGCCACGGCGGTGCCAGGCTCGCCCCGCTGCCCGCGGGAGCGCGCAGCGGCATGAACCATAGCTGCGGCGGCAGACAGGCCCAAGGAAAACGGATGTCGAGGCGTTTCTCGATAAAGGGAAACCCGGTGGCCTCCGCGAGCCCGAGCGCCTGGCTCGCCATCCCTGCCTTACCGTCATGCAGTACCCAAGCGATCGGGGATGGAGCTCCCGGCCTGCGGAGCCGCGCGGTGCCATCGATCGGCGCGAGGGGGTCCATTGGTTCGATTTACGCAAGCCGCACAAAAGCGGCAAGGGGGCGTCCAGGACCGTCTTCAGCCGGCGACCGCTGTCGCCGCCCGACCAGAGTCAAAGGAGGCGACGTCAGCCAAAAGCGACCGTGACGACCTCATAGGATTTCGCGCCCCGCGGCGTAGCGACTTCAACGCTTTCGCCAGTCCGTTTGCCGATCAGCGCACGCGCCAGCGGCGAGGTGACCGACAGCCGACCCTGGCTGACATCGGCTTCATCCTCGCCGACGATCTGAAAGGTCTGCTCCTCGTCGGTCTCTTCGTCGGCGAGAGTGACCTTCGCTCCAAACTTGATCACCGAGCCCGACAGCTTGGAGACGTCGATGATCTCCGCCCGCGCGATCTTGTCTTCGATCTCGGCCAGTCGGCCTTCGATAAAGCTCTGCCGGTCGCGGGCGGCGTGATATTCGGCATTTTCCGCCAAATCTCCGTGGTCTCGGGCCTCGGCGATGGCACGGATGATGGCCGGCCGGTCCACGGTCTTCAGCCGCTTCAGCTCTTCCTGGAGCCGGTTGTAGCCAACGGCGGTCATGGGGATCTTGTTCATCGATAACGGGTTCGCATTTCTGCCTTGGAATCGACGGGGCGGGCCGCCGCGGAGCAATCAAAAGTATGATTGTAGCGCTGCAACTTCAAGGCTGCCGGCGCGCAGCGCCCTGATCGCCTGGACCGCCGCCCGCGCTCCGGCGACGGTTGTATAGTAGGGGATGTTGTTGGTCAGGGCGGTGCGTCTCAAGCTGAAGCTGTCGGCGATCGCTTGTGCTCCCTCGGTCGTGTTGAAGACCAGCTGCACGCCGCCGCTCAACATCAGATCGACGATGTGCGGCCGCCCCTGGCTTACCTTGTTGACCTGCGTTACCGGAAGCCCCTCATCAGTCAAGACTTGTGCGGTACCATTGGTGGCGCCGAGCCGAAAGCCCATTTCGACAAGTTGCCGACAGGGCTCTACCAGGGCGCTTTTGTCCTGGTCGCGCACCGAAACAAAAACCCGGCCCTCGAACGGCAAGTCGGTGCCGCTGCCAAGCTGCGACTTCGCGAAGGCGCGCCCGAAATCGGTATCGAGCCCCATCACCTCACCGGTCGATTTCATCTCGGGGCCGAGGATCAGATCGACCCCGGGAAAACGGGCAAACGGGAAGACTGCCTCCTTGACCGCGACATGGCTGCGGGCTCGCGGATGCCGGGTGCCGGTCCGGGCCATGCAATCCGTCAAGCGCTCGCCGACCATGACGCGCGCGGCGATCTTGGCGATCGGTACGCCAATCGCCTTGGCGACAAAGGGGACCGTGCGTGAGGCGCGCGGATTGACCTCGAGCACATAGACTTCGTCGTCCTTGACCGCGAATTGGACATTCATCAGCCCGACCACCTCTAGCGCGCGGGCGAGTGCGACCGTCTGCCGTTCGATCTCGGCAATGGTGTCGTCTGCAAGGCTGTAGGGGGGCAGAGAGCAGGCGCTATCACCCGAATGAATTCCGGCCTCCTCGATGTGTTCCATGATCCCGGCGACCTCGACGGTGCGCCCGTCGGAAACGGCGTCGACATCGACCTCGATCGCGTTTTGCAGATAGCGGTCGATAAGGACAGGGCTCGTTCCCGACACTTGGACGGCGTGGCGGATGTAACGCCTCAGGCCACCGGCATCGTGCACGATCTCCATCGCCCGGCCGCCGAGAACGTAGGATGGGCGGATCACCACCGGGTAGCCGATATGCCGCGCGACCTCTTCGGCCGCGCTTGCGGAGGACGCCATGCCGTTCGCCGCCTGGCGCAGCCCGAGGCTCGTCAGCAACAGCTGGAAGCGGCTGCGATCCTCGGCAAGATCGATCGCGTCGGGTGAGGTCCCCAGGATCGGGATCCCCGCCTGCTCCAGCGCTGCCGCAAGCTTTAGCGGGGTTTGCCCGCCGAACTGGACGATTACCCCGAGCAACGTGCCCCGGCGCTCTTCAACGCGGACGATCTCGATCACGTCCTCGGCTGTCAACGGTTCGAAGTAGAGCCGGTCGGAGGTGTCGTAATCGGTCGAAACCGTCTCCGGGTTACAGTTGATCATGATCGTCTCGATGTCCGCTTCGCGCAGGCTGTAGGCGGCATGCACGCAGCAGTAGTCGAACTCGATGCCCTGACCGATCCGGTTCGGTCCGCCGCCGAGAATGATGACCTTGCGGCGATCGCTCGGATCGGCCTCGCATTCGGGTGCCGCCAGCCCATCGCCCTCGTAGCAGGAGTACATATAAGGGGTCAGCGAGGGGAATTCGGCGGCGCAAGTATCGATGCGCTTGTAAACCGGTCGCAGGCCCAGATCCCGGCGGCGAGCCGCCACTGCTTCTTCGTCGAGCCCTGTGAGCCTGCCGAGGCGGGCATCCGAAAAGCCCATCTGCTTCAATCGAAGGAACGTGGTGCGATCACGCGGCAACCCGTCGCGCCGCACCCCCTCCTCGACCTCGACGATTTCGCGGATGCGTTCGAGAAACCAGCGCTCGAAATGGCAGGCAGCATGAACCTCCGCGGTAGTGAGCCCATGCCGGTAGGCCTGGGCGATCAGCAGCAGCCGATCAGGCGACGGTCTCGCGAGCGCCGCCTTGACCGCGTCCTTGCCGGCACTCTCCACGCCCTCGATTGCGACCTCGTCAAAGCCGCTGAGGCCCGTCTCCATCGAACGCAGCGCTTTCTGCACCGATTCGGCAAAACTTCTGCCAATCGACATCGCTTCGCCGACCGATTTCATCGAGGTCGTCAGCAGCGGCTCGGTCCCCGGAAATTTCTCGAACGTAAAGCGCGGCATCTTGGTGACGACGTAATCAATCGTCGGCTCGAACGAAGCCGGGGTGACGCCGGTGATCTCGTTATCCAATTCGTCGAGGGTATAGCCGACCGCCAGCTTGGCGGCGACCTTGGCGATCGGAAAGCCGGTCGCCTTGGAGGCAAGCGCCGAAGAGCGCGAT
>Ga0210408_10004897_pt1 | contig 11891 bp, 9 predicted proteins | sample IncBWH4MmetaG_FD_155471 | JGI IMG/M metagenome (GOLD analysis project Ga0210408, IMG submission 155471) | Forest soil microbial communities from Barre Woods Harvard Forest LTER site, Petersham, Massachusetts, United States - Inc-BW-H-4-M | ecosystem: Environmental > Terrestrial > Soil >... | reverse complement strand
GAACGCGTCTCGGCGCCACCGCAACCGGGCTCAGCCTGGTGTTGGGAGCGCGTCAAGCTCCGGCCCTAATGTTTGAAGGCGTACCGGTCGGCGAAGCGCCCGGCGACGAAGGCTACAAGCACGAACTTTATCATGACGAATACCAAAAGCTGTTTGGCGACTTGGGACGCTGCGGCTGCGGCCACGGCGAGTGCCGCGTCACCGAGTGGCGCAAGACCCAGCTCGACAGCTCTCTTGGCTTTGATGTGATCGTGTATCGGGAATGGGTGCCGCTCCAGAACAATTGCTGGATACCGAAACCCGAACAGGTGCCTGCAAAGCTGCGGCGCGAGTGGGCGCATATATGCGCATACCAACCGCATGCCGACCATCACATGGGGAATATCACGGTCAGTGTGCGATGCGCCCTCATCAACATAAAGGATAACTGAGTTTTCGTGGTCTTCATGCCAAACTGAGCCGGCGCGCCGCGACCTAGGTGACTCTTTCATATTGAAAAGAGAGACCGGGTCTCGGCTGGCACTCATCGGCACGACATTGTGCCGGGTGAGGGTCGCAAATTTGGGGGATCGAATCGTGTCCGCGCACGCGCATCAGGCGGCGATGGATCGCGCCGTCAGCTATCTGATCAGCAACTATAACCCGAAAGGGCGGTGGATCGGTTGGTTGATGATGGCTTCGATCATTGTCGAGGCCTGGGATCTCTATTCGATAGCGTTCGTGCTGATCTTCATCCGCGACACCTTCCATCCCACGCCGGCGCTCCTGGGGTTGGCCGCCGCCGGAACACAAGGTGGCGCCGTCATCGGCGCGCTGCTTGGCGGATGGCTGGCCGACAGGCTCGGCCGCCGCATCGTCTTTCTGTCCACGATGGGGATGTTCGTCATCCTCGCGCTGGCGCAAGCCTTCGTGCCAAACCTCGCGTCGTTGATCATCGTCCGCCTGATCCTGGGCATTCCGCTCGGCAGCGATATCTCCAGCGGCTACACCTACATCATGGAGTCCTTGCCCCGCGGGGAACGCGAGGTCATGGGCAATCGGTGGCAGTTCATGTTCGCGGTGGGTCAAGTGCTGGCGCTCACGATCGTCGCCATCTTCATCGTCGCCGACCTGCCGCACGACGTGATCTGGCGCGTGACCCTCGGCCTCGGTGCGGTTCCTGCCGCCATCATCTTCTATCTGCGCCACGACCTGCCGGAGACTGCGATCTGGCTCATTCGCCGCGGCCGCTTTCGGGAGGCCAAGCAAGTGACCGCGAGCATGTATGGCGATCGCTTGGACATGCTTCCGGACGAGGATGTCCAGGTCGCTCGACCCTCCCCGACGGCATTTCTTGCCGACATCCGCAAGGACCCGATCCGCTGGCGGGCCACGCTATTCGGCTGGATCGCCTGCTTCGCGCAGAGCGGCGAGTTCTCCACTTTCGCCTTTTACCTTCCCGTGTTGTTCGTGATGGTCGGGGTTTCCGGCGTATTGGGGACCACCCTGGTAACGCTCGCGCTCTACATTATCGCGGCGATTTCCGGCTGGATCGGTCCGCTGATTACGCCCAGGATCGGCCAACGCGGGCTCAGCATCGCCGGCTTTGCGATCGTGTTCCTGTCGCTGCTCGTTGCCGCCGCGGCGCTCTATACCGGCCATGTCGCCGTTTTGCCGTTTGCGGCGGCGGCCATGCTTTGGGGCCACTATTGGGACGCGGAAAACGTCGTCACCATTCCCGCGGTGGTCGCGAGGCCGGAATATCGCGGCACCGCCACCGGCTTCGCCTACGTCTTCGTCAAGCTGCCGGCATTCCTGTCGATCTTTCTGTTCCCAGTGTTGTTCTCGGCCATCGGCCAGGCCAACGCGACACTGCTCATCGCGCTCTTTCCGCTGGCAGGGCTGCTCGCCGCGATCTTCATCCTGCCTGAGATCTACGGGTTCGAGCACGACTGACCGGCAGGCGCCGGATGCAGAAACCACGGACGACGTCGTCCGCAGCCCGAGGTCATCGACCAGACGGTTATTAGTTCCCCATCACGAGGCCGCCGTCGATATTCACCGCCTGGCCGGTCATGTAGTCGGAGTCGCGGCTGGCGAGAAAGCTTACCAAGCCGGCCACGTCCTCGGCGGTTTCGGGCCGGCCGAGCGGGATGAGCGCCGTTCTTCGCTTCCAGGCTTCACCGGTCTGCCAGCCCTCAAGGGCGCCCCACTCGGCATCGATCTTTTTCCACATGGGCGTATCGACCGCGCCGGGACAGACGCAATTCGAAGTGATCCTGTGTGCCGCCAGTGCCTGGGCCGCGCTGCGGGTGATGCTGACAACGCCGGCTTTGCTGGCGGCATAATGGGCCATGTTGGCGTTACCGCCGCGATAGGCGGCGATCGAAGCAGTCTGGATCAGCTTGCCGCGCAGCTCGGAGGCCGCGATCGGCGGCTGCTGACGCATGCGTTTGGCGGCGCCTTGCAACACAAAGAAGACAGCTCGCAGGTTGATCGCGAGCATCCGGTCCCACTCCGCCTCAGTGACATCGAACAGCGGCCGGACTTCAGCTATTCCCGCGTTGTTGAGCAGTACGTCGAGGCGGCCCCAGAGCTGATACGCGTGGTCGAGCATGCGCTCGATGTCTGCCGACCGGGTCACATCCGCTTGGACGGAAGCTTGCCCAAGCTCGTCGGCAAGAGCCTTTGCGCCGTCGCCATTCACATCCGCCAACAGCAGCCGCGCGCCTTCGCGTGCCAAGCGCCGCGCAGATGCGGCACCGATGCCGCTCGCAGCGCCCGTGATGAGCGCATGAATGCCGGCGAGGCGATCAGTCATCTGGCGGATCTATTCCGGGGCCGCCGGCCAAGCATTGCGCTGCAGCCGCGGCGCTCGAGATGCATCGAGAACCGGGCGCCCAGTCAACCTGTTCTAGCGGCAAGCGATACAGAAACTGAAAGAGGATGACTTCGGCGGGGCGAACCCGCCGAAGTCTTTGACCAAGGCAGCGCCGCGATCAGCCGGCGCGAACGTAGCCGTAGCGCAGGTTCGAAGGCTCCTTTGCCGCGAACTCGTACTCCTTCTTCAGCTGAGCCAGCTTGTCCTCGGAGTACGCCGGCATCGGCCGCGCATCCGCCGCCTTCAGGTTAAGGCGGTAGAGGCGAGCGGAGTTCAAGCCAAAGATCCCCTGCTTGATCGCGCCGTTGGCACCGCCAAGTGGCGCAAACCCGTATTTCTTCTGCATGTCTTCGGGGACCTCGAGGCGCCGCAACGCTTCGATCTGCCATTGCGGGGACCCGTACCACACGCTGTCGGTACCCCATAAGACGTGATCGGTACCGAGGCCTTTAACCAGCGTTGCGACCAGCGCAGCCGCGAACTTCGGGTGTGCGACGGCAGAGTTGGCGAACGAGGTGCCGATCTCGCCGTAGACGTTGGTGACGCCGTACTTCGCCGGGATATCGGCCAAGTCGGAAGTCCACTTGATGCGGCCGGAGGCCTCGAACTCGGCCCAGGCCTGGTCCGGCAACTCGAGGAACGGGCGCAACGCCGAGTGGTAGATGACGAAGTTCATCTGCGGCCAGTCCTTGGCCGCCTTGCCGACGTCATCGACCGTCGCGTATTGCCACACGCCGGCGAAGGACTTCTCGTAGTCCGGCGGCAGCAGGCCCTTGTGGATGCAGATGGTCGTGATACCCGATTTGACCGCCTTCTCGTAGAACGGATACATCAGCTTCTCGTCATCGAGCCGCCACGGGAATTTGGACGGCGCGAGCGGATCGCCGATCGTGTAGGACTTCCACGAATCCGGCTTGTAGGTCGAGATCGCCTTGTCGACCTCATCCATCCAGCCCGGCTGAGCCGGCGTGATCACGGTGTGAGCGAGAAGACGCCTGGACCCGGCGAAATCGTTGACCATTTCGCGCGCCTTGGCGATCTGCTCGTTGGAGAGGAGCCACCACGACGGATCGTCGAATGGTGCGCCGCTCAACAGCGCCAGCTGGGTATCGCTGTCGTAGTAGATCTCCTTCACGTAGTTGAGGAACTTGTACCTGGCCAAACCAGGCGCCTTCTCGTCCTTGATCTTCGGATTCCAGTGTTCGGCCGCGAAGTCATTCAGGCCAAGCAGTTCCTTGTGGTCGAAATCGTCGCGGATGAAGTGGGTCTGCACGTCGAACACGAACTGCCCGGCGAGGCTCTGTGCTCTCGCCTGGATCATTTCCGGTGTATGTGCTTCGGCCGCGTCGACCTGGAACACGTTGGTCCCGTAGATTTCCTTCATGGCCAGGAAGGCGGCGGCCATGCCGCAGCCGGTCGCCATGAATTGCCGGCGGCTGAGGCCGAGCTTCTTGGCGTTCTCATCGGCAAGCTCGATGATCCGCCGCTCGACACGCTTCTGCGTCTCGCTTTGCGTCGGCGGAAGATACTCACCGTTGGAAACGATCTGTGTCGGTATCGGTGTTGCCGCGGAGGCTTTTTCAGCTCCTGCAACAAGGCGCATTTCTCGGTCGCTAAGCCAACTGCCCATCGTGGTTTCCTCCCTAAAGATGGTTGTTGACCTCGGAAGCTTAGACCTGTCGATTGTGAATGACAATGCAGGTGGAAGGCGAAACGCCAGACCGCGACCGCTCCGCTCAGCCGGCGGCGGGAAGATGCTGCACGCTGCCGTCAGGCAGTGTGGCAAGGGCGCTGACACCGGGAAATGACGCGAGCACGGCTGCGCCGCGCTGCGGCGGCGTAACGTAGAGCGTGGTCGAGAGCGCGTCAGCGATCATCGCGCGGGCGGCAAAGACCGATACCGCGAGATAGCCGTGAGCGCTCGTTCCCGTGGCGGGATCGAAGAGGTGGTGGAACCGCCCGGTCGCCTCGAATTTCGTGCCGTATCCGCCCGAGGTGCACACCGACTCGTCGCGGAGGTCGAGCGCGATGGCGACCTTTTCGGGCTGACGCGGATCGGCAAGACCGGCGCGCCAGAGCCGTCCATTGGCATGGCTGCCTTGCGCACGTATTTCGCTGCAGCCCAAATTGGCAAAAGTGCGATCGCAGCCATGCGCGCGGAGGATGTCAGTAATGCGGTCGGTGACGTAACCCTGCGCGATTCCGTTGAGGGTGACACCCATTCCCGCGCGCGCAAAGGCAATCCGTCGCGGGCCGACTTCGATCGCGCGCCAATCGACGAGCTTGCGCGTGCTTTCGATCACCTGCAGTGGCGGCCCTTCAGGCGGCGGCGCGTCATTGCCGAAAAAATGCGCCGCATAGAGCGTCCATAACGGTTGCACCGTCACATCGAAGGCGCCGTCGCTGAGCGCGGACAAGGCCTGGCATTGCGAAAGCAGCGTGAGCAGATCGATCGACGGGAAATCGAGACGACCGTTACTGTTGAGCTGAGCGATCTCGCTGTCGGCTCGATAGAGAGCAAAGATGCGCTCCAGCCGCTCAATCTCCGCGGCGCATTCACGTGCGATCCGGGCCGCCGTCGCGCCGTCGTCATGATAGAGCAGCAGCTGAGAGGGCGAGCCGAGGGAGGTGCCGGTCCACCGATGAAGGAGAGGCGCGCTGTGCGAACGATCAGCGCCGCAAAGTAGAGGCATGCCCGCCGCGGCCGCCACGATCGTCAGCGCTCGCCGGCGCGACACACCGGTTCCATGCTCGAGCGTTGGCGCGCGGACAGCGCGTTCAGGCGTCATTCGTGCGACGTCGTGCACGCGCTTCACTGCGCGGCTCCGCTATCCAGCGCGTGCTCCAGTATACCCGCGGGCGCTGTTGCCGACTCGCGGCGCTTGCGGCGCCAGACCAGCGGCGGGCAGACGTGATCGTCGTAGTAGGCGACCTGGCAGTCCAGGCAATAGAAGCATTCATTCATGTTGATGACGCCGCTGGGCTTGATCGCGCCGACCGGGCAGACGGTCTCGCAATGGTGGCAGCGGCTGCCGCATTCCGGACGGCGGTGGAGCCAATCGAACATGCGGACGCGGCCGAGGATGGCGAGACCACCACCGAGCGGGCAGGCGAAACGGCAATAGAAGCGCTCGATGAACACGCCTGCCGCGACAATGACCAGCGCGTAGGCGACCATCGGCCATTCGGTCATGAAGCGAAGGATGATGGCTGCTTTGAACGGTTCGACCTCAGTGCCCGTCATCGCCAGTTCCCATGAAAAGAACGAGGTAACGACTAGCCCGAGAAACAACAGATATTTGAAAGCGATGAGGCGGCTCTGCAGCGACGGCGGGATCGTCAGCTGCGGGACGCGAAGCCACCGTGCAGCGTCGTTCGTCAGCTCCTGGAGGGCGCCGAACGGGCAGAGCCAGCCGCAGAACACGGCCCGGCCCCAGAGGAACAGCCCGACCAGCGTAAACGCCGACAGGATCGCAACGAGCGGGTCGGCCAGGAAATAGTCCCAGCGAAAGTCGACAACGAGACTGTGAATGTAGGTCAGCAGGTTGACGATCGTCAGCTGCGCGCCCGCGTACCAGCCGAGCCAGACAAGCGTCCACAGCAGAAAGGCGACCCGCAGAACGCGGTGCAGTCTGCGCCGCCTGCTGATCAGATCCTGTAGGAACAGGATGATGGTCAACGCGGCGAGGCCCGCGCCGAGAATGGCGATGCTCGCCCGGTGCGACGACCAGATAGCCTGCCAGGGCAAACCCTTCTCAGCCGTTTCTGTTTCGGGATCGGGTGCCGCACCGGCACTTGCGCCGTCGGGCGGGCGATTGCCGGCCGGCGCCGCGGCTGCTCTGATGACGTAAGTTTCAGGAAGGTGATACGGAAGATCGAAGCTTGCAAAGCTTGGCGGACTGATAGCGTCGCTGCCCACAAGCACGCGCAACTGCCATGGCTCCAAGGGATCGAAATCGCTCTTGTCCTTGAAGAAGACCAGCGCGCGTTCCGAAAGGTCGGGCGCGTTCTTGGCGTGGAGGAAGGGCAGGGTCTTGATCTGCTTTGGAGATAGCCGGATCGTCCGCTCGCGTTGAATCAGCTGGATGGGGGCGACGGCGTCGGCATGCTCCCAGTCCGCGCCCAAGAAAGAGTACGGGCCGTTCGCGGCGATCAGGATAATTTGTTCGTCGATGCCGCGTCCGGCCGTGTATTGGGCGTACCAGGTCTCGCCCAGCAGGTTGATTCCGATGCCCGCCGGCGTCACCAGCGCGGCGTAGAGATCGAGGAAGGTGTCGCCCGGGGTCGCCTGCGGATCGCCGATTTTGCCGCTGGCGCGCACGGAAATCTTGTCGCGAAGCGCGGCGTAGTCGAGATGCAGATGCGCGAGCGCGCCGGTCTTCTCCAGCTCCGCCCAGTCGACGGGTGCGAAGCGATCGACATCGAGCGCGGCGCCGGTCTTCGGCGCGCCGAGAATTCCCCGGCTGCGCGCGACAATGCGCCCGCCGCGTACGATCGCATCGCTCATCAGCACCGAGCTTGTCGTGGCACGGGAAACGGCGTCGATTTTTACGGCATCACTTGTTCCGGGAGCCGAACGCTGCGAGAAGCTTCCCGGCCCAAGGACCGAGGACGACAGCTCGCTGACGATGTCGACTCCATCGTTGAGATTGTGCCCCTTGTAGTTTTCGACGAAGCGGTGGAACAGATCGTCCTTGATCCCGAGGATGCCGATCGGCTCGGTGTGGTGAACGAGCCGCGCCGCCGTGACATGGCCGGTCAAGTCGATGCCCACGAGAAGGATCAGCGCACGGTTGGAGAAGCCCTTCGACTGGGTCACGTCCCAGGTCGAGAACACATAGCCCAACTGGCGGCCACCTTTGGAGATGGAGACCGCCGGGGGAGTCCCCTCGACCTCGCCGACCTTGTCGGCTCCCGGGAAGATCGATTTGAGAATCTCAGGCGTGAGGTACTGGGTGACGGTCGGACCTGACCTGGGTTCGTCTCCTAGCGCCCACGCGAGGGTGGCCGTGAACCCCATTGCGATCGCCAGAACCAGGCACCACAAGGTGGCTTTGATCGACTTTACCGCCATCTTCAGCTGCTTCCCGGGCTCGCGCAAAGCGTAACACAGGTTCCACCAACGGACCTAGCCCGGTCGGCGCAGCCCTGATCCTCCTCGCGGGATGCTAGCCGACACAAACTAAGGGGTCTGCAGAACGAAGCGCACATGGCGGTTGCCGTGGACGGCCGTCAGGGGCAGGATATCCGAAAACGGACACAGCTAGCCTCGCAATTTTCCGAGGGGTATCGGTCCGCTGTTTGAAAGAAAATACGTCGAGGGAGCGAATCGATGAAAGCGACATGCACGCTGATGACGGCGGCGCTCGCCGTCGGCTTCGCCCAATTTACTTTGTCCAACCTGCTCGCGGACGATCGCACGCCGGCGGCGCTCGTGGGCCAGGTGAGCTCTGACGCCGAAGGCCCGATGGAAGGCGTCGTTGTCACGGCCCGCAAGAATGGATCGATCGTCTCGGTCAGCGTCACCAGCGATGCGCGCGGCCGCTACGCCTTTCCCGAGAACAGGCTCGAGCCGGGCGAGTACAAGCTCTCCATCCGCGCGGTGGGCTACGAAATCGGTGCGCCGGCCACGGCCGAGATCGTCGCCGAGAAGACTGCGACCGCGGATATCAAGCTCAAGAAAACCCGCAATCTCGCGAGCCAGCTCACCAACGCAGAATGGATGATGAGCATCCCCGGCACCGAGGAGCAGAAAGCCATGCTGCTCGACTGCACCGGCTGCCATACGCTGGAGCGCGTCGTGCGCTCGACGCATGACGCCGACGAGTGGACGCACGTGGTCAGGCGGATGAAAGGCTATGCCTTCGTGAGCATGCCGATCAAGCCGCAGCGCATGCTCGACGAGGCGCGCGCCGGCAAGCCGGAAGATTACCGCAAGATCGCCGAATACCTAGCGACCATCAATCTGAGCGCGGTCGACAGATGGGAATATCCGCTCAAGACGCTCCCGCGTCCCTCCGGACGAGCGACGCGCGCGATCGTAACTGAGTACGACATGAAGCGTCCGACGACTCAGCCGCACGACGTGCTGCTCGATAAGGACGGCAATGTCTGGTATTCCGATTTCGGCGAACTGTTCATCTCCAAGTTCGATCCGAAGACGCAGAAGCTTACCGAGTATCCCACCACGGAATTCAAGCCCGGCGCGCCGGTCGGCAATCTGAGCCTCGAATTCGACAAGGAGGGCAAGCTCTGGTTCGATACCATGCACCAGGGCGCCATCGCCAGCATCGATCCGAAGACCGGCGAGATCAAATATTACCCGCTCGCTCCGGAATGGAACGATCACCGGGTTCAGCTCAATTTCGTCGGCTTGCGCCATGACGTCGACGGCAAAGTATGGACCAAGAACGTCGGCACGGTCGACGTTTTCCGGCTCGATCTCGCCTCGGGGAAATGGGAGCGCTTCCACCCTACCGATCTTCTCCCGCCCGGTCGCCGCTACAGCATCTACCAGCTGATATCCGACTCCTCGAACAATGCCTGGGTTGCCGAATTCGAGGATGGCTATCTCGGCAAGATCGATGCGAAGACGCTCAAGGTGACGTGGTTTCCGTTGCCTTCGCCCCACGGGCGCGCGCGCCGAATGGAGATCGACGATCAGGACCGCATCCTGCTGACCGAGTATCGGGCCAACAAGATCGCGCTCTTCGACACGAAGACCGAGCAATTCACCGAATACGATCTGCCGCCGTGGACGTACCCCTACCGCGCGCAGTTCGATAAGAATGGCGAGCTCTGGACCGGCGGCATGAGCTCCGACCGCGTCATACGTCTCGATCCCAAAAGCGGCACAGCCACCGAATATCTGATGCCGAGCGGCACCAACATGCGCACCGTCTATGTCGACGACTCGACGACGCCGGTCACGTTCTGGGTGGGCAGCAACCACGCCCACGCGCTGGTGAAAGTTGAGCCGCTGGATTGAGGCCACGGCTCGCGCGCTTCATTTGAAGCGGTGAAACCGTTGAAGTGAAAGCGAGATCGGCACGCTGCATGAACAATTGCGTCGCCGGCGCGCTCCCAGTGCGGGCGCCCGAGGCCGGCCTACAGCGCCGGCTCGACAATCGTCGATCGGCCGGACGCGACCAATTTCGCCATCGCAGCCCGTTTGACGAACTCGTGGAAATCGTCCACTTCGCGACCCGGCCCGATGTCTCGATAGATGAAGGCAAGGTCTGCCCGCTCAAACTCGGAAAAGAACCGGTCCCAGCTGATTTCTTGCACCCCGGTGCCTTCGGAGCCGAAACTGAAGAGGAGAGGCCAAGGATGTTCGTCGCCCTCGAATGTCGACGGACGCGCATTTAGGCGCTGCGCCCACGAGCGGATAACCTGATGGTCGATGGTAACGTACAGCACTACGGCATTGGCCACGGCACGACGCTCAACAGCTAGGGACAACTCTCGAATAACCGCCCTGGAACGATACCTGCTGTTCGGCGCTGATCGTCGTCAATTTTCCGTGCTTCCTTCCGGGTTCGGTAGATCACCGGTACAGCGGCGCATCCGACCGCGAGACCGCGCAGCCAGAGTGAAGAAGCTCTTCGCAGCCGATTTCGCGCTCTTTGACAGGGAAAGGCGGCAGGCTATCGTTTTCCCTCACCTCCGCCCGGCGCCGACGCTGGAGGATCCGCGCGATGATCATCAGCCGAATAACAACTCACATCCTTCGCGCGCCCATCCCCGAGCGAACCTTCTACTCGTCCCAGGCGGCGTTTCCGGAGCGCAACAGCCTGCTGGTCAGGGTCGAGGCTGACAACGGCCTCGTCGGCTGGGGCGAGGGCGGCCAGTGCGGCCCGCCCGATCCGGTCGCTTCATGCGTCAACGATGTTCTGCGCCGCTGCTCCTTCACGGGCGCGCCGATCAGCCGGTAAAAATCTGGGAACAGCTCTATGCGTTCTCACGCGATTTCGGCCGTCAGAGCGCTTATGTCGAGGCGATCAGCGCGATCGATATCGCCTTGTGGGATCTGTGGGGCCAACGGCTCGGCGAGCCGGTCCATGCGCTGCTCGGCGGGGCGTTCCGCGACCGCGTCACCGCGTACGCGACGGGGGGCTACTACGGAGCGGACTATCGCGATGGCGCGCGCGTGCTGGCAGATCTGGAAAAGGAGACCGCCGCTTACGCGGCCGGCGGCTTCGGCATCCTCAAAATGAAGGTCGGCCTCTTGTCGGTGGAGCAGGATGCCGAACGCGTCGCCGTAGTTCGGCATGCCGTCGGCAAGAACATCAAGTTGCTCGCCGACGCCAATCACGCCTACAACGCCGCGACCGCGATCCGCATGGGCCGCGAACTGGAAAAGCACGGCGTGCTTTGGTTTGAAGAGCCGGTGATTCCGGAGGACCGTCTGGGCTATCGCAAGGTCCGCGACGCGTTGGCGATCCCGATCGCGGGCGGCGAATGTGAATACACGCGCTACGGCTTCCGCGACCTGTTCGTCGGGCAATGCATCGACATCGCGCAGCCGGACCTGTGCGTGTGCGGCGGCTTTTCCGAGTGGCTGAAAATCCAGGCTCTGGCGTCGAGCTTCGGCGTGATGACGATCCCGCATGTCTGGGGATCGGGTGTGGCGCTGGCCGCCGCGCTGCATGCGCTCGCCGCCATTCCGCCGGCGCCGCACACCGCCAATCCGATCGCGCTGCAGAACGAGCCGGTCGTTGAATTCGACCGCACGCGCAACCCGCTGCGCGACGAACTGCTGCACGACAACTTCGTCTTGGAACGGGGCGCGCTGTTGGTGCCGCAGGGGCCCGGACTGGGCGTGAAAATCAACGAGGAAGTGCTGGCCAAGTACAGGACCAAGCGATGAGCGCAGCGTGGTCGCCGCGCCACTTTGGTGATTTGTGAATGGTGGGCGCACAAGGACTCGAACCTTGGACCCGCTGATTAAGAGTCAGCTGAGACTTCAATAGCATCAACCCCATTCCGACATTTTCGCCCTTCGTTCAGGCATTGAACGGAAAGGAGAATT
>Ga0210408_10004895_pt1 | contig 11898 bp, 14 predicted proteins | sample IncBWH4MmetaG_FD_155471 | JGI IMG/M metagenome (GOLD analysis project Ga0210408, IMG submission 155471) | Forest soil microbial communities from Barre Woods Harvard Forest LTER site, Petersham, Massachusetts, United States - Inc-BW-H-4-M | ecosystem: Environmental > Terrestrial > Soil >... | reverse complement strand
GGAGCCGGCTCCGGAATCCAGCCGAGGTCCTATTCGACGCGCTCGATCGGCCGGACCTTGATGCTCGCCTGGTTGAGGCATTGCCCTGGCTGCCGTTGGAATACCCGAATATGGATTGGAGCCGGCTTATCATTGAAGCCAAGGTCCGGAATCGGCAAAATCGACTTGGGTTCGTAGTCGCTCTCGCGGCGAAGGTTGCCAAGAATCAGGCGAAGCGCGACGTTGCGCAACGCTTATCTCAAGTCGTGAAGACGCTTGACGAAGCACGCCTCGCAAAAACCGATACGCTATGCCAGGAATCGTGGCCGCCAAGCCAGCGAGAGTTTGCACACAAGCAGCGGTCCGCCCTGGCAGCTCATTGGAAGCTGGACACGCGCCTCACGGAGGAGAACCTTGCCCACGTTGCCACCTAGCCCGTGGAAGGAGTTCCTTCAGAGGAACCAAGAAGTTCGTTGAGCCCCGGAGTATCGGTGGAACCTGGGCTCACGGCGTTCACGCGAATGCGGCGACTGCGCAGATCCAGATCGGGGCCGCGAAATTCTGCGCCATTGCGGAAGCCCACAGGGCCAGCGCGTTGATGCCGGAATAGGCCTGCCCGTTGTGACGAAGCGGCCGGGTGATTCGTCCTGCGGCATGTTCGGCGTTCCATGGCTCGATCCACGGGCGGACGCCCTGTTCCAGTGAAGCGATGATCTTCGAAGTGATGCGGGTGTAAACGTCCTGCAGGGGCCGGTGGCGGGCAGGATGGCGGTGGGGAAATCGGTGGATTGCGAGCAAGGCCAGGCAGGTTATGGCAGGAAAAACTAATAATGGCTCGACCCAAAAGACTAGTTATATTACAACTTAATAGACTAATTAACGCACAACACATTAAACTAATAACCGCAAGACAGCAAAAACTAACGAGGATAGACCCCTATGGCTTCACCTTCGGAAAAACTGGCCCAGTCACTGGAGATCCTCCACGGGCTTCAGAACGCCAACGGCGCCGCCGCCATCCGGGCGAAAGACATGACACGCACCCACCGCGAGCGCCTCATGTCGAACGGTTTTCTGCAGGAGGTGATGAAGGGATGGTACATCCCCAGCCGCCCGGATGAAGTTAAGGGGGAGAGCACCGCGTGGTACGCATCATTCTGGCGCTTCGCTGCCGTCTATCTGGAAACCCGCTTTGGCCGGAACTGGTCCCTATCGCCGGAGCAGTCGCTTTCCCTGCACGGCGGAAACTGGACAGTCCCCCGGCAGCTCGTCGTCCGATCTTCCAAAGCCAAAAACAACCTGACCAAACTGCCGCACGGAACGTCCCTGCTGGACCTGCGGGCCGCCCTGCCAAAACCGGGTGACCGGGACGAAAAAGACGGGCTGCACCTTTTCTCGCTCGAATCCGCGCTTATCGAATGCTCTCCGCAATATTTTTCAAGTCATGCGACCGACGCGCGCGCGGCCATGGCCACGGTCCGCGATGCATCCGGTGTGCTGGCGAAATTGCTGGAAGGCGGTCACAGCACGATTGCAGGCCGCCTTGCCGGCGCCTTCCGCAACAGCGGACGCGACCGCATCGCGGATGATATTACGAAGACCATGATTGCTGCGGGGTACGACGTGCGTGAGACCGATCCCTTTACGGACAAGCCGGCACTCACTTTGCCCGCCCGCGAAACCTCTCCGTATGTGAACCGCATACGGCTCCTGTGGCAGAAAATGCGTGAACCCGTCATCGGACGGTTTCCGAAGGCACCGGGGTTGCCGCACAATATCAGCGCTTACATGAAACGCGTCGACGATGCTTACGTGACCGATGCCTATCATTCACTGTCGATCGAAGGCTATCGCGTCAGCCGTGAACTGATCGAACGCGTCCGGAGCAACACGTGGAATCCGGAGGCGAATGAACAGGACCGGGGACAGCGGGATGCCATGGCCGCGCTCGGGTACTGGCAGGCCTATCAGGCCGTTCAAAAAAGCATAGCAGGGGTTCTGAACGGCGAAAATCCCGGATTGATCGCGGATGAAGATCACGGAACGTGGTATCGGGAAATGTTCGGCCCGAGCGTGACGGCCGGTTTGGCAAAACCCGCCGACCTCGCCGGCTATCGCAATGGCCAGGTCTACATTCGCCGCTCCATGCACGTACCGCTGAACCGCGACGCGGTCGTGGATGCGATGCCTGCTTTCTTCGATCTTCTGCGCGAGGAAAAGGAACCGGCAGTGCGGGTCGTGCTCGGGCACTTCATATTCGTGTACATCCATCCTTATATGGACGGGAACGGCCGCATGGGGCGCTTCCTGATGAATCTCATGATGGCATCGGGCGGATACCCGTGGACGGTGATACCCGTCGGAGACCGCAAGATTTATATGGAAGCTCTCGAAAAGGCCAGTGTGGGCGAGGATATTGTTCCGCTTACGGATTTCCTGTCCGGTCTCGTCAAGAAAGGGCTGGCGGGCGAACCTCTGCCGGCGGTCCCGAAGGCTTCTTCATGAGAGATGGCGGCACGATGTCGGCGTTTGTCTGGCTGGATTACTCGGAGCGCGAGCGTCGCAAGATGCTCGATGTCGTCGATCTCTTCGGAGAACTCGATACACGCGATGAGCTCGGCATCGGCTCGGTGCGCGACGCTTTCGCCGACATGCTCTTCCCCGGTACAAGCACGATCATGACCCGCGCGCGGTACTTTCTTCTCGTCCCTTGCACATATCAGAGACTGGAGCGGTCGCGGGTCGGATCGCGCTAGCGAAGGCGATGGATGCATTCGGCAGACAGCACTGCTTGTACTTCTTGCCGCTGCCGCAGGGGCAGGGATCGTTTCTGCTTGTCTTCTCGCGAGGATGAGAAAGCATGTTGTCCGCTTATCGCGAACAGCGCCGCGGAAGCATCACGGCGGTTTTGAATCCATTCCCTTGTCCGGCTGCCAAAACAACGATCTTCTGTCGAATCAGGCAGGTAACTTGTCGATCCAATTGATCAATCTCAGTGTAAAACTGGCCTCATGCTGCGCCAGCTGAGGATTCTGTCGATCCTGCCTTTCCGGTTTTCTTGCTCACGCCGCGACCTGGTGTTGGAAAATCTGGCCCTCAACAGCTCAAAGTCTTGACGCGGCGGCGTCCACCAGCCACGGTTTTCAGCACGCGACCGATTGTTCTAGGTGACGTTGCGACGGTTCTGCTGCGGATGGAAGCAGGCATTGAATGGTGGGTATTGAAGTCAAAGCAAGTGCGACCAGCCCCAACTGCCCACCTCAGGACAAGCGAGTGATCCCGGCGAAACTGTCAAATCCTCGATCAAAGCTCAGGATCCTCTTGATACCGTGGATCTGCATAATGGCGAGGTGTACCGCATCTCGCGCCGACAACGCTTTGTGACCGAGCACGATCTGCTTGGCTCGTTCGACCGCACCTTGGTCCACCGAAAATACCTGATCGACGACTCCGAGCAAAGCGTCAAACGCCGGCTGAATAGCATCGGGCCGTGCGATTGAAACATAACGGTGGAGGATTTCCTGTAACACTTCCGCGTCGGTCACCAGTCGCTCCTGGCCGCTTACCAATTCTTCCAGCCAACGCCTGGCATCGGTTTTGTGCGGATGGGGGGCACCTACCAGATACATGGGAATACTCGAATCGACGAAAATCACGGATGCATACCCGATCCGTAACCCTGATCGATCTCTTCGATCATGCGGTCGATATCAGCGGTAGGAAAGTCCATGCGTACCGCCGCTCGAATAACTTCCATCTTGGACGCAACTTCGCGGCTGGGTTCGCTCCTGCGGGCCTGAACCAGCGCCTGGCGGACCCATTCGGCAATGGACATGCGCCGCAAACGCGCTGCGCGCTTAATATCGCGATATTCAGGGTCTTGAACGATGACTTGCAGACGCTTAGCCATATAATGAGTTTATTTGACTCATCGAGATGAGTCAAGAGCCGCCTCGTCTCGTCTCGAGTGGTTTGTGGCCTTCTACCAGACCTTTCTCATTTCTTCGCTTCGGAATCACTGGTATCACCAAATGGCTAGAACATTCCAAGGGTCTTGGCAGATAGCGTTTGGAAAACCTTGCACGACCAATACGCGACCATCACTGTAAATTCTCATCCTATTGAGAATTATGGTGGGTCTGCAAAACCTCTCCTTTGACTTCATTGCGTCAATGATAGGGTTCTGCTGTCTCTAGTACTTCTCGTTCATGGTTTGCAAGAAGCAAAAAACGGTTGCGTTGAGCGGTCAAAGGGAGGTGGCTGAAATGCGAACAATTCAGCCCGGGGGTCCTCCAAATGTCTTCAAATTGGCCGATGTATTACCCGCGATAGCGTCCTTTGAGTTCGCCAACAATTCTTGGTTGATTTCGCTTTGCCGAACCGGGCCTGAATCTCCTGATGGCTAGGCTTTACGGAACGGCCTGAACTTCGGAAGCACTCTCATTCGGAGCGGTCAAAGGAGCCGCTTCCCATGCTGACTACGAAACAACAAAACAGATCGACAAAGTTTGCGATCCTCACAGTGACTGAACTGGAACAGTCCAAGATGAGCGTGCTCGCCACTTTGCCGTCAGCGCATGACACTTAAATTCAGGGAAACGCTGAGCCATTTTGAAGGAATGCGATTATGCTGGACGGATCATCCCAGAAGTGGGATAAATAATGGCACGAAAGCTTGTGCCGGGTGAGAAGCCTCTCTTTTGGATTGGATCGTCACTCAAGGACATCATTCGATTTCCATCGGCGGTTCAGCGCTCTGTCGGCTTTGCTCTAAGCGCGGCTCAATACGGCGGGAAGCATCCATCGGCAAAACCGTGGAAGGGCGAAGGGCCGGAATTCTGGAAGTCGTCAAAGATCATGACGGAGACGCTGCACGCATTTCAGAAGAAGTCATCGCACGGGATTGCGACCCGACAATCCGACGTCGCTCTGGTCAAAGAGCGTCTGAAGTTGGCGCAGAGGGATTACGAGGAGAAATATGGCTAAAAGCATCCCAGGACAAATCATCCGCAGCAGCGGCAACGTCTTTGCTGATAAGGGACTGCCTGATGCGGCAGAACTCGATACCAAGGCCCGGTTGGGAGCCGCCCTCAACCTGATTGTCGAACGGCAGAGGCTCACCCAGACTGAGGTCGCGACTGCCCTTGGCATCAACCAGCCGAAGGTCTCCGCCCTACTGAATTACAAACTGGAAGGCTTTTCCGTCGAGCGATTGATGCACTTTCTCGTGGCACTCGGACAAGACGTAGAAATCGTCGTCAAATCCAAGCCAAGCTCCCGATCTGCCCGCATTGCAGTCAAAGCCGCCTGATTGTGCGCGCTAATGTTCCTTAGCGTTGACTATTTGGGTCGGCGATTTGTAATCACTTTTAATGGTCACGTGTACGACATGGCGACTCTTCGTCCACGTGGAATGTTGACCTCTGCTGTGATGGTCATCCTGCAGCCTGCGCCAGAATCCGATGCAACTCCCGAACACCGTCGGTCAGGCATGCCGGCCCAGGCTGAAGGATATGCGACGAAATAATCTCGTGCACATGTCCATGACGGATTGCTGAAATCCGGCCCCAGCCAGGACGGGAACAGATCGCTTCCTTGTTCACCTTCATGCCGCACCACGAGGCAATGATCACGTCCGGATTGCGCTCGATGACCTGTTCCGGGGACGCGACGCGCTCTTTTGCCTTGCGACCGAGGCGGAGTTCCGGAAAGATGGTTTCGCCACCAGCAATCTCGATCAGTTCTTCGACCCATTGAATGCCGCTGATGAGCGGATCATTCCATTCCTCGAAGAACACACGCGGTTTGCGCGCGAAGGCAGCGGCAGACTTGGCAATGGTCTGCAACTCTGCCTCGTAGGACGCGAGCAGTTGGTTTCCTTTCTCCTGCTGATTGACGAGGCGGGCAATCAGGGAGATGAAGTCAAATATCTCGCTGACACTTCGCTGATTGAAGTTCAATATAGGCAGTCCGCGATGAATCGCCTCTTTCGTAATCTCAGCCTGCACGTCGGAGTACGTGATGATGAGATCGGGATCAAGCTCCTCGATGGCTTCGAAGTTCGCCTCGCGGAAGGTAGACACCTTCGGCTTCGACCTCACTTCGAGCGGGCGCGTCGAAAATCCCGAGACGCCAACGATCCGGTCCTGCTCGCCGAGCAGGTAAAGTAGCTCGCTTGCCTCGTCCGACAGGCAGACAATGCGCGATGGGAACGATCGGGATTTGGCGGTGAATGTCAGATTCAAGAGTTCATCCTCATGGTTTAAATGCTTCGGTTCATCACGGAAGCGAGGGCGCGGATCAGACGCTCGTTGTCCTCTCTCCCGCGCACTACGGTGCGCACATAGCTGCCATCGAGCCCCTCGAAAGTTCCACAGTTCCGCACAACAATTCCGTGATCGATAATGAGCCGTTCCCAGACAGTGTCGCCACCCCGTTCGTGAAGCAGCCGGATCAGCAGGAAATTGGCGCGGCCCGGAAACACAGTCAAACCGATTCCAGCCAATGCGCGACTCAACCATTTCCGCTCTGTGGAATTGTGCTGAATCGTGTTCGAGATGTAACTGAAGTCCTGGATTGCAGCGCCTGCAGCCAGGGATGCAAGTGTGGACACGGACCAGGGATCGAGCAAGCTCGCAATCGTCGTTACTAGGCTCTGAGGTGCGATGAGGTAGGCGACGCGCAGCCCAGCCATTGCAAAGAACTTGGTGACGGACCGGAAGACGATCAGGTTCTCCGTTCGAAGCACATGGCTGGAGACACTCTCCTTCGGAACGAAGTCAATGAATGCCTCATCCAGCAGAATGCGAATATTGCGCCGGACCGCAAGTGCAAGTATGGAACGCATTTCGGTTGCTGCGAACGTCACACCCGAAGGATTGTGAGGGTTGTTTAGAATGACGCTGTCGCAACCACGCTCGACACAATACTCGATCACGAGCTCGAGGTCAAAACGGAAGTCGATGTCCGGAACGAGTGGATATGTATGGATCTCGATGCTTTCTCGCTCAAGAATGCGACGGTACTCACCGAAGGCGGGCACGGGCAGCAGACACCTTCGCACCTGCATGGCTCGTAAACTTGCCGACATCAGGGGGACGATACCATTCGCCACCACGATGTTGCCTGCGGGCACTGCCGCGTATGTTTCAAGGTTCGCCCGCAGCGCGATCGATTCGAGATCGGGATACTGACGCAGTTGTTGCGGGCTGCGAAGTGCATCCGAAAGAGCTTCGATCACTCGTGGCGAAGGGCCGTCGGGATAGATGCTTGCGCTGAAGTCCAGCAGCCGATCTATGGGCACCGAGAAAGCCGCCGAGATCGCACTCAGTTGTCCGCCGTGCGCCGGGAGAGCCCGTGTGGTCAAAGCCTCATCCATGGCGCCTTCCACTGAGCAAAAGACAGCCGACGGCAAAGCCCAGCACCGAAGCCACCGCAGTGATGCGCAGGGCCTTCCGAACATGATGTACTTCCGGGCCAGGGAACCCGGGTCCGAGCAACGCCGTTTCGACGCACTCGCCGTCGTACATGTTGACGCCCCCTAATTGAACGCGCAGCGCACCGGCCATGGCGCTTTCGGTTTGCCCGGCATTTGGACTTGCATGTCTCAGACCGTCCAACCGCCATGTCCTCCAGGCGCTGCAGGCATTGCTCGGCTCGAAAATTGCGCAAGCGCTACACACGAGCAGGGCTGCGATGCGTGCCGGAAGAAAGTTCGCCGTATCGTCGAGTCGTGCGGCTGTCTTGCCAAACCACTCATAATCTTCGTCTCGATGGCCGATCATCGAATCAAGCGTATTCACAGCCTTGTACGCCACCGCCATTGGAACGCCCCCGATCACCAGATATGTCAGCGGCGCGATCACTCCGTCGCACAGGCTTTCGGCGAGAGTCTCGATGACGGCGCGCGCAATTCCGCTGGCATCAAGTCCGGCTGTGTCGCGCCCAACAATGCGCGAAAGTCGCAGCCGCGCTCGCTCGAGATCCGAGTCTTCCATCGCTTGGACCACGCATTTGGCTTCGTCCAGCAGGTTTCGTGTGGCAAGACAGCTTGCTGCCAAATAGATTTCAACGGCTCGCGCGCCTGATGGACTAAGATTATTCAACTTTCTTAGCAGTTTTGATACGGCGACCGCCGAGCTGACCACGATTCCGCTTGTCAGTACCAGCCCGCCGATGAATTCGACAAGTGGGCCCGATCCCCGGCGGCGCAAGGCACACTCACCATATGCAATCGCTTTGCCGATGTATCGCACCGGGTGAGGCACGAACTCGGGATCGCCCAGAATCCAGTCCAGGAGGTACGAGGCGGTCAGCGTTTTGACGCGCATGTGCTCTCCTTCGTCGACACGCGCGGCCATGCCAACCCAACCAGACCGAGCAGGCGCTTCGGGTCGACAGCATCGGCGACTGTCCGGGCCAGCCGTTCGAATTCGACTTCGCGAAACTCTTTCCAATTGAGGACCGCGTTCGCCGGAGCAAGCCCTGATGCGGACCTGGCCGCGGCGAGGAGGGCATGCCGGAACGCATCATCATGAAAGATGCCGTGCAGGTAGGTGCCAATAACGCGCCCGTGCTGGCTCGTGCAACCGTCCATGGTGAATTCTTCCGAGTCCCCGGTCCGGTGGATTCGGGCAAACGGAGCCGAGTCTTCAAGGTATTCTGTCTCCCCAACATGGATCTCGAACCCATGCACAGCGGAAGACGACAGTTTCTCGCCGAAGAGTTTCGGAACGATCAGTTTGCCTGTAGCTTCTCGAGTGGTCTTTTCGCGGCTCATTCTCGTTTGGATGGAAAGCAGCCCGAGGCCGGCGTGTGTTCCTCCTCCTTCCACATCGTACGGATCGTCGATGAAATTACCCAGCATTTGCATACCGCCACAGATTCCTACAACGAGTCCGCGCACCGCTTGGGAACGGACCACTTCATCGATGCCTGCCTCACGCATCCAGTGGAGGTCGGTAACCGTTTGTTTCGAGCCGGGCAGGATGACGAGGTCAGCCGTAGCCACTTCTTCTGCTGTGCGGCAAAAGCGCGCGTCAACGGCGGGCTCCGCGATGAGCGGATCGAAGTCCGTGAAGTTAGAGATGGAGGGAAAACGGATGATGGCTACACGAAGCGGCCGGTTTGAAGAATTGTCCGGTCGCCACGGCACGCTTGCGATGCGTTCAATCGATACGCTGTCCTCTTCATCCAGGCGTAGGTTTTCGATGTACGGGACGACGCCAAGGCAGGGCTTTCCTACGCGCTGTTCGAAACCGCCGATGCCGTCCGACAGAAGACGAATATCTCCTCGGAACTTGTTGATGACGAATCCGTCGATCAGATCCCGCTCGGAGGGTTCAAGGAGTGCGAGTGTGCCGAACAGCGATGCGAATACGCCGCCACGATCGATATCGCCCACCAGAATGCACCGTGCGCCCGCAAGCCGAGCCATGCGAAGATTCACGATGTCGCGATCCTTGAGGTTGATCTCGGCGGGAGATCCGGCTCCTTCGAGAATCATGAGGTCGTTTTTCGCAGCAAGGATCTCGTAGCTCTCCCGAACAATCGGCACAAGCTCTTCGTTGCGGCAGCGGAAGTAGTCTTCGGCAGCCCACTGCGCGAAAATCTTGCCTCGCACGATGACCTGAGACGAGGTGTTGCTGGAAGGCTTCAAGAGGATGGGGTTCATATGAACTGAGGCGGGTATGCCCGCGGCCTCGGCCTGCAATGCTTGAGCGCGCCCGATCTCCAGGCCTTCAGGGGTGGCTGCGGAGTTCAGGGACATGTTCTGTGCCTTGAATGGCGACACCCGGAGCCCGGCTCGCGAAAAGATGCGACACAAGGCCGCGGTGATCAGGGACTTTCCCACGTGGGAGCCTGTTCCGAGCACCATCAGGGCGGGTGTCCTCGTCATGGCTGAACGGTCCCCCAGGGTTGGTCGAAAGTCTCTGAGCGGAGTACGTCTTCCAGACGCAAGCGGCGTTCCCACCCTGCGCGTTCAAGCTCTGGTTCTGCGGCAAAGTTCTCCACAAATCCCATGCAGAAGTAACCGACTAGCCTCATCGGGGCTGGAATGTTCAGCACGGTCTTCACGTGTTCGGGATCGAGAATGCTTACCCAGCCGAGGCCAACGCCTTCCGCGCGCGCAGCAAGCCAAAGATTCTGAATGGCGCAAACGGCCGAGTAGAGAGCCATCTCAGGCATGGTGTGGCGCCCGAGAGAGTGTCCACGGGAGCTCTCGCAATCGCACACCACGCAAAGATTGAGAGGCGCGCTGAGGATTCCCTGCAAGGTCAGCCGCGAGTAAAGTTCGGCCCGCTCCCCGGAGTAGGTCTTGTGCTCCTGAGAGCTCGCGTCCTGGAACGACTCAAAGATTCTTTCCCGGATGGCTCTGGATTCGATGACGATGAACCTCCAGGGCTGCATGAGACCTACCGAAGGCGCCTGATGGGCGGATGCAAGCAGGCGAAGCAAGAGTTCCTGCGGCAGTGCATCGGGAGTGAATCCGGAGCGGACGTCACGCCGCTCGAGAATCGCGCGGTACACCCCTGCCCGCTCCTCTCTGGAATACCGTTCCACCATCACCATGCCCTCGACCACCGTGCTCCGGGATGCTGCGCATCGCGGAGACGCGAGTCTACGCCAGCCTGGACCTCGAGCAAGCGCCCGAACAACCAGATCAGATCGGATAAGCGATTCAAGTACGCCAGAACGCTGGGGTCGACTTGCCCACCCGACTCGATGAATCGAACCACAGCCCGCTCGGCACGGCGGCATGTCGTGCGTGCCATCTCGTAGGCAGCCGCCTCCGGATGGGCTCCCGGCAGAGACCAGTCCGAAACCAGCCCTTCTGTAGCTTCGATCCTGTGCACCAGTTCCGTGAGCTGCTCAACGTCTTCGCTGCCGATCTTCGGCGGCTGCTTCTTGCTTTCCGGCGGCGTAGCAAGATTCGAGCCCAGGCGAAAAAGTGTGCGCTGAATCTCTTCTGTCCACTCCTTGATCTGGCCGTCCTGGCAGATGCTTCGAGCGAAGCCCAGCACAGTGTTGAGTTCGTCGACCGTTCCGTATGTCTCGACCCTCAGGTCGGACTTGGAAACTCGTACGCCTCCGGCGAGGCTTGTCTGTCCGGAATCACCGCCCTTGGTTGCAATGCTCATCGTCTGCTCCTATCTCCTCTTCCGCGTTCAATGTTTCGAAAACTCCATCGAAGCCCCAGGTTCCAAATTCGACAATCCGATTGTCACGTCCCATGCCGCTCCTCCAGCTTGCACCGGAGGGATCGGTACGATAGACGCGTACTGAGCCGAGCACCGATGCGCTTCGGAATGCGTGAACGAATACAGCTCCGTCAGGGCAGTTCGAATAACGCCGCCATGCGTAACGGCGATGAGTGAGTGCACTTCAGCTTGTCCAAGCAGGTACGCCATTTCCTTCTGCACGCGAATTCGAAAGGTGTCGTATGGTTCACCCGCTGGAATCACGCCATGTGGGTATCGCTCCACCCAGGCTTGGGCGCCCGCGGGAAAGCATTGTTCGATCTGCTTCCAGGAGAGGCCCTCCCATGCGCCGAAACTGATCTCACGCAGGCCCGGCCGCAGATGCACCGGAAGGTCGAAGTGAGAAGCGATCAATTCGGCTGATTGGAGCGCCCGCTTCAGATCGCTTGCGTAAATCACTTTCGGTCGCTCGCCAAGCATGGAGGCCGCGAGGTCGATCTGTTGGCGGCCGGCATCGTTGAGCGGCGGGTTGGAGTGACCGCAGAACAGGCCTGCCATTGCAGTCTCGCCATGCCGCAACAGAATGCAGGACTTCATCGCACCCACGCTCCGCACATATAAACAGCAATCTCCGAAATCTGAATTGTGGCGCCCATGCAGTCGCCTGTGACTCCCCCAATGCGCCGCTGGTAATACACGCCGCTGAGGGCCGCAACCG
>Ga0210408_10004894_pt1 | contig 11899 bp, 11 predicted proteins | sample IncBWH4MmetaG_FD_155471 | JGI IMG/M metagenome (GOLD analysis project Ga0210408, IMG submission 155471) | Forest soil microbial communities from Barre Woods Harvard Forest LTER site, Petersham, Massachusetts, United States - Inc-BW-H-4-M | ecosystem: Environmental > Terrestrial > Soil >... | reverse complement strand
GACGTCCTCGAGGGACGGACCAAAGGCGATGCGGTTCAGGACATGGATAACCTGGCGGTCCGATACGGGTTGGGCACGTGCAGCCGACAGCCCCGCCAGACAAATCAGCAGGCATGACCCGGCCAGCGTTCGGAAAAAAGGCATCGGCACGCAGGGAGAATAAGAAAAGTGGGACGGTACGCAAGAACCAGGGCCCCGGCGAAGCATCAGATCTACTGATTGGGGGCCAGACCAGCTCTGGCCCCCAGCGCCGCTTTCGGGTAAAACCATCCTACAGCAATTTCAGAGCAGACCGGATGGAAATCCCGCTGATCGGCGGTCTTGCTGCACTGGCACCCCGCTATGACGGGTTCATCCTCGATCTCTGGGGCGTGGTCCATAACGGGATCGCTCCACTGTCGGGCGCCCTCGAATGCATGGCCTCACTGAAGGCGGCGGGCAAGCGCATCGCGTTGTTGTCGAACGCGCCGCGGCGAGCTGATGACGTCGTCGAGCGCATCACCGCCATCGGCGTACCTCCCGGGCTCTATCACCACGTGATGTCCTCGGGAGAAGAGGCGTGGCAGCGCCTGCATCGTCGCGACGATGAGTTTTACGCGGCGCTCGGCCGACGGTGCCTGCATATCGGATCCGAGCGCGATACCGGGATCCGCGAAGGGCTGGAGCTCGAGTTCGTCGAGACCGCGGAGGAGGCGGAGTTCATCCTCAACACAGGTCCGGCAGGTTGGGAGGACCGCATCGAGGATTATGCGCCGCTGTTGCGACGCGCTCTGACATGCGCTCTTCCAATGGTGTGCGCCAATCCCGATCTCGTCGTCATGCACGGCGACAATCTCGCTCTCTGCGCCGGAGCACTAGCGCAGTGGTACGAGGAGGCTGGAGGGCGCGTTCGCTGGCACGGGAAGCCGTTCGGTTCGGTCTACAATACCTGCCTCGAGCTACTCGGCATCGAGGACCGCTTGCGCGTCCTTGCCGTCGGCGACAGCTTGCGCACCGACATTGCCGGCGCAGCCGGGGCCGGTCTGGACAGCGTTCTGATTGCCGGCGGCGTCCATGCCGAGGAGTTCGGCGTGATCGGAAACCAGCCGCCGGACATCGAGCGCATTGCTGCCGCGCTGCGCGCCGGGTCTTACTCTCCGGTAGGAGTTGCCCGCAGTTTTTACTGGTGATGACGTCGGGCGTGTCAGTGGCCGCCCGTGCGCAGGATCGCATCGTGCAACCCGGTCTCATAGCCGAGCCCGAGTGGGGTCAAGATCGCGCAGTCCGGGAGTGTGCGGATCAGTCCTTTGCGTTCGAGTGCGGTCCACACTGCCGGATTGCGCAGCCCCGAGGCGTCGCGGGAGGCCACCAATGCCTGCCCCAGGTGAAAATGGTCGCCATGCGGATACGGCAGGGTGGTGATGACGACGCTGTTGGGCTCCTCGCCGGGCCGCGAATGGCCGGGAAGGCGCGCTAGTTCCTGGAGCAAGGTCAGCGTCTTGAGCTGAAGGGTGTTCAGGTTCAGCGGATTCTTCTTGGGCGGCATCCCTCAGCCCGCGTTTAGCTGTCGGTCCGCTGGTTGACCGACGGGCGCGCACGGCGGCGCAACACGGGCGGCGGCGCGCGATGCTGCGGGTCGAGCACGCTCCAGTACAGATTGCCGACCAATGGCAAATGATCCGAAGCCAGGCGGGCGAGCGGAGAACGATAGACATATACGTCGCGCAGCATTGCAGGTCCCTCGGCGTAAATCCTGTCGAGCGCCAACACCGGCAGCCACGATGGGAAGGTGCGCGCGGCAGCGCTTGGTCCGAGGCGGCGATCGAGCGAGCGGATCGCCCCGCTTCGACCCCGCCACTCGTTCAGGTCACCCATCAGGAGCACCGCGTGCGCCGCCCGCCGGGTCTCCGCCAAAGGCTCGCCGAGCACCGCCATCAGCCGGTTTGCCTGCAAGCGCCGCTCCGTCGCGTGCAGACCAAAGTGGGTGGCGATGACGCGCAGCACACGGTTGTCGATCAGGATGTCGGCATCGATCGCTCCGCGCGGCTCATAGCCGGCAACGGTGAGATCGATTGCCCGCGCAGCGAGCACCGGAAAGCGGGTCAGGATCGCGTTGCCGAACCGCCCACGATGCTCGCGAATGCCGGTGCAGGTGACAACCCGGCGCCCGGTGACCTCGCCGAGATAGGCCCACTGGTCGGCATATCGATCGCTTTGGCGGCGGGCGTCGACCTCCTGCAAGCAGGCAATATCGGCGTCGATCTCGCGCAATACAGCGCCGATGCGGCCGGGATCATAGCGTCGGTCGACGCCGATGCAGGTGTGGATGTTGTAGGTCGCGACCCTGACCAAAAACGCTCCCGCGATGGCGGGATCGACGGTTTGGCGTCCGCCGCGAATGTCGGGTCTGCCTCGCCCCCCGGCCACGGGCAACTCGAAATCTTCAAACACTCGAACCTTACGCGGTTTGGCACCGACCCATCCCCTGCCCATGTCGATCGGCGGGGACGAAAACATTGATGCAGCTAGATGGCGTCGCAGAAGCCGTGCTTGGAGGTATCGCCACCGCGGCCGTGCACCATCGGGCTTGCGCGCAATCGGTCTCACGGGGCCGGACGGCTGGTAACCAGCGCCAAGCCGCGCAGCACGTCCATGGCTTGGCTCAGCTGCTCGTCGCTCGGCGAGCCGATATCGCCGGTTGGGACGGAGGGGGCCTCCGGTTGCGGGGCGCTCGCCGGAACCTGCGTTGGCGGCTCGGCATTAGGGCCAGTCGGATCGGTGTTTTTGAGCGCACCGCGCAGATCGGCCTCGCGACGCGCTTTGCCGTGCGCCAATTTTTCGAGCTTGAGCGGCATCACAACGAGGTCGGGAGTGAGACCTTTACCCTGGATCTGCCGTCCGGTCGGGGTCATGAAGCGAGAGGTCGTCAACCGGATGGCCCCATTGCCGGGTAGCGGAATGACGCTTTCGATCGAGCTGTCACCAAAAGTCTGGGTACCGAGCAGCACTCCTCGGCGGTTGTCCTGCAACGCGCCGGCAACGAGTTCGGCCTCTCGCGCGGTGCCGCCATTGACAAGCACCACCAGCGGCAGACCGCGCGCCAGATCGCCTGGGGTGGCGCTGACTCGCTTGATACTGGCGGGTTTGCGCCCCTTGACGACGACGAGGTCGCCTTGGTCGATGAAAGCGTCGGCCGCGGCGACCGCGGCGTCGAAGGAACCTCCGGGGTTGTTTCGCAGATCGATGATGAAGCCGACCAGCTTGTTGCCGGTCCGGCGTCGGATGTCCTGCACCGCGCCGGCGAGAGCCGCCTGGGTCGCACCCTCGAAGCCGGCGATGCGCAGATAGCCGATATTCCCTGCTTCGGCGTGTGCGGTCACGGTTTGAAGCTTGCTCACCTCGCGTCGGATCGTCAGATCGATCGGCTTTTCGGCGCCGCGCCGCACGGTCAACTGGACGTCGCTACCGGTCGGGCCATGCAGTTTCTGCTCGGCCTCGCCAAGGGTGAGATCGTAGACCGCCTGCTTGTCGATCGCGAAGATTACGTCGCCAGGTCTGATCCCCGCGAAGGCCGCCGGTGATCCGTCCTGCGGCGAGATCACCTTTAGCTGGCCGTTCTCGATCGTCACCACCAGGCCGAGGGCACCGGCATCCTCCTTGGCCGGCGCCTGCAATGTTCTGAACGCCGCCTCGCTGATATAGGCCGAACGCGCGTCGAGGCCGGTCAGCATGCCGGCAATCGCCGCTCCGATCAGTTTCCCTTCGGCGACCGGCTCCACAGCATCCTGGCGAATCCGCTCGAACGCCTCGTTGAACAACGTCAGTTGCTCGTAGCCACTCCCTTTTGCGCTCTTCGCCTGCGCCAGAGCCGCGCCCGGCAGCAGAAACGCGCTCAACAGGATTGCCGCCACCACTTTCAGCATCGCCGCTGTCTCCGTGAAATCGGCCGCACACTAGCACGGCTTGACAACAGCAAGGCGGCGACCGTACGGGGTTGCGTCATCCTGATCATCGCGCCGATTGCCATGTTGGACAAGAAGCACATCGCCTTCTCCGGCCGACTCGTCATCGTCGGCTTCGGCAGCATCGGCCAGGGCGTCCTGCCATTGCTGTTGCGCCATCTCAAGATCGAGCCCGATCAAATAACGATCATCACGGCCGAGCCGCGCGGCCATGAGGTTGCTGCCGAATACGGCATTCGTTTTATCGAAACCGCGCTGACCCGGGAGAACTACCGGGCGACGCTCGCTTCGCAGCTCGGGCGCGGCGATTTTCTGCTCAACGTCTCGGTCGACGTGTCGAGCGTGGCGCTGATCGAGCTGTGCCAGGAGAAGGGCGCCCTCTACTTCGACACCTGCATCGAACCGTGGCCGGGCGGCTATACAGATCCGAGCCTGCCGCCCGCGGCACGCTCGAACTATGCGCTGCGGGAGACCGCCTTGGCGCTGCGCCCGCGCTATCCCGGCGGGCCGACCGCGGTCATCACTCACGGCGCCAACCCAGGCCTCGTCTCGCATTTCGTCAAGCAGGCGCTGATCGACCTCGCCCCGGCATCGGGGCTCGGCGGCGGCGTCCCGAGCCGGCGTGCCGATTGGGGCCTTCTGGCCGAACGGCTCGGCGTCAAGGTCATCCATATCGCCGAGCGCGACACGCAGGTTGCGGGGGTCCCGAAAGCGCCCGGCGAATTCGTCAACACCTGGTCGATCGACGGCTTCGTCAGCGAAGGCTCGCAGCCTGCCGAGCTCGGCTGGGGGACGCATGAACGGCATTTCCCGAAGGACGGGCGCCGGCACGATTTCGGCGGTGGTGCGGCGATCTATCTGCTGCGGCCTGGGGCGGCGACGCGGGTCCGCAGCTGGACACCGCTCGAAGGTTCCTATCACGGCTTTCTGATCACCCATGGCGAATCGATCTCGATCGCCGATTATTTGACCGTGAAGGACGGCGACCAGGTGCGCAGCCGCCCGACTTGCCATTACGCCTATCACCCGTGCGACGATGCGGTGCTGAGCCTGCACGAATTCGCCGGCAGGAACTGGCGGCTGCAGAATCGCAAGCGGCTGATGATGGGGGAAATAACCGGCGGCATCGACGAGCTCGGCGTACTGCTGATGGGCCCGCCGACGGGAGTGTATTGGTTCGGCTCGCGCCTGACGATCGCCGAGGCGCGGCGGGTGGCGCCGCACAACAACGCCACCTCGTTGCAGGTCACAGCAGGAGTGTTGGGCGGTGTCGTCTGGGCGCTGGAGCATCCAAGCGAGGGGATCGTCGAGCCTGAGGAAATGGATTTCGCCCGGGTCCTCGAGATCGCGCAACCCTATCTTGGTGACTTGGTCGGCGTGCACGGCTCCTGGACCCCGCTCGACGGTCGAGAGAGCCTGTTCGCCGAAGACCTCGATTGCGAGGATCCGTGGCAATTCAAGAATATTCGGGTCGTCTGACGGCGCCATGGGTCGACGAACGGACCTGATCGGGCTCTGTCTTTACGGGCTGATCGCCTGCGTCGATTTCACCTACCACCTGACCTGGGGAGCCCCCCGCCCTTCGGTCAGGTATTCGGATTTGCCCGTCGCCTTCTCGGCCGCGCTGTTCTGGCCCATCGACATCGTCGCGATGGCACTTCTCGCGCCGCGATGAACACTCGATGCGCTCAGGGGTGCCGGTAGGCGTCGACGCCGGTGCGGATCAGCTCGGAAGCGGCAGGCTTCCACGCCGCGGCTGGCTGCTCGTTGAGCAACTCTGGCCGGTATTCGAAATGCATCGTGTCGTAGTGGTACCACTTGCCGCCCCAGATGAAGCCGTGGCGCTCGAAGATGTCGACGATCTCGACCGGTATCCGATTGACGTATCCGGCCGCGTCGGTGCCGGAGCGATGGCTGAGCCAGTAGTCGGCACGGGCCGTACGGATATCGATCGCGGCACCCCAGGCATGCATGCTCGGCTGTCCCGTATCGGCGACGGTGCGGCAATTGTAGGTTCCGCCTGGCGGGTAGGCATACCGCTTCAGCGAATCGGGCAGCGCATCCAGCTCCTGCGAGACCGCGGCGAGACGCTGGGCCACACCATTGACCGAAGTGATTTCGACCGCGCGACCCCAGCTGCGCGGCAGCCACGCGATCGTGACCAGCCGCGGGCGCACTTCGCCACTCCAGCAATTGCCGTACATCTTGTCGAAGAAAGCGCGGTTGCGGACTCGCCCCGGGTCGCCGATCGGCCCCGCGATCGTCGCCGCCACACCTGCCGGATAGGGAAGACGTATCTGGTCGAGGATCGAGCCATGCCGCAGCATCTCGGCAAAGTCCCCGCTCGGCCGCCCGTCGGAGAGCGGCATCCGCGTGCCGTCCCGCCAGATCAGGGAGGTCGCGTCGTGGCCCGCCAGATAATCGGGGTAGGCGCGGACGAGGCTGTCGAGAGCGGCTTCTTCCCCCGCGGCGGCCGTGGCGGCGAAACCGGCCAGTGACGCCGTCAAGAGCGCCAGCGCAATTCGCCGAGCCAGATACCGCACCCTATGCTGCGACGCCCTCATCATCGCCATGCCGAGGCGCTCCGGGGTGCTGCGGCAGAGCCTTCGCGCAAATCGCGTCCAGTAATCTCGATATTGCCGTCCTCGGTCAGCTGCCGCCGACGGATTTTGCGCTCGACGACACTTTCAAACCGCGTTCGCTGCATATAATACGCCTCGATGCACCTCTCCGGGGTCGGCCGTTCCGTCAGCAGGCGCTGGAAGGCGCGTCTCGATATGCGGACAACCCCTCGATATTCCCCGATGGCAACACCGAACTCGACGGCTTCTCGCTCAGGATTCCACCAGGCATCGTCTGGGAAGGTGAAGAACACGAGCCCGCCTCCGCACCGGTCGGCACCACGTTCACGAACCGTTCTAGGCACAATGCATCAAACCTTCGCTCGAAGCAAGATCGCGGTGGGCCGGCGACACGACGTGGTCGTAGAATAGCCGAACTGGCCCTTAAATACGACCGGGGCAGAGAGCGAGGATGAACAGGCGCGGTTTTCTTTGGCTGTCAGCCGGCGCGGCCTTGCTGATGCCCGGCGCTGCCGTCTGGGCGGCCGACAACGACGGCAGCCGCAAACGGCTGATCGTCATTTTGCTGCGCGGCGCGGTCGACGGACTGAATGTCGTCGTCCCATATAACGACCCGCACTATTACGAGAGCCGCCCGACAATCGCGATCGGCCGGCCGGGGACGGATCAGGGGGTGCTGTCGCTCGATGGCCATTTCGGCCTGCACCCGGCACTCGCCGGCCTTCTGCCGCTGTGGAATGACAAGACACTTGCCTTTGTCCAAGCCGCGGGCTCTCCCGACGCGACCCGTTCGCATTTCGATGCGCAACTCTTTATCGAGAACGGCACCCCCGGGCACAGCACGACACCCGACGGCTGGATGAACCGCCTGCTCGCCGCACTCCCGGAGCCGCACGGACCCATCGATGCGATCAGCATCGGCCACACGCTGCCGCAGATCCTGAAGGGCATGCTTCCCGTCGCCAATCTGGCTCTCGGCCCCGAGGGCGCCAAGCCGATACCGATCGACCAGCCGGAGATCGGGCGCGCCTTCGACCGGCTTTATGGCGGCAGCGACGCGATCAGCGAGGCCTACCGGCAGGGGCGCGCGACACGAGCCGAGCTCGTCGGCGATCTGGCAACCGAGATGCGGCGCGCCGACAATGGCGCCCCGCAGCCCGGCGGCTTTCCGGCCGAGGCGGCGCGGCTCGCTCATCTGATCGCTCAGAACCGGCACATCCGGCTCGCCTTTCTGAGCCTCGGCGGCTGGGACACCCATGTCAATCAGGGCAAGACCAAGGGCCAGCTCGCCAACCGGCTGCAGCCTCTGGGTGACGGGCTCGCCGCTCTGGCTAAGGGCCTCGGCGGTGCATGGAACGACACCATTGCAGTCGTTCTCTCCGAGTTCGGCCGCACGGTCCGCGAGAACGGCAATGGCGGCACCGATCACGGCCACGGCAACGTCATCTGGGTATTGGGCGGCGCTGTCCGCGGCGGCCGCGTCTACGGCGAATGGCCCGGTCTGGCGCCGGCTCAGCTTTACAAGGGCCGCGATCTCGCCGTCACCACCGACTACCGCAGCGTCCTTACCGCTATCCTCGAACGCCACTTCGGCCTCGACGACGGTCAACTCATGCAGGTCTTCCCCGGGCTGCCGCCGGCGCGCTCCAACCTCGGCGATATACTGGCCGCTTAGCGGGGTTGATGCAAACTCAGCTCGCGAGCAGCTCCTCGACGGCCCGATGTGCCTGATCGATCGCGGCGTCGGTGTAGGCTGCCGCCGCAGCATCGGAATTGGCGATCGCGATCGGACCATAACGGGCGCGGCCGATCTCGTGCGGCGCTTGCCCGGTACGCCATTCGGGGTCGAACAGCGGATTGTATTCGTAGGCATAGCCGTGGGCCAACGATTGGACCGTGATCGCGGTGATGTCGCGCGCGGCATCGAAGCCCGCCGGGGCCAGCATGCGATCGAGCTGGTCGCGAATCTTTTCCTCGAGAGTCGCAAACCCGGTTGCGAGTAGCTCGTATCGTCCGGCTTTGTGCTGGTCACGCTCGGACAGCCCCGGCTGGCACGGCGTCCGCACCATCTGGATCAGGATCGGCTCGTCGGGCGAGCGCGGTGCGCGATAGGCCCCGATATTGGTGACCGGGTTCAACCGGACACCCGAATGGTAACTCCCCGGACAAGAAATTCTGTCGACTCCGAAGGCGACAAACGCCCGCCAATTCACCAGCGCCACATTCGTGTAGACTAGCGGCACCTTGACCAGATAGCTCAGCGCCTCCTTCTGCTTCTGCGGCAATTGCGGACAGAGATAGGGGATCATTATGTTCCAGCAGGCGAGCACGCAATGCTTTGTTCGGACCTCGTAAAGCTCGCCCATCCGCGAATAGACGATTTCGACGGCCCCCCATCCGTTACTGCGGACGGAGACGGCAAGGCTGCCGAGGCGGATGCGAACGGCGTGGTCCCGCCGGTCGAGCTGGCCGTAGTCGATTTGTGCGGTCACGGCGTCTTCTACCTCGCCGCCGGGGAGGGAATGAGGGACCAGGCTGCGCACCAAGAGCCGAGCGATGCTGGCATTGCCGTCGGGGAAATGGAACTTGTCCGACCCGCCATCGGCGTAGCCGGCCGCGGTGTAGCCCATATGCGGGGCCGAACCGGGAGCGAGATCCAGGCCCTGAAACCCGGGAAAGCCAAAGGCCCAGACGTCGAGCGCCGATACGGCATCGATCCCCGCCCCCCATTCGCCGTGCGTGCGGCTCTGGTAGAGCGGGATCACCGATGGATCGACCTTGACCAGGTTGATGAGGTAGTCCTGATAGCTGATCCGGGACAAACGCGCCTTCTTCTCGGGGGAAGAGAGGCCCGGCAGATAATCGATCGGAGCTGTCTCGAGGCGGAGAATGTCGTACCGCGCGGGCTCGCTGAGCGGGGCCTGATCGAGAAAGCCGGGCGATGAGATCCTGCCCTTGACGAGGCGATCCTCGCCAAAGGTTTCCTTGTCGAAAAAGATCCCGGGCCCAAGGCCCAAGGCGGCGTAGAACCCCCGTTCCGTGTGGCGCGCCGCGAGCGCCGCGGGGTCGATCCCGAGCGCTTCCAACAAACCGGCCGCCACTGCGCTGTACGGGCGCGGGCTGTCGATCCCGAGTGTGCCGCCATTGATGAGCTGGGTTCTTCCGTCGAGCTCGAACTCGTTCCGCTTGGCGTGACCACCGAAATCGTCGTGGTTGTCGAGGATCAGGATGCGGGCGCCGGCGCCGGCGGCCGCACGATAGAAATATGCCGCAGCGAGCCCGCTGATGCCGCCGCCGACCACGATCAAATCGTAATGCTCGCCGGTATCGATCGGCGTCGCCGCGGATTTCGGGAAGGTGCCGTCGCGCAGCGCGTGGGCTGCCTCGAAGCTGCCGGGGTGGCTGCCACGCATACCCGTCAAAGCCGGCGGGCAATAGCCGGGACGGTCCTGGGGGGCGACGGCGGCTCCGCTCGGATCGGCACCGGCGACAACAGGTACCGAAGCGACCGCTGCTGCCGCGACCGCGACGCCGTCAATAAAGTCGCGTCGCGTGATCGGGCGGCCCATGCCGAGCCGGCGCAATCGTTCGCCGCGCGACTCCCGGCCAGTCGATGGCACCCCCCTCATCCTGCTTCCCTCCTGTTACTGCAAGGAATCTACAAGCAGGACACTCCTCCCTCGCCGCCCATGGCGGCCGATTTCCGACTCCCGCCTCAGACTGAAGGAGTATGATGGTAATTTGTCAATTTTGCGGTAGACGAAACCCCACCCATCCCACGGGTTTGGGGCTCCCTCATCTCCTATGGCCGGGCGCGGCCCGGCCATCTACGTCTTTGCCAGGCGCTCCTTCAAATGCAAGAAGGCGTGGGTGGCCGGAACATGTCCGGCCACGGGGGGCCAAAGGCGGTCGAAGCGAAACCTATCTTTTCGGTGCCGGAACCGGGATGCCGGCGATTTTCACGTTGACGGCTCCGAGGTGGTTCCGGCTGGTGAAGTAGAGGGTCTTCCAGTCATCGCCGCCGAAGGCCAGATTGGTGGTGGCCGGCGCGCCATGAACGATGCGGCCGAGCTTTTTGCCCTTTGGGTCGATGATCCACAGCCCGCCGGCGCCGCCGCAATAAACATTGCCCTCGACATCGACCTTCATGCCGTCGGGGACGCCGGGCTCGTCGCCGCGCAGATCGGCAAAGACGCGATCGGAGTGCTTGGCGAGCGTTCCGTTGGGCGAGAGCTCAAACGCGCGGATGTGTCCGCGGCGCGAGTCGTTGATATAGAGCACGCTCTCGTCCGGCGAGAAGGCGAGACCGTTGGGGACGATGAAATCGTCGATCAGCAGGGTCAAGGTGCCGAGATCCGGGGTCACGCGATAAACGCCGGAGAATGTCAAATCCCATTGCTGCGGTGCGTTTGGGCTGGTCCACGGATCGGTGAAGTAGATGCAGCCGTCGGATTTGACGACAACGTCGTTCGGCCGGTTGAGCTGGCGGCCCTGAAAGCTGTTGGCGACGACGGTGATGCTGCCGTCTGGCTGCTGCCGGGTGACGCGGCGTGAATCATGCTCGCAGGCGACGAGCCGGCCCTGCAGATCGCGGGTCAAGCCGTTGGCGCGGTTGGTCGGTTCCAGCAGCAGCGAGACACCCTTGCTGGGCTCGTATTTCATGCGCCGGTTGTTGTGGATGTCGCTGAACACGAGATAACCGCCCTCCTTCCACCACAGCGGCCCTTCGGCCGGGCCCTGCGGCCCGCCAAAGCCATCAGCCAGGTCCCGGATCGGCTCGGAGATCGAGACGATCCGCTCCAGTTCCGGCGCCAGTTGTTCGATACGTTTGGCCCCTTCAGGCATGGCATTCCTCCTGTTGCAGAGCGAGAGATGTTACTGGGTTCGCAGGCGTCGCCGACGGGGAAAGGCTGGCGCTCGACAACCGCACCTGCCACCCTGTGGCAGTAAGCCTTCGGGGAGGACAAAGCAATGCCGACACGCAGCTTCGACGTCGTGATCCTCGGCGGCGGCAATGCCGGGATGGGTGTCACCGTGGCGACGCGGGAGGCCGGACTGAGCGTCGCCATGATCGAGCCGGATCTGCTCGGCGGGACCTGCCCCAACCGCGGCTGCATGCCGAAAAAGGTGCTGGTCGCCGCCGCCCACGCGCTCGACGAGATCGAGCGTGCCCCAGCGCACCACATCACGGCCGGCAAGCCGAGCCTCGACTGGGCGGCGCTGATCGATCGCGAAAAGGCGATGATTGCCGGCATCCCGGCCTCGCTCGGATCCTTGATGGAGCGGCGCGGGGTCGAGGTGATCCGCGATCGCGGCCGTTTTGTCGGCCCGAACGCGGTTGCCGTCGGCGGCGATAGGCTGGAGGCCGAGCACATC
>Ga0210408_10004891_pt1 | contig 11903 bp, 11 predicted proteins | sample IncBWH4MmetaG_FD_155471 | JGI IMG/M metagenome (GOLD analysis project Ga0210408, IMG submission 155471) | Forest soil microbial communities from Barre Woods Harvard Forest LTER site, Petersham, Massachusetts, United States - Inc-BW-H-4-M | ecosystem: Environmental > Terrestrial > Soil >... | reverse complement strand
TATGCAACGATGTCGCTTACGTCCTGATCCGCCAAAGACTGGCCGGGCTGGACCTGCCTCCAATCCGGTTGTCCAATATCAGGCCGGCCTGCAATCACGATGGTCCGCAAGCTTTGATCGTTCACCAGGGCAAGGTAGCCGGCGTCGGTGATCCTCTGTTGCCCTTGTTGATGGCAGGAAGAACAATCCCTCTGAAAGATTTGGCGGCCCTGGTCAGCCGCACCGGTGGTGCTCGACGAATATGGCGGCATGTCATGCACTACTTGACCGGCGTGAGCCCATCGCGAGCGCATGCCACCAACGAGTTCGTCCACCTGTTGTGGCGTAAGAAATCCGCCTGCTGTCTCCCCAAAGGCCGGCATCTGGGTCCCGGGCATGCCGAATGTGATCAAGCGCTTCAACGATGCGTCATCCACGAGTGCCTGGTAGTTAGGATTTGCCAGATCGAGCGCAGGCCCCCCGGAACCGTTCTCTCCATGGCAAGCCGAGCAATTTTGTTTGTAGAGACGATCGAAGGACACCACGTTTTCGGGCCGCATGAGTTCTTCCTGATCGTTCGGCGGCCCGATTCTCCGATGGCATCCCACGCCGCTCATGACCAGGGTGAGGGAGATGAGCGACAAAACTGCATTGCCTCTTATCTTCATCACTCGTCCCCTTTTGGCGACCTGAGCTCTTTGGCTTCAATTCCCATGCGAAGAATGAAGGGCAGGGTCTGATGCGTCCGGATCTTGCCGGACCTTGTTACAACAATGCCCGCAACGATGCCGAAAACAATCTCGGAGAGGGTGAACCAACCCCACGCGATCCTTGCGTTAAACGCAGGATTTGCGAATCCGAGAATTGAATGGACAAAGCCGGTCCATAGGAGCGGGGCCACGATTCCGCCCAGGAGAATGGGTCGCCGAGGCCACATTGGTAGCATTGCCCCGTAAAGCAGACCGTTTAGTGCGCAGATTGCCGAATGGATGATCGTTGCTGTGATCAAACCGTTCCAGTGAAAGGCGGCGATGTCTGCAGTCGTGGCGTCCGTCCAGTGCCCCACACCCGCGCCCCCAAGCAAGTTCACCGCATACCAAATGCTGTGTTGCGTCAAATAACCGTATAGGAGAGCAGGGAAGATCATGACGATTCCCCCGGCAATCCCTCCGCGAAGCCCGGATGTAATCGGATAACTCTCGACCGGCAGGAACGCTCTATGAACTTCGCTGATTTGAATGTGCGCAACCCTGGTTCTCTGGCTCGATGGCACAAATCTTCTTGCGGTGACGGGGACCATTTCATGCTGCTCCTTAGGAAGGACCTGCCGTGCCCATCCCCTTACGCCACAACAGACAAGAACAAGGACCGCAAAGCCGGCTCGCGCACTGGTTACCAGGCTCGCAAAACAAAGCGTGACGCCGAAGGCGAGAAGGATGGGCCACGCCGTGCTAGCTGGCATCTCAATGGACTCTCTTTGGCCGCGCTCCGATCTGTCGTCATTCATCACACGTCACCGTCCGATCAAGTACACGACTGTAAAGACCACGACCCACACTGCATCTACGAAGTGCCAATAGAGAGCAATCACGCCAAAGCGGTCACTGTGTCGCGAATCGACCCAACCGAACAGAGAGAAGAGCAAAGTCGTGGTTAGAAGAAACAGCCCGACGACAACATGGGTCGCGTGGAGTCCGACGAGAGAGTAGAACGTGGTCCCAAAGAGATTCGTGCTGATGGTCAAACCGTCGTGAAAGATCAACTTCTTCCATTCAAGAGCTGTTTCCGTCAGGAAGGCTGCAGCGAGGGCGATCGTCGCAGCGAGCCACAGGGTGAAGCTCGCAACGCGCTCGTCTTCGATTGCTTTCTCTGCACGCCGGATTGTCAAACTGCTCGAGAGCAGGCAGATCGTGCTAAGAATCGGGACTTCCAATACCTGCGCGGGGGTGGGTCCAGTGAGGCTCTTGCCTATATAGAAGACATAGGCGACGACGAAGATGGTGAAAATAGCGCTTTCCCCGGTGATTAAGGCTGACATGCCAACCCGGCGCTTGCTGGGAAGGTGCCACTCGATGGTGTTTTCTGGGTGTTTGATCGGTACGGTACTCATGACTCGTACTCCCAATCTGGGTCGTCGGGATGCTTCGCATCCCACAGCGGACGGCGGCTGTGCACTTCCGGCAGCACCTCAAAGTTGTAGGGAGGAGGTGGAGACGATGTAGCCCATTCGAGCGTCCAGGCGTCCCAAGGGTCGTCGCCTGCGACTTCGCCCCGCCAATAGGAGACGATGAAGTTGTACGCGAAGAGCAGGACCGCGATGCCCTGAATCAGCCCGCCGACGGAGACGACCAGATTAAGGAAATTCCATCCACGATCAGGCTGATAGGTGTAGATCGACCGGGGCATCCCTAGAAGTCCAAGGAAATGCATGGTGTCGAATGTGATATGGAAGCCGATGGCAAACAGCCAGAAATGCCACTTCCCTAGCGTCTCGCTCATCAAGTGCCCGGTGGCCTTCGGATACCAGTAATAGAGACCCCCGAAGATGCAGAACACAATGGCGCCAACAAGCACGTAGTGGAAGTGCGCGATCACGAAGTATGAATTATGGAGTTGCCAATCCCACGGGGAGACGGAGAGCATGATGCCGGTAAGCCCGGCGATGAGGAATTGGAACAGGAATCCGATGCAGAACAGCATCGGAGTTGTGAAACGTATCCGGCCTCCCCATAACGTGGCGATCCAGTTGAAGATCTTAATGCCAGTTGGGACGCCGACGAGCATCGTCGATAAAGTGAAGAAAGCGTTAGAAACTGAGGTCATGCCGACGGTGAACATGTGGTGCGCCCACACACTGAGACTGACGAACATGATTGCCACGGAAGCCGCAACCATCGCTGGATAGCCAAAGATGGCCTTGCGGCAGAACACCGGGATAATCTCGTTCGCAATTGCGAACGCCGGTAGAACGAGCACATAAACCTCTGGATGACCGAATATCCAGAAGAAATGGATCCAGACCAGAGAGGAACCGCCGGCTTGTGTGTCAAAGAAGTGGCCCCCAAGATACCGATCGATGAGTAGCATGAACTGCGCCGCGGTAAGTGGCGTGATCGTGACGAGCGTCAGCATGCTCACTACCAGAAGCAGCCATGTGAACAGCGGCATCCGCATGAGCGTCATCCCTTTGCAGCGCATTGAGATAACCGTCGCAACAATGTTGATTGCAGTGCCAAGGGTGCCAAAACCGCTGACGATAAGAGCCAGAGCCCAATAATCCGTCGCATGACCAGGAGAAAACGACTTCGCAGTGAGTGGCGCATAGGCAAACCAGCCGACGTCTGGGGCGTTTCCCATGCCGTACAGTCCCGCCCCGCCGAGAAAGCTGTAGTAGAGAAGTAAACCACCAAAAGCGGTGAGCCAAAAGCTAAAGGCATTCAATCTCGGGAAAGCCATGTCACGAGCGCCAATCTGAAGCGGCACTATATAGTTGGCGAACCCGAACAGGAATGGCATTCCGACCAAGAACACCATCGTCGTGCCATGCATCGTGAAAAACCGGTTAAAGACTCGTGCGCTAAGGATGTGACTGTGGGGATAGGCGAGCTGAAGGCGTATAAACAGGGCCTCGGCGCCCGCAACAAGCAGGAACAAAGTCGAGTACAGGATGTACAAAATGCCCAGGCGCTTATGATCGACGGTCACTACCCATTCGTGAAGTCTCTCAAGGAAGGTACCGCGCTCTGATGCGGCGGTGCCCGGGTCAATCACGGCGCTGACTGGAAGTGAGTAATCGCTCATATTAAAATCCTGTGATCACTTGAGTGTCTCGAGATAGGCAGTAACTTCATCGAGTTGCCTATCGCTGAGTTGCATCGCGGGCATGAGCGCACCATTCTTGAATGTGTCGGGTGATTTGATCCATTGGCGAAGATTCGCCGGCGTGTTGTCCATCGCGCCGGAAGCCAGTGTCACCCTGCTCATGAGATGAGTGAGATCAGGGCCGAACCTTCCCGTTGCCGCCGTCCCCGAGACCGTGTGGCAGTTTATGCAGGCCTGCGTCTCGAAAACCCTTTTTCCTTCCGCTGCCGCAGGATCTTGTGGTGCCGGTTGTTGTTGTGCCGTGATCCACCGATCAAACTGCTCTGGCGAGTCGACGTACACGCGCAACAACATCATCGCGTGCTGGGAACCGCAGAACTGAGCGCATTGGCCGAGATACAAACCGGGCTTCTGAGGATCCATCCACATGCTGTTCACGTGATTAGCGATCAAATCTGTCTTGCCAGCGAGTCGCGGAACCCAGAAGCTGTGGTTCACGTCCGCCGAGGTTAGTTTGAGAAACGTTGGCTCGGATACCGAACCGGAACTGACTGGTATATGAAGTTCGTTTGCAGTGACAACTCCATATTTCGGATACCGGAATTCCCACCAGAACTGATGACCGATCACTGTGACGTCGAGTGCGCTCTTGGGCCTAGGCGCGTCCTGAATGGCGAAGATGACTCGGGCAGTCGTGAGGAAGAGAACAACCACAATCAGAAGCGGAATTACAGTCCACGCCAGTTCGATTTGTGTGCTTCCGTAGATCTGAGCCGGCTCCGTAACTGGGTCGCTCTTTCGTGTCCGAAATCGATACAGAGCAATCGCGAGCAACCCGCCGACAATCAGAAATATTGTGCCCGTAATTGCAACGACGACGACCGAAAGATCGAATATCTGATGCGCAGGTGTGGATGCAGGAGCAAGAGTAGAAGGTGAATCACTTTGCGCGAAATTAGACGCCGCGAGCAAGGACAATGCAGCGGCGGTTCCTAAGCGAACCAGATGTCTGGTAGGTACCATCTGCATCTCTCGAACTCCCTCCTCCACCACATAAGGAGTGGCAGTCATCGATCCGCTAAACGGAGCAGAATCGGTAGCCGCCCCACACTGAAGTGCCTCTACAACGTGATAGTAGCAACGGGATGAACGGGTCGAAATTACATGTTCCTGTTAGAAATGGTCTGTGGAGATTCAGAACATCGATATGGGTTCGAGTAGGACCGGGACTGAGGCTCAGGATGGCGTGATGTCAGTGGAAGGCTGGTAGCGTCGCGATTTAGTTGGCGAACCTGTCAGAGCCTATGCACGACCGGGCTAGTGAGTTTCTTCAATCGCTGAGACTCACTAATAATCGGATCTTCGTGCCATGAACGGCTGAAGGACACTGTTGAGCTCTCCCCGTGAGAACTATCTGCTCTTCCAACTCGCTCGCGAGTAGACCTCACGAAGTTCCGATCGGCACTTAAGCGCGAAATCGTTCAAAGGGTCCGCGTGTTGCTCTAGAGCCACCGACTTGATTTGTTCGATGGTCATGTTCTTCTCGCCGTATTTCGCGACCAGCTTCTTTACAAACGCCTCGGCGGCCTCGAGAACGCTCCGAGATGCGAAGAGCCTGATTCGATTCACCAGCGCGTACATCGCTACAATCTCGTCCAGATTGTCGAGGCTTTGTGAAAGTGCCTTTACGTAACAACCCGTTCCCTGGCGTATGAATTCCGAATAGAGTTCCTCGCGTTGAGCAAGTTCACGATTGGTCAGCTCTCGTTGCGCCACGCTTCGTTGGAGTACGAAATTGCTAAGGACGGGGGTTGAAGCGCCTATGACAGAGCCGCTGAGCGCGGCCAAGACACTGGTCAGGGTGCTATCCATGGTCACACCTACCTGAGTACGCGAAGAATGCTACGCGTGCGATCCGTCTATTGCGGTATCTGGCCGATAGCTCTTTCCAAGTCGGCCTCCGCCAACGAGAGACCACAATTCGCCTCCAGCAAGGAAGCAGTGGCACTTGTAAGGTCCGCGTGAGCCTGACTTCTGGCGGAGCTGAGCGCCACGTTCTGCTCGAACTGGCGATCGGCCATCCTAGCCGCTTCGGTTCGAACTTTTACAACCTGTCCCGCGACATCAACCATCTGCTTGAGCTCATCAATTCTGTCGTAAATGCTTTGAACCTGTACCTCGATCTCCGACTGCACCTTTTTCACGGCCACTTCCGCAGAGCGCATTTCGCTCCGCGCCTCTCGAACTGTGGCTTCGCGTCGCCCCCCATCGAAAAGGTCGTAGTTGAGCGAAAAACCAAACGTCCCGAAATTATGGACGAGAAGTGGCACGCCACTTTGGTAGCTGTAGCGGGAGAGCGCGGTGACATCGGGAATATAGGAGTCCTTGGCCGCCGCCAACTTGGCTTGTGCCTTAACGAGGGTCTGCCTGGCTATTTTGAGATCTTGGCTCTGATCGAGCGCGATCCGGACTGCGTCAATTCGTGATGCAATGTTGAGCGTTCCCAGAGCTGACCCGGAATCGAGATCAATCGGGGTATCCACGGGGAGCCCGAGAGTATCGGCGAACTGACGCCGCAAGTCATCTCCTTGGAGCCGCAAGGTTATGCTCTCTTGCCGCGTCTGCAAAATGGCGGCTTCACTCTGGAGCGCCGATATCACCAGCGCATTGCCTTGCTCTACGTCGCTTCGACTTTCTTCATCCTTGAGTCGCGAAGCCGCCAGTTGATCCTGAGCCGCGTCGGCCTTTTGTTGATTGACCAGTATGTCGTAGTAGAGCTTTCGCACCTGCAGCGCAATTGCATCCTTCGTTTGGTCAAACTGCGTTCTAGCAATAAGCACATCCTGGTTCGCCGCAACATTTGCCTGATGGATCCGGAACAGCTGAGTAAGAGGCTGCTCCAAGCCCACTCCCCCTGTATACGCGGTAGCAGAGCCTTGATCGATAAAGAGCGACTTTGATGGGACCGGCCCGATCGACGGATAGCTCCCGAATGCGCCAGCAGGAATTTCGATGCCGGCGAGCTCCGTTACATGGAGTGTGCTGCCACTCGCCTTGATTTGAGGCAAGTAGTTGGCCCGCGCTTCGTTTCTCCTGCTCTGCATCTGCTCGATGGATAAGGAACGTAGATGAACAGAACGATTCTGCTGCAGCGCAAGATCGATTGCCTGGTCGAGTGTTAATCGCAACGGAGCAGGAGATGACTGTTGTGCCGCCACCAGAGTACAGAACGACCAGCCCGACAGTGAAAGCGGTAAGAATAACCAGGCTGAGCGAAGCCCCCGCTGTGCGATGGAGGCTAACATCGTAACCTGTCTTTCATTATGGAGTGTGCTTCTCATTTGGCCTCCACAGGACCAGCAACGACTTGTCGATACTGCGTCGGTACCGAGGACATGAAAGCAACTACGACGAGACAAGCAGCGCAGCATGCAGCCAATAGAAAGAAGCTGTCGGAGATGGCCAGGGTGAAGGCTTGCCGCCGCACCTCCAATCCCAAGACTTCCTCGGCACGGCCAACTGCGGTAAGGCCTGTCGAATGCGGTGCAAACGCGTGTTCAAGCTCAGACAGCCTGCGATCCGTAAGGGCGCTTCCGAGTCGAACGTTCAGGCCAAGCATGTTCGAGTGAAACTCCTCTCGAACGGCAATGAAGTGTCCCATAAAGACTCCCCGCAACTCGCATCCAAACAACCGGACGGTCTGGAAGAAGCCTGCGAATGTCAACACGTCTCCGGGGCGTGAGAATGCCCCAGTGTCTAGCACCTCCAACACAATAGAGCCGACCATAGAGTTAAAGGCCAGAGCCAGTCCGACGGCCATCACCGCCTGGGATATTTCGAAGTTTGGGCCGGCCCACATGGCGGTGACTCGTGCATTCAGCAAACAAGCCATCCCGACCAACCCAAAGCCCGCAGTGAGGATCAAACGAGGATCGATTCTCCGCATCAATGCCTTTGCGGCTATGCCGAGGGCAAATTGGGGAAGTGCCACCGAAATCAGGACGGGCGCCTCCTGCAACGGAAGGAATCCGCTTACCGAACCCAGAAAACTTGGGATGCTTACGACAGTAGCCAGCATCACGAAACGAAAGCTGATCAGGACGAGGGCCAGCAGTAGTGTGTTTCGTCGCATGAGGACTTGGTGGTGAACCAGGGGATTCGGCAGCAGGAAATGTCGTACGAACACCGCGAGCGCAAGCAGCACGCCCGAGGCTGTCAGCCCGATGATCAGCGACGAGTGAAACCAATCCAGTCGTTGTCCCTGATCGAGCGCGATATAAAAGATCGCCGCTCCGAGGCTGGCGTACAGGAAGCCCCTCCAATTCGGGGCAGGATGCTCCGGCTGAGGTTCTGGAAGTGGCTGCCAGGGAATGCCAAAGTAGATGAGGACGATCATCAGCGGAGTCAGGACAGTCCCGTTCCAGAAAATCCAATGCCAGGAGAGGTGCTCGATGAAGAAAGACTCCCATGCCCGCGCCATATCCGTGGTGAAAATGATGTCCGTCGCATACATCGCGATCCCCAGCAAGACGTAGCGCATGGGCAAATTCCGCAATACGAAGGATAGGGTGAGCGGATAGAACGTGCCCGCGCTGAGGCCGGCAAAGGTAAGCAACGTGATCACTGCGGCGAGCGAATGGCAAAATGGAATCAGACAACTCACCGCTGTAAAGATGCATGCGCAGGCCAAGAGTACGCGGCGAGGGCCGAGAAGGCCTCCCAGATAAACGGAAAACGGCCCAATAAACATCATCGAAGCGTTGAACGAGGTATTGATCCAGGACGCCTCGTCGACTCCAAGATGCAACGCGCCCCGGATGTCTGCCAAGCCCACGCTCATCAAACGCCCGGTGCTTGTAGCGATTAGTGCACCTAACAGCACTCCGGCAATCCCGAGCAACGGGTGGGTTGTCAAAGCTGGGTGTGCTTCAGTCGCCCTGGCATCAGGACAAGTCATTGATCACCGTCCGATCGGACCTCAGCCTTCCCGGTATGAACAATCACAACTGATGAGAACCCAGGCCGAAGCCGTTCCAGATAGGGCTGCCCTGGGGAAAGCACTATCTTGACCGGTAGTCGCTGTACTACCTTTGTGAAGTTGCCCGTCGCATTATCAGGCGGCAGAAGTGCAAACTGGGACCCGCTGGCGGGGGACAGCTGATCGACCTGGCCATGAAACACTCGATTCGGAAACGTATCGATCCTAACGTCTGCCGAATCGCCAACTCGCATGTTGGTGAGTTGGGTCTCTTTGAAATTGGCTTGAACCCAAACGTCGCCTTGCACGAGGTCGATCATCTGCGTACCTGGAGCGACCAACTGACCGGAAAGCGCATGACGCTCTCCAACGGTTCCATCTACTGGTGCTGCAATTCGGGTGTAGGCTAGATTGACCTGTGCGACGACGATTGTGGCCTTCTTCGCCTCGATGTCAGCTTTGTAAACAGCATCCTTGATGTTGAGTGCCTCTCGCTGGCGCTTAGCGGCTTCAAGTTGACTTTGACTTGTGGCGAGGGCTCCCTCGGCGCGCGCGAGGTCCGCCTTGCGTGCCTCAAGCAGGCCATTGAGCTGACCTTCTTGAGCTGTGGCCGCTTCCAACTGTTGGTGAGTTGCGGCCTTTGTGTCGAACAACGCCTGCTGCCGATGCCACTCGGCTAGAGCCTTGTCGTGCTCAGGCGAAACCGAGGCGATACCCGCCTTTGCTGCACCGATTGCAGCCTGTGCCTGAACAACTCCAGCGTTCGCCGCCTCGATCTGAGCATCCTGAATCTTCTTGGTCGCCTGGTTGTCTTCGAGAGCGGCTTCTGATCCAGCCAAGGCTGCCTGAGCCTGATTTAAGGTCGCTCGGTAATCGTCGTCGTCAAGTTCGATAAGTGTCTGGCCTGCCTTGACGCTTTGATAGTCACCAACGTTTACCCTCTTAACTGTGCCGGAGATTCGTGTGCTCAAAGGCGTCATATCGGCCTTCAAATAAGCATCGTCCGTCTCCTGGTCAGGGCGACTCCCTTGCCAACTCGCCCAGTGTCCGGCGATACCGAATAGAAGGCTCGCAGCAGCGAGCAAGACGATCAGCGATATGATCAACGACTTTTTACTCATGCCGTAGGGCCTCCCGGCCTCGTTTAGACTCACTTGTCTTAGAATTGCTCATCCCATTCCGCTTCAGTGCACTCCAAGTACGCTGCAAGTAGCGTTCTGAGCGAGGTCATAGACGGAACTCCAAAGACGGGACAGGTAGAAGTCGTGTTGATGCAACCCAACGACGAACAAATCGGCGTTCTGCTCCTTCAGAAAGTGGAGAGTTGCACGGACCTCTTTACCGAGTACGACCGAGGCTTTCGTATGAACGCCGAGTTCCCGCGCCAGGGTCGCTGCATTCTCGTGCATTTCCTTGTGACGGTCTCGTCGCTCCTCCATCATTGCGGCAGAAGCGCCCAGGCTCAACAACGGCCGAGAACGAAGAGTATGCGGGAAGATCGCCCAGGATAGAAACTGTCGCTAGATCTGCGTTGCATAAATGGGCCAGATCAATCGCCGCGCGCAAAGCGTGCTGCGATTCAGTTAGTTCATTCAGGGCAACGACAATTCTGGAGTACATAAGTGCAACTCGGCTCTATCGTATGGAGCACCGCGTAGGATCGCCATTACATGTTTCTGTTAGCACTGGAAGTGCCGGACTGACCTTACGACTCGTATACAAGGAATATGTAATTTATCGCGATCGGCCGGATTGCTACGCTCGCACTGTTCGCCTGCCGAATTGTGTTCCATTCCGGCCAGGTCAGACGCGACACCGATGCATACCGCGAGACCAGGTGGGGTGGTGGGCAATGGCGCGAATTGCAAAGGAGCTCACCCACTCGACAACATCGATCCAGTCTTGAATAAGACGCCGGCATTTTCGCTTGTCAAAGCTTAGCGTAAACGGGAATGACCATTGGCTCCCCCCGGGTTGAGCCTGGTCAAAGCCTGCCAATCGGTACTTGAAAAGGAGAAACTATGAAATCACTACGAGTTGCAGAAATTCCAGCGTTACTGGTTTTCTGTGTTGGGATGTCGCTTGGCCAGGATGCTGCTCACGATGCGGACAAAGCCGCAACCAAGACTGGACATGTCGTCAAACACGTCGGAAGGAAAATAGGACATGCAACGAAGTCTGGCGTCAAAGATACAGGCCACGGGGCCAAAGTCGTTGCCAAAGACTCCGTAAAGGGCGTCAAGAAGGCGGCGGAGAAGACTGGAGAAGGGGTTAAGGATGCCGCGGGTAAATAGGTGGCTTCGAAATTAAGCAAGATCCTGGCGAGATCAGCGCGATGTCCTGAAGTTCATTAGGTGATGGATTGCATGGGACTAGAGACCTTTTGTTTCGTGAGTTCTCGGGTCCCTTGAGACTCCAATTCATTTGTCGAGAAACTATCCTATGAAGCGTCAGCGTTTCGGAGCGCGCAGTGCTGCCTCGTGCTGCGTTTCCTCGCGGTAGATTTGGGCCAGCGAACAAAACGCGGTCAGAACGGCCGAGGCACCGAGCAGCAGCACCAGAGAGTGCTTTAGCAGTAGAACGCCAACAAATGCTCCGGAAAACATCAGCAAGATTGATCCGATGCGTCGACGCCATCTGGGATTGTTACCCGGCGTAAGGGAAAAGTCGAAGGCCAGTGCCGCAACCGTAAGGGTAAGTACGGTTGTTGTCAGATCTGGCACTGCAAGTCGTTTGACCGTGCCGTTGCGCATCCCCATTCCCAGCGCAGTCAAAGCGATGATCCCGTAGAGTGCCGTAGCGATGTACTGTCCTCCCAGAGGCTTGAAGTGCCACGAGACCGTCAATGCGCTCAATAAAAGTAATGTCTCGATCCCAAAGGCGGCCGCCAGCCAAATATTACGCGGTCGCTTCTCAAGCAAAAAGTCGAGCTTCCCAGCGAGAAATCCGCCTGCAATAGCGAAGCCAAGTGCGGTCATAGATCGCGCAATCGACAGACCCGGCACTCCGCCAAATGCAAAGCCCAGGAAGACGATATTGCCAGTCATGTTCGCCGTGAAGACGTGGCCCATCGCAACCCAACTGCCGGCATCGACTAAGCCTGTCACGAACGTCAGGCAATAGA
>Ga0210408_10004887_pt1 | contig 11907 bp, 7 predicted proteins | sample IncBWH4MmetaG_FD_155471 | JGI IMG/M metagenome (GOLD analysis project Ga0210408, IMG submission 155471) | Forest soil microbial communities from Barre Woods Harvard Forest LTER site, Petersham, Massachusetts, United States - Inc-BW-H-4-M | ecosystem: Environmental > Terrestrial > Soil >... | reverse complement strand
CCCAACACTGGTTCGCCTTGCCAAGCTGAGGTTCGGTACTTGGCGGAATATCAGGGGACTCATAAGAATTTCTTTTCCACTGGGAGTAGTGGCAATGCTCGGCTCGCTGATGATGAACATACCGCGCTACTTCATCGAGAACACAGTCGGGACATCAAGATTAGCGGTGTATTCGGGGATGGCCTACATCGTCTTCGTGGGAGGTACGGCGCTTGCTTCACTCTTGCAGGCGAGCGCAGTGCGCCTTGCTCGGCATTACATTGAAGATCTTCGTCAATTCCGAAAGCTGCTTTTGCAACTGATCGCCATCGGTGTCGCGAATGGCGTCATCGGTATCCTTGCCGCCGCGCTTTGGGGACGCCAGGTCCTCACGATTATGTACCGGCCGGAGTACGCCACGTACCCGACGGTCTTTGTGTGGCTGATGGTAGCTGCGGCAGTCTCGTATGTTGCTACAGTACTCGGTTTTGGTCTCGCGGCAGCGCGGAAATTCGATGTTCAGTTGCCAGTCTATATCTGCGCAGCGTTGGTCACTGTATCTGCTTGCGTGCCACTCGTTCCCCGCTATGGTTTACAGGGAGCGGCATGGTCACTCTTGGCGGGTATGCTGACCTGGTGTGCAGGTTTCGCATTGGCACTGACCATCGCCTTGCGGCCACAGAGGGTTCATCTGCCTACCGTCGAAGCTGAGGTACAGCCTTGATGCAACGGGAAGGTCGGATGCAAACAGCGAGAATTGAAGACGGGAACCGCGAAACTTCAAATCCGTTGGCCCGCGATGGGGGCGCTTGATGACTCAATTTCGAGCGTTCCCGCGGCGACTCTCACTAGCACGAGGAAGAGAAAACGGTGTCTAGCCTGCAATGGGTCCTTTTGACTGACGTAGTCGTCCTTAGTCTGTGCACTGCTGCGCTTGTTTCGCACGGGCGGATTTCAGCGCTGCACCCGGCAACTGCGTATCTCTTTTTTCACGCCTACACGGTTACGTTTCGTCTTATTGCACTCATGTTGGGTGCCAGTTTGATGCGAGAGTTGCGTGAACCCGTGACTTTGGAGGAGGTTCTCCGAGCGGCCCGGGCATTCGATCTGGCGCTAATTGCAGTAACGGTGCTCTGGTTATATTTGGCGGATGAAGAGAGACGTTTTGCCAGTCGGACAATGCACGTCGTTAGCAGATTTGGTGGACAACCTCTTTCGCCCAGACTTGTGCAAATTACCGCCATAGTCTCAGTCATCGTTGGGTTTATTGCGCTCCGTTACCTCCAGTTCTCAGATGTCGACACCCTTTCAGCGAGCCGCCAAGCACTAGGCGAGTGGAACCGTTCTACGTGGGTAAGCATGACCAAATCCTGGGCACTGCAGGGAACCATGATGTTGCATTACCTTGTGGGTTTTCCACCAGTTCGCACGGCCATCACGGTTGGTTTGTTCGTGCTGACCTCACTGAGCACGGCTCGCTATACGTTAGTCGTGTGGGGTATCTTCGCCTGCTTCATTGTGTTGTCTCGCAGGAATCGGCGGTGGCCTTCCGTAACGGCAGTTCTGGCGCTGGCCGCAATTGCAATTGTATGGTTTCCGCTCAAAATCATTCGAGCCTCATTCTGGGCGGGAGAAGACCTGGAAGGCATTCTGAATAACGCAGTGACCTATACCACAACCGCGCTCTCGCCGGGCGGCAGCGGCGGCGACACCGTTTTTCTCGATCAAGCAGCCGTGGTGATGACGCTTGTCGACCAACACGGATCGTATTTTTATGGCAGCACATTCGCTCCTCTATTGGTGATGCCAGTCCCGAAGCCGTGGTGGCCGGATAAGCCTGCCGTCAACCAATACGTGAGAGATATTTCTACTCCGGGGCGGCCAATTGGAACTGTGGGCATGATCGCTACCATTGTCGGGGAAGGCTACGCGAATTTCGGATGGTTGGGCGTGGTGCTGTACCCGCTTCTAGCTGCCTATGGATATGGCAAGTTTTATTTCTCCGCGATGCGCCTGCCGCATAACAGCGTTTTGAGATTTGGCTATCTGTTCGCCGCATCCATGCTCATTCAGGTGTTCCGTGACGGCCTGACTTCGGTTGTTCTCTTTACTTTCGTAGGCGCGATGCCCATGGCATTTGTCTTGTACCTGCATTGGCTTTTCACCCCTAGATTGAAACAACATCGGCTTGGGACAGTGGGGCTTCGCAGGGTTGCGTGACCGAACGCTTCTTCTAGCAAGGAATATTGAGCGACATTCAGACGCAAATCGCAAGCAGCATTTACGAGCACGAAATGAGTTTCATGATTGCGAAACCGGACGAGCAGGAATCAAGCCCATCACCATCTATTTGTCGGCTAACTAATCCGAATGTGTGCCCGGATATCATTTGCGTCAACAATGTGCCTACTCCCTATCGTCTGCATCTATTCGACGCACTTAATGGAGAAGCTCGGAAGAGAGGTGCACGATTTCATGGCGCTTTCATGGCGTCGAACTTGCCCGGCAGGAAATTCCACGAAGATCTGCAATATCCCTCTGCTGATTGCCGCATCTACCGCGGGTGGCGTTGCATCTTCGGCGGGTCAGCCTTGCATATCAATCCGGGCCTTGTTTGGAACCTCGTTCGCCGACCGCCGAAGTTTCTCATTACAGGGGGATGGGCTGATTTTACCTCCGCACTGATTCTCCTCATTTTTCCTGTTTTTCGCCGAAACACTTTCGTATTGGCATGGGTGGAAGCCAATTCACGCGCAATGAAGCAGAAGAGTGGAGTCATAGCGAAGGCGCGGACCTTCTTGCTGCGACGGTGTGATGCATTTGTGGTTCCCGGAGCGATCGCCAAGCAGACGGTAACAATGGATTATCACATTCCGGACCGCAAATTCCTGTTCCTGCCCAATCTTGTCGATGAGCGGCTCTTCTCGGATCGAGTGAGGGCACTTCGAACCAGGCAGCAAGATCTGAGGGCGGAGCTGGGTTTGTCACCTTCGCAGAAAATTGTCCTGTGTTGTGCACGCCTCGAGGAGAGAGTCAAGGGGTTGATGCGTTTTGTGGGCCATGTCAAAGACCTATGGCCGGACGATCTTGTGCTGCTGGTCGCGGGGAGCGGACCTGATGCCGAACGCACCCAATCATGGCTTAAAGATAATGCCATGGCCGGCAAGGTCCGCCTGCTCGGACACTTCAAAACGGAGGGTTTACTCCGCCTGCTTGCTGTCGCAGATGCGTTTGTGCTGCCATCCCTAAGCGATCCGAACCCCCTTTCCGCCATCGAGGCTGCGTGGGCAGGATTGCCATTGTTGCTGTCCACTCAGTGTGGCAACTTCCCTGAACTGGTTGTACCTGAATCGAATGGTTGGCTGTTCGACGCGAACAACGCGGGCGAAGTGCGCGCAGCATTCGCTAAACTTGCGACCAGGTCAGTGCAGGAACTTCGCGCCATGGGGGCCCATTCGGAAAATAGGGCTCGCCGGCTCTTCTCAACGCAATCGGCTGTGCAAGAGTTTCTGGATGATATGTATTGCCTTCGACACTAATCCTATCCGTTAAACAATTTTGCAGAAAATTTCATGAATTCCACGGACATGCCGTACCTTCCACCTTTGGACGGTGCCGTACAAAAGTCTAAGGCATCGTCCTTCGATGGAGTTCGGAGGCGGATCAGACGATACGCTCCCAAACCAATCTATAGACTAGCTGCAGGGTGTGCCAACGCGATCTGGGGCGGACATAGGGTCGGAATCGTTTCCTATTGGCGATTGCGTAAGCTGGTTCATGCGAAGGACGTCTATCCAAACGAGTCAATTCCGATAGTGCTCCCGACCCTGCAGCACCCCTTATACGTGCGCCCCGGAACGACTGATGCCTCTGAAGTGATCCAAAATTGTATCCGGGAAGCGTACGGAGTCTTGCTGCCGGCTGAGCCAGTAAGGCTCATTGTGGATGCCGGAGCCAGCATCGGAGATACGACAGCCTGGTTTCTTTCGAAATTCCCTAAGGCTACCGTAGTCGCTTTGGAGCCAGCCCAGGACAATTTCAAGCTTCTGGTCAAGAATTGTGAGCCTTATGGTTCTCGCGCTCTCCCGTTCAATGCCGCTCTGTGGCCCCGGCAGGCTAAACTCGCCCTTTGCAGATCGAAATCGGCCGATGCCCATTCCGTTCGCGACGAGTCCAGGCAGCGCGGTGACAAGTGTGAGGGATTTTCGATTTCAGCGTTATTAGACCTTGTCCATGCGGATACCATTGACCTCTTCAAATGCGATATCGAGGGTGCTGAACTCGAAGTCTTCAGTGATGAATGTGACGAGTGGCTTCCACGAGTCCGCTCCATTCTGATTGAAGTACATTCGTCCAAGGCCCACGCGACGGTCCTTGCAGCATGCAGGAGACACGGTCTCCATCATTCCACTTACCGTGCGTTGCAGGCGTTTTGGCGATGACGGCCTCCGGAACGTCACACCAGGGGCGAAGCGAAGCAATTGATTCGACCTGCTCGTCAAAACTTGATCGAGCCCATTGCGCCGTCAAGAAGAAAGGGCCCGCCATATCCGCAGTGTATTGTCGAAGTATTAAGTAGTAGTTAAATATATTATGGGTAAACACATTCATCTTGCGGTGGACGCCGTCGGTGCGAAGCACGGAGGAGGAGCGGTCGTCTTGGGTGACGTCTTACGCGCTGCGATCCGATGCGGCGATATTGAAAGAATAACGGTTTTTTGTTCCCCGCGTAAGGCCCGTAACTTCGACATGCCTCAATCCCAGAAACTCTATGAAGTTCCACGAGCTTACGCAGAGCGCTCAGTCCTTGGCAGGTTGCACTGGCTGAAGCGCGGGCTGAAGAGAGACGTGAAAGCGCTCAAGGCCAACATGCTGGCGTGTATGAGTGGAATCGGAAGCAGTCCCGAGCGGGTTCCCATGATCGTCTTCATTCAGCAGGCGCTTCCGTTTTGTTACGAAGCACTGGAGCGCTGCGATCTGCGGACCAAGATCCGTATGTTGACTATCGGCCGCCTCATGAAGCGCAGTTGCAATAGCGCGGCGCTGATCGTCACTCAGACCCCGACCATGTCCGAATGGATCCGGTCAGCCTACGAACTGAAGGACATGCAAATTATCGTCGTCAAGCCCTGGGGTGATCAGGTGGGAATGGATTCGGAACAAGGGGGCAGTGTCGCGGCCATGTTAAAGGTGCCTGCTCACTTGCGCCTGTTGTACGTGGGGAATTCCAGTCGGTATAAGAATTTGGAGTGCCTCTTCAGTGCGCTTCCGGAGATCCGGCGGCGTGCACCTGGAGCAACTCTGTTTCTTACTTGCCGGGCGGATCACCCTATATGCGCGAGAACGGGGGCGATCGGATTGGGCTACCTCGGCGGCAGTGCTCTCAAATCCGCTTACCAACTCGCGACCGTACTAGTGACACCGTCTTTGGTTGAGTCTGGCAACCTAATTCTCACAGAGGCAATGGCGATGGGAACGCCTATTGTCGCTGCCAACCGCGCCTACGCTCGTGACTTATGCGGGGATGCGGCAGTTTACTTCGATCCTGATCGGCCTGCTGAGCTGGCGGAGGCCATCAGCGACCTCCTGGAGCATGACGAGAAGCGCCGCGATCTTGTTCGGCGGGGTTTTGATGTCGTCTCCAAGGGTCGAAGCGAAAGACCTTACGACGACATGATGGGGCGCCTTGTTGCTTTGTGGCGAAGCCCAAACGGGCACGCGAGTAACGCCATCTAATTCCAATGAAACAAATAATCCAAGAAGTAAGGTCAGGGAAAACCACGGTCAAGGAAATTCCGGACCCGATGGTGCAACCAGGTCAGGTGATCATGGCAACGATGGCTTCCGTGATTTCCGCGGGGACTGAGCGCTTTGTCGTTGACCTGGCGCGTAAGAGCCTGGTAGGCAAGGCACGTCAGAGACCTCAGGATGTCAAGCGTGTGATCGAGAAGCTGAGACGCGACGGAATCCGGACGACCCTCACTCAATTGATGGCCAAACTGGATGAACCCATGCCTATGGGCTATTCCGCCGCGGGAGTCGTCATCGAATGTGGCGCCGGAGTGCAGGAGTTCAAGCCCGGAGACCGCATCGCAGCCGCCGCTCCCCACTCCGCCGTGTCCGTGGTGGGGCGCAACCTTTGCGCGATCATTCCCGAAAATGTCAGTTTCGAGCAAGCCGCTTACACCTCGATTGCTTCGATTGCCTTGCAAGGCTTGCGCCTGACCGAAGTTGGTCTTGGGGACTCCGTCGTTGTAATCGGTCTTGGTCTAATCGGTCAGATTTGTGTCTGTTTGTTAAAGGCGCAGGGGTGCCGGGTATTTGGCACGGACCTGGACCCGACGAAACTCGAGTCGGCCCAAAAGCTTGGCGCTGATGCCGTGGCGACCGGTTCACGGCTGCAGGCGGTCAAAGACTTTACCGGTTCCAGGGGAGCCGACGCTGTAGTAATCACCGCCGCCACTGAGAGCAACGAGCCTATTGAGTTTGCGACCGAAGTTTGCCGTCCGAAGGGCCGCGTCGTCTTAGTGGGTGTGGTTGGTCTGAATTTGCCGCGCCCCCCCTTCTTTAAGAAGGAACTTGAGTTTACGGTTTCCTGCTCCCTTGGCCCTGGACGTGGCGACCCCTCCTATGAGGAAAAGGGCATCGATTACCCGGTGGGCCACGTGCGCTGGACCGCGCAACGCAACATGCAGACGGTATTGCAGCTGATGGGCGAAGGCAAGCTCCCTGTCGAAAAACTTACGTCCCATCGCCTTCCCGTCGATCGAGCACCTGAGGCATATGACTTGATCACCGGAAGGCGCGACTCTTACCTGGGGATTGTCTTGGAATATTCTTACGACGGGAGCCTGCGCAGACGCATCGATCTACGATCCGCCTCCCGTCAGTCGAATAGTCTGGGCATCAGCCAGATTGGAGCAGGCAATTTTGCCCGCCTGGTGATGTTACCGGCACTCTCCAAATTGGGCGGCATCGAGTGGCGCGGCATCTGCACCGCTAAGGGCGTCAACTCTGCACATACCGGGCAGCACTATGAATTCACGTTTGCCACCACCGATCACGAAGAGATATGGAACGACACGAAGACTAGTGCGGTCTTCATTGCTACTCGGCACGACCTGCATGCGGACCTGGTGATCAAGGCGCTGCGTGCAGGCAAGAATGTATTTGTCGAAAAGCCTCTCTGTATTCGTCTCGAAGAACTGGAGAGGATCAGCGCTTGCATTGACGAGCTGGGCGATCGTTGCCCAATTTTGACGGTCGGATTCAATCGACGATTTGCATCCGCGACACTTCGTTTGCGAGAGTTTTTCCAGAGTGCGGCTCCGTTGAGCCTCTCGTATCGCTTCGCGCCCGGTCCGATTCCGCTGGGTCATTGGACACAAGACATTGAAATCGGCGGTGGCCGGATCGTTGGAGAGGCTTGCCACGCCATCGATACGTGTGTCGCCCTGGCTGGTTCTCCGCCGGTGAAAGTCTATGCCGAGTCTTTGGCCATCCCGGGGCGCACGGAGGCCAGCGACGATCGGGTCTTCATCACATTGCGCCACGAAAATGGAAGTGTTTCCTCTATTTCATATCAGGCCGGCGGTGACCGCATGTTTCCTTCCGAGCGGATTGAAATTCTGGGAGGAAGTCGCTGCGCCGTAGTCGAGGCCTGGGATCAGATACAGCTGTGGAGTGACGGTCGATGCCGACGGGAATCGGCGCAAAAAGACAAAGGGCATGAAGCGGAATTTAAAGCCTTCGTGAAGGCGTGCCGAGAGGGCGGCAACTGGCCGATCCCCTGGCGCGATCTTTATGGGGTTGCCTGGGCTTCTCTCACAGCCATGCGCAGTCTGCGCGAGGGAATCCCCTTCCAGGAAGAGCGAGACTAGCTATGGGCGGGATCGCCGGAATCTATCATTACGCGGATCAGGATCGTGCGATCGACCGGGACTTGCTCGTGCGCATGACTCGCACACTCGCCCATCGCGGTCCAGACGATGAAGGTTTCCATGTCTGTGGGAATTTGGGTCTCGGTCATCGAAGGCTTTCGATTGTGGACTTATCCTTCACCGGCGCCCAGCCCATGTCCAGCGAGGGAAAAACCTGCACGATCACCTACGATGGTGAGTTCTATAACCATTCCTCTTTCAGGGAGCAACTCCGTGCCAGAGGTCATCGCTTCCGGGGCACATCCGACACCGAAACACTACTTCACCTCATGCAAGAGTCAGGCTCGGATGCCCTGTCTGAGGTAGCCGGGATCTTTGGATTCGCTTTTTGGAACTCGCGCTCGCGCCGCCTTACTCTGGCTCGCGATCCCCTCGGGGTTAAACATGTCTACTTCCACGATGACGGCCGCCGCATTGTCTTTGCGAGCGAAATCAAGGCCTTGCTCCAGTGTCCAGACGTTCCTCGCGAGCCTGATCTTGAGGCCATCAATCAGTATCTCTACTTCCATTCCGCTCTTTTTGAGCGCACCTTCTTTCGGGATATCCGCCAACTTCGCCCTGGAGAATATCTTGAAGTTGGGCCTTATGGCTCCCTCCTGCGCTCCTATTGCGCACTGGATGACTTCACCGGCATTACCGAAGGACAAGAGCTGATTGTCCAGGAACTCCGCGATCAACTAGACGAAGTAGTTAAAGATCAGTTGATGGGCGACGTTCCTCTCGGCGCATTCCTCAGCGGAGGTATCGAATCGAGCGCTGTCGTTGCTTATGCTGTTCGCTACGGAAAGTCCCCAGCCTGTTTCGGCGTTCACTTCACCGGAGAAGGAATCCCCGACGAACGTCCTTATCTGGAAGCTTCTGCACGAGCGCTCGGCTTGGAGTTGCAACTGATCGCCTTGGACGGTTCCAATTTTCCAGACGACCTTTTGCACCTCATGTATCACCTGGACGAGCCGGTCATCGACGCTGGAATGTTTCCAAAGTTCTACGTGAGCCAACTCGCATCTCGCAACGTTAAAGTATGCCTCGGCGACCAAGCTGCCGATGAAATCTTCGGGGGAAATTCCCAATACATTCAGACCAGGACCAACAATCGTTCGGCCGAGTCCGGAGGGAATTTCCCCCGCCAGTTTGGCGACTGGAACAGAATCTACCGCTCGGCAAACAAAGCCGGCGATCCAGAGAATTGGAAAGAAAGGTTTTTTGAGAACTTCGCCAAAGTCCCCGAAGTATCCTGGGCAAAGATTTTTCAGTCTCCAGACTTCTACAGTCAAGAGCGCTGCCGCCAATTGTTTCACGAAACCGTGAACCGATCGCCCGCGAAAGGCGCTGTTGAAAAGATCATGCATTGGAATATGCAGACCTATCTCCCTGGTCTTTTTCATCAGGACGATCGAATGAGCATGGCTGTCGGCCTGGAGTGCCGCGCCCCTTTTGCAGATCCTCGCCTTCTACGATTCGCTTTCCGGGCCGGATTCGACCCGAACTTTCGCAGTGGAGATAGCAAGGGGATCTTGTGGCAAGCCGTGTCGGACGTTGTCCCGAAGAGCATCCAGACTCGCCGCAAGGTTAGTCCCGACACTTCGGCCGAACTCTGGATGAAGAGCCAGCACTCCGGTTTCCTCCGCGACGTACTACAATCGAAACGCGCGTCAGAGCGTGGATTCTGGAACTGCCAGGCCATCGAGAATTTGCTGTCGGACAACAGCAGCACCGGCTGGTTCGACGTGGTCTGGAAGGTTCTCAGCATTGAAACATGGGCTTCGATTTTCTTAGACGGCTCTTCCTGTCGCGCATCATTGCCAAACGCTGCCTACGTCCTCCGGAATTCACCGAACCCCGCGGAGCTCCCTGCCGACCGATCCTCTTCGCGAATCGGTTTACGCGACCTTTTGCAGGAGGGCAGGGAACTCGGCCTCCGCAGGACACTCGCCCGCAGCGCGTGGGAGCTGAAAATCCGTGCGCGGTCCGTCCAAGTGAATCAGCGATCTGCTCCCTCATCCCAGAGTGTGGCCCACGAGGTCGACGCCGCCGGAGACCTAAATTTCTCTGGAGTGTTCGCCGATCCATTGTCAGTCGCGAGCGTCATGCGACGCCTCATTCCTCCTGCAAGCCTCTCGCGTCTCGCATACCAAGCCTCCGAAGCGACTCGCGGCCGCATTCTTTGCTTTGGTAAATGGATGACCGACTTTGGTAATCCCATAAATTGGCACCGTAATCCGCTCAACGGCAGTCGCTGGCGAGCTGACGCCCCATGGGCCAGTGTGCTCACTGAAAATAAGCGGGTGGGCGACGTCAAACTAGGTTGGGAAGTAGGTCGTTTCCCGCAGGCTTACCTGATGGCCCGAAATGGCGCTTTTGTGCCTGAGTCTGCGCTTGATCTTTCAGCCGCCTTCTTCTCGCAGATAAGGAGCTTCTTGGATTGCAACCCGAGCGGCCTCGGGATCCACTGGAATTCCGGGCAGGAGATCGCGTTGCGAATGATGGCTTGGCTTTTTGGCCTCGACGTGTTCTCTCAAAATTGCAGGATTCCCCCAGATCTTCAGGCAGATATCAGCAAGTGCATTTACGCAAGCGGAGCACATATCGCCAAGCACATCGAATACGCGCGCGACTCCGTCTACAACAACCACCTCTTGTCGGAAGCGCTCGGCCTCTATATTGCCGGTCGTGTCCTGCCTGATTCGGCCACTGGCCGCGCCTGGGCCGTTGAGGGAAGAAGCTTGCTGGAACAAGAAGCGGATCGTCAGATTTATCCCGACGGTGGCTACATTCAGCAGTCGCACAATTACCATCGCTTCGCAATCCAAATCTATCTATGGGCACATGCTTTTGCAAAAGCTCACGGTGACACGGTCCTCACAAGTTGGGTTCGTGCCCTGGAGCGTTCGCTCGACTTACTACTGGCTCACCATAACCCGGCAGACGGGCGTCTTCCCAATTACGGCGCTAACGACGGATCTCTCCCACTTCCACTTTCTACATGCGACTTTTCCGATTTCCGTCCCACCCTGCAAACAGTTAGCGTCATGACCCGTCAGGAACGGGTATTTAATCCCGGTCCCTGGGATGAAATGTCAACTTGGTTCTGTGGACCTGACGCAGTGGATCTTCCTCTTCGCAAGCCCAGCCGATCATCGGTTTTCTTCTCGCACACGGGGTATCACGTTCTGCGTGGTCGCCAGCCTGAGAGTTTCGGCACCTTCCGATGCGGAAAGATCTTGGATCGCTTCTCTCAGATAGACATGCTGCATTTGGACGTCTGGTGGCGCGGTCACAACGTTTTTGTTGACCCCGGCAGTTACTTGTATAACGGGCCCGAAAAATGGCACAACCACTTCGTACGAACAGAGAGCCACAACACCGTTCAGGTAGACGACCGGGACCAGATGCTGCATTTCCGAAAATTCAAGTGCTTGTATTGGACCAGCGCCAAACTACTGAGTTTTGAGGACAACCCGGATTGGACTCTCTGCGTGGGCGAGCATTACGGCTACGAGCGACATCCTGGCCGTTGTGTTCACAGGCGATCTGTACTTTTCCTCAAGGACGACTCCTGGGTTGTGGTGGATCGCATGGAAGGTTCCGGCACACATCGCATCCGCGTGCATTGGCTCGGCGGCGATTTTCCATATCGTCCCGGCCTTGATGGGCAGACTTCGCTCCAACTACAAACTCCAGACGGCCCTTTCCATCTCGGTGTATTCAACGTTGTCGGGCAGCCGCTCTTGGGGGAGATTGTAGCGGGCCAAGACGATCCTCCCCGTGGATGGCTTTCGAGATACTACGCGGAAAAAATTCCCGTTCCCTCCCTGTCGACAGAGGTGACCGGAGAGCTCCCACTAACACTGGTTTCCCTGCTGGGTCCCCATGTCCCGTGTGTCACTGTTTCAAATTCATTGTGGTCCGTAATGTCCGGCGAGCGAATGGTCGAGTTCGAACTCGCGGAAAATGGGATCCAACCTCGATCGCTCAATCTGATCTCTGC
>Ga0210408_10004886_pt1 | contig 11908 bp, 8 predicted proteins | sample IncBWH4MmetaG_FD_155471 | JGI IMG/M metagenome (GOLD analysis project Ga0210408, IMG submission 155471) | Forest soil microbial communities from Barre Woods Harvard Forest LTER site, Petersham, Massachusetts, United States - Inc-BW-H-4-M | ecosystem: Environmental > Terrestrial > Soil >... | reverse complement strand
GGAGCCTGCCTTTGCAACCCCTCGTTGAACGGAAGGATGCTCAGGAAGATCACGCAACCATAGACTCCAGGGCTGCTCGCGAAGCTGGCGTTTCGCCGGATTACGGTGCTGGTTCAGCGCTTCCAGATAGCGGAAGACCCGCGTGAGCTTGTCGCGAGCAATGCGGAGTTTTGCAATATCCATGTTCGCTGCCTTTTGCAGACACGCATAGGGGTGTGAGGGTGGGTTTGAGTAGGCGCTTCAGAATATCAGCCTCGAACAGGGGCCTCAATGGTACCCCACTAGTACTGCTCGCATGGGCGAGGGGCAATATTTCAAGAGAACGATGTCGATTTCACCGCCAACCGAACAAGCCCACCGCTAATGTTTGCTAAAACGCGTAAACCAGGCAAGTGGGACCTCTACAAAAGGCACTTGTCCGGCACCGCGTATACGTTCCCTCCATCCCTCACGGTTTGATACTGCGCCGGCTTTCCGTTCGCGGCAACCGCACTCAGAACCCGAGAGAACGACGGATTGCGGAGGGAACTTACAACAACGCCTGTCGCCACGTTGTAATGGTAGAGCGTATGTACCGGGAAACGAACCCACTCCTAAGGTAATGGTCGGCTCTCGATCTGCTGGGTCGGGCTTCGTGGCTTTGTAAATTGCTGTGACGCGATCTGCCGTACTCATTTTGCAATCCCCAACCCTTGTATTCACTGTTTATCGGCGAGGAGCCACCGAAGGGGATTCTATCACCAAGGGTATGTGACATACCTGGAGTGGGAGTTGTCATAGAAGCGCAATACTAGTCGCGGTGAAATGGCGACAAAATGCTAAAAGAAGTCTTGCACCTCAAGCGGGCCCTGCAGCCCGTACAGGGCTAGTGCCCGCCCGACGCGCCCAAGATCAAAATTGTGAACGCGAAGAATCTCCAGGTAGCCCAGTTGGTCTCCCAGGCACAATTTGTGGTCAGCCTGGAGCTTGTACCCATGGCAGGTGCCGCAAATACATTGAAGGTTTTCACGGCGGTCGGGATTGCCAGCTTTTAGTTTCCGGATCAGTCTCGCCGGCACAATGTGGTCCACGTGCCGGGTCACATCTTCCAGTTGAAAGTTCACGTTGCAAGATTCCACTTCGCAATTCCCGCGGAGCGCCGGAATTCGACTTCCTCTCCAGCCTTTCCTTGACGGTCGGGTACCTGGCCACGTTCGGTGCACGCGATGCCAAGGCACTTGTTTCTCCCGCGTGCTGAAACGTCCCTGACAGTAAAGGCACTCTACCCGGGAGGTAAAGCAGGCAACGGCGTACGGAAAATCAATTCGTGAGTACAATCAAAAAAAAAACCAAGCGGGCGTAGTTCGCTGGTAGAACCGACGCTTCCCAAGCTCCCTACCGAACCTAAGGGCGATGACCGGGACAAAGGCTTCCTTTTCACCTTCGGCCACCTGTATCAATTGTGCCTCGCCGGGCATCAGATGGGCAGGAATCCGCTGATCTGGTGGTGCCACTGTGAACGGCGACTTGGAGGTCCTCCCAGCACCGGCGCTTGCCATGCGGTACGAGACGCTCGTGCGCATGTCCCGAGCTATCGGAGCGCACCGCGACCTTACAGAACTTTTTCGCGTCTTGATGGATGAGCTGCATGGAGTAGTGCAGTTTGACTTCATCGGTGTCTCTCTTCGTGACCAAGACTCCGATACGTTTCAAAATTATTTCATCGACATGGCGAGTCGATCAGAGTTTGTTCCCGAAGAGCAGCTAATGCCCGAGGAGACGCTTACGCTGTGGGTCTACGAGCGGCAAGAACCCCTGCTAAGGTCGACGGACGGGATGGAGCCGTGCTATGGCCGGCTGCAAGCGAGACTCAAAAGCCTGAATATTCGCTCGACTTACGCGCTCCCGTTGACTACAGCGCACCGAAAATTGGGGGTCATCACTTTCTGCAGCAAGCAGGTCGATACTTACTCGCCAAACGATATCCGGTTCGTGTCCCAAGTGGCGGACTACATTGCGCTGGCGTTCGACGACGCATTGAATTTTGCGGCGTTGCGACGGGCGTCTGAGGAACTGCAGAGCAAGAACGACCGGCTCCGGCTGCTTCTCGACGTCACGAATCAGGTTGTCTCAAATTTGGAGCTTCGCGATCTCCTGCGTGCCATCTCCCACGATGTCAGGCGAGTGATGCAGTGCGACTACGCCGGCTTATCGCTCCCGGATGCGGAAAACAGGCAGCTGCGACTCTACGCGCTTGACTTTCCAGCGGGCAAAGGGTTCCTTCAGGAAGAGTTCGCCTATCCGATGGAGGGCACGCCCTCCGGTACGGCATTTCGAACTATGAAGCCTCTGACGCTCCAGAGCCCTTTTACTGGTTGGCTCAATTACCCAATCGTTCAGATCGCGGTGCGGGAAGGTTTGAAGTCCGTCTGCTGTTTACCCTTGATCAGCCGGAATCGCGCGATTGGTGTCTTGGTTCTCGGCCGGCTCCGAGACGATGCCTTCAGTCAGGCTGATATCAGTTTCCTTAGCCAGGTTGCAAACCAGATTGCTCTCGCCGTCGAGAATGCGCTTGTCTACCGCGAGATTCGGGAACTGAAAGAGCAACTCTCGAAGGAAAAACTCTATTTGGAAGATGAAATCCGGGCGGAAATGAATTTTGCTCAGGTCATCGGGAGTAGCGCTTCTCTACGCAAAGCCCTGAAGCGGGTGGAAACCGTAGCACCGACCGATTCAACGGTGCTGATTTATGGAGAGACGGGCACGGGAAAGGAACTGATCGCGCGGGGCATTCATGATTTGAGCCCGCGACGCTCCAAGCCCTTCGTCAAGCTCAACTGCGCGGCCATTCCGACAGGTTTGCTGGAAAGCGAGCTGTTCGGACACGAGAAGGGCGCATTTACAGGAGCGATCGCGCAGCGCATTGGGCGCTTCGAAGTCGCCGACGGCGGCACGATTTTCCTGGACGAAATAGGAGAAATTCCTCTCGAATTACAGACGAAACTGCTTCGCGTGCTGCAAGAGAGGGAGTTCGAGCGGCTGGGAAGCTCGCGCACGATTCGGACAGGTGCGCGTTTGATTGCCGCGACGAACCGCGATTTAGAAGCGATGGTGAGCGAACAGAAGTTCCGATCCGATCTCTTCTTTCGTTTGGATGTCTTTCCTGTCCACGTTCCGTCCCTGCGGGAACGCGATGGAGATATCCCGCTCCTCGCACGGCATTTCACGCAGCAGTTTTCCAGACGTATGAAAAAGGTCATAGAAACGATTCCCTCAGAGGCAATGGATGCGCTGTGCCGGTATCACTGGCCGGGGAACATTCGAGAACTCCAGAATGTGATTGAACGCGCCGTAATTATTTCGACAGGTCCCGCGCTTAGCGTCGACGTGGCTGATCTAAAATTTGCCAAGGCTGGCCCACCACCGGCAGAAAAACCGGCTTCTCCGAAAGCAACAAATGGCGCACTTCACAACGTTTTGGAGGAAACGGAACGTCAACAGATTCTGAAAGCGCTCAAGCAGAGCAATTGGATTGTGGCAGGTCCCAACGGAGCAGCGGCACATCTTGGAATGAATCGATCTACCCTCCAAGTAAGAATACGCAAACTCGGAATCTCACGCGGTTCTGCATAATCACACTTTTTATTTCCTACTTCAGTTCCGTCGTCGAAATGCTCCCACGTTCTGATACGACTCTTTCAGTGTGCTAAGAACTTAGCAGACTGCTAAATCCTTGGCGGTAGCACGCTAGCACCGTGATCTGATGTACGGGCCCTTCCTTAGAGATCTCACTACAGATCAACAAGTTCCGCAGTTTCGATAACACAGCAAGCTTTGGACCCCGCGATGCATTCCTCCTGAAACGTGGAGCGTTGCCATGACTGGAATGCCAAGCCTGAACGGAGCATCGGATCTGCGACCACAGTTCGCTGGGAGATGCGCGGGTCCTTTCTTCGAGATCGAGGCCTGGATGCCGAGTGAAATCAAAGCTATCTCCCCGCTCGTGGAGCGGCTGATGCGACTGATCGAGGGATCCCATTGCGTTGCCGGTGAGGAACCCGCCGTTGAACTCGCGCTCGACGAAGCCCTCGACAATGCCGTTGTTCACGGTAACCGCATGGACCGCCAAAAGTTGGTTCAAGTTCTTTGCCGCTGTGAATCGGGAAAAGAGATTTTCGTCGTCGTCAAAGACCAGGGACAAGGATTTGACCCGAGCGCGGTGGCCGATCCCAGAGCTCCTGAAAACATCGGCGCAGAGCATGGGCGGGGCATCTGGCTGATGAAGTCCTTAATGGACGAGGTCTCTTTTGAACGCGGCGGTACCGAAGTCCGCATGCGGAAGGCGGTGACACGCCAGGCACGAACGGCGTGCGTGCCGCCAGCGAAATAGCTTTACGCCGTTTCGCGAACAGAGCTGACCACGGCCCGCCGATTGTCAGCAGCTGAACGAGTCGAAAGCGATTGACATGTTGAAGATCACGAGAACGGAAACGCCAGGAGAAGAGAGATGGATTCTGCAAGGCCGCTTGGTCGGATTGTGGGTTAGCGAATTGAGAAGAACCTGGAAAAAGACCCATCGAGCCGGCGACAAGCGGCGGTGCATTGTCGATCTAAATGAAGTCACGTTTATCGACAAGAAGGGTGAGGCGCTCATGCGCACCATGTCAAAGCGGGGCGTACAGCTCATCGCCACCGGTATCTACATTAAGCACCTGCTTCAGGAGCGGTGCGCAAGATGAAACGACCAAGGAGCCGAACTATGCCGAGCAAAGTCATGGACGACGTCGACACACATGAAACAGCCGTTGCTTCTATAAACAGCCTTTCCAGCAACGCAGACGTCGCCCTGGTAGCTGCCGCGAAGAACGGTGATAGAAAGTCCTTCGAGATTCTCGTCGAACGTCATGAGCAAAGGATTTTCTTCGTTGTGCAGCGCATTGCCCGCACACGAGAAGACGCCGAGGACGTCGTGCAGCAAACCTTTCAAAAAGCCTTCATTCATCTGCGCAAATTCGAAGGAAGATCCGCCTTTTCCACCTGGCTGACCCGTATCGCCATCACCGAAGCCCTCATGCTCCTGCGCAGAAGTCGCGGCTTGCGCGAAGTGCGGATCGACGGTTTAAACGGGAATGAGGAGACCACAACTCCGTTGGAGGTCCCTGACGCAGGTCCGGATCCGGAAGCTATCTATTCACAACACGAGCGGACGGAAATGCTGTCGGCGGCTATCAACGAGCTACCCCACGGAACACGAAGGGTGATCCAGTTGCGTGAGCTCGACGAGCGATCATCGGAAGAGACCGCTCGAATTATGGGGATTTCCGTTTCCGCCCTAAAGGGCCGGATGTTTCATGGACGACGGAAATTGCGAGAGAGACTGAAGCAGTTTGTCGAACCGACTTTGACGTCCGCAAGGAAGGCTTCGCGCTCGATCGGTAACACGACACATGTTCCGCAGAATGAGGCGGTCCGCCATGGCTGCGGTTAAAGCGGCAACAGAGGGAGGCCCGCATGGCGGCGTTCTTCTTTGTTACCGTATTGGCGATTTTGGTTTTTCTATGTTTCACCGGGCCGGACGGTGTTGTCGGCCCGCGGCATCGTCAGTGAGTTGAATGCACGACGCAGCATTTCGTCGGGGATCGCGGTCGAGCAGACCTTCTTTGATCGAATTGGTTTTGTGGTTGTGCAAGAAGTCCGGCGCACCAGATGTCGCACAGGTAGTCGGGGACTGAGGGAAACCTGGCCAAGGTTCACCGGGAGGGCAGAGGTCATGAAATTGGGAGACGTCGTTATGACAAAAATCACAATTCAACCCAACGTCGTGGAAAAAGAAAGAAGCAAGAGCACACCGACTCCAGTGGAAATCCGTCTGCGAGCCTTTGAGATCCATATCGAGCGTGGGGGTATTCACCATCTTGCCCTGGACACTTGGCAGCAGACCGAAGCGAATTTCAAGAAAAGCCCAAAGACGACGAAAGAAAAACAACAAAGAAATGAGAAGCGCGATCGAGACGATGTAGAAAGTCGCGAGCGGGGCGCAACCGTGAAATCGCCTTCCCTTTTCGATTGGTATCACATTCTGAGGGCCCAACATCACTGGACAGTATTTCAAGCGATTCGGTACGCATTATGGCTGGCTCGTTAGATTAACGGTGTTTTTGAGTTGCACTAGGTAACGCGTTCAATTCGGGATTGGCCTCTGAGGAGTTTTAGTTATGTGGATTGTTCGAGTCGCTCTGGACCGGCCGTATACCTTCATCGTTCTGGCGGTACTCATTTTGGTTCTGAGCCCGATCATGATCTTGCGCACACCGACCGATATTTTCCCGAACATCGATATCCCGGTGATCGCAGTTGCATGGCAGTTCACTGGCATGAACCCCGAAGAATTAGAAGGCCGGCTCACCGGCCCATTTGAACGCGTGCTGACCACTACGGTCGACAACATCGAACACATCGAATCAACTACGGTAAGTGGTCAAGCAATCATCAGAATTTACTTGCAACACGGAGCGAGTCTGGACACAGCGAATGCCCAGGTAACGGCCATATCGCAAACCGCCATTCGACAATTACCGCCGGGCATTCTGCCTCCCCTAATCATTAATTACAGCGCTTCGAGCGTGCCCATTCTGCAGTTGGGCCTATCCGGAAGCGGGCTCTCAGAGCAACAGTTGAACGACCTGGGACAGAATTTCCTGAGGCCTCAACTGGTGACCGTGCCCGGGGCCGTGGTTCCGTTTCTGTACGGCGGCAAACAACGTCAGGTCATGGTCGATTTGAATCCCGGCTTGATGCAGTCGAAAGGGCTGGCTCCACAAGACGTTCTCACCGCCGTGCAGCAGCAAAACCTGATTTTACCTTCCGGAACGGCAAAGATGGGTCAATTCGAATACGACGTTCGAGTGAACGCCAGTATGAAAACCGTTCCCGAACTGAACGACCTCCCGGTCAAGGTCGTTGGGAATTCCACTATCTATCTTCGTGATGTAGCGAATGTGCGCGACGCTTTTGCGCCGCAGACCAACATCGTGCGCCAAGACGGTCATCGCGGCGCCCTGGTGTCCATTCTCAAGGCCGGTAACGCTTCGACCATCGACGTCGTGAAAGGCATTCGCGGCCTTCTTCCCCGTGTGGCGCAGACGCTGCCCCCGGAACTGAAGATTCTGCCGCTGGCCGATCAGTCTATTTTCGTCCGCGGCTCTGTGAACGGTGTCATCCGCGAAGCCGTTATCGCCGCCTGTCTAACAGGGCTAATGATTCTGCTTTTCCTGGGAAGCTGGCGCAGCACCCTGATCATCGCCATCTCCATTCCGCTATCCATTTTGACGTCCGTCATGATCCTCAGCTTTCTGGGCGAAACCATCAACATCATGACACTTGGAGGGTTGGCCCTCGCGGTCGGAATCCTGGTGGACGACGCTACGGTTACGATTGAAAACATCGAGCGCTATTTCGAAGAAGGCCACGCGCAGCGGGATGCCATCCTGGAAGGCGCGGCGCAAATCGCTGTGCCCGCCCTGGTGTCGACGCTCTGTATCTGCATCGTTTTCTTGCCCATGTTCCTTCTGAGCGGCGTAGCCAGATATCTATTTGTGCCACTCGCCGAAGCGGTGGTGTTCGCCATGCTCGCGTCATACATCTTGTCTCGCACGCTCGTTCCTACGCTGGCGATGTATCTGCTAAAAGCAAAACAGCACGACTGCACCGGCTCACGGAATCCTCTCATCCGGTTCCAGCTAGCGTTCGAGCGCGGATTCGAGCGCCTTCGGAATTCCTATCACGACCTGTTGACTGCGCTTGTCTACCGGCGGGCCCTTTTCATTCCCACATTTCTTCTCACATGCCTTGCGGTTTTTCTCCTAGTACCATGGCTCGGTCAGGATTTCTTTCCGAACACGGATAGCGGTCAATTCATCCTGCATCTCCGCGCCAAGAGCGGCACGCGAATTGAAGAGACCGCGAAGCTGTGCGATCTCGTAGAGGGCTCCATACGCCGCGAGATCCCCGAGCGTGAAGTGGACAACATCCTGGACAACATCGGACTCCCTTACAGCGCTATCAATTTCATGCACAGCACATCGGGACTCATAGGAGCGGGCGACGCCGATATTCTGGTGACTCTGAAAGAAGATCACCACACCACTGCAGACTATCTTCAGCGCCTGCGAGAGACGCTGCCCCGCGAATACCCGGGCACAACCTTTTATTTCCTACCGTCGGACATTGTCACCCAGGTTTTGAACTTCGGCTTGCCGGCGCCCATCGATATCCAAATCGAGGGAACCGATATCGACGGCAACCGCGAAGTCGCAGCTCGGATGCTGCAAGAGGTCGAGCGCGTTCCGGGCATCGCCGATGCCCGCATACAACAAGCGTTTGACTACCCGGAGTTCGATGTGGCCGTGGACCGTACCAAGGCGGCCCAGGGCGGCTACACGCAGCGCGATGTAGCCAACAGCTTGTTGAACTCACTCAGCGGTAGTTTCCAGATCACGCCCATGTTCTTTCTGAATTGGAAGAACGGTGTGAGCTACAACCTGGTGACCCAGACTCCGCAATATTCGATTCAATCGCTGGAGGACCTTCAGAACACTCCCCTCAATGCGGCGACCGCCGCGCGCCCGGAAATTCTCGCGGATGTCGCCTCGATCAAACGGGCAAACGAGATGGAAGTGATCAACCACTACAACATCCGGCGCACAGTTGATATTTACGCCGCCGTGCAGGGCCGCGATTTGGGGGCGGTCGGCCGCGAGGTCACCCGTATTGTGGAGGCCAACCGAAAATCCTTGCCGCGCGGCAGCTTCGTCACCGTTCGGGGCCAGCTGCAAACCATGCGCACCTCGTACCTCGGTCTGCTCGGCGGACTCGTCTTCTCCATCGTTCTCGTCTACCTCTTGATCGTGGTCAACTTTCAGTCTTGGCTCGATCCGTTCATCATTATCACGGCACTTCCTGCCGCCCTCGCCGGCATTATCGGTTTCTTGTTCCTCACGCATACAACTCTCAGCGTGCCCGCCTTAATGGGCGCCATTATGTGCATGGGCGTCGGAACGGCGAACAGTATTCTCGTGGTTTCCTTTGCGAAAGAACTGCTACTGCACCACGGAGATCCGGTCAGGGCGGCCATCGAAGCGGGCTTCACACGCTTTCGCCCTGTACTGATGACCGCTTTGGCCATGATCATCGGCATGATTCCCATGGCGCTCGGGTTGGGCGAGGGCGGCGAACAGAATGCGCCCCTGGGCCGCGCCGTCATTGGCGGCCTGTTGTGCGCCACGGTGGCCACCCTAATCTTCGTTCCTGCGGTGTTCAGCCTGTTACACCGACAACGCGATCCTTCCGTCCAACAACAGTCAGCGGCCAACGCCGAACCAACGCAAGCTTGAACTAAAAGGAAACCATGACACCGAGCCAGGAAAACGTGACGAGCACCCCCGAACCAGAAACGATCGAAGTGCAGACTGCGCAGCCGAGTCCGGACGGATTTCACCCTCGCCCCGGAGCCCGGCGCCGAACTGCAGTCCTTGTGGCAGCGGCCTCGCTGGCCGTTCTCGCTCTCCTGATTTACTCCGGCATCCATTCGCGCGCGGTGGCCGAATCGCGGCTGACGCAACGAACGCAAGAAGCCGCCATTCCCACCGTCGCCGTGGTCTTTCCGAAAGAAGGCGCCCCCACACAGGAAATTGTCCTGCCCGGCAATACGCAGGCATTCAGCGACGCACCGATCTATGCGCGAACCAGTGGCTATCTCAAGCGCTGGTATTTCGACATTGGCGCACACGTTCAGAAAGGCCAGTTGCTCGCGGAGATTGAAACTCCGGAAGTCGACCAGCAGCTGCTGCAGGCTCGAGCAGATCTGGATACTGCGCAAGCCAACCTGAACATCGCCAAAATTACTGCGAGCCGCTGGCAAGATCTCGTAAGCACGGGCTCTGTGTCCCAACAGGAAACTGACCAGGCGGTCAGCAATCTCAGCGCGGTGAAAGCTGCGGCCGAATCCAGTTCCGCCAACGTGCGGCGTCTTGAGCAGCTGCAATCATTCGAAAAGATCTATGCCCCCTTTGACGGCATCATCACCGCGCGCAATACGGACATCGGAGCACTCATCGATGCCGGGGCTAATACGCAACCGAGGGAGCTGTTTCACATCGCCGCCATTCGCACCCTCCGCCTCTACGTGTCGGTCCCTGAGGTGTACTCCCGAGCTGCGCGCTCCGGTGCGCCAGCCACCTTGACCCTCGATGAATTCCCAGGCCAAACCTTCCGTGGCACTCTCGTTCGAAACGCCAATTCCATCGACATCGCTTCGCGTACGCTCCTTGTCGAAGTCGATGTCGACAATCCAACCGGCCAGCTCCTGCCGGGCGCTTACGTCTTCGTGCACCTCAAACTGCCCGACGAAACTCGTTCGGTAACCGTTCCATCGAATACGCTGATCTTCCGCAAAGAGGGCCTGCAGGTCGGGCTGGTTCGCAACGGAAAAGCCGAGTTGGTGCCCGTCAAGATCAGCCGCGATTACGGCAACAGCGTAGAAATCGTTTCAGGTCTGCAATCAACAGACTCCGTAATCGTTGACCCATCGGACTCTCTGGTCGCCGGCATGCCCGTGCGCCTGAGCAACAAAGCAGCAGGTGGGTCCAAGCAATGAAGTACGTGTTGGGGGTGGCCCGCTTCATTCTTAGCGGCATCGTCGCATTGATTCTAGTGCTGCTGCTCGCGGGTTGCACCGTCGGCCCGAAATACGTCAAGCCTGCGGTGCCCACGACAGCGACGTATAAGGAAGAGCCACCAGCCGCATTCAAGGAATCAGAGCAGTGGCAGCCGGCACATCCCGCGGATCAAACAAACCGTGGAAACTGGTGGGAGATTTTTGGCGATCCCGAACTCAATAAGCTGGAGGAGCAGATCGCCAGTTCGAACCAGAGTCTAAAAGTAGCAGAAGCGCGTTTCCGCGAAGCTCGCGCGGCGATTCGCTTCAATCGGGCTGCACAGTTTCCAACCATCTCCACTTCGCCGAGCGCTAGCTATGTGAAGGGCTCAGATTTTTCGCCGAACTTCCCTTCGAAGATCCAGCAGTCCAGCAAGGGAGATTTCGTGCTGCCCTTTGATCTTACCTATGAGCTGGATCTCTGGGGCCGCGTACGGCGTAGTGTCGCCGCCGCGCGGGAAGAAGCGCAGGCGACCGCTGCCGACTATGAGACGGCGAAGCTCAGCCTCGAGGCGGAGCTTGCCTTGGACTATTTCGAATTGCGCAGCGCCGACGCTCAGAAACAACTCCTGGACGATACGGTAAAAGCCTATACCGCCAACCTGCAGCTCACGCTCAATCGCTTCAAGGGAGGCGTGGCGCCAAAGGCCGACGTTGCGCAAGCGCAAACGCAGTTGGACACCACTCGCGTGCAAGACACGGATGTCACCGTGCAACGAGCGCAATTCGAACACGCCATTGCGATTCTGGTCGGAAAGCCGCCTGCGGACTTCAGCCTCGCAGCCGCGCCGCTCAACTACCAACCTCCCGGCATTCCGATTGGACTCCCTTCTGAACTGTTGCAACGGCGCCCGGACATCGCCGCTGCGGAACGCCGAGTGGCTGAGGCAAACCAGCAGATCGGCATCGCCCGCGCGGCGTATTTTCCCACCGTGACCCTCGGGGGAACGGCAGGATTCGCCGGCACTCATGGTTCGAACTGGTTTACCTGGCCGAGCAGCTTCTGGGCCGTCGGTCCTACCCTGGCGCAGACACTCTTCGACGCGGGGCGCCGTCGCGCCACGTCCGAATCGGCCCGCGCGAACTACGATGGCACGGTCGCGACCTATCGTCAGACCTCACTGACAGCGTTCCAAGAAGTCGAAGACAACGTGGCCGCCTTGCGCATTCTCGAAGACGAAACGAAACAGCAACAGCAGGCCGTTGCGTCATCGG
>Ga0210408_10004885_pt1 | contig 11909 bp, 11 predicted proteins | sample IncBWH4MmetaG_FD_155471 | JGI IMG/M metagenome (GOLD analysis project Ga0210408, IMG submission 155471) | Forest soil microbial communities from Barre Woods Harvard Forest LTER site, Petersham, Massachusetts, United States - Inc-BW-H-4-M | ecosystem: Environmental > Terrestrial > Soil >... | reverse complement strand
TCATTATGCCCGAGCGGCTGGCCCAAACCGATCCCGGCAAGCAGGTCACGGAGATGATCGGCTCCGGCCCCTACAAGTTCGTGGCCTCCGAATTCAGCACCGGCAACCGCGTCGTCTATGAGAAAAATGAAGCGTACGTGCCGCGCAGCGAGCCGCCGGTCTGGGCCACCGGTGCGAAGGTCGCGCATTTCCCGCGCATCGAGTGGCGCATCATTCCCGATCCCGCCACAGCCGCGGCCGCCTTGCAGAGCGGCGAAGTCGATTGGTGGGAACAACCGCTGGCGGACCTGCTTCCCACTTTGACGAAAGATCGCAACATCACCGTCGCTATCGACAATCCCCAAGGACGATATTCCCTGATCCGCTTCAACACCCTCCAGCCGCCGTTCAACGACGCTCGCATCCGTCGCGCGGTCCGCCTCGGCGTAAAGCAGGAGGATTACATGCGTGCGACGTTCGGCAACGATCGCAGCCTGTGGCGCACCTGCCCGTCGATGTTTCCCTGCGATACCGCATACGAAACCGACCAGCCCGAAGCCATGCCCGGCGACTTGGACGCTGCCCGAAAGGCTTTGAAGGAGGCTGGATACGCGGGCCAGAAAGTCGTCATCATCAATCCGACCGACTTCCCCGCCATTCATCCGATGGGCCTGGTGACAGCCGACCTGCTGAAGAAGATCGGCGTGAACGTCGACCTCCAGGAAATCGATTGGGGCACGCTGGTTCAGCGCCGTGCCAGCCGTGAACCGGTGGACAAGGGCGGCTGGAGCATCTTCTGCACGTTCGGACCCTCGTTCGGCTACAGCAGTCCGGCCACCAACGGCATTATCCGCGGACAAGGCACTGCCGGCTGGTTCGGCTGGTGGGAAAGTGCGAAGGCCGAACAGCTGGTTCAGGATTGGCTCGATGCACCGGACGCAGCGCGGCAGAAAGTGCTTGCGGCCGAACTATCGCGCTACGCCATGGAAGAACTTCCCTATGTCGGGCTGGGCCAGTGGTTCGGCAGGACCGCCTATCGCAAGACCATCACCGGCGTCCTGCAGGGCCTCGCGCCCTATCCGTGGAGCGTCAAACCGGTCTAAGCGCTCCGCCGTTCTTCGAGGCTGAGACGGGGATTTGCTGTCGGGAGCGCTATTCGAAGAGGTCGGCGCGGTCGGTCAGCACTTGAGGCAGCGCGCGCAAGATTTCCGTCAGGTGGTGACGCATCGCCTTGTCCGCCGCCTCTGCATCTTGCGCGTCGATAGCGGCCATGATGGCTTCGTGCTGGGTGATGATCCTCAGCATGGACGTCCGATCCAGAAGGGTCAGGTGGCAGACGCGGTCCATGTGGCACTTGATGTTTACCACGGTCTGCCACGCAAGTTCGGCATCGGCACCGGCAGCCAGTGCCGCGTGAAAGCGCTCATCGTGCTCCTGGAACGTGGCGTGATCATTGTCGCGCGCAGCCCGTCGCTGTGCCGCGATCATCGGTCCGATGCTCGAGCGAGTCATCGGGTCGAAGCGCTCGCAGGCGCGGCGGACGATCGCTGTCTCCAGCGCCTCGCGCGCGAAACGCACCTGCATCATCTGCCGCGCGGAAATTTTCACCACGACGGTACCGCGCTGCGGCAGCACGCGCACCAGTCCGAGCTTGGCGAGGGCGATCATCGCTTCGCGCGCCGGCTGGCGCGACACTCCGTAACGCAGCGCCACCTCATTCTCCGACAGCGACTTGCCGGGGGGCAGTTCCAGCGTGACGATAGCGCGTCGCAACGCCTGCTCGATCTGTTGCGCTGCCGAGTCCGACGTCGGCTGAAGGCGGGAAGCTGATGCTGTGGCGCTTTTCATGGATGGGGAAAGTAAACTGCCATACTGCACCGTACTTCGGTTGCGCCCGATTTGCCAGTTCTGCAGCCGCCGATTGCCCGCGACTCAAAAGCAATGACGTGAACGATGACACGGAACGGCTGTGCAGCCGTCACCGGCACGCTTCAACGAGCAAGCATAGGTTTCACACGCTTGGCAGCGTGAATGGACGAAAGTATGGTGTGGTATGGTAGTTCCTCCCGACCGGCGGCGCGCAGCGTGAGCGAGGTCAATCGGCCCGCCATCGTGCGTGCTGACCGGCAGTCTCCAGGCTGGCGCTCAAGGCATATTCAGCTCGATCGTTATTTCGTGCAGGCCACGGTGCTGCCGGCATTGCTCGTCATGGTCTGCGTGTTCGGCCTACCGTTGACGTTTTCCCTCTACCTCAGTTTCACGGGATGGGCGCCGGACCAGGCCCTGTTCACCGGGCGCTTCGTCGGCCTGGCGAACTATCAGGACCTGCTGACCGATCCGGCATTCACCGGCGCGCTGGGCAAGACCTTTGGCTACACGGCCGCTGCGGTGGCCGCCCAGATGGGTCTGGGACTGGCAATCGCTCTGCTTCTGAACGTTGACCTGCCTGGGATGCGCTTCTTCCGCACCGCATTGATCGTGCCGATGATGATCACACCGATCGTCGGGGCGCTGTGCTGGAAGCTGCTGCTCGATCCGAGCCATGGCGTGTTCAACCTCTGGATCGGCCAGCAGATCGTCTGGCTCGGCCGGTCCGACACGGCGCTTGCCGCGATCTGGGTCGTCGCCGTGTGGCAGAGCACGACCTACGTCACCCTGATCCTGTTGGCCGGGCTGCGTTCGCTCCCTTCCGAGCCGTTCGAGGCAGCCATGATCGATGGCGCCAGCCGGCGGCAGGCGTTCTGGCATGTCACCCTTCCGTTGCTGCGGCCGTATCTCCTGGTGGCAATGCTGCTGCGCACCATCTTCGAGTTCCGTGCGTTCGACAACATCTACGCCATGACCGGTGGCGGGCCGGCGAACGCCACGATGGTGCTGTCGATGTATACCTACCTGATGTCGTTCGTGCAGTTCGACTTCAGCCTCGGCGCGGCCGCGTCGTGGCTGATGTTGCTGATGGCGATGTTGATGTGCCTGTTTTTCATCGCCGTGATCCGTCGGCGGGAGGCGCTCTGATGGCGGCGGTGGTCGGTTCGAGGCGCATGCGGCGGCTGGAGGCGGTACTGATCTACATGGTGCTGACCGGCCTTACGCTGGCGTTCCTGTTTCCGCTAGTCTGGGTGCTCGGGCTGTCCCTGAAGACGCGGCTGCAAGTATTCGCGACACCGCCGCTCTACCTGTGGTGGCCGACTTTCGAAAACTATGTCGACGTGTTGACGCGCGCCGATTTCGGACGGGCTTTCCTCAACACCATGATCGTTTCGACGAGTGCAGTAATCCTGTCGTTGTGTGTCGGCGCGCCGGCGGCGTATGCGTTCGCGCGTTTTCCTTTCACGGGACGGTCGTTCCTGTTCTTCGCGCTGCTGGTGATGCGCATGCTGCCGCCAATTGCAGTGCTGGTGCCGATGTATGTGCTGTTCAGCAAGCTCGGCCTGGCGACCACGCGGTTCAGTGTCGTGCTCGCCTACACCACCTTCAGCTTGCCGTTGGTGGTGTGGATCATGCGCGGCTATTTCGAGGATCTGCCCGTCGAGTTGGAGGAGGCCGCGTGGATTGACGGGGCCAGTCGCATCGGCACCTTCCTGTATATCATTCTGCCGCTTTCGCGGCCGGGACTGGTGGCGTGCAGCATCCTGTGCCTCCAACTCGCATGGAACGATTTCCTGTTCGCGGCAGTGCTGACCAACAACGCCTCGCAGACGCTGCCCGTGCTGATGGCGGCGTTCAACGCCGGCGATTCCGGAATGGATTGGGGCGGGCTCACCGCATCGGGGATGCTGGTGATCCTGCCGGTGGTCGTCTTTTCGTTCCTGGCTCAGCGCCATCTCGTGGCCGGATTGTCGTCCGGCGCGGTCAAGGGATGATGCGCCGCGCCCGACGCGAAATTGCCGATCGCATTGGCAAGGCCGCGCAGGTAAGTATGGTGTAGTATGGTAGATACCCTGCGGCGCGTCCGGGCGACTGCACAACAAAAAAATGGAGGGAACGCCATGGCTGGTTTGAAGAGACGGCATTTGTTGCAAGGCTCGGCGGGCGGCCTGCTTGCCGCCACGACCCGAACGGCTTGGGCCCAGAGCAAGCCGGAAAAGCTTGTCCTCGTCGGCGAGAACCAGAGAGCGTGGAAGCGCACCCTGATCGAGGAGGTGGCGCCTGCCTTCGAGAAGGAGACCGGCATCAAGATCGAGTTCACCTTGCTGCCGGTGGATGCCTGGCGGGCGCGATTGAAGGCCGAGCTCAGTGCGGAATCGACGGGCATCGACCTCGCGCTCTTGTCGGTTCAGATGGCGGGTTGGATGTCGCCGCACCTGCTGGACCACAACGAAGTCGTGGCCAAGATAATGGCGCGCGATCCAAGCTTCGAATGGGACGACTTCCTCGCCGGCGGCAAGGTCGCGGGGACCTACGATGGGAAGTTGGTTGGCATACCCTACCGCCTCACCGCCGGCATCCTGCACTACCAGAAGGAATTGTTGGAGAAGGCGGGTTTCGCCCAGGCGCCGGCCACCTTCGCAGAGTTCGAGAAGGCAGCGCTGGCTGTGAACAGCCCGCCCTCCCGGTACGGGTTCGGCCTCATGGGCAAACAAGGCGCGGGCACTTTTACAAACTCGATACCGTGGATGTTTTCCGCCGGCGGACAATTGCTGGATTTCAAGACGGGCGAGATCTTCATCAACGACGACCGCGCCGCGGCCGGGTTGCAGTTCTATGCCGACCTGGCGTTGAAGGATAAGGTGGTGCCACCGGAAGCGATGACCTGGGAGTTCGACGAGATCATCGCCGGGGCGCAAAAGGACCGATACGCGATGTCGGTCACCTTCTCGTCGTACGGGACGCTGTTCAACAGTCCGGCGCTGTCTCAGACCGGCGGCCACTGGGCCTGGGCGACGATGCCGGGACATACCGCGAAGGCGCAGAGCCGGACCATTGTCGACGGTCAGTTCATGGCGATATCGAAATATTCCAAGAACGCCGCGTGGGCGACGGAATTCCTACGCATGGCCTGTAGCAAGGAAGCGATGCTGCGTTCCATGGAGGGGGGCAATGCGCCGCCACGCGGATCGTCGTTACGCAATCCCGAAATGGTCGCCAAGCTCGGCTGGCCGGCGGCGGCCGCGGAGGCGATCGAGACGGGAATCCCGACGCCCTCGAACCCGGCGTGGGACGGGCTCGAACTGTCGTTGCGCGCCGGCGTGTCGCAAACCTTGCTCGGTCAGAAGACGGCCAAACAGGCGCTCGACGATGTCGCCCGCGAGTGGCAACGCAACCTCCACCGCGCCGGTATCATCAAGTAGAGAACGGATACAAGAGTGGATCCGCTTGGGCCGGCACCGACTGTTTCTCGATGCCGGCACTCAATGAAGGACTAGTTCATGCCGCGGCAGATGTGGACGTTGACCCAGGCGGACGCCAGCTTTCTCATCGACCATTCGATCAAAGCCGCCCGAGCAATGGGCGTCGCGGTCACAGTCGTGATTGTCGAGGGGGGCGGAAACACCGTTGGGCTGCTGCGCATGGACGACGCAAAGCTTGCAAGTATCGGTGTTGCCGAAGGCAAGGCGTGGACTGCCGCGTTGTTCCAGCGCGCGAGTGCCGACTATAACGCGCCTGCCGCTCCCGGTGGCAATTCGTATGGAGTGCTGAACGCCTATCCCGGCAAGTTGGTGCCGCTACCGGGCGGCCAGCCGATCTTCGTCGAGGGAACCTGCGTCGGCGGTATTGGCATCAGCGGCGCTTCGGGAGAACAGGACGACGGCCTGGCCCAAGCGGCAATCGCGGCCCTGATGAACAGAGATGTCGTGTGAAGGCAGTACCACGCGCGGCAGCGCTTTGGCTGCACAAAGGAGATGAGGGAGTCCGATGAAGATCGTCAAATTTGAAGACCTTCACTGCGATGCGGGATGGCGCACATTTTCGTTCCTGAAAGTGACCACCGACGACGGCGTGATCGGCTGGTCGGAATATACCGAGGCCGATGGCAGCACCGGACTGACATCGGTGATCCACGGCATGGCAGATGCCCTGATCGGTCAGGACCCAAGACCTGTGCAGGCCATTTCATCGCTGCTTTACGTCAAGACGCAGCAGGCGCCGAACGGCGTCAACCAGCGCGCCATCGCGGCCATCGAGAACGCGCTGCTCGATATCAAGGGCAAGGCCCTGGGGGTACCGGTTTACGAGTTGTTTGGTGGCCCGGTGCGCACACGCATCCCCGTCTACTGGTCGCATTGCGGCACCTACAGGGTACGCAACCATGTTCTGGTTGGGGAACCGCCCGTCCGCACCTACGACGATATTGCCGCCCTTGGCGCGGAGGTGAAGGCCAAGGGCTTCAAGGCGCTGAAGACGAACATCTTGTCGTTCGATGGCGAAAAGCTGATCGGCTTCGGCCCTGGCTTTGGGCGCACACCGGGTTGGCCGGCCCTGAACGTCGACCGCCAGACCCTTCAGGCCGTGCGCGATACGCTTGGCGCCTTTCGCTCCGGTGCAGGCCCTGAGATGGGCTTGCACCTCGACGTGAACTACCACTTCAAGACCGAAGGGTTTCTGAAGGTCGCCAAGGCCGTCGAACCCTACGATCTGACGTGGCTGGAAATCGACACATGGGACCCGCGCGCCTTGTCGCTCATCCGCAGCCAGGCCCCCTGCCCCATTGCCTCCCACGAATCGGTTACGGGCAGACGCGCCTTCCGGCCTTTCCTGGATGCCTATGCAGCGGATGTGGCGATTATCGACGTGATCTGGAACGGTTTTCTGGAGGCGATCAAGATCGCCTCCATGGCCGAGGCCTACGAGGTCAACGTCGCCCCGCACAATTACTACGGCCATCTCTGCTCCGCCGTCAGCGCCCATTTTTGCGCCGTGGTGCCAAACTTCCGTGTGCTGGAAGTCGACATCGACAGCGTCTCCTGGCGCGATGAGTTGTTCGTGAATGCGCCCGTGATCGAGAATGGCGAACTGCTGCTCCCCACGGGGCCAGGCTGGGGCGTCGACGTCAATGAAGCCGCCGTTCGCGCCCATCCGCCCAAGTGACGGAGGACAGGTACAGTGGATTTTTCTGGCAAGGTCGCACTGATCACCGGCGGCGGCGGTGACATCGGACGGGCCAGCGCGCTGGGCTTCTCCGCTCGCGGCGCCAAGGTCGTTGTGGTGGATCTCGACGAAGACACGGGAAAGACCAGTGCTGACCTTGTCCGCCAGCGCGGCGGTGACGCACGCTTTGTGCGCGCCGACGTCTCCCGGGCGGCCGATGTGCGCGCCTACGTGCAGGCCAGCGTCGATGCCTATGGCACCATCGACTGCTTCTTCAACAATGCCGGCACCGAGGGTGGCATCGCGGCAACCCAGGACTACGACGAAGCGATGTTCGACAGGGTCATCGGCGTCAACCTCAAGGGTGCATTCCTGGGCCTGCGCCACGTTCTCCCGGTGATGCTGCGGCAGGGTGCGGGAACGATCGTGACCAGTGCGTCTATCACGGCGGTGTTCGGGGGACCTGGCATGCCGGCCTACGTCGCCTCCAAGCACGGAGTCCTCGGACTGACGAAGGCGGCCGCGGCAGACGTGGCGCGCTTCGGCATCCGGATAAATGCTGTCTGTCCTGGGCCGGTCGAAGGGCGGATGATGCGCTCGCTTGAAGCGCAGCGAAATCCAGCCGACCCGGCAGCACTGGCGGCAACCGTTCGCGCCGGCATTCCGACGGGCCGCTACACCACCGCCGAAGAGGTGGCGAATGCCGTGCTCTATTTTTGTTCACCGTTATCCGGCAATGTCACGGGCACCCATTTGATGCTCGACGGCGGTCGCTCCGGCACGGGTGGAGCGCCCTCCCCTAGTTCTCGCTGAATTAAACAAAAGGAAAACTCAATGGGCGTGCTTGATGGGAAGGTCGCGATCATCGCCGGCGGTACCAGTGGTATTGGTGCGCGAACGGCCGAGCTGTTCGTCGAGGAGGGCGCAACCGTGGTCATCGCCGGTCGTCGTCTCGACGCCGGCGAGGCCCTTGCGCAGCGGCTTGGTCAACCCGCCAGTTTCGTGCAGACCGACGTTGCTCACGACTCCCAGCTGAAGGCTCTGATCGAGGGCACTGCGACGCTATTCGGACGGCTCGACTGCCTGTTCAACAATGCCGGCTATGGCATCCTTCAACGCAGCATCGTCGACCTCGACATAGCCGAATACGACGCCATGATGGCGGTGGTGTTGCGCGCCGTGATGCTCGGCATGAAGTTCGCGGCGCCGATCATGTTGCGGCAGCGGTCGGGCTGTATCATTAACACCGGCAGCATCGCGGCCCATCGCTCCGGCCTCAGCTCACAGACCTACTCAGTGGCCAAGGCGGGAGTGGTGCATGCGACGCGCTGCGTGGCGGCTGAACTGGGCGAGAGCAATATCCGGGTGAACAGCATTTCTCCCGGCGCGATCGTTACGGGCGTTTTTGCCAAAGGCATTGGCATCGACAGCGACATTGCAGATCGCCACCTCGCAACGGTGACCGAACGGTTCGCTCAGGCCCAACCGATCCCCCGTGCCGGCCTCCCCGAGGACATCGCCCGGGCGGCGTTGTTTCTCGCCTCCGATGCCGGAAGCTTCGTCAACGGAATCGACCTAGTGGTTGATGGTGGCGTGATTACAGGCAATCGCTTCTCTGCCGGTGCCGCGGCGCGAGCCGAGCTTGTAAACGCCGTGAAGGCGGAGATCGAAAGCTAGCCACCCGACGTCCTAGAGCATGTTCTTCTACACTGTCCGACGCATTCTCGCGACGCTACCCGTCATGGCGGTCGTGGCGCTGTTCGTGTTCAGCCTCCTCTATTTGTCACCCGGTGACCCGGCAGAGATCATCGCTGGCGACCAGGCCCGTCCCGAAGACGTCCAGCGCGTCCGCGTTTCGCTCGGACTCGATCGCCCGTTGATCATCCAATTTGGCGACTGGGCATGGCGGGTCGCGCAGGGAGATCTCGGCCGGTCGATCTTCACCAATCAGCCGGTCAGCCACATGATAGGGCAGCGAGTCGAGTCGACGGTCTCGCTGCTGGTGCTAACGCTGACTCTGTCGATCGTGGTCGCCGTCCCGATGGGTGTCCTGGCCGCGTGGAAGCACGGTACGCTGATCGACAGCGCCGTCATCGTGCTGGCCGTGCTCGCGTCTTCGATTCCAGTCTTCGTGATCGGCTATGTCCTGGCCTACAGCTTCGGCCTGGAATTCGACTGGTTTCCCGTCCAGGGCTATACGCCGATCAGTGAGGGCGTGGGGCCGTGGCTCAATAATCTGGCTTTGCCCGTTATCGCGCTGGCCAGTGCGTACGTGGCCCTGATCTCGCGTATCACGCGCGCGTCGATGCTGGAGGTCCTCAATCAGGACTTCATCCGCACCGCCCGGGCCAAGGGTATGGGGCAGAGCCCGATCCTGTTCGTGCATGCGTTGAAGAATGCCGCCGTTCCCATCGTCACTGTCATAGGCCTCGGCGTCGCAGGGCTCATCGGCGGCGCGGTCGTGACAGAAAGCGTCTTCGCCATGCCCGGCATCGGGCGCCTGGTTGCCGATGCGATCTTGCGGCGGGACTATCCCGTCATACAGGGCGTCGTCCTGATCTTCAGCTTCCTCTATGTGCTGGTCAATCTTGCCGTGGACCTGACCTATGCCCTGCTCGATCCGAGGATCCGCTATTGAACGATCCGGTCATCGCGGCACCGGCCCTTCCGGAGGTCCTGCCGCCGCGCAAGCGACGCGGGCCAGCCGCACTCTTCATCCGCCGTTATCCGAACATCGCCGTTGGCGGGTTCCTGGTGTCGATCATCATTGGCATCGCGATCTTCGCGCCGCTGCTTGGGACCATCGATCCGACCGCACTTTCGCCGATTCAACGAACCCAGCCGCCGTCTGAAACCTTCTGGTTCGGCACCGACATGCTGGGGCGGGATGTCTATTCGCGCGTCCTCTACGGAACCCGGATCTCGGTGACCGTCGGGCTTTCGGTTGCCCTGCTCGCGTCGATGATCGGACTGGTGATTGGGCTTGTCTCCGGCTTCATACGCCGGCTCGACGGAATCGTCATGCGGATCATGGATGGCCTGATGTCGATCCCGCCGATCCTGCTTGCCATCGCGCTGATGGCGCTGAGCCGCGGCAGCGTGCAAAACGTCATCATTGCCATCACCATCACCGAGATACCGCGTGTGTCGCGCCTTGTGCGCGGCGTGGTGCTGACGTTGCGCGAGCGACCTTATGTCGAGGCCGCCATCGCCAGCGGCACGCGGCTTCCCGCCATCGTGCGCAGGCATATCCTGCCGAACACCCTGCCACCGCTGATGGTCCAGCTCACCTTCATCTGCGCTCAAGCGATGATCATTGAAGCGGCGCTGTCCTTCATCGGCGCCGGCACGCCGCCCAGCATCCCGAGCTGGGGCAACATCATGGCGGAGGGTCGCGCCCTGTGGCAGGTCAAACCCTACATCGTGTTTTTTCCTGCGGCTTTTCTCTCGGTTACGGTCCTGGCTGTAAACCTCCTCGGAGATGGCTTGCGTGATGCGCTGGATCCACGCCTGGCCAAACGGACCTGAGGTCCATGGCACTCCTGACGGTCGATTGCCTGCAGACACATTTTGGCACCCTGGACGGCGTCATTCGGGCGGTCGACGGACTCTCCTTTCACATCGATCACGGCGAGACGGTCGCGATCGTGGGTGAAAGCGGTTGCGGCAAATCGGTGACGTCGATGTCGATCCTGCGACTGGTCCAGGAACCGCCGGGCAAGATCGCCGGTCGAATTCTATTCGAGGAACGCGACCTTCTCGCTCTGTCCGAAGTCGAGATGCGCGCCATACGCGGCAAAGACATCAGCATGATCTTCCAGGAACCGATGACCAGTCTCAATCCGGTCCTGACGATCGGCCGCCAGATCGGCGAGGCCTTTCGGCTGCATGAAGGGCTGTCGCGCCGGGAGGCCCGCCATCGCAGCATCGAGATGCTGGCGCTGGTCGGCATTCCCGAGGCGGCGCGGCGCATCGGCGAATATCCGCATCAACTGTCGGGCGGCATGCGTCAGCGCGTCGTGATTGCGATGGCGCTTGCCTGCAATCCACGGCTTCTCATCGCCGACGAGCCTACGACAGCGTTGGATGTGACCATCCAGGCTCAGATCCTCGAGCTGATGCGCGACCTTAAACGTCGCGTTGGTGCCGCCATCATGCTGATCACCCATGATCTGGGCGTCGTCGCCGAGATGGCCGAGCGAGTCATCGTCATGTATGCCGGACGCAAGGTCGAGGAGGCGCCCGTTGATGAGATCTTTTCGCGGCCGATGCATCCCTATACGCAGGGCCTTCTCGGGGCCGTGCCAAAGCTCGGATCGTCTCTCGTCCTCGACCGTCGAACCAAGCTTACGGAAATCCGCGGCCGCGTGCCGAGCCTCAGCGAGAAGATCGTCGGCTGCGCCTTTGCCGACCGCTGCCCGATCGCGACGCAGGTGTGCCGCGAGGTAGAGCCCGCGGTGGCACCCAAGCGCGACGGCCATCTCGTCGCCTGCCATTACGCGCAGGCACTGGCCTCATGAACGAGAGGCGTCCGCTGCTGGAGGTCCGCGATCTCAAGAAGCATTTTCCGCTGAAATCCGGCTTGTTCGGCGGCACGAGCGGTCATGTCTATGCCGTCGACGGCGTCACTTTCGAGATCCGCAGAGGCGAAACCTTATCCCTCGTCGGCGAGAGCGGGTGCGGCAAGTCGACGGTGGGAAGGGCCATCCTGCGCCTCCTCGAGCCAACCGCCGGAGAGGTTCACCTCGACGGCGAGCGCATCGACAATATGCCGCCCGCCAAGCTGCGGCTGATTCGGCGACGGATGCAGATCGTTTTCCAGGACCCCTTCAGCAGCCTCAATCCGCGCCAGCGGATTCGTGACGTGATTGCCGAGCCGATCGCAAATTTCGGCCTGGCGC
>Ga0210408_10004883_pt1 | contig 11910 bp, 9 predicted proteins | sample IncBWH4MmetaG_FD_155471 | JGI IMG/M metagenome (GOLD analysis project Ga0210408, IMG submission 155471) | Forest soil microbial communities from Barre Woods Harvard Forest LTER site, Petersham, Massachusetts, United States - Inc-BW-H-4-M | ecosystem: Environmental > Terrestrial > Soil >... | reverse complement strand
ACGCACCCGAGAACTTGGCCATCTTGCGAAGATTCGCACTCAACATCATTCGCTCCCATCCCGACCGCATCTCCTTGCGCCAAAAGGTCAAGCGGGCCGGCTGGGACGATGCCTTCCTGCTCGACCTCCTTGGCCACATGCGATAGCCCTGCCCCTGCGGGGGAGGGATGAGCCCGCGCACCGCAGCAAACAGCGCGCGTACCGGGGCCTCGCCGAGGTCGCGGGTGATGAACACCAGGCGGCTTGCGCGTTCGCCGTTGGGCCACGCCTGCAGCTCGACCGGCGGATGGGCGAGGTGCTGCACGAACTGCACCAGCACCGGGCCGCGGCAGCCGGCGACGTCGAGGAAAGCCCTTGACCCGCAGCAGGTCGCGGCCGCGCAGCGCGATCAAGGTCTCCATCGCGCGCGCGAACGGCATCCATTCGAGCGGCGCGGTTTCCGTGAGCACGAAACTGAGGATGCCGTCGGCGTGAACGGCCTCGGCCGTGAAGCCGTTGCGCGCGGGCGTTGCGGCAGCCCCTTCGATCAAACAATCAGGATCGAGCGCGCCGTTGACGGCGGTGGCGATCTCGGCGCGCGGATTGAGCTCCGCGAGGCGCGCCGTCAGCGACGCGGTCGCGGCCGCATCGGCAAGATCGGTCTTAGACACGACCAAGCGATCCGCCAGCATCACTTGCTTGCGCGCCTCCGGCGACCAGTCGAGGGTTTCCCTGCCCGTCACCGCGTCGACGACCGCAAGCGCGACCTCGGCGTGGAACTCGGCGCCGAGCGCGCGGTCGGTCGCAAACGTCTGCAGGATCGGGCCGGGGTCGGCGAGGCCGCTGGTCTCGATGACGATGCGGCTGAACGGCGGCAGCAAACCGCGGTCGCGTTCGGCGACGAGCCGGCGCAACGTCATCTGCAGGTCGCTGCGCGTGACGCAGCAGGCGCAGCCGTTGCCGAGCAGCACCGTCGCCTCGGCGCTGTCGCGCACCAGCGCATCGTCGATGCCGACCGCGCCGAACTCGTTGACGATGACGGCGGTGCCGCGCCCTTGCGGGCTCGCGAGGAACGCGCGCACCAGAGTGGTCTTCCCGGCGCCGAGGAAGCCGGTGACGATGGTGACCGGAATGCGGCCGCCGCGCGCGTGCTTCACCCGGCGCCCGAACGGCCCGGCAGCGCGGGAGGGGAAGAGGTGGAGCGCGTCGTTCATCTTTGTTAGGACCCCCCACCCGGCCGCGCGCAAGTGCGCGCGTCCACCCTTCCCCTACGGGGGAGGGATAAGCCCCATCAAAAATCCATCTCCAATATGTAGAGGCCACCGGCGTGGCGGTCGACCGTGTAGACTACTTGCCGCTCGTCGACGAAGACGTCGTTGAGCTGGATGGTGCCGTGCGGCGCGCCGGGCGGGCCCGGCGGCACGAAGGCGGCGACCTCCTTGGGCTGATACGGATTGGCAATGTCGTAGGCGCGCAGGCCCCCGTTGAAGAAAGTGCCGAGCACGATCGTGTCGGAATGCCAGCCCGTCGGCACCGGCACGTTCTCATAAATGTTGTGCGCGCCAAAGCGGCCGCCGCGCTTGGCGAATGCGTCGTAGCTCGGCGCCGGGCAGGTCGCGATCGGCACCAGGTTGTTCTCCGCGCGCGCGTCGACGATCCACACCAGCTTCGGCCAATCGCCGGCGTCGTCCATGGTGGATTCGTCGGTGACGATCAGGAGGTTGCGCTCGAACAGCGGCAGCACGGTGTGGCAGAAGCCGGTGTAGGGCGGCGAGTTCCTCCAGCCGCTGATCATCTTCGGGTGCGCCTTGTCGGCGATGTCGAGGATGAACATGCCGCCGTCGATGTAGCCGAGGTAGCAGCGGTCCGGGCGCTGCGGATAGACGTTGGTGTTGTGGGCGCGGAAGCCTTTGTCGTGCGGCGGCTTTCCGCGCACCGGCGGCGGCTCGCTGTCGCCGTCGCGCGTGCCGGGCAGCCACCAGCGCCCGACCTCGGTGGGCTTTGACGGATTGCGCACGTCGAACGAGCGGTAGAACTGATCGTCGAGCTGGTTGCGCGGCTTGAAGTCGGGCGCGCCGGAGCTCATGTGCACGTAGTCGCCGTCGCAGAACCACAGCTGATGCACGCCGCGCGAATGGGGCCCCGATGCGTCGACATAGGCGATCGACTTCGGCTTCTCGGGCGTCGAGATATCAAATAGTTCAAAGCCCGCCGGCTTCTGCCCCGGCTTCTGCGTCTGGTAGGCGACCGCCATGATGTCGCCGACGGTCTCGAGCGAGTTCGAGCGCATGAAGCTCTGCGGCAGGTCGGTCTGCACCACCAGCTTGGGCACGCGCGGCTCCGACACGTCGACCGCGGTGAAATTCTTCGGCGCGCTCTCGTGCGCGAGCCACAGGATACGTCGCCCGTCGCGTGCGATCTGAATCGACATGCCCTCGCCCATGCCGCCGAAGCCGCCAAGCGTATGCTGGGCGAGGAGCTTGAAGTTCCAGACGATGGGCGCGGATGAATCTTTGGGCGAGGCAGTGGGCATTGCGGACTCCGTGTTTACTTGTAGGGCGCAATAGCGAAGCGTATTGCGCCATGTTGGCTGGCGGCGCATTACGCGGCCCATCGGCCGCTAATGCGCCCTACGCCCTACGCTCCTGCCTTGGCGCGCTGCATGAACTCGGGGCGAAGCGCCTTGCTCCAGTCGGGGGGCGCCGAGACCTTCTTCTCGTTGATCAGGATCTCCGCCTGTTTTTGCATATAGGTTTCCAGGTCGGCGGGAAACTCCGGATTGACCTCGATAGTAGCGAGCGCCTTGCGGAACGTGTCGGCCGCCATGTTGTAGCCTTTGGAGGTGTAGAACGAGTAGATGCCGTCGGCGACCTTCGTCGGATTGTTCTTGAAGTCGTCCGCCGCGTCGAGCCACGCCTTGAGATAGGCGACGGCGGTGTTGGGGCTCTTGGCGAGGAACTCCGGCGTCGCGGCCATCAGCACCGGCAGCGGATCGACCTTCGAATAATCGATGATCGTCGTGGCGATGCCGTCCGCCTCGGCGATGGCGTTGTAGGGCTCGACGTTGACCATGGCATCGACCGTCTTCGCGGCCATGGCGGACACCATGTTGTTCACGTCCATGCGGATTTCCTGATAGTCGCCCTTCTTGAGGCCGGCGCCCGGCGCGATCGTCCCGACGAAAATGTCGCCGACCGAGGAGCCGGTCTGATTCGCGACCTTGAGCCCCTTGAGCTGCTCGATCTTGGTAATTCCCAAATCCGTGCGCGCCATGATGCGCACGCTGCGGCCCACGTGCTCGATCACTGCGATCGCGACGAGCCCGCCGCGCGCGTTGCCGAGCACGAACGACGGCCCGGCGTAGGTGCCGAGGTCGACCTGGCGCGCCACCATCTGCTGCATGGTCAGATTGCCGGACGGCACCGCGAATTCTTCCGCCGCGATGCCGTGTTTTTCGAGCAAGCCGGAGCGGAGCAGATAATAGGTCGGCATGCCCCAGAGGTTGGTCTGATAACCCTGGCGGACGGTCGCGAGCGCCGCCGCCGTGCGCGGGGCAAGTCCGGCCGCGAGCGCACCGGCACCGGCTGCCATAAGCCCCCGGCGCGTGATCGAAAGATCAAACATCATGGCTTCGTTTCTCCCTCTGGGGCTGCCCGTTCGCCGAGGTGGCGCAGCAGCTCTTTCTGGTGCTCGATGAAGGCGAGGCTGAGCGGGTCGCGTGGGCGCGTCAAGCGGATCGGCACCTCGGTCTTCACTGTCCCGGGATGCGGCGTCATCACCACCACGCGGTCGGCGAGGTAGACGGCTTCGGCGACGTTGTGGGTGACGTACACGACGGTCTTGCGGGTGTCGCGCCACACCTCGGCGAGCAGCCGCTGCATCTCGTCGCGGGTGAGCGCGTCGAGCGCCGCGAACGGCTCGTCCATCAGCAGCACTGCGGGATTGTAGGCGAGCGCGCGGGCGATCGCGACCCGCTGCTGCATGCCGCCGGAAAGATGATGCGGGTAGGCATCGGCAAAGCGGTCGAGCTTGACGAGCGCAAGCTGGCGGCGCGCCTGGGTCTCGCGTTCCGCTTTCGCCATGCCCTTCATCTCCAGCCCGAAGGCGACGTTGCCGAGCGCGGTACGCCAGGGAAACAGCTGGGCGAAGTCCTGGAACACCACGCCGCGGTCGAGGCCGGAGCCGGCGACCGGCTTGCCGCCGATGCGGATTTCCCCGCCGCTGGGTTTCAGAAAGCCGGCGATCATGTTGAGCAAAGTGGACTTGCCGCAGCCGCTCGGCCCGACGATGCACAGAAACTCCGACGGCTCGATGCCGAAGCTCACGTCGGCAACCCCGGGCACGCGCCCGGCCGGCGTATCGTAGACGAGCGAAACGTTGCGCAGCTCGATGTAGGCCATGCGATCCGTTTAGGACCTGTTGACAAATCGGCCGACACATCGGCCCAGGGGTTTAGCCAACATCGGGATTCCCAATGATGTATATCGCAGTTTCATGGCCATGCCGCGGGTGCGGTTCGGTGCGATCAAGCGTCATCCCGCGTGCTTCATAGAATGCCCTGGCGTCCTCATTTTCCACGGCAGTGCGAAGCCAAAAACCTTCCGGCATCATCGTCCTCGCGAGGTCAAAGAGTTTCCTCCCGATACCCAACCTTTTGGCTTTGGGGTCGATGAACAGCTGATCCAGGCAACGGCTGGCCCGCTTTAGAGCTACGAAGCCGAGCAGGGCGCCTTCGTCCTGTGCGACGAACACCTCCCAACCGGCCGATAGTTCTTGGTCAATCCTTTGGCGCAGGTCAGCAGCGGTAACGTGTCGAAATGCTTGAACGCCTGTCGACTGCCAGCTCGCATGCCAGAGTGCCGCCAGCCTGTCGGCATCTTGCGGAGCAAACGGCCGGATGATCGGCGTCATGGCTATCCGGATCTAGTCCTTCACGACCTGCACCATGCCCCAGCGCACCACGGTCGCGCGTTCGAGCGCGCCGAACGCAAGCCGCTCGAGCGCAAAGCCGATGGCGCCGATCACGATCAGCGCTGCGAGCATCACGTCGGCGTTGAGGAATTCCTTGGCATCGAAGATCACCCAGCCGAGCCCCCAGTCGGACGCCGCGATCATCTCGGCGCCGATCACCGCGATGAAAGCGCGCAGCAGCGCCTGGCGCAGGCCGGCGATGATGAACGGCGAGGCGCCCGGCACGATCACCTTCCAGAACAGCGCGCGCTCGTCGGCCCCCATGGCGCCGGCCGCGCGCAGCCACAGCGGATTTACCGCGCGCACGCCCGACCATGCGTTGAGCAGCATCGGAAACAGCGCCGCATAGAACACGATCAGGATCGAGACCGTGTCGCCGAGCCCGAACCAGAGAATGAACACCGGCACCCAGGCGAGCGACGGGATCGGCATCAGCGCGCTGGCGAGCGGCAGCACGAAGCCTTCGACCGCCGTCCAGCGGCCCATGAGAATCCCGAGCGGCAGGCCGATCGCGACCGCGAGCGCGAGACCGGCCGCCACGCGGTAGAGCGTGTGGAGCGCGTGGAGCGGCATGGTGCCGTCGAGCGTCGTTGAGATGAGCGCGTGCGCGACCGCCGGCAGGGTCGGCAGCAGCGCGGGCGGGAACAGGCCGCTGCGCGCCGTTGCCTCATAGATGGCCGCCGCGACCAGCAGCGTTGCCGCGGCGCGGACGAGCGAGCGCGTGCGTTCGCTCGTGTCGCTCATGCCATCATGCCCCAGCGTACGACGGTGAACTCCTCGAGCCGCCGGAACACCAACTTCTCGAGCGCGAGCCCGATGACGGCGATCACCGCGATGCCGGCGAGCATCACATCGGTGGCGAGGAACTCGCGCGCGCCGAAGATGAGCCAGCCGAGGCCCCACGGCACCGCCGCGAGCATTTCGACGCCGACGAGGATGCGCCACGCCTGCGCGAGGCCGAGCCGCAGGCCGGTGAGGATGTAGGGGAGCGCGCCCGGCAGGATCACGAGACGGAACAGGCGCGTCCGGTCGGCGCCCATCGCCTGGGCCGAGCGCACCCACACGTTCTTGACCGCCTTCACGCCGGTCCAGGTGTTGAACACGATCGGGAAGGCGGACACGAACGCGACCAGCAGCACCGTCGTGAAGTTGCCGGTGCCGAACCACAAGAGGAACAGCGGCGCGTAGGCGAGGCCGGGGATTGGCGCGCCGATGCTCACGAGCGGCAGCGCGATGTCCTCGGCGCGGCGCGAGCGGCCCATCACGATGCCGAGCGCGACGCCGACGACCGCGGCGAGCGTGAAGCCGGCGACGAGCCGCAGCACGGTCTCGGCGGTGTGGTGCAGCAGGATGCCGTTGGCGGCGAGCCGCGCGAGTGACGCGGCTACGGTCTCGAGCGGCGGGAACAGGCGCGGCGGAAACAGCCCTGCGTGCGCGACGGCTTCCCATGCCGCGCCGACCACGATGAACGGGAACGCGGTGCGCGCCGCCGCGCGCAGGCGGGCGTTGTTGCGCTCAGCGGCAAGCGGGGCAGGCGATGCGGTGGGGACGACTTCCGGCATAATGCGCGCGGATATTGCCGGCTATGTCCGTGGGCGACAAGCACTGGTCGCGTGCCACGAAATCTATGTCGCGACCGCAAGCGTACATTGACGCTCCCTACCGGCAATGTAAGGTTGACCGAGCCGGCCTTTATTCCGTAAGCGGCTTCTTTCTGAACGCTCGCGACTGGGTGAATGCCAGGCCCGCAAAATTTAGTTTTTGCAGGAAACGCACAAGGGGAGGACCGCCATGGCTAAGAAATCTGCGAGGGTCAAGAAGGCCGCGAAGGCCAAGAAGACGGCAAAGAGCAAAAAGGTTGCGAAGGCTAAAAAGACTGCGAAGGGCGGGGCGGGCGGGGGTGTTGGGACCGCGGCCAACGGATTCGCCTTCGCAAATATAAAGAAGTCACCCGATAATTTCACGTCATTCAGCAAGGACGAGACACTGGCAGATTCGCGCGTACATGGACCGCCCAACATACGGCCCTTGCGAGGGCCGCGGAAGAATCCGCCGGTTATGGCGCTCGATGAGGTGCTCGGAAACACCGCCGTGCAACAGATTCAGACCGCCCGCAGCATTACCATTCACACCGTCGGCGACTCCGGCGGCATCAAGGAACCGGCGGGGCAGTTTGCGGTGGCGGATGCCCTGGCCGCCGATCTTGTCGGCAAGACCTACGCGAACGGAAGGGCGGCGTTTTTCTATCATCTAGGCGATGTCGTCTATTATTTCGGCCAGGAACGATACTACTACGATCAGTTTTACGACCCTTATCGTGATTACGAAGGACCGATATTTGCAATTCCCGGTAATCACGACGGGATGACGTCTCCCAGCCTGGATGAAAAGTCGCTGGACGGATTCTGGAACAATTTCTGCTCGGACGTGCCGAGGAACAATCCCGACGCACAGGGTTTCGCCCGGACCACGATGACCCAGCCGGGCATCTACTTTACGCTCAATGCGCCGTTCGTAAAGGTCATCGGGCTCTATTCGAATTGCAGTGAGTCAGACGCCGAGGGCGTAATCAGCGACAATATAACGGGACCGGCGCAGCTGAATTTCCTAAAGCAACAGCTGACAGAGGCGGCAAAGGACCGGGATGACGGTAAACAGTTTGCTCTTTTACTTGCCGTCCATCACCCGGCGTATACAACCAGCGAAGATCACATGCCCAGTCCGACGATGCTCAAGCAAATCGACGCTGCCTGTAAAGCCGCGAAGATTTACCCCGACATGGTTCTGTCGGGGCATGCGCATTTGTACGAGCGTTACACGCGCTTCGTCGATGCGAATCAGATTCCGTTTTTAGTCGCCGGCTGCGGCGGCTTTTACAATCTTGCTGGCATCAAGAATCCCAACCTCGTGCCGCCCACGACCGGGAAAACGGACACCGACGAAGAGGGGTACAAAGTAAGACTCGAAAAATACTACAATCGAATCTTCGGTTTCCTGCGGTTGACAATTTCGGCCACTCAGATCACGGGCGAGTTTATCGGCGTCGACGTGCCGACCAGGAAGGTATCGTCCCACGACAAATTCACGGTGAACTTACGCAAGAATGGCAATACGGTGTCATCGCCTTAGTGGAAAATGTCACAAGATAACGCGACGTTAGCGCGGGAGCTGTCCTGAGTCGTCCCGCGTCAGTGCCGCGTTTGCTTAGCATGCGTCGCGACGTGAGCATGGCTTTCACATGCTCCGTTTGTCACCTTATGGGCGGGATGGCGTGGCGCGGTGCAATATCCAGCGCGGCAAGTAATAGAAATGTGATGTCCGCGCTTTCGCGCCACGTTCTCTTCAAGCTGATTGTTGACTAGCATGATTGGTGTCCGGCGCGCCCATGCGGCCGCCGGTATTGGGCTCGGGAGGATGCGCATGAACCAACGATTTTCCCTCAACGTGAACGGCACGGCCCATGCGGTCGAGGTCGATCCGGACATGCCGCTGCTCTATGCGCTGCGCAACGACGTGGGGCTCAACAACCCGCACTTCGGCTGCGGGCTTGCCCAATGCGGCGCCTGCACGGTGCATCTCGACGGGCAGCCGATCCGCTCGTGCATCACGCCGGTCTCGGCGGTGGGCGACGGCAAGATCGTCACGCTCGCAGGGCTCGGCACGCCGGAGAAGCCGCATCCGCTGCAAACGGCTTATGTGGAAGAGCAGGTGCCGCAATGCGGCTACTGCATCAACGGCTGGATCATGACGGCGGCGGCGTTCCTCAGTGAAAAGAAGAAGCCGAGCGAGGCCGAGATCAAGGAGGCGCTGACGGGCCTCAAGTGCCGGTGCGGCACCCACATGGCGATCCTGCGCGCGGTCAAGCGCGCGTCCGAGATGATGGGCTGAGGGAGGCGACCATGACCAAAATGGAAAAAACCTCGGCCTTCTCCCGCCGCGCGTTGCTCAAGGCCGGCGGCGCCCTCGTGGTGTCGATCGGCATGCCGGTCGGCCTCGACACCGTGCTCGGCGTCAACGCCGCCTACGCGCAGGGCGCGCGGCCGCCGCTCGTGCCCAGCGAGCTTGCCTCCTACATCGCGGTGAATGCCGACGGCACCGTCGCCGCCTTCTTCGGCAAGATGGACATGGGGCACGGATTGTTCGTCGCCATCGGCCAGATGGTGGCGGAAGAACTCGACGTGAAGTTTGACGACGTCAAAGTCATCATGGGCGACACCGCCACCAGCGTGAACCAGGGCGGCGCGTCCGGTTCGACCGGCATCCAGATGGGCGGCAAGCAGATGCGCATGGCGGCGGCGGAAGCGCGCCGCGTGCTCATCGAGATGGCGGCCGCCAAGCTCGGGCTGCCGGCGGATCAGCTCACGGTGACCGATGGCGTCGTGCACGCCAAGGCCGACGCGAGCAAGAAGGCGAGCTATGCCGAACTGATCGGCGGGCGCTATTTCAACGTCCAGCTCGACTGGAACAAACAAATCGGCAACTTGCTGTACGCGCCCGGCAAGGCGCAGCCCAAGCCGTATACCGAGCACAAGATCGTCGGCCAGCCGATCAAGCGCGCCGACGTCGCCCCGAAGGTGTTTTGTCAGGAGGACTTCTGCACCGACGTGAAAGTGCCCGGCATGCTGCACGGGCGCATGATCCGTCCGCCCGCCGCCGGCAGCGAGCCGGTGAAAGTGGACGAGGCGTCGATCAAGGACATTCCCGGCGCAAAAGTCGTGTGGCAGAAGGGCTTCCTCGGCGTCGTTGCCGAGCGCGAGTGGGACGCCATCCAGGCGGCCGAAAAGCTCAAGGTGGAATGGTCGCCGTCGTCGGTGGCCTTCCCCGGAACCGCCGGCCTCTACGATCACATCCGCGCCGCGCCGGTGCGCAAGCGCGAACTCGGCGCCAACGTCGGCAACGTTGACGACGCGTTCAAGTCCGCCGCGCGCGTGATCGAGGCGGAATACGAGTGGCCGTTCCAGTCGCACGCCAGCATGGGGCCGGCCTGCGCGATCGTCGAAATCAAGGACGGCAAGGCCACGTGCTGGAGCGGGTCGCAGAAGACTCACTTCGTGCGCGACGGCGTCGCGGCGATTCTAAAAATGCCTCCCGAAGACGTGCGCACCATTTGGGTGACCGGCCCGGGCTCCTACGGCCGCAACGACGCCGGTGACGCCGCCATGGACGCGGCGGTGCTGGCGCAGGCGGTCGGCCGGCCGGTGCGCGTGCAATACATGCGCGAGCAGGGTACCGGCTGGGATCCGAAGGGCCCCGCCTCGATCCATCGCGCCCGCGCCGCGCTCGACACGGCCGGCAACGTCGTCGCCTACGACTTCGTCAGCAAGGGTTTCTCGCGCATCGACGTGCTCATGAACGAGAGCAATCCGGCCGATACGCTCGCCGGGCATCTGCTCGGCGTGCCGCTGCGCGTCAACGACGGCTTCGGCGTGCCGGCCGAGGCTTACGTGTTCGAGCACAAGCGCAGCGCCTGGGAGACGATCCCGCCGCTGCTCGACCGCGCCTCGCCGTTGCGCAGCGCGCACCTGCGCGACCCGGTCGGGCCGCAGATTCACTTCGCGAGCGAATCCTTCATCGACGAAGTGGCGGCGGCGCTCAACCTCGATCCGATCGAGTTCCGATTGCGCCACATCAAGGAGCCGCGCGACATCGCGATCATCAAGGCGGCGGCCGAGAAGGCGAAGTGGGAGACGCGCGCGTCGCCGCGGCGCGATCAGCGCGGCGAGACCGTGTCGGGCCGCGGCATCGCCTATTGCCAGCGCAACAGCACGCGCGTCGCCGTCATCGCCGAGGTCGAGATAAACCGCACCACCGGCAAAATCCGCGCGCGCAAGTTCACGGTGGCGCACGACTGCGGCCAGATCATCAATCCGGACGGGCTCAAGCTGTGCATCGAGTGCAACATCGTGCAGGGCGTGAGCCGCACGCTGTGGGAAGAGGTGCAGTTCGACAAACAGGCGGTGACCACGATCGACTGGCTCACCTACCCGATCCTCGACATCACCGAGGCGCCGGAGACGATCGACGTCGTGCTGATCAATCATCCGGAGATCGCGCCGTCGGGCGCGGGCGAACCGTCGATCCGGCCGGTCGCCGCGGCGATCGCGAACGCAATCTACGACGCGACTGGCGTACGCATCCGCCGCGTGCCGTTCTCGCCCGACCGGGTGAAGGCGGCGCTGGCGTGATCTCCCTCTCCCCGCCGCGGGGAGGAGCGTGCACAGATCTCTGGGTTCCCCTCCCCCCATTCGCGGAGCGAATGGCGGGGAGGGGTCAGGGGTGGGGGGTGCTTCTACTCAGCGCAGGCTCCGGGAGATCGGCGCAGTGCATGCAAGCGACGGCACCGGCGAACGCAAATAAAAAAAAGCCCCCCACCCCTGACCCCTCCCCGCCGCGCTGACGCGCGGGGGGAGGGGAACCTCAACATCTGTGCATATTCTCCCCGCAAGCGGGGAGAGGTAAGAGTTACGCAAATCCAAACAAACGCGCCGGGTTGTCGACGAGGATGCGCTGTCGCGTGGCCGGGTCGGGGGCCCATTCGCCGAGCTTGTTGTAGAGCCCGATCGTTCCGACCTTGTCGTGAAAGGAAAGGTGCGGGTAGTCGCTGCCCCAGATGAGTTGATCGGGCACGGTCGCGATGAGCGCGCGCGCAAACGGCGTCACGTCGGCAAAGCCCGGCGCCCGCGAAAAGCGATAGATGCCGGTGAGCTTGACGTAACAGCGCTGCGAGCCGTCGTTGACGAGCTTGAGGAATTCCTGAAAGCCCGGTTGTTTGACGCCGTCCTTCGCCGGGTAGAGGCCGAAGTGCGCGACCGTGAAGCCGATCGGCAACTCGCGCAGCATCGGCATCAGTTCGCTCACCAGCCACCCCGGCGTGAGAAAGTCGAGGTGCCAGCCGAGTTCGCCACAGATCGCCGCGAGCCGCGCGATGCGCGGGAGCATCGATTGCGCGAGGCCGGCCTC
>Ga0210408_10004882_pt1 | contig 11911 bp, 9 predicted proteins | sample IncBWH4MmetaG_FD_155471 | JGI IMG/M metagenome (GOLD analysis project Ga0210408, IMG submission 155471) | Forest soil microbial communities from Barre Woods Harvard Forest LTER site, Petersham, Massachusetts, United States - Inc-BW-H-4-M | ecosystem: Environmental > Terrestrial > Soil >... | reverse complement strand
TACCTCCTCCACGTGGTCCCCCTCCCCTTTTATCGCCGCCTCCAAAGGAACCGAACCCGCTGCCGCCGCGAGGGCCGCGTTCCGACTTCGGCGTGGCTTCATTGACCCGCAGAGCGCGGCCAGCGACTTCTTTTCCGTTTAGATCGCTCATGGCTTTTGCGGCTTCTTCGTCTTTCGCCATTTCGACAAAGGCGAATCCACGCGCCTGACCGGTCTCACGATCGTTCGCGATATGGATGCGCGTGACTTGTCCGAAAGGCTCAAAGAGGGCGCGTAGATCGCTTTCCGTAGTTTGGAAGCTCATATTGCCAACAAATAAATTCTTCATGGTGCTTCTCCTGATGTGTGAGCATTTCTTTGGACCCGAGGCGGCGCTGGTGCTTCCCGGAAGACCCTCAGTCGGACAACAAAAAGGCCACGAGTTGAATGTGAACTCGCAGCCCCTTTAAACGAATCAAAAGGTTTTTACAAGAGCAACAAACGCACTTAGAGTATACCACGGCTTCTCGAAAGCGTCGGGCCTGTATCCTGGCAGGTGTTCCTAAAATCCCTTCACGCGAGTCTTCGCAATTGATTGAATCCACGTATTCTGCAATGCGGGGTTTTCGTGTTCCGAAAACACGATCTTCCGAACAATGTCAGCTGTTGCGACTGCTTTCTCCATCTCCTCGTCCCAATCGCTGCGGATATCCGCACAGGGCGACGCCGCCAACATGCGCGGCATTGGAATACATTGGCACGACTTGTCAGCCTTCCGTCACCTGCGCTGAACGCGTCTAATGTGAGAACTTTAGGCGCGCTGATCCTCTGATACACTCCTGCTCTTATACATAAACTACCGAGTCGATCTCGCTGAGAATTCCTGAATAAGTCTCGACTTTTCGTATAGGAGCCACTCGCAGCGAAACGGAAAGCCAGTTAAATAATAGTCCGCCGCAGGAACTTTCCAACTGCCATCCTTCTTCGCTTGAGTCTCTGCGGCGGACCATAAATACCCGAAGCCTGTTGCTCGGGCCGAGAGTCCTAAAGATCAGCCTGGCCCTGCTCCGACGGGGCTTGGGCATGTCACCGGTGACGGAAGGGGGCAACTCGCTTGAGGTGCTCCCTTCCCTTTCAGCTTACAACTCGGCGTTAGGTATCAGCAAATGAATAGCCAGATCACCGTCGTACCGTGCTGAGGCCGTCGAGATGCAGCCTTCGACTTGAGCACGAGCCCGCGCATATCTTCTCCATCGATCCATAGCAAATCGAACGCGGTAGAACAGGATCTCGGCGCCGCCGAAGCGGCCGAGTACTCACAGCAAATTCAAAATAGGAACGGACATTTTGTGTCGAATATGTTCGGGATTATGCCTTTGACAAGCCCAAGATGATATAATATGTTTATGTGCCAACGAGTAGCGGAACACGTCGGAAAAGGTACAAAGAGCTGGGTGCGGCGCACGTGGTACGGCTGTGGAAAGAGAATTGGCGACTGGCTATACCTTTGTGGTGGCTGCGCTCGGGACAAAGGCTGGATCTGGTAAAACTATTTAGACTTCGACTTCCGCGCTTTACGCTTCGGCTTACTCTTCGGGTCAGGCTCGACTTTTAGAACGTCCTGAATCACTTCTTTGAACTTGAGGGGGTACAAAGATAGCGGTTTCGCCTTCATGCGGGCAGTCTAGCATACGCCACAAATGATATAATGGGTTTTGAGTAGGGAGCCGGTTCCGCCGACTCCCTATCACCGATCACCACCACGGCCCGACTCGAAGCCATCTAGCTAGCGAGTCGGGCCTTCGCTTTTCAACCCAAGATCGCGGGCAGGTACTGTGCGCGTCGAGGGTCGCGGTTTTGACTTCATAAACCATTTGAACATGGCTGCGAGTCCCTTTTCTTTCTAGGCTTCCTTGGCCTCTCTCTCTAATTCCTTCTCTGCCTGTTTCCGAGCATCAACAAAAGAAATGGTGCGATTACGCATGATTTCATTTGTTCGTTCAGTTAGGCTTTGCGGAGCTTTACGCTTTTTCTCATACCAGTCGGCAAGACCCCACGTATTACGAGTGACGAGTTCGAAATCGCTGCCCTTTTTGAGCGAGGAATACAATGTCGCGACCGGATTCTTCCCCGGCATTCTGCGGCCACTTTTCTCGAAGTAAGCGAGGATATCTTGGGTCGTCAGCGGCTTTCGAATCTTCTCCAAAATAGCCCTCGCAGCTTTGGTATAAGATAAGTTGTGAAACTCCCCAGGCTGAATAGAAACTGCTATTGAGTCGGCCTGTCTGAGAGACCCGCTAATCCTCACTTCCATGGCCGGATTCAGGCTGAGTTCTTGCACCTCTGCGATAACCTTATCGTATCTATCTGCCAGTGCTTGAAGTGCCTTCTCCTTTTGAGCCCTGAGCGCGTCCAATAGCGCCTCAGTCTCAGGTGCCTTAATATCTTGGTCGCCCATCTCCGCTTCCTCGCTACATTTATTTTACGGAGCATGTTCCATTTGTCAATGGACTGTTCCACTGGACTTGGAAGTGGTGTGGAAAAGCCTGTGCAAAACCTGTGGACGGTTTTCGCCGGATGATCGCCCCCATATATTGTGCCCGTTCAGTAACTTATGCTACAACTTCGCATCACAGTGGTGTAGCTCAATTGGTAGAGCACCGCACTGTCACTGCGGGAGATGCAGGTTCGAATCCTGCCGCCACTGTGCAGTTGTGCTCGCGGCGATAAGTTCCAAACATAATAACATTGCTGTGTAATCCAGCGAGGACATAGCCTGCAAGTCGGTGACAGTGCGGTGCTCAGGGGCTGCTATGCTCTGGGTGAGTTTTCTAAGGGCCGGTCAATCCGGCCCTTTTTATTTCTTTAGAATTGGTCCTGTGAGTCCCGCAGTTTCAGCCGCTTTCCCGACACGCGTTTGATGGCGAGGAGCGCTCGCTCTCCGTCCTTAATCTTGCGAGCGTTGTAGCGGAAGTCAAATTCGCTCAAATAGCGGTGCAGGTGCTGTTTTCCTACGTGGTGATACACGCCGTTGATGCCCCGTTTCAGATTGGCGAAATAACCCTCGACAGAATTGGTGGAGATACAGATTCCGCCCTGATACCGCGCATACTCTCCGGCATTGTGATTCACTTTATCGTGCTTCCGCTCGCTGCCAGCACTGGCGAGAACAGTGGAGGTATCTGTCATCAGGTGAGCCTGTTCGTCAACCATCTCATCAATGATGGGCCGCAAATTCTCAGACGTGACACGGCCACGCAAATTGATGGGATTGCACAGATCCACCGCGCTGCAAAACAGACACTACGACTTCCTTTCCACTGTGCGGATGTGGACGATCTTTTTGGCGCTCTCCCGGCTTTACATTATGCGGTCCGAATCTTTTCTTCCCGCCGATATAGGTTTCGTCTAGTTCAATTACGCCAGCGAGTTTTGATGATAAAGGCTCCTGACTCATGGTGTATCTAATCCGATGCGCCATAAACCATGCGGACCGATAGGTGATGCCAAGCATTCGATGGAGTTGGTGTGCGCTCATGCCCTTCTTGCTGGCGCAAAGCAGGTGATAGGCGAATAGCCATTTGTGAAGCGGGATATGGGAACTCTCGAAAATCGTGCCCACTGTGACAGTAAATTCTTCACGGCATCCCGCGCATTTCCAGACGCCCTGACGGACGTGCGTGCCCTTCTTAGACTTGGCCTTTGGAGTGAGCTTGTACGCTTGCCCTAGAAGCCCACAGTGCGGGCAGACTGGGCCGTTAGGCCAGCGTTGCGCTTCTAGGTATTCGCGGGCTTTCTGTTCGTCTGTGAAGTGGGGGGCGAGAATGTCAGCTTTGCTCATTGCGTTCTCCAATGAGCCGATCATCTCAGAAGTCTATGGGCTTGTCAAGTATATAATCCCGAATATGTTCCTTGACTTTATCGTCGTAGAGTGGTAAGCCCGTCCCAAAGTCGGAGACTTTCCAAAGGTCGTGTCATAAGTCGGAGGCCCTTCCACAAGGCTGAGTCGTAGGCCCTTCTCTGGGTCGAGCCGTAGGTGTTTTTGTCTTCGGCTTTAAAAATGGAGGGTGTTCATGAAATCCGTAACATTGAAGATGTCCTGGGCCAGAACTATGTGTGTGCTCAGTGCAATTCTGGGTGTGTTGCTGTTCTCTGTACCACTGTTTTCCCAGGGCAGTAACGGACGCATTCTCGGCACGGTTACAGACCAAACTGGCGGCGTCGTATCGGGCGCCACGGTAACCATCATCGATAAAGACCGGGGCGTCGCGCGAACCCTGATCACCGATGCCGCCGGGGAATATAACGCTCCCACCCTGCTTCCCGGCACCTACACGGTGCGCGCCGAGGCGAAAGGGTTCAAGTTGCTGGAGCGCCAGAACGTGTTGCTGGAGGTAGGCACGGAGGTGCGGGTGGACCTGACCGTTCAGCCCGGGGAGCAAACCCAGACCGTCACGGTCACCGAAGCCATTCCGCTGGTGGAGACCACCAGCGCCACCCTCGGCGGCACACTGAACAACGCTGTCATCAACGACCTGCCATTGAATGGCCGCAACTACCAGAATTTGCTGGGTCTGCGGCCGGGTGTAATGGTCCAGCCGGGAGGCTCGCCCTGGACCCAGAGCGTCAACGGCGTTCGTCCCGACGAAACCGTCTGGATGGTGGAGGGCGTTATCAATGTCAATTTCCATGACTACCGCCCCCTAGCCAATTCGCCGAGTCCGTTCACCGACGGGGCGACGATCCTGCCCGTCGATGCGATCCAGGAATTCAACCTCGAGGAGAACCCCAAAGCGGAATACGGGTGGAAGCCCGGGGCCGTGGTGAACGTGGGAATCAAATCGGGCACCAATAATCTTCACGGCTCGGCTTACGCCTTTGGCCGCTATGATGCCTGGGCCGCCCGCAACTTCTTCGACCCTGGTCCCGCGGGGGCTTGCCCCAATTGTAAGGCCAAGCTGCCCACCGAGCTGAAGCAGTTCGGCGGCGTGGTGGGCGGGCCCATCAAGAAAGACAAACTCTTCTTCTTCGGCGGTTATGAGGGGCTGCGTTCCTTCGTCGGCAACGCCCTGGCCAGCAATGTTCCGGCGCTGGGAAGCCTCGGAGGAGATGCGACGAACAGCATGGTGGATGCCATCAATGCCCTGAACGCAGGCGGCGTGCCTATAAGCGCGGTCAGCGAGAAGCTAGTCTGTCCCAACGCCGTTGGACAAGCGCTACCACTACCCGCAAGCTTCGCGTGCACGGGCGGCCTCATCCAAAACGCCTCCGTGAGCTCGACCACCTACGTCAGCTCCTTCCCCAACGTCAACAACAGCAACAACGGCATTGGGAAAATCGACTACGCCATCAGCGACAAGAACAGGATCAACGGTACGGTGTTCATCAGTAATTACCTGGCCAATGGAGAAGATCACGGTATCACGGCTAGTTATTGGCAGAACTCAAATCCGTTAAAGGCGTACATGGTCACCGGCAGCTGGACTTACGTCCCCGGCTCCGCCCTGGTGAATGAATTTCGGTTTAGCTACAACAAGGTTAACTTCACCCTGCTTCCCGACGACGCCAACCTCTCCGCCAATGGGACGAATTACCCCCTCAACACCGGCGTCACCAGCACGGGGGGGTTCCCGAGTGTCGAAATCAGCGGATTTGCCGGGCAAACCCTGGGCAGTTGGCGTGGCCGTCCGACTCAATTCATAACCCACTATTACGATTATCAGGACACTCTCTCGTACTTGAAGGGCAAGCATGCCTTCAAGTTTGGCGTCGAGTACGCGCCCATCACGGACTTTTTCAACAACCACGACACGCGGGGCCGCATTCAATTCCGGGGTAACAAGGCTTTCCCGGGTTCCACGCCCGTGGAAGACTTCTTCGCCGGAGATCCGGGCAGGGCATTTGTCCTCGTCGGGACGGCGGCACGCAACTACAGCTTTTCGTCGACCGCGGGGTTCGTTCAGGACGACTGGCGCGTCACCCCGAAGTTAATGGTCAACCTTGGTCTGCGCTATTCCTTCGTAACGCCGTGGAAGGAGGACAACAACCTCCTTGGGAACTTCGATCCGACGCTGGGAATGGTGCAGCAAGGTCAGGCGTCGGTGGGCGATAGTATCTGGAAACCCGACTACAAAAACTTCTCGCCACGCCTGGGTTTTGCCTATGATCTCTCGGGCAGGGGTACGACCGTGATCCGGGCCGGGGCCAGTATCATTTACTCCATGTTCAACCCGGCCCAGTTCTCGAATTCGCCAAACAACTTCGGCGGTGGCAACGTCGCCGCCACCCCGACGGGCGCTTGCAGAACGGCCCCACCCGTTGGAACCCCATGTCCTCAGACCTATGGGGGCACCATCAATCTCGGCACCGCCACTCTCAAGACCTCTAACCTCAATTGGGATCCTTCCGTCAACCCTAACCCTACCCTCAATGGCGGCGCTGTTTTCCCGACCGGCGCAGCGTTCAGTTGCACAGCCGGCGCACAGTGCAGCGTCCTGGCGGTAGCCCCGAATTACAAGGCGCCCTACGTGGTGAACTATACCCTGGGTGTTCAGCACGCTTTCAACGACAACCTCTCGCTGGATGTGAGCTACGTCGGCACTCACGGCACCAGGCTGTATAATTGGGTCAGCCTCAATCAGGCACCGGCAGGCGCAGGTTATTGTCTGAACTCGCCGCTAACGGCGGCACAGCTCGCGCGCGCTTGCGCTGGCGGGCCTATCCCCGCTTCCGCTGGTGCCGATACAGGCGCCGAGCAGCAAGCCAGGCCGTACAACGGCGCATTCCCTTACCTACAAATGGTCGACCAGTCGCAGAACAACGGCTATTCCAACTACAACAGCCTGCAATCCACCCTGACCAAGCGGTTTTCGCACGGGCTTTCCTTCACCGGCGGTTACACTTACGGTCATGGCTTGGACAACGGCTCGTTGAACCGTTTCGGAAACCTTCCGCAGAACAGCCTGAATCCGAAGGCGGAATACGACAGCGGCGACTCCGACGTCCGGCACCGCTTCACCCTCACGGCCAGTTACGTCATTCCCGGGAAAAAGGGTTTTGGCCAACTCCTGGAAGGCTGGAAGCTCAACTCCATCGTGAACCTTCAGACCGGCCAGCCGTGGTATGTGAACGACACGGGCTTCGACTTCAGCGGCAGCGGAGACACAGCCGATCGCTGGAATTTCTACGGGAACCCCAGCGACTTCACGTCTAGCTCCAGTTCCATTCCCTTCTGCGGAGTCGATCCAAACTTGCCGTCGGGCACCCCCTTTACTACAAGCACCATTATTTGCTCGACGACATCTGGGGTCAGCGGCCTCGCGGCCAAGTTGCCGTCGTCATTGGGTGCTAAGTGTATGGCGGTCGCTCCAGACGCCACTACGCTTGCGACGGGTGGCTGCTTCGTAAAGGGCAACTCGGTGATGGTTGCTCCCAAGCTCGGAACGTTCGGCACCATGAGCCGGAACTCCTTCCGCGACCAGGGCTTCAAGAACGTGGATTTCTCCGTGTTCAAGAACTTCGTGTTCAAGGAACGCTACGGCGCCGAGTTCCGCGTCGAGTTCTTTAACATATTCAATCGGCCCACCGTCGCCAATCCGTACGGCTCAGCGGCTGGCTTTGGTGGCGGCACTGACCCCTCGGCTTCCACTACGTTCGGCTGCGGCTGTCAGACACCGGACGTCGGGGCCGGCAATCCGCTGGTCGGTTCTGGAAGCAACCGCGTGATGCAGCTCGGCTTGAAACTCAGCTTCTAACAACTCCAGGTCGGTGCGAGGGCGAAAGTGCTCTCGCACCGGCTTGACCTAGAAACTTCCTCCCTTTGGGTCGGCCGTGCTGAAGATAGGCCAGAAAAGCTCAGGTGAAGCCAGATGGCCAAACATCGCACCAAGGAAGAAAAACTCAATAGAATCCGGCTCGGCTCACGCTACTTCGGCTTCAACCTCTCTCAATTTTATTGGGAGTGCCTGAAACTGGCGGCCGCTTCCGAAGAGTTAACTGAGACAGAAATACTGCGGCGCATCATAACATCGTGGAGCGAGACGCTGCCACCTACGATCCAAAACAAGGCGCGCGCTGAGACTACCCGTGTGGAAGCGTGGAAAGCGCTCGCCCAAGCTGCACTGAAAACAGCCAGACAGATTGGGGGTGAAGCCAAATGGGTCACTACCGCGTAAAAGAAGAAGAACTCGGGAGAATCCAGCTCGGCTTACGCTACGTCGGCTTGGACATCGGCCAATTTTATTGGCAGTGCCTGAAACTGGTGGCGGCTTCGGAAGAGCTAACGGAGACAGACATCCTGCGGCGCATCATAAGATCGTGGAGCGAGACGCTACCACCTGCGATTCGAGAGAAGGCCCGGGCTGAGACAACCCGTGTGGAAGCTTGGAAAGCCCAGGTACTACGCGCCCGACAGGATGGCAGACCCCAGGCTAAACAGGCTAGGTTAAGTACACGTCGACGGCTTCTCACTGATACACTTGCGACGGAAATGTGATAAGGTTGCGCTACTCCGAATTGCTCCCTTTGTGTTCTTAACCCTCCCAGTGCCTTGATACCTCATCCAGTCGGGACTAAACCCGCGCTACATCAAGCAGACGCCGATTCGTCGTAGTGCCAACGAACATCAGAAATCAGTTCAGACGATGACAGCACTGCATCAATAAGCCGCACAGCGTCAAATTCCACGTTCTTCTGCGCCCCGTGAAAGAGACGACCCACAATACCTCGCCTGCGTTCTAAGAAGCCCACCCAGTCAGGGCCTCCTCGGTACCGAGCCAGGAAATCATAAGTCGCGCCGTGGAACCTGAACCGGACAATCCATCCGGTATCCCTTTGCCCAATCATGGGCTCAACAGCGGCATCGTGCCGGCCAAGCTCGTATATAAGCCAATTGGCCAAGTCACCTCCGTAAGCACGGCGGCTTATGAAATGCTTTTCAGGCGTGGACGTATTGAATGCACTGCTTCGGAAGGTGACGATCATACGCCTGGATAAAGTCGATAAAGAAGGCGGGGATACCACAGAGGTATTTTACAACCGCGAGTCAGGTCCGTTGGCAACTGCCCCAATTTTCACTTGTTACCGGGGCAAAGGGGACATCAGATCCATGAAAGGGGCTGCACAGGGAAAAGGGGGACCCGGCAGTCCCCCCTTGTCGCATTTTCTTTTAGTGTCACGACTTGTAATCAGCGTCGCAGGCGTTTGACGTGCCTTCTGACATAACCCCGCTTTGTGACATAACCCAACAGCCAGCTGCACCAGGATCGCAGCTGATCCTCAGTTTCCGAACTTCACCATCGCGCTGCGCGTCAGCGTCGAATTGCCGGTGACCACGGCCGGTCCGCCCTTGAAGAAATGCCAGGCCGAATATTGCTCCATGTACGGATCCTCTGACGACAGGCAGTCGATCGGCACGATCACCTTGTAGCCTCGCTGCGCCGCTTCGGTGCCGGTACCGACCCCGACACCTTGAAACGATGTGCCGCAGACGACGACCGTCTTGATGCCGCGCCCTTTTAGTTTTTCCTCCAGATTCGAGCCGAGAAATTTGTCCGGCCCGCCCTGGTGCGCCCATTCGCCGTCGCGAGGAGCAAAGCCCGGGCCGATCATGTCTGCCGGCTGGGACTTCGCGCCGATGCTGTACCACAGCATCACACCCGCGGCCTGCGCCGCGTCATGCAATCGCTTGACGTTGGGAATCGTAGCCATGCAGCGTGGGCGCGTCTTGCAAGCCCCGTCTTTCGACATGTCCAGAATCAGCAGAGCTGTCGTCGAAGGCTCGAGCGTGACGGCTTTAAGCTCTGGTTTGGGAGGCGGCTTGACGCTATCCCAATCCTCGACAATATCGCTCGCCGCAAACGCTGCAGCGAACGCAATAATGAGCGCTCCGGTTGCCGCGAGCGCACCTCGCCTTAGAATCCGAATGTTTAACATCGATCCTCCTTGGGATATTTAACGTCTTGTTGACCATCCGAGAGCGGAGCACAAAAATCGCTGAAAAAAACTAGAGGATCAACCCGCGCGCTTATAATGCTCGGTTGTGGTCCGCGGAGCGACCTTCATCGTTTTCATCTTCTTGATGTATTCGGGATACGTCGTTTCCGCACCGCCCAAAGCTGACTCGTGGGGAATACCGTACTCGGTCGCGAAGTCGTAGAGAACGTCATTCTTTCCCGGCAGATAATTCGGCACGGTGCCGGCCTGCACGATGGTTCCGTCCGGAGTCATTTCGCACGGAAATGGAGGGATCACCTGGTCGGGAGCATAGACCCAGCTGTACTCGCGAATGTAAGGTTCCGTTAGATACGCCGGATCATCGATGATAAACGTCACGTTCAGATAGTTGCCGTAGCGGTGAATGCGCGTGGTCACCGTTGACTTCGAACTGCGGGGAACGCCGGTGCGGGTGAGATAAGCTTCCTTGAGATGATCGGTTGTATATACCAGAGTATTTCCTTCCCAGTGCCCGGTCGAAAATCCCGACCATTTGTGGGGAGCATTAGGCGAAGGATGCGGCCGCCCATCGGTATAGATCACTTGTTCCGGCTCTTGCCAAGCCACGTGCAGACGATAGCCAACTTGTTGCTTCGTGTCAGGGTCGAGTTCGGGGGTAATTCGCAGCTGCGAAACGGAAACACGCAATCCGATATCGATCGGGTGCGGCCTGCACATATTTTCAGGGAGGTCGATCTGATCAGGGTGCCAACTCTCTGCCCTGAGCCGTCCCGCATCATTGAGTGGAATTCCGGTGTAGTCACCGATGTCCATCCCATCGTTGTAAACCCTCGGCGACCATTCGCCGAGTATATCGGCTTGGGCAAAGGCCAACCGGCTCGGTAGCAACAGCAAGAGCGGAAGAAACCACAGAGCTTTCATGTTCCAGTTGATCTTCTTGGATCTCATCTGATCAACCTCCGGAGAAATCGACTCATCGCGGTTCGTTTGCTCGGCAAGACGTCGGATCCCATCCGGAATTGTCCGGCAATTTCTTGAAATGCGCATGGGTGAAGAGAGGCTCGATCAGGTATTGAGGATCCACTACCACTGCCGTCACCGTAAGCCAGGTATTGCTACTATAAGGTTCCGGAAAAGTGTCGAAGTCTTCTTCCAACGTCGCGTTGCCACTGTACGGAACTCCGTTCTTCTGCAAATATCCGGGACGCAAATGGGTTGTAACCACCTTGAGATAATCCGCCTGGTGCATCACTCTTCCCGGAATGAGCTTGCCAGTCGCGTCTTGTATAGGTCCACCCTGGCCGTCACGCGTGTCGATATGTTCGTCGCCTTCCCAAGATGCCACCGAATAACCCTGCCAGGTTGGCTGATCACTCTGTGGCTGTGAGCCGCTAAAATGAACCAGACGAGTCTGGGTCCCGGAATCTGTATCGATGCGCAGCGTGCTATCGTCCTGCCAATAAATGTGCAGCCGCCCGGGAACTTGCATGATGGCGGGCGCTGCGTACGACTTGCATTCATTGCCGCTGGCCTGATCTTTCGCCGGATCCCAGGTAGCCGCTACTTTGCGGCCTTCGGGATTGAGGGGCACAAACTGATAATCGTTTTTGTCCGGCACGAGCATGCGATAGCGCCACAATTCCGTGACGACGGATACCCAATAGCCGGTCAGGTCCTTCGGGGCAGCTTCTCGCGGCGTTTTTGGAGGCGCGGGTGGAGCATTACCCCGGTCCCGAGCACCGAAATCCTGGGCAGCCAGAAGAGCCGGGAGCAACATGAATAATGTCGCGAGCAGAAGCATTCGGCTCGCTCGTGATTTTATAATTCCGCAAAGCATTTCCGTTTTACCCTGAACCAGCAAAGTATCAGTTCCCCTAATTCGCTTTGCGACTCGAACTCGGGTCTGCCTTGGCAGTGAGACTCTTGTAGGCCGCCTCCACGAACATATCCGTCGTCCAGTTGCCCGTAGTGTTGCCAT
>Ga0210408_10004881_pt1 | contig 11912 bp, 8 predicted proteins | sample IncBWH4MmetaG_FD_155471 | JGI IMG/M metagenome (GOLD analysis project Ga0210408, IMG submission 155471) | Forest soil microbial communities from Barre Woods Harvard Forest LTER site, Petersham, Massachusetts, United States - Inc-BW-H-4-M | ecosystem: Environmental > Terrestrial > Soil >... | reverse complement strand
CCGGCCATCCGGATCAAATCGTCGATCGATACCGGGCTTGGTCCGAGCAGGCTTGTGATACGCGCGCGATCGCTTGCGTTGGGATCGGGCGCAAGCGGTTCGCCGTCCGGCTCGCTCAATGGAAATGCGACCGGGCGCTCCATGATCGGCTCGAGCGCGTGGATGACGTCGGCAGCCTCGGTGACCAGCGTCGCGCCCTGCTTGATCAGATCGTTGGCGCCGGCCGCCCGCGGATCGAGCGGCGAGCCTGGGACGGCAAAAACCTCGCGGCCCTGTTCGGCCGCCATCCGTGCCGTGATCAGCGAGCCCGAGCGATGCGCGGCCTCGACCACAACAACGCCGAGCGCGCATCCCGAGATCAGGCGGTTGCGCCGTGGAAAATCCCGCGCGCGCGGCACGTGGCCGAGCGGCACTTCGGAAATCGCAGCGCCGCCCGTCTCGACGATGGCCGCCAGCAGGTCCTCATGCTCGCTCGGATAGATCTTGTCATGACCCCCCGCCAGCACGGCGACGGTGCCGCTTTGGATTGTGGCGCGATGAGCGGCCTGATCGATGCCGCGCGCCAGACCCGAGACGATGACAAAACCGGCCTCGCCGAGATCGCGCGCCAGTTGGCCGGCGAATTTCAGGCCAGCGCCGGAGGCATTGCGCGAGCCGACGATCGCGATCATCGGCCGCATCGACACCTTCAGCGCACCGCGCAGACCGAGCGAGGGAGGCGCGTCGTCGAGCATGGCAAGCCGCGGCGGATAGCCGGCTTCATCGGGCGCCAGCAGGCTGACGCCGAGCTTTTGACCCGCCGCGAGCTCAGTGCGCGCATCCTGCTCGCTGCAAATCCGTGCCGCTCGATCGGAGCCGCCGCGCCGCGCCAGATCGGGCAGTTTTTCCAGTGCCGCGCGCGCATTGCCGAAATGCTGCAGCAGGGAATTGAACGTCCGCGGCCCGACATTGTCGGAGCGGATCAGCCGCAGCCGGTCGAGCCGCTCGGCGTCGGTGAGGGTGGCTGATTTGCTGATGGCGTCCACGCTGGCTCCCAGTCGTCATTCCCCGATGTGCAAGTGCACATCGTGGATGCGCGCACTTGCAGCGCAGACCCGGAATCCATACTCACGATGGTGGTTATGGATTCCGGGTTCGATGCTACGCATCGCCCCGGAATGACGCTAGATATAATATCGCGATAACAGGACCAAACTCCCTCAGGAAACCGCACCCATGATCTCGCTCGCAAAGCTTCAGCGCCGCATCGAAACCGGCGATCTTTCTCCGGATGCCGCGCTCGCGCAGTCGCTGGAAGCGATCGACGCGCAGGAGAAGGCCATCGGCGCCTTTGTCTGCCGCGCAGAAAATGTTCGCGCCGCGCGCACAGGTCCGCTGCGCGGCATCGCCATTGGCATCAAGGACATCATCGACACCGCAAACCTTCCGACCGAGATGGGCTCGCCGATCTATAAAGGTTTTCGGCCGCGCGCGGATGCGGCCGTGGTGATGATGCTGAAGCGGGCGGGTGCGACCATCGTCGGCAAGACCACGACGACGGCGTTTGCGGCCAATGACCCTACCGCGACGCTCAATCCGCGCAACCACGGGCACACGCCGGGCGGATCGTCATCGGGTTCGGCGGCAGCGGTGGCCGCCGGGATGATTCCGCTCGCGCTGGGAACGCAGACCGGCGGCTCGGTGATCCGGCCGGCCTCGTTCTGTGGCGTCGCCGCGATAAAACCGTCGTTCCATCTGCTGCCGAAGATCGGGGTCAAATGCTTTTCGTGGACGCTCGACACCGTCGGGCTGTTCGCGGCCCACGTCAAAGACCTCGCGCACGGGCTTGCGGCGATGACCAACCGGCCCGAACTGCTGCCGGGTGCGGCGATCACGTCGCCGAGGATCGGCGTGGTGATGCAGGAATTTGCCGGTGAGCCGGATTCGGCGGGCGCAGAAGCGATGCGGATCGCGGCTGCCGCGGCGGAGCGGGCAGGGGCTTCGGTTCGCGCGCTCAAACTGCCTGAGATCGTTGCGGAGGCCTGGCGCATCCATCCGACTATCCAGGATTTTGAGGCGCATCACTCCTTCGCCTGGGAATATCGTGAAAATTACGACGCCATGCCGCCGCTGTTGCGCGGCAGGCTCGACGAAAGCCGGGATATAGCGCCTGCCGCCTACGATGCGGCGCGCGCGATTACGATCCGCGCCCGCGCGGCATTGGCGCAAGTGTTCGAAGACGTCGACATATTGCTCACGCTCTCGGCGCCCGGCGTAGCGCCCAAGGGATTAAGCTCGACTGGCGATCCCCGTTACAACCGGCTGTGGACGCTGATGGGCAATCCTTGCGTCAACGTTCCCGCGTATTTTGCTGACGACGGATTGCCGGTCGGGGTGCAGGTGATCGCGGGATATGGCGACGATGCCAGGGCGCTGGCGGCGGCGCGCTTTGTCGAGGAGGCGCTGGCGCGGGGGTGAGAGGATAGGGTCATTCCGGGGCGCGCGCTGGCGCGAACCCGGAATCTCGAGATTCCGGGTTCGATGCTACGCATCGCCCCGCAATGACGGCTAACGTCGTCACTTCGCCCCGATCTTCCCTTCCGTCCCCGCCTGCAACCGCCTGATGTTCTCGCGGTGCATGTAGAACAGCAGAAGCGTCAGCACGGCGAACAGCGAGGCGAGCGCGAGGTGGCCGAACCACCACAAGAAGATCGGCGTCACGAAACTTGCGACCAGCGCCGACAGCGACGAATAGCGCGAGGTGAAGGCGGTGGCGAGCCAGATTGCGCAAAACACCAACGCGGCCGGCCAGAACAAGCCGAGCAGCACGCCGATATAGACCGCGACGCCCTTGCCGCCTTTAAACTTGAGCCAGACCGGAAAGAGATGACCGAGGAAGGCGCCGAGCGCCGCGAGCATCGCCGCGTTCGGTCCGCCAAGGGTGCCGGCGATGACGACGGCGGCCGTGCCCTTGAGCATGTCGAGCAGCAGCGTTGCCGCGGCAAGACCCTTGCGCCCGGTGCGCAGCACGTTGGTGGCGCCGATATTGCCGGAGCCGATCGAGCGCAGATCCTGTGTGCCCGCCAATTTTGTCAGGATCAGCCCGAACGGGATCGAGCCCAGCAAATAGCCGAGCAGGAACGCGACGACCAAAAAGCCGTCACCCGACACGGTGGTCGCTCCCGCCGTTGCCGTCTCCACAAATTTGCCGCGCATTAGACATGCTCATAGACCGTCCGCCCGCCGACAATAGTACGGACGACGCGGCCGGAGAAGCGGGCCTCGTCGAACGGCGTGTTCTTGCATTGGGATTTGAGATCGGCGGGGTCGAGCACCCAGGGCGTATCGGGATCGATCACGATCACGTCAGCGGGCGATCCGGCGCGCAGCGAGCCCCCGGGCAGGCCGAGCAATTCCGCCGGCCGCGTCGACATCGCGCGGATCAGCGTCTTGAAATCCAGCTCGCCATTGTGAACCAACCGCAACGCCGCCGGCAGCATGGTCTGTAGACCAACCGCGCCGGAAGCGGCTTCCGCGAACGGCAGCCGCTTTACCTCGACATCCTGCGGGTTGTGATCGGACATGACCACGTCGATCAGTCCCGAGGCAAGCGCGCCGACCAGTGCCTTGCGGTCTTCCTCGGTGCGCAGCGGCGGCGACAGTTTCAGGAAGGTGCGGTAGGGGCCGATGTCGATCTCGTTCAGCGTCACGTGATTGATCGAGACCGAGGCCGAGACGCGCAGCCCGGCATCGCGCGCCCGCTTCAGGATTTCCAGCGACTCGATGCAGCTCAGCGAGGCCGCATGGTAGCGCCCGCCGGCGAGCGCCACGAGGCGCATGTCGCGCTCCAGCATCACGGCCTCCGCGGCATCGGGGATACCGAAAAGCCCAAGACGGGCGGCGAACTCGCCTTCATTCATCACGCCTTCGCCGACGAGGTTCGGATCCTCGGTGTGGTGGACGATCAGCGCGTCGAAGTCGCGGGCATAGGTCAGCGCGCGGCGCATCACCTGTGCGTTGGTGACGCTCTTGTCGCCGTCGGAAAACGCCACCGCGCCGGCGGCCTTCAAGAGCCCGATCTCGGTCATCTCCTGGCCGAGCATTCCCTTGGTGAGCGCCGCCATCGGATGGATATTGACGATCGCGGTGTCGCGGGCGCGGCGCAGCACAAAATCCACCGTCGCCGAATTGTCGATCACGGGCGAGGTATCCGGCTGGCAGATAATGGTGGTGATGCCGCCGGCCGCCGCGGTCTGGCTTGCGGAAGCAAAAGTCTCGCGGTGGCTGGCGCCGGGCTCGCCGACAAAGGCGCGCATGTCGATCAGCCCGGGGGCGATGATCATGCCGGTGCAATTGACGATGTCGGTGCCTTCGGGCACACCGGCAGCACCGATGCCGCGCCGGGCATCGCGGATCACGCCATCGGCGATCAGGACATCGCCGGGCCCGTCGAAATCGCGGGACGGATCGATAACGCGGGCGTTGGCGAGCAGGATCGGGCGGCGATCCGTAAGCATCAGGCGTTCGGCAGGTTGCGGGCGAGTGCTTCCAGCACCGCCATCCGCACCGCCACTCCCATTTCCACCTGCTCGCGGATCAGCGATTGCGCGCCGTCGGCGACGATCGAGTCGATCTCGACGCCGCGATTCATCGGCCCCGGGTGCATCACCAGCGCATCGGGTTTTGCATAGGCGAGCTTCTTCTGGTCGAGGCCGAAATAGTGAAAATATTCGCCCGTCGACGGCACGAAGGAGCCGTTCATCCGTTCGCGTTGCAGTCGCAGCATCATCACGATGTCGGCGCCGTTGAGCCCTTCGCGCATGTCGCGCGCGACCTCGACGCCCATCCGCTCGATGCCTGATGGCAGCAGCGTGGAGGGTGCCACCACGCGTACCCGTGCGCCCATCAGGTTGAGCAGAAGGATATTGGACCGCGCCACCCGCGAATGCAGGACGTCGCCGCAGATCGCGATCACCAGCCCCTCGAGCCGGCCCTTGTTGCGACGGATGGTGAGCGCATCGAGCAGCGCTTGCGTGGGATGTTCATGCGCGCCGTCGCCGGCGTTGATCACGGAACCATCGACCTTGCGCGCCAGAAGTTCCACCGCGCCGGAGGCGTGATGGCGCACCACCAGGATGTCCGGGTGCATGGCGTTCAGCGTCACCGCGGTGTCGATCAGCGTCTCGCCCTTGCGCATCGAGGACGAGGAGACCGACATGTTCATGACGTCGGCGCCCAGTCGCTTGCCGGCGATCTCGAACGAGGACTGGGTACGGGTCGAGGCCTCGAAGAACAGGTTGATCTGGGTGCGGCCGCGCAAAGAGGCGCGCTTCTTGTCGACCTGGCGGTTGAGGTCGACATATTCTTCGGAAAGGTCGAGCAGGCCGGTAATATCGGCAGCCGAAAGCCCCTCGATTCCCAGCAGATGCCGGTGACCGAGGACGAAGGTCGATTTCAGTGCGGGGGTCATTAAAACCAGAGCTATAGGCGGGGATGGATGGCGGGGCAAGGGCCAAGGGGCAGCTAAAAAGTTATCCCCCGGTCAGTCTTAATTCTCGTCATGCCCGGGCTTGTCCCGGGCGTCCACGCCTTGTTGGAGTTAACCGTAAAAAAGACGTGGATGGCCGGGACGCCCGTCTACGCCAAGGCTTCGCCGGGTTCTCGGTGCTAGTCCGCCGAAGCTTCAGCGAAGGCGGAAGCCCGGCCATGACGATGTGGATGCAGCTTGTGAAGACAATATCGATCGCGCTTGTTGTTGCGGGCTCCGTTTCTCAAGCCTCCGCGCAGGCCTTGCCCGACGGCTTTGCGTATCTGCGCGACATCGATCCCACGATCATCCAGGACATCCGCTATGCCGGCTCCAACAATTTTGTTGGCCGGCCGCTCAAAGGCTATGGCGCCGCCGAATGCGTGGTGAGGCGCGAGGTGGGGTTGAAGCTGAAAGCGATCCAGCAGGAACTTTTAAAGCAGAACCTGTCGCTAAAGATGTTCGATTGCTACCGGCCCGCGCGCGCGGTCGCCGACATGTGGGCCTGGGCACAAAACGGCAGGGAGACGGCGGCCGAGCGGCGCTTCAATCCGGCATTCCCGAAGGCCGAGTTGTTCCGGCTCGGCTATATCGCCACCCACTCCCTCCATTCGACCGGCGCCGCACTCGACCTCACCCTGGTCGATCTTGGCGCGGACAACTCAGGTGTCTTCGAGCCCAATAAGGTGTATTCCGACTGCACCGCGCCTGCCGAGGCGCGGGCGCCGGAGGCCAGCGTCGACATGGGCACCGGTTACGATTGTACCGATCGCAAGGCGCATGCGAACGCAGCGTCGATCACGCCCGCGCAGCGCCGCTGGCGCAATCTGCTTGTGGCCGCGATGGCGCGGCAAGGTTTTGTGAACTATTCGAAGGAATGGTGGCACTTTTCGCTGCCGGGCATCGGCCCGGCGGCCTATGATTTCGCGATAACGCCGCGCCGCCAATGATTCCCGACAGGACCGGCCCATGACCAAGCCCGCATTCGCGACCCACGAAGTCTTCAATCAATCGCCGCCGTTCGAGGACGTCGATCTGTTCGCGCTCGATAGACCCTTGGCGGAAGCGGTTGCCGCCAATGGCGGCGCCGCCGCCGAGAGGGAGCTGTCGGAATTCGGCAGGCACTGGGGATCGGCCGCCATGGCCGAGCGCGGCCGTGTTGCCAACGAGAACTCCCCAAAACTGAAAACCTTCGATGCCAGGGGCAACCGCCGCGACGAGGTCGAGTTTCACCCGGCCTATCACGAGCTGATGGCACGCTCCGCGCATGCCGGCGTGCATAATTCGACCTGGACGGCGCTAGGCGCACCGGCCGGCGACGCCGCCGAAGTCGTGCGCGCGGCAAAATTCTACATCGCCGCACAAGTCGAGACCGGCCACCTCTGCCCGATCACCATGACGCGGGCGTCGGTCGCGGCACTGGCCGTTGAGCCGGATGTGCTGACGAAGACGATGCCTGTCATCGCAACCCGCGCCTATGATCCGAGTTTTGCTCCATGGTGGACCAAGCGCGGCATGACGCTCGGCATGGGCATGACCGAGAAGCAGGGCGGCACCGACGTGCGCTCCAACATGACGCACGCGTCACGCGACGGCAGTGCCTATCGCATCACCGGGCATAAATGGTTCATGTCGGCGCCGATGTGCGATGCGTTCCTGGTGCTGGCGCAGGCCGACCAGGGCTTGACCTGTTTCTTCATGCCGCGCTTTGCGCCGGATGGATCGGTCAATGCGATCCAGTTTCAACGGCTGAAGGACAAGCTCGGCAACCGCTCCAATGCGTCGTCCGAGGCGGAATTTACCGGCGCCTATGCGGAGCGCGTGGGCGAGGAGGGCAAGGGCATCCGCACCATCATCCAGATGGTGCAGTTGACGCGGCAGGATTGCGCGATCGCATCCGCCGGCCTGATGCGATCGGGCCTTGCACATGCGCTGCATCACGCGCGGCATCGCAGCGTGTTCCAGAAACATCTCGCCGACCAGCCGCTGATGCAGGCAGTGCTCGCCGACATGGCGCTGCATGTCGAAGCATCCATTGCGCTCGTGATGCGGCTCTGTCGCGCGTTCGATCAGGCTCCCGCCGATGCCGGCGAAGCCGCCTATATGCGGCTGCTCACTCCGGCGATCAAATATTGGGTCTGCAAGAGCGCGCCGGGATTTCTCTATGAGGCAATGGAGTGCCTCGGCGGCAATGGCTACGTCGAGGAGGGAATTTTGGCACGGCACTATCGCGAGTCGCCGGTCAACGCGATCTGGGAAGGCTCGGGCAATGTGATGTGTCTCGACGTGCTCCGGGCGTTGTCGCGGGAGCCGGATGCGGGCATGGCGGTGCTGCAGGATATTGCCGGGGAAACCCAGGGATTGCCGGGTAGTGGGGAGACCGTCGCATCCATCGCAAAGTCGTTCCGCCGGCCGGATGGCGAGCGGGTGGCGCGGCTCGCGGTCGAGAAGCTGGCGTTGCTCGCCGCCGCGGCCGCGCTCAACAAGATATCGCCGCCTCATGCCGAGCTGTTTGCCGCGACGCGACTTGCCACAAGTCATGCCAGCATGTACGGCGCGGTCGACCTCGCTGGTGATGATATCAGTGGGCTGCTGCAAAGGGCGTTGCCCTAAGTGTCTCACCCCGTCATGGCCGGGCTTCCGCCTTCGCTAAAGCTTCGACGGACTAGCACTGAGAACCCGGCGAAGCCTCGGCGTAGACGGGTGTCCCGGCCATCCACGTCCTTACTCCGGGTGACGCAGGAAGACGTGGATGCCCGGCACGAAGGCCGGGCATGACGACAACGAAAAACAGAGTTCGCCAATCGAAAGCCAGGTGATGGATTCCCTCAATCCCGAACATCCGCCGGTCACGGCAGCGCCGGCCGAACGGCGCCCGCTCGTCTGGAAATTCTGGGGCACCGCATTGTGGGGCCTTTTCATCTTTGCCGCGATGTTCATCGGCCAGATCGCCGTTGTCGCCTGGTTCGTGCTGCGGCAGGGTGGGCCGATCGATGTTGCCACCGCCGTGCATGTCGTCGGCGGCGGAATCACGATTTCTCTGTCGGTGATCACGGGCCTTCCGGCGGTGCTCGCAGCACTTTGGCTCGCCATCCACTTCTCGCGCACGCCTTTTGCCGATTATCTCGCGCTGCGCTGGACCTCATGGAAGAATCTTGCGATCGGCGTCGCCGGCCTGTTCGTCATGGTGATGGGATGGGACCTGCTGTCGCGCGCGACCGGGCGCGAGGTCAATCCCGGCTTCATGGTCGATGTCCTGAAATCGGCGCGCGCCGACGGCGCGCTGTGGCTGCTGGTAGTTGCCTTCTGCGTCGCCGCGCCGATCTCGGAGGAGCTTTTTGCGCGCGGCTTCCTCTACCGAGGCTGGTCGGAAACTTCTCTGCGGCCCGCCGGCGCAATTTTGCTGTCGTCGGTGGTATGGACGGGACTGCACCTGCAATATGACTGGTTTTTCTTTGGCGAAGTCTTTTCCATCGGGCTTTGGCTCGGTTACCTCCGCTACCGCAGCAACTCGACCTGGCTGACGATCGTCCTGCACGGCCTCAATAATCTCGGCGCAGTGGGGCAGACCATCTGGCTCGCGGGGTAGGCGCATTCGCGCGACCCGTTGGCTCGCAATGACGATCTTGTTGTCAGCGATCCCCGCGCAGCCTGGCAAGCCGGTCGAGCGCACCCTGCAGGATGAAGATCGCGGCGTGCTCGTCGATCACCTCGGCGCGCTTGGCCCTGCTCATATCCATGCCGATCAGTTCGCGCTCGACGGCTGCGGTCGAAAGCCGCTCGTCCCACAGCGCGATGGCAAGATCGGTCAGGCCAGCGAAATTGCGTGCGAAGGCGCGGGTCGACTGCGCGCGCGGACCCTCGCTGCCGTCCATGTTGATGGGAAGGCCCAGCACGAAACCTGCGGCGCCGCGTTCCCCCGCGATCGCGAGCAGCCGCGCCGCATCCGCCTTGAAGGCCCTGCGGTGCAAGGTCTCGACGCCCGTCGCAAGCTTGCGGTCGGGATCGGACACCGCAACCCCGATGGTTTTCGTTCCCAAGTCGAGGCCAACCAGCGCGCCGCGTTCGGGCCAGTGCGTGGCAGCGTCGATCAACGGGAGAATGAGGGCGGCCATGGATCTGCGCTTACCATGCGCCCCGGCCGCCGCGCAAAGCCATATCGCGGCGTGGCGAACCGGAAACGGAACGCCACGCCATGTTCCTGATGCGACCTTACCGGATCGCCACGGGATTTATGATGCCCTGCACCGCGCCGGTGATTTTCGGCACGCCGAGGACAAACAGGAATTCATAGCCCTTGTCGGCGGCGAGCTGGTCGGTGTTCATGTTCTCCAGAATGTAGGTGCCGGACATCGGCAGGAAAATCTGGTGCACCGGAAACACGTCCTTGGATTCGAATGGAAGCACTTCCACCGCCCAGGTATCCGAGCCGACGGCGACGACGCCCTTGCTGACCAGATATTTCGCGCCTTCGACGCCGACGCCGGGTTCGCCCGAGTTGTAGCGCGGGTTGTCCTTGCCGATCAGACTGGTCCAGCCGGTGTGGAAGAGAACGACGTCGCCCTGGCGGATCTCGACGCCCTGCTTCTTCGCGACTTCGTCGATTTCCTTGACGTTGAAGGCGGTGCCTTCCTTGACGACATCGGTGTTGTAATAGGCCGCCATGTCGAGCATCACGCCGCGCGTGACGATTGGCGGGATTTTTTCGACGCCGAGCTTCTTCAGGCCGTCGGCGGCGGCGAAATCCGTCGACTTGAGTCCGTTATAGTAGGTCCAGCCGACGCCGATGTGCCCAAGTCCATCGATCTGGCTGCCGATGCCGACCCAGCCCTCGATGATGTCGTCGTTGTAGGTCACCTTGTTCGGACCGATACCGTCGCCGCCGCCTTGCCCGGGTTGCAGGACCAGCACCTTGAAGGTGCGCGGCGGATAGGCGGGCGTTTTGGAGTTAGTCTCGATGCCGAGAGCGTAAGTCTTGCCGGTCTTGATCAGGCCCGCAGCTTTGACGACGATATCGGGCGACATATTGTTGGCAGCGCCGATCTCGTCGTTCGGGCCCCATTTCGATTTGGTCCAGTCTTGTGCGCTTGCTGTTCCGACCGTACCCAACAAGGCGACAGAACAGCACAACACGAATGCGGTGCGCATGGCAGATCCTCCCAGACGTTGACGTTATGGTTGTTGGTAGCTAGCGGCTCATACTAACGTAGTAGCACTGAGCGATCCAAAAAATCTTGCGAGCAGGCTCCGCGGTGGCGGAACGCCGCGCGCCGCGCGACATCGCGTCAAAAATATGACGCAGAAGATCTCACGGAGAATTTTCGTGAGGCGGAAAGCAAAGGCCGCCAGGGCCTTCTTTGCGCTGCGGCGCGTGGGCCTCAGGCGGCGTGAGAATGCATAGCTCGTCCGTGGCGGCGGTGTTAGCGTCAGGCCGGCCCCACGGCAACGACGCCTGCGCCGATTCCTTACCATCACCCGAATGAACAGACCATGTGGCCCGATCGCCGGATTATCGACCTCTTCAAGACTGAGTTTCCCATCGTGCTCGCACCCATGGCCGGTGCGATGGACGCCGAGCTCGTGATCGCAGCCGCCCAGGGCGGGGCGCTCGGATCGCTGCCTTGCGCGTTGCTCTCTGCGGAAAAGGCGCGCGAGCAGGTCAATATCATCCGCCAGCGCGTGTCGGCGCCGGTCAACATGAATTTCTTTTGTCACAAGGCTGAAGACGCCGACTTAAAGCGCGAAGCAACCTGGCGGCAACGGCTGACGCCCTATTATCGCGAACTGGGCCTTGACCCGTCCGCGCCCATCAACGCCGCCAATCGCGCGCCGTTCGATGCCGCGCTTTGTGAGGTCGTCGAGGAGTTGAAGCCCGAGATCGTCAGCTTTCATTTCGGCCTGCCGGATCAGGCGCTGCTCAAGCGCGTCAAGGCGGCCGGCTGCATCGTCATGTCGTCGGCGACAACAGTGAAGGAAGCGATCTGGCTCGAGGAGCACGGCGCCGACGTCATTATCGCACAGGGTGCGGAAGCCGGCGGCCACCGCGGCATGTTCCTCACCTACAATATCGCCGAGCAGCCCGGCACCTTCGCGCTGGTGCCGCAGGTGGTCGACGCCGTAAAGGTCCCGGTGATTGCGGCCGGCGGCATCGCCGACGGGCGCGGTATCGCAGCCGCTTTCGCGCTGGGCGCCTCGGGCGTCCAGATCGGCAGCGCGTACTTACGCTGTCCGGAATCCAAGTTGAGTGCGCCGGCGCGGATCGCGCTCGCCCAGGCGCGGGACGATTCTACCGTCATCACCAATGTCATGACCGGACGCCCGGCGCGCGGCGTCACCAACCGCGTCATGCGCGAGGTGGGGCCGATTTCGCCGGACGCGCCGGCTTTTCCGCACGCGGCAACCGGGC
>Ga0210408_10004880_pt1 | contig 11913 bp, 16 predicted proteins | sample IncBWH4MmetaG_FD_155471 | JGI IMG/M metagenome (GOLD analysis project Ga0210408, IMG submission 155471) | Forest soil microbial communities from Barre Woods Harvard Forest LTER site, Petersham, Massachusetts, United States - Inc-BW-H-4-M | ecosystem: Environmental > Terrestrial > Soil >... | reverse complement strand
ATTCGGAAACTCGACATTTCATTTGTCCGTCGCGAGTTCGACGAAGACCTGCTGGCTGGTCTGCCCGATGCAGTCGATCCATGCGGTGCGAACGGCGGTGGGTGTTGAAAACTCTGTCTCGCGAAATGCGCGAGAATAGAATCGCGTCAGGACGTCCTACAAACGATCTTCTTGGGTTGGGTGGACATTCTCTATCTCCTCAATTTTGGTTCTTTGAAACGAAAACTGAGTTTTTCAACGCCCACAGGCGATTACACTCAAGCTATGGCGGGTAGTATCAGCGCAAGCCTCGACTCCTCGCCTATGCCATCGAATTCGTTGCGCGCGCTGACATCGCCCGCTTCTCTGGGTCCACCGATTGCATCGCTGCGGGACGGCGCTGATTTTCGAGCAGCATGGCGACTAACCTCTCGCCTACGAAGTAATTCGGGTCGGCGGAATTGACCTTGACTGCTTTCGCATCGCCGCGGCAAATGTCGACTGACGAGAGATGTCCCGATTTCAGTTGCAGTTGGTTCAGCGGGATAAACTCGTCGGTCCCGATCTTTCCCTGGAAGACAACGCCATCTTTGCGAACGCGAAGAATTGGGCTGGTTCCCTTCGCTATCCACACCACTTCCTTCTGACGGTCCAAGGTTTTCATCCATGTACTTGCGAGTGATTCGCAGGCGTAGCCCAGGAGTTGCGCCATCTTGTCGTCTTGGCCGATGGACTCTTTGCTCATGGTCGTCCTTTCGCCGGACTCTGTGACGAAGTGAATGTGGGTGTTGAGCACGCCGTTGCGCCGGACGGCAAATCGGGAGATGGACTTGAGGTCTGCGTAGCGGGCGGTGATCGAGCCGTAACAACTTTTCGTGACGAAGCCTTGTTCGTAGAGTTCAGACCGCATCGTGGCGAGTTTCAAGCAGAATTTGCCAGCGAACAATCCAGCGGGCACGAGGAGGAGCCCGGCATAAGCGCCCCCGAGGCCGAACCACACCCCTGCAGCGATGGCCACGGCGCAGACGATCACTCCGAAAATACCATTGACTCGATTCGTGTTCACAAACAACAATTTCCCCATGGCTCGATTGTTTGCCGCGGACGCTCCGGGGCATAGCGATTACGATGCCCGGTCGAGTCAGCCGTGACACTCCCTGAGCCATTCTGGTGGACTTGGATGCGGAAGGCGAGATGACCTTGGTAACGCGTCTGGCAGCGACCGTCTCAAGTTCTCCGATGAACTTGGCAGCGCACAAAAGGTCAATTGATGTAGCCAGGCGAGTTTCGCTCATGTGTATATGCGGTCCGATGCTCAGTGTAGATATCCTGGGCGATCAATTTGTGTTTGCCGATCTGAACCTCGCCGCGATGGCTGCTACCCCTTCGTCCCAATTGCTCTGACGAAGCTGTACTGCAACTGTTCTCCCGACGCTTCTGGTCCCGTGATTGCGGCCGTAGCCAGTTCGGGGTATTGATGGCTGTAGATGGTCTTTACTTCTTCCGGCGCCATCCTCGGATCCGGGTCCGGAAGTTTCACGCCGTTGTAGGTAAAGCTGCGAGACAACACTTTTGCATCGATCATGATGTGGCTTTCCCTCCGTCTTCTCCGGCCGCTTGCGTCGTTGGTTCGGCGACTTGCTGCGCAGCGAACAGACTCGGTGTCGTATCGGCTTCAGGCGCTGTCGGTCTTGGTGGCTCGTCCTTCTTCGTAACAGCTGGATCAGACTTCGAGGCCTGCGGCGTTGTCTTCACCTTTTGGCGTGCCGCTTTGGCAGCAGCGTCCATTTCCGCCTTGGCTTCGGCCAAAGTATTGCCGAGCGCAAGGTGAGAGTCGACATAGCTAGCAAGATGTCCGCCTAATTCTGAATCCAACTCCTCGGCGGACCCAGTAAAGCTCAAGGGAGTTGTGAGGGCGTGGTCATCGCCTTCCTTCACTCTCGCGGGGATCACGTTGACCTTCAGTTTTTCGTCAACTCTGGCAACCGTGATGAGCAGGGTACGGTCTTTGAGCAATGGCATGAGTTCAACAAACACGGTGTCCTTCCTCCTTAGGTCTTCTTTCGGTGCGAAGCATTGAAATTCGTGGACTGTCCGGAAAACGCCGGGACGGGCACCCAACCGCGGGGATGGGGGTGAGCAGGGGGCCGCGTGTGCCCGTCCCTGTCTGTGGCTCTACCAAGGTAGAGGTTTCCACAGATTTCTCGGTCTTAGAAGGGAATGTCGTCGTCTGCTAATGCCGGAGCGGGCTCCGGACTAGATTGCCCGCTGCTCATTTCTTCTCTGCCTTCTTGCCCGTTGTCCCGCGAGCCGAGCAGGACAATGTCCCGGGCGACGATCTCGGTGCGGTATTTCTTTTCTCCGCTCTGCTTGTCTTCCCAAGTCGACGTCTGCAGCTTGCCTTCGATGTAGACCTTCGAGCCTTTGCGCACGTATTCGCCCACAATCTCAGCCAAACGCTGCCAAGCCACAACGCTGTGCCATTCTGTTCTGTCTTGCCATTGTTCCTTGCTGTCTTTGAATCGTTCGTTCGTGGCTAGACTGACCTTCGCGACAGGGACTCCACCGGCAGTGTACTTGACCTCAGGATCCTGCCCTACGTTTCCCACTAAGATTACTTTGTTAACGCTTTTCGCCATCTCATTCTCCAGTTGCTTCCTTCATGAGCACCCGCTTGTGCTGCCACATTCCATGCAGCGGTAACAGGAACCGTTTCTCACCATCAGCGATCCGCAGAATTGGCATACCGGTGCATCCCCAAGCACTACAACCTGCCCCAGGCCTTCAACTGCGCTTGTCACCGCAAGCTGCGGTTGGGCCGGCGTCGGCAATTCAAACAGGATTCCCTGCTCGCCTTTCAGGAAGCGCAGTTCAAGCCATCGGAACAAATAGTCCATCATCGACTTGGCGTAGCCAATCTTTGGATTGGCCGACCAACCGCTTGGCTCAAACCGCGTGTGGCTAAACTTGTCGCACAGGATCCGCAACGGGACGCCGTACTGCAACGCTAGAGACACCGCGGTTGCGAAAGAATCCATGAGCCCGGAAACTGTCGATCCTTCCTTGGCCATCCGGATAAACAGTTCGCCCGGTAGGCCATCCTCGTACAACCCGACTGTGACGTAGCCTTCCTGTCCGCCCACAGAGAAGTGATGGGTCAAGCTGCGTCGCTCGTCCGGCAGACGCCGCCTCGCTGCTACAGGGCACTCCGCGCCTGCGGTGGGAGTGCCAGTTGGGTCGCCTGACCCGTTTCTCCCCGCTTCCTTGCCTGCGTTCAGGGAATGCTCTTCGCTTTGCTCGACAATGACGATTTCCTTTGCTGTTGACATCATGAACCTCTTCGACGGGCCGCGAGGTTCACGGCCCACATACATGCACAAGCCTCATCTCTTGTCCTCGCGCTTTTCAAAAAGCACCGCAACCGGATCCTGGTAAACCGGCTCCCAGTCTCGTCTTTCCCGCAGCACGCTTGCTAGAGCCGAATCCACAGGAAGGAGCGCTGCGTTCGCTCCATACTGCGCCAGAATATTGTTCCAATCGGGAGCTACTTCCCATGCTCGTAATCCCTCTTCCACGAAAACAGGGCCGTAAAAATCCGTTCGACCGTCGTTGAAGACACTGATCGAAGGCCAAACGCGGTATATCAAATAACCGCCCCACTGCCAGCTCGAGTACAGACGAGTCGCCCGACTGACTCCCCGCTGCGAAAGGATGCCCGCAGCATCGACCGGAAACCGCCCATGGTCGAACTCCGCTCGCAGGGCTTTCACACGACCGGGATGGGCAAGCGACAATGCCAGCACCAACACAACGCAGCACGGCACGAGATGCCACCGCATCCGCTTACCAGTTCTAATCATTGCCCGCAGCTCTGTCTCTAGCTCTTCGAGGTTCGTAGCAAGCTTTCCCGGCCATTGTTCCGGCCAGTGGGAGCTCGCGTACTTCAACCACTCGCGCGCCGCCAAGCCGATGCTCGGCGCCGTTACGACCGCAAAGATCGGAATGTTTCGTGCCGAAAACAACGCCAGGTGGGACCAACTGAGCAGCAACGTCACATGAATCAGTCTCCCTGAGACCAAATGCCATACCGCCGCTGCGATGGCAAGCACCAACATGGTCTCGAAATACGCTGCCGTGAATGAGTGAAAGTCGATCGATTGAAATTCACTGACGCGCTGCAAGTAGAACGAGGACCCGAGATACCGCGCAACGTGGACATGCAGTTGATATCCGTACGGATTGAGAAGACTGGCAATTGCGCATGCGTCTGCCGTTAAGAAATACTGTCGTCCTCGAATCCAAGCGTCGCGTCCAATGCCATGGACCAGATCTCCAGCAGCCGCTCCTATTCCATAGCTGATAAGCAGAACGATTCCAACGAAGAAGCCGCCGTGCAGATTCACCCAGAGTATCGTCAGTAGGGGCAACGCCAATAGCAGCCTCGGCTTCGAGTCCCTCTCCACTTGGTTAAGAACCCAGCAAAACATCGCAGCCATCAGCGGAGTTACGAGATGTGGTCGGGCCAGCCAGTGTATGGTGCTTGCGGCCATTGCTAAGAAAGTCAAAACAAGCGCAATCAGGCGCTGCCCAGATTCCGCTACGGTACTTTTGTAGACGCAAACCGACGTTGCACCGAGGAGCAAGAGGCTGGCCAGGACAATTCCGGCCAGGCCGGCGCGTCGGTGGACTGTTGCCATGAAAACATCTGAGAGCCACTCCCAGGCAAACCATGGCTTCCCGGCCATGGTGAACGAGAAAACGTCAGTCGTGGGAACACGACCGTTGTTCAACATCCATTCTCCCGCGCGGATATGCCAGCCAGTATCGGAGTCCGTGAGCAGCCATCCCACGCCGGTTGTGCACCAGAACAGCACCACGATTGGTATCAAGAAGGCCAGATCAGATAACGACGGAAAGAACGAACTACACGAGTCGAGTAGCGAAGTGGGACTTGCGATCACCTTCGGCTGTTCTTCTGTTCCTGCTCCAAACATTCTTCCACTCTCGTGAACTTGCTTTGGGTTTCACTTCCGCCATTGATGACGGGCGCACACGCCGGTCACGGCCGTGCGACGTTCGACCTCAAGGCGCCAACCTCATTGGTGGCCCTCGGCGTTGCGGCACATGGCCCCATCAGCTTCGCTGGAGGCGCGCATATCAGGTTCGACAAACCCACTTGCCGACCGTCGATTGAACGCGTAAACCAGCAGCGGCGTGCCTGTGGCCGCGGCAATAAGTGCGCCGCCTGGGTTGAGGTGCAGACCCCCTCCGATAACAACAAACAAGAAAAGAAACAGGCAAAGAATCAGCAAGCACTGTTTTATCTTCGTTCGCACGTGCGCCTCCAACCCAACTCTGAGCCGATCAACGTCTCCGCCGCACGTCGCGTCATTCGCCTAGCGCGCAAGTGCTTGCGCGGCGGCAGCGGTCTCGATACCGGGAATGCCTTCTTGCGTTGAGTCAATGACGCTCGGTCCGCCAATGGGACGGCGCGGCTTTCTCAAGTAATGCGCGTGCGAGCAACCAACGCAGTTCACCGCCTTTGTCGTTGCGCGAATCACAGCTACAAACTTGGCAGGAATCGCGATGACCTCTCCGGCGAGCGAATAGAATGTCGGTACGACGTTGCCAGACTGAGCCTTGTCTCTTCCGCACAAGTCCAAGTCAACACGACCGTGGATACCGCGAAAAACAATCTTGGTTTCTAGCTGCGGCCGATGGCCGTTCTGCGCGGAACTGAGTGAATGCTTTGTGATCAGCAGTTCATACGTCTGGCCTTTGCGGAGCATGTCTACTCGGACAACTGCCGGAGATATCACTACCGCGTGCAGACCGTTCACTCCGATCGCCTCCACCGGATGCAGAAACTCCAACGGCTCGCCCTCGTCGCCAGCAAAGCTGACATACCGACCGACATCGCCAGCGGAGCCCCCTGACTCCAAGCCCCGCACCACGTACCGTTGTGCCAATTGTTGGTGTTCAATACTCACCAAAGAATGCGCAAAGATCCCTCGATCCTTTAGCACCCTCACTGCTCGCCGCGAGAGCGGCAGTCCGGCAAAGCCCGTGAACTTTTGCCCACTCATGAGTGTCAACTCCTTTCTGCTTCACGCCCGCTGCGGAACGTGAATCGGGTGACCAAGAGCCGCACGAATCATTTCCTTTGTGCAGCCCGCCCAGCACTGATAGAACCGCGGATCTGAGGCCAAGATGGCTAGGTTGTCGCCACTGCGGTCGTGCCCCGTCTGCGCACACGATGGACACCGAGCTACATGGTTCTTCCCCACGATTCTTGCCTTACCTATGTGCTCGAGAATGCAAAACACCTTCCGGTTTCCTTTAGTTCGCATTTCTCCGATTGGCTTCACCTCGGTTTGCGACTTTGCGATGTCTGCCGGGAGTTCCTTTCCGGCTGTGAACTGGTTCAGCTCTTCTTCCGTAACCCTGCGCAACTGCTTCAAGAATTTCATCTGCGCTTCCAAGGTGTAGTCGGCGCCATAGAACCAGAAGCGACGGTCCGCGCCGCGATGGATTCCCAACGGGCCCCGGAGCGCGTTGCCGAAGGCCCCCGTCTCGATTGCGTCGTGTTTTGGGAAAACCTCGATTCCTTCAGCCAAGCCAGACCCTTTCACCGGCACCCCAAGTCTCCGTGCCAAATCGTAGATATAGATCCGGCATTTTCGCGCTAGCAGTGGCGTCGTCAGGAAAATCCACAGATGACCTCCTCGTCTGCTCATTTCTAGGGCGGACTCCACACCGTCCTGCGTGAGGTGATACTGAAGCTTCAGCAGGTCTTCCATCGCGTTCTTGTAGTCCGCGTCGATGGCAACCCATTTGCACCGCTGGCTCGACGGGTTGATAGCGTACAGCCCAATCGTGATCTTGCCTTCCAAGTGGCGCGATACCGTTTTCTCCGTTAGAGATAGCGGCGCACCAGAACCACGTTCCTTCGGCCGGAAGTAGTAGTGGCGACCGCTCTCCGGGTGTGGCCGCAGGGACTGAAGGGTGTACGCCCGGCGATTGACGAACAGCCGGAAGTAGTCCCTTACCAGGGTGGGAGTTGTACGCACTCGTCGGTCCACGGTTTCTTCCTCCTTTCCAACAGGTCCATCGGCCCCGCGTGCTGTGTGGTAGATATGCCAGGACTCCATTTCTGTCAAACGGCCTCAACAAGTGCCCCGAATGCTGCACTTGTGGTCGCCAACCATCTCCGCTGGCCTTCCAGGTTGTAAAAGCCATCCGGGGCCACTCCTTAACAAACCAGGACGTTCGACCAAGCTGAGGAAGTCGTGCTCCCGCACCAGAACCTGAAAGTCTCCGATGCTATAGCCGCCGTATTGCTCATCCTCGAAGTCGACCCAGAGCCAAGTCCCGGTCTTCCGATCCAAGACGTAGAACGCTCCGGACTGTGGATCTCCGGCAACGATGACAAACACCAGAACAGCTGCTGGAAACTCTACCCAGCGAACCGCTTGGGTTTCGTCGGTTGCTTTGGTAAGAGCAACGACCGCCTCTTCCACGGCGCAGGCAGGACTCACTCTGAGAATTGCTTCCGCTTTCATGTGACCGAACATAACGGTACTTCCTTTCTGGAGCGCTTTCCGCTCCTTTGCTTAGACCACGGCACGGCCGAAAGCCGCGAATGGTTCGCGTTCACGGGCTGATCACTCAAATTTGGCCGGCATTGGTGGGATGTGGGAGAGCTTGCGGACTAGAGTTAACTGAAGCCGGAAAGAAGGCTGATGAAGGCTGCGTTCTCAACAATGAGCGAGAGTGTCCTCAGATTGTTCACGTAAGGCCAGATAACGCAACGGCATGACCGGCTTGGCAACTAGCTGATGCGCTAATGCTGTTTTTGTGTCCAAACGTGTTACTTCACGATTGTCCGTCACTCGGGGGTAGACGCCGAGCCTACATGCTCATAGCCCCAAAAGCGGACTTCAGGGGAGCTGAAAAGGCGACCGAACTTGGTGAGGCATCGGTGAAGGTCGGTAGAGTCCCCGCGGGGTACTTGATGTCGGGGGCACGTGCGGTTCAACGCTTCTGGTAAGGGTGGAAGATGTAGTCCTTCGCCTTCACGGCCGTATGGCACGCGTGTCCGCAGTCTGAGAGGCTTTTGGGATCGGGCGTGAACTTGTCCGATGCGGCGTCGTAGTTGAACACCGCGTATCCCCACCCGGCGCTTTTCGGAAATCTCTTGCTGTCCTTTTCGATGACGAAAGCCTCAACAAAGACGTCTGGCACATCCACGACGAAGGGGGCCTCCGTGCTCTTCTTCGGCTTCCACTGGAGTTTCGCGATCATGGAGCCATCCGGGAAAGGCTGGCCGTTGCCGGGAATGCCGGACTTGTACGCCTTGATCATCGTCGGATTGGCGACGATCACCTTAAGCCTTTCGTCAGTCTTGGCGGAAGAGACCACCGACCAGTCCTCGTATCCCTTGAAGTCGGAGAACGCGATTCCGCCGGGCGATTTCAGCGAGTACTTGTCCTGCGCGTAAACGGCCGTGGCAACGAGGACGGCGAGCACTGTCGTGGATATCGCAATCGTGAGCTTGCTTTTGCGCTTCATGGCTGATCCCTTCTTAACCAGGATTTCCATTTGGGTCTTGGATCGGGCACAGCATATCACACCCGAATTCTTGATGCTCCGAAGCGCAGCTCTTTCCGCCGGAAAAACCGGAAACCAGGAGCTGCCTCTTTTCAGTGACCTCCACGTCCTGGTCGCCTGATGTTGTGGGAACGTTTAATGGGATACCGCGAGTGCGGAACATTTTGTCTGCGCCACGCCGAGACACACGCGACGACTGCGATTTGCTGGCGGTAGGCACATGCCTGGTTAGTCGGATTGCCGGACAAGTGCCAATTGCTGGCCAGAAACTGGGTTCTGGGAAATTGCCCGCAACGAATCCCCGATTCTGAACGGAGGGTCGGCAACCCTTCCTTTACCGATCAAGGTAAGAGTTGTCCGTGATCCGCAACAACCGAGGGCCAGCAAGCACGGACATAGCTTCGAATTCCGATAAGCCGACATCGCCCTATGCATTGGACGAAAACCGAGCGTATTATGTTGCGCTGTAATACCTCGCGTCGCATCCGATTCAGTTCGAAAGGAGATCCTCATGAGCACATCCACAGTCACGACTTCCTCCGCCAGCGTTTACACAACCCCCGCGTTCTGGGAACGCTTGTGGCGCACAGCCGGAATCCAGTCCATCTTCTGCTTCATAGTCGGGTACTTCGTCTACGGCCATCAGCCGCAGGTCGGCGCATCGGCCGACGCACTCGCAGCCTTCTACGGCGGCGATCGCATGCGGATTTTAATCGCGGCCGTGTTTTACGGCTTGGCTGTTCTCAATCTCATGTGGTTCGCGGCGGCGCTCAGGACCACCCTGGCGGATGCGGGACAAGACGGCTGGGGCGCGGCGGCAACCGCGTCCAGTGCCGCCCTCGGATCCCTTTTCCTCTTGCTGATCGCGGTGGTCGCTGTCCTCGCGTACTCCATCGCCGGCGCGGGAAATCCCATGCTTACATCGGGCCTGAACGACTTCGTATGGGCAGGCTTCGTGTTGACTTCGTTCCCGCGGGCGATGCTTGTCATGGCCTCGGCGTTCGGGCTGTGGCGGGCCCGGCTGATTTCGAACGCGCTGTTCGCGGCCGGGGTCGCTGCCGTCGTGCTCGGCTTGCTGGGCGGCACCACTTGGCTGACCGGCGGATTCTGGGCACCGGACGGAGTCTATTCGCGTTTCGTCTGGCCCGCCATCGGCGTGGTGTGGGGCATGGTCGTGAGCGGAGTGCTCTTGACCCGAAGTCCCGCTACACGCAGTGGATGGTGAGGACGACGGTGGCCGTGCTAACAGCAGATGACCATGACTATGAGGACTACAATTCCTAGCGCCTCGCGTCGGGCTTTCGTTGGACTGGGACCGGCGTTCTTGCAGCCGCCCTCTCAGCATCGGCGATGGTCGCTACGCCGCCGGGATTGGCGTTCGTTCCCGCGCCTAGAAAGGTTGTGCGCTGCCAGAGCTCTGGACGGATTGGGCAACAGGCGAAAATGCCGCAAAGGCTGCTATCGTTGCGCCGTCGCGGAGCAGGCAGCAGCCAAAATTCTTCTCGGAAGAGAGTCGCGCGAGCTCTAAAACAATATGGTACGGCGTGTTGAAGTCGGCAGCACAACAGGATATTGGTGAGCTGCGACCGTTTCGAAAAACAGCAAGAAAGCTTCGGGTTAGGCTTTCCTGTTTACAACTTTCATGTGGAATTTCACCAAAGGCGAATATTTGTAGGAGGATTCCAATGCAAGCAGCAGCAACGATGAAGGTGGCACAGATTTCGAAACCACATGGAGAGTTCGAGATTGTCGAGCGTCCTATTCCAGAACCAGGCCCCGGTCAGGTACTAATCAAGGTGCGAGCTTGCGGCGTCTGCCACAGTGACGTGCTCACCAAAGAAGGCTGGATGCCCTGGATTCAGTATCCCCGCATTCCCGGACACGAAGTAGCTGGCGTCATCGACAAATTAGGCACCGACGTTTCCGCGTGGAAGGTTGGGCAACGTGTCGGCGTCGGCTGGCATGGAGGCCACGACGGCACCTGCCGCGAGTGCAGGCGCGGAGATTTTCGCAACTGTCGAAACCAGAAAATTGCCGGTATGAGCTACGACGGCGGATATCAGCAATATATGGTCGCGCCGGTTGAGGCGCTGGCAGCGATTCCTGACGCCCTGAGTGACGTCGATGCAGCTCCACTGCTCTGCGCCGGAGTTACCACCTTTGGTGCGGTTCGGCACAGCGGAGCACTGCCAGGCGATCTCGTCGCGGTGCAGGGTGTTGGCGGCCTGGGACACCTGGGTATTCAATTCGCGAATAAGTTTGGCTACAAAGTCGCGGCCATCGGGCGCGGGCCCGAAAATGCCACGCTTGCTGCCAAGCTTGGAGCGGCTGTTTATATCGACAGCGCGGCGACGAATGCAGCCGAAGAGCTGCAAAAATTGGGCGGAGCGCAGGTCATTGTGGCAACAGCGCCGAGCTCAAAAGCGATGTCGCAATTGATTGACGGCCTCGGCCCAAACGGCAAACTCATGGTGATCGGAGCAGCGCCCGAACCGATCGAAGTCGCTCCATCGCAGCTCATCTTTGGCAGCAAAACCATTCAGGGTTGGGCGGCAGAACCGCCCGCTGTTTCCGAGGACACACTGAACTTCTCCCTGCTAAATGGCGTGCGGCCCATGATCGAAACTTATCCGCTCGAAAAAGCTGGCGAGGCTTACGACCGCATGATGAGCGGCAAGGCGCAGTTTCGAGTGGTTCTAACAATGTGAGCAGGAAAGAAAATGGAACCGGATCTTCCCGGGCAAACCGTAGTCGTGTAAGGAGCATACATGTCCACAATCCACCGGTTTGTTTCGCCGATCATCCTCCTGTGGTGGGTAGTGGTTGTCAGTCGAGTCCTCTTGACCCGAAGCCCTACTACACGCAGTGGATGGTGAGCCGACGTGGCCGTACTAACATTCATTGAGGAGGGAGAATATATGCCCAAGCTGAATTGGAGGCTTCTGACCAAGAAACGCGAGAGCTCGACCCAGGGTCTTCCACCGGGCAAAGAAGATCTGGCTTGGGTCACCAATACGGTCACACTCATTTATGGCGAACGAGATGCCGTCCTTGTGGATACGTTTCTGTCGGTGCAACATTCGAAGGAGATGTTAGATTGGGTCGCCGAGAGCGGCAAGAATCTTAAAACCATCTACGTCACCCATGCTCACGGTGACCATTTCTTCGGCCTGAAACTCCTGCTCGACAGGTTTCCTAACGCAAGAGCGTTTGCCACCGCTTCCTCTGTTGCCGCCATGCAAAACCAGATAAGCCCGGACTTTATAAAGTCCTTCTGGGAGCCGCGCTTTCCTGGTCAGGTTCCATCGCAGTTGGTCGCGCCAG
>Ga0210408_10004879_pt1 | contig 11915 bp, 5 predicted proteins | sample IncBWH4MmetaG_FD_155471 | JGI IMG/M metagenome (GOLD analysis project Ga0210408, IMG submission 155471) | Forest soil microbial communities from Barre Woods Harvard Forest LTER site, Petersham, Massachusetts, United States - Inc-BW-H-4-M | ecosystem: Environmental > Terrestrial > Soil >... | reverse complement strand
GTTCTAAGGCAACCCGAACCAGCTGGCTCCGCGTCCGCACTTCGGTCTTACCGAAAAGTTGCTGGAGAGTGTTCTTGACTCCACTTTCTGAAATATCTATTCGTGATGCTATCTCTTTGTTTGCCAGACCCTGAACAACGAGCCGGAGCACGTCCAACTCTCGGGCACTAAGCGAAGGTCTCTCCTTCTGGTCGAATGACGACCCCGCAGCGACGCTCTGCTCCTCGCTGACGTCGGCAATGATGGCGGCCAGCTTAGGCGTCGAGCCTTCCTTGTAGCTGGAAAACCATACTTCGGCGAGAAAAGACTCTCCGTTGCCGCGACGTCCGCGGCACTGCATCGACGTTCGGAACTGGGGTCCTTCCTCCGGTCGCAACGCGTGATGCAGTTCCGGCAGGAAAGCAGCGATGGGCTGGCCGATCAGGTGGCCATCGTGCGGTGTCATCAGTTCGTTAGCCGCTTGGTTTGCTAATTCGATGAAGCCTCGCTCGTCGACCGTAATAATGGCCGCCGGGCTCGTTTCAACTAGGACGCGCATCCGTTCTTGGGCTTCAAAACTGAGGCGCTTGTTGCGGAGAACCTCGGAGGTCAATAGCCCACAGCCGCACAGCGCCAGCGCTTCAAATCCAAAACGAATGTTGGCGTCGGATGGATCTAGATTGCTGAAACGCTCGCTTAGCAATGCGCATGCCAAACCCAAGAGAATAATCGCCCAGCGGGGTAGAAAGCCCGCGGCGAGCATAATGGGAAACAAATAAAGGAAGCCCAGAGAGAAATAGGGCTTCGTCCACCAATCCACCAGGGCGATTGCAAGGACGATGACACTGCTGGCCAGCAGAACGGGAACTCGGTTCTGCCGTTCCCAGATCCAATCCAAGTGAGGCATGAATTTGGTGTCAACGTTCGATTATCCCACGGTCGGCGCATTCGATGAACCCAATCAAACGATTTGTCCTCAAGATTAGCTTTACTGGAACCGATTGATTGGCATATGGCTACGTTTTTGTCCTCCCATCCCTTTCAAATCGAACGATTGGCTGATCGGATCACTCCGCAAGTCGAAATATCTCCACTCGACGCTGTTTGAGTGTCTTCCACGAAGAATGCGGTCGCGATACACGAAGAAGATGACCTTGTGCCAAAGAACTTCGGGGACGTGTGTCTACCGTGAAAACAAGTAGTGATGGTACGCCATCAACTATTGGGAGCCGGCGGTGAACCTAGACGCTTTGAATCGCTATGTGTTGGTGATCATCGGTTTGTTTGCTGTCCTCCTATACCTCGTAGTGGTAGTCGCAGCGTTTTCGGAGCTCATTTCTCGAATGCCAAAGGCCAAAGGTCAGCGCAAGCGCTCGAAAACAGTTGCCGGGCGATGGCGAAATGCAAAGAAATCGACCTGATCTCGAACCCTGAGGATTGCGAAACCGGAAGAATGTGCCTTTCTGATCCAACATCCCCTGTGGAAAACCACGCTCGGAATTGCCTGTGCCTTCGCGGGCGATGGACCTCTCGTCTCTTCTGCTGGTTACTCATTTCGGGGTTTCTCGCAGTGGGAGCGCAGGGGCAGCAGCACAGTTATGCGTGGCAGGAGATTCGAGACAAGTTCGAAGCCACAAACCCAACGCTCTTGGCTGCGAGGCTGAACATCGACGAACTCAGAGCCCAAGAGATCACTGCCCACCTCCGGCCCAATCCCGATTTCTCTCTATCAGCGGACGGTACCCAGATCGCTCCCAGCAAGAACGTCTGGCAACCTTTCGCCGGAACGTTCGTTTCACCCGGAGTCAGTTATCTTTTCGAACGACGCAATAAGCGCGGGCTGCGCTTCGAAGTTACCAAGGAAGGCACTGCGATCGGCGTCGCTCAGCAATCCGATTCCGAACGCAATCTGCTCTTCAATCTGCGCAGCGCCTTTGTGGGCATCCTCCAGGCGAAAGCGGTGTTGCGCCTGGCACAGGACAACCTTGACTACTACGACAAGATTCTGAAAATCAGCCAGGACCGGTTTCAGGCGGGAGATATCGCCAAGATCGATTTCGACCGGCTTCAACTGCAGCGGTTGCAATACGAATCCGATCTGCAAACTGCCTTGGTAAATTTGCGCACGGCAAAAATCACCCTGCTGGCTCTGCTCGACGATCGCAGCCCAGTAGACTCCTTTGACGTGGAAGGGCCATTCGATTTTCGGGAAGACCTTCTGCCCCTCGACGAATACAGAAAAGATGCTCTTGATGCCCGTCCGGACCTGCGAGCGGCAGTCCTTTCGATACAGCAGGCGGAGACGAATTACAAGTTAGCCGAAGCCGACGGCTCAACTGACCCCACAGTCAGCCTTTGGTTTACGCACAACGGTTCGTTCAACAACCCTGACGCCCTGAACACCCTCGGGGCAAGCGTCAGCATCCCTCTCCGCATCTTCGACAAGAACCAGGGAGAGAAGCTACGCACGAAAATTGACATCAAGCGAAGCGAGAAGATGCGCCGAGGCGTTGAGACGCAAATCTACAGCGATGTGGATTCGGCCTACGCCCTTCTCATGAGTGACATCAATCTACTGAAACCCTACAAACGCCAATACATGGAACAGGCCGTGAGCGTGCGCGACACGATTTTCTTCTCCTACCAGCATGGCGCCGCATCGCTGCTTGACTTCCTGAACGCAGAAAGTGAATACCGAACGGTGCAACTGAGTTACGTGAACCTTGTTGGTTCGTTTCTGACTGCAGCTGCACAGATGAACTTATCGGTCGGTCGCGAGGTCATTCAATGAACACTCTTTCTTCATGGAGGATTATTCCTGCGGGTCTGTGCTTATTTGCGAGCCTCCTAACCGTCGCTTGCAGTAGCACCAAGGCCGACCCGCGCGCTGAAGCGCCGCCCAAAGCTGTTGTAGAGCCCGACCTCGATGCTAACAACTTCAAGGTCGACCATCCTGAACGATTCCCCCTAACAATCGCCGTCGAGCACAAGGCACCTCCCGCGCTCAACGTGACTGGAGTAGTTCAGCCAGACATAGTGCGTGCTGTTCCGGTTGTCTCTCTCGCGTCGGGACGTGTCGTTGAGATCAAGGCAAGGCTCGGCGACCCGGTGAAGAAGGGCCAACTCTTGCTGCGCGTTCAAAGCAATGATGTTTCCGGCGCCTACCAGACATATTTGAAGGCGGAAAACGATGAACGTCTAGCACGCACACAACTGGAGCGCGCTCAGATTCTTTACGAAAAAGGCGCCATTGCCAAAAGCGCTCTTGAGCAGGCCGAAGCAGCAGAGGCCGATATCAAAGCCGATCTCAACGCTGCGACCGAACAGCTGCGCCTTCTCGGGATCGATAGGCAGCATCCCTCCGGGGTCGTTGACATCGTTGCACCGATCTCCGGTATCATCACCGATCAGCAGGTTACGAATTCGTCTGGCGTTCAGGGTCTATCAGGCCCGAATCCGTTCACGATCGCGGACCTCTCTTACGTCTGGATCGTCTGCGACGTCTACGAAAACGACCTCGATGCAGTCCGCGTTGGCGAATACGCAGACATCCACCTCAATGCATATCCCAATCAGCTCCTCAAAGGACGCATCGCCAACATCCTGCCTGTACTCGACCCCAACATCCGCACTGCCAAGGTCCGACTAGAGGTTAAGAATCCTGGAATGCTCCGGATCGGCATGTTTGCCAGCGCTACGTTTTATGCAAAACAACCTGAAATGCACTCGGCCCTGCCAGCCAGTGCAATCCTGCACCTGCATGACCGCGAGTGGGTTTACACGCCTCTTGGGGACGGCCATTTCAAGCGCGCGGAAATAGTGACCGGAAATATGCTGCGCAACAACCAACAAGAAATCGTGTCCGGGATCAAGCCAGGCGACCAGGTCGTCTCCAATGCGCTGGATCTGCAGACCACGGTGGAGCAATAGGTGATTCGGCGCTTCGTCGATTTCGCCCTTGCTAACCGCCTGCTGGTCCTCGGGCTGGCATCTGTGTTGTTTGTCTGGGGGATCATTTCGTTCCACAATCTGCCGATCGAGGCGTACCCTGACGTCGCAGACAACTACGTGGAGATCATCACACAATGGCCCGGAATTTCGGCGGAGCAGATCGAGCAACAGATCACGATCCCGCTCGAAACCGCCATGAACGGCATTCCCGGAGTCGTACATCTCAGGTCGTTTTCATTGTTCGGTCTCTCCGACCTAAAGCTGATCTTTGAGGATGGCTCCGAAAATGCGTGGAACCGCGAGCGCGTTCTCGAACGCCTGAACCAAGTAACTCTTGCGCAAGGCGTTTCGCCGCAGATGGGCACCGACTGGAGCCCGGTCGGCCAGATTTATTTCTTCACCTTGCACAGCACAAATCCGAAGTATGACCCAATGGAGTTGAAGTCCATTGAAGACTGGGTGGTCGAGAAAAATCTCAAGTCGGTCCCTGACATAGTTGACGTGGCGAGCTTTGGTGGTCCCACACGCGAATACCAAGTTCGCGCCGATCCCAAGAGGCTCGTTGCCTACGGTCTGAGCCTCGCCCAGATCGAGCAGCAACTCACCAATAACAATGCGAATGCCGGCGGAAGCTTCATTCAGGCGGGCCTACAGCAAATCAATGTCCGCGAGGTGGGTCTCGTCGACCGCGTTCATGACATCGAACAGACCGTCATCTTCACCAAAGGCGGCACGCCGCTCCGCGTGAAGGACATTGCCGCTGTTTCGCAGGGACCCAGGATCCGGCTTGGCCAGTTCGCCCGCGCAATTCACCGCGAAAACGGCAAGATCGTCGACAACGATGATGTGGTCTCAGGCATCGTTCTATTGCGCAAAGGAGCTGCGGCCGATCCTTCCCTTAGAGCCCTTCACGAAAAAATCCAGGAGATGAATGACCACATCCTTCCCCCAGGAGTGAAAATCATCCCCTTCATCGACCGCAGCGATCTCGTTCATTTCACCAGCCACACTGTGCTGCACAACCTGGGCGAAGGAATGATCCTTGTCTCGATCATTCTGTTCCTCTTCCTCGGCAACGTCCGCGGAGCCATTATCGTTGCCGCTACGATTCCATTCTCGCTGCTCTTCGCCTCAATCTGTCTGGATCTGAAGCAGGTTCCCGCCAATCTGCTTTCTCTTGGAGCTCTGGATTTTGGCATGGTCGTTGACGGTGCAGTGGTCATGATCGAAAACATCGTCCGGCACATGACTTTTAAGCAGGACACCGAGACCCCGATTGAACGCATCGGCGAGGCCGCACACGAAGTACAGCGCCCTGTCTTCTACGCCATCGGTATCATCATTACTGCCTATTTGCCCATCTTTACTCTTCAGCGTGTCGAGGGGCGTCTATTTCAGCCCATGGCTTGGACGGTCGCCTTCGCACTTCTCGGAGCGCTGATCTTTTCGATCTTAATTGCTCCTGTACTCGCCAGCTTCGCCTTCGCCAGGGGTGCGAAGGAATGGCATAACCCGGTAATGGCGTTTCTGACTGAACGCTACCGAAACGCCGTTCGCTGGGCGATTCGGCATCGCATCGTAACCGTCAGCGTGGTCGGGCTCGCTATTCTGCTCGGGAATTTTGTTGTTTTCAGCGGCATTATTGGTTCTGAATTTCTACCCCATCTCGATGAAGGCGCCCTTTGGGTCCGCGGCACCCTCGCTCCCAGCACAGGCCCCGACGAGGGAATCCGAGTCGCCAACCAAGCACGCATCGTTCTGTGCTCGTTCCCCGAAGTTCCGCAATGTACGAGTCAGGTCGGCCGTCCCGATGACGGCACGGATACCACGGGCTTCTTCAATACCGAATATTTTGCCGACCTGAAACCGAAAGAGGAGTGGCGGCCGATTTTTCACGAAGACAAAGATCAGCTTATCGCAGCCATGCAGCGGGAACTCGACAAAATCCCCGGTGCTGTTTGGGGATTCTCTCAGCCCATTGAAGACAACATGGAAGAGGCCGTTAGTGGAGTTAAAGGCGAACTCGCCACCAAAATCTATGGCGATGATTTGAAGACTCTTGAGGCCAAGGCGGATGAGATCGTCGCTGTTATGCGTCAAATTTCGGGGATTGAGGACCTCGGCGTTTTTCGCGTCCTCGGTCAGCCTAACTTGAACGTTACGGTAGACCGGGACGCGGCTGCACGTTACCAGATCAACGTCGCCGATGTGCAAGACGCAATTCAAACCGCAGTAGGCGGCAACGCGCTCACGCAAGTTCTCCAAGGCGAAGCGCGATATGACCTCGTCCTGCGTTATCTCCCCCAATACCGGGACACCAAGGAAGCAATCGAAAAAATTCGACTCTTATCTACCACCGGAGAACGTGTCTCTCTCGCGCAGCTCTGTAAGATTCAGGTGGCTGATGGTGGTTCGGAGATCTATCGAGAGGGCAACCAGCGCTATATCGCGATCAAATATAGCGTGCGCGGCCGCGATCTTGGGAGCGCGGTAGAAGAAGCGATCGACAAGGTGACTCGCCAGGTGAAACTGCCTACCGGCTATCACCTCAAATGGGAGGGAGAATACGCCAGTCAAAAGCGGGCCAACGCGCGGCTGCTCATCGTATTGCCGATTACCATCTTCATCATCTTCGTCATTCTTTACACGATGTTCAAATCGTTCAAATGGTCGATGCTGATTATGGCTAACGTCGCGATCGCGCCCATCGGCGGCGTCATTGCCCTTTTGATGACTGGGACAAACTTCAGCGTTTCCTCGGGAGTCGGCTTCCTGGCCCTCTTTGGAGTCTCGGTACAGACGGGTGTCATCATGCTCGAATACATCAACCAGTTGCGGGTTCGGCGCTATTCCATCGAAGACGCCGCGGTCGAGGGAGCCGTCTTGAGGCTACGCCCGATTATGATGACCATGCTCGTTGCGACTCTGGGACTGTTGCCCGCGGCTCTTTCGCACGCAATCGGATCCGATTCCCAGCGGCCTTTTGCAATTGTTATTGTCGGTGGTCTGATCGCAGCACTGGTGATGAGTATCTTCTTGCTACCGACGCTTTATGTATGGATTGCCGGCGACCACGATGTGCTGCCTGCGGCCGATGGAGAGTTCGCAGAGGGAGAACATATCGACTGAAGATCTCATCGCAGGGGGAAATCGAAATCGGTCTTCTGTCTATCCTTCCTACCTTCCCTGTTTCCCATTGCGCTGTCTTATGCCAGCAGCGAACGTAGCGATCAGCACTAAGACTTCGCAGTACTAATCTCGTGATGGCGGAAGCGGACTACTTCCGGATAGCCGACGATTCAAGAGTCAGCCAACTAAGCTTCGCGGATAGTTTGGTCATTCGAATAAAAATGCTGACCCGGAACTCATGGCTGATTCGGGACTTGCTTTTGTGAGGACCCTGTTTACGTCAACTAAATCCATTCACACACTAAGGACGAATACGGCGCATCTCAAAATGGCATGAAATTGAAATGATCCGTTTTCCGCGGCGTACGACCGCGTTTTACTTCTTCTTTTGGGCAGCGGCTTTCATCATCGCCTGCAGCCGGTCCAACGTGGGTTGAAGCTGCTCGGGATCGCGAATGCAATTCAAAAACACTGGACGCGGATCGAACGGGAAAAAGCCGCCAAAATAGCGGTAGGCTTCAGGCAGGGGCGGGCCTCCAGGCGTGCCAGCCGCCGGAATCATTTCAGGGAGTTGAATGACGTACATGCTGCCGCCAGCCAGGACTTGATGCGGATACCGCGTCAGCCAAAGGCAATTCTGCCCGTCTGCGATGTTACTGGCGGAAACTACCGCCCATTGTCCGCCGTCCGAGGGAGAAGGCTCCTGGCAGCTCCAGAGCTGGGCCTGGGGCACATACGCAGTAGGCTCGGAGAACCCATACTCATCCAAGAGCACCCGGTTCAGTCCGCGATGCCGCACGAAGTTTTCGACTTCCGGCAGAGCTTGGTTCCAATCGAGGTTGGAATCATTCACCAAGATGTAGCCTGGCCGCCCCATGCTGAGCACATTCAGGAATGGGAGATAATGTGGATATGCCCAGACCGCGGTGGCGAGGGAAGCAACCGCGAGGACGATAGTCACCCAGTTTAAGGTGCGCGCACCGCGCCAGTTCGAGCGGTGCAGCGACTGCAACATGCGTGGCAGGGGGGCGAGCAGAAGAATCAGAAGTGCCAGCGCGACCGAGAAATGCCGGATGCTGATGTCCAGCCGATTTAGCATACACGCGGCCACAAAGACCGCGAGCGAGACCCATACAGCACGCCAGTGAAGTTCCATGCCGCTGGGTATCGATGATAGGTGTCCGTCTGGGCGGCTCTTCAAGAGGATGGCAATTACAAGGGCAAGCAGGAGCAAAAGAAGGAACGCCAGCGGCGATTTCAAGATAAACAGGACCGGAAAATAAAACCAGACACCATGAGAATAGGCGTGGCCCAGAATATACGTTGGCCGGCTCCCAGCGCTAAACGCGAACACCAGGAGACCGCGGGAGTAGAGCCACAGCGGCATGAGCAGCCGCCGCAAGAACGGCGAAGCAGGGAAGTGCGGAATGATGCTGAACGAATCCGTCGGCTGGTTCCAGGAGAGGACAAAATAGACAATGTATACGAACGAGGCGGCCCAGAGTGTTGCCTTGGCCAGGTTGCGCCACGCACGGCGCCGCCAAGCACGCCGCGCAGCCTTATCCGTTGGCTGTTCTGGGACACCGCGCCAACGTAAACTCACGGCGAAAGCGACAAAGACGAAGAACAATAATCCGGAAGAGAATTTCGAAAGAAAAGCACCGGCCAGAGCGAGCCCAAACTTGAGGACGGTGTGGCGGGAGGGAGAGCGCCACATCTCAGGAAGTTGCCAAATGGCCAGGACCCAGAACAGCGCGATCGCAGTGTCAGTGAGTACGAGCGGGCCGAATGTAAGAAACGCTGGCATGCTCGCATAAACGCAGAGGCACAAGAGCCCTCCCCCGGCATCTCCCAGTCGCGAGCCAAAAACGTATATAGCAAGGCCCAGAAGCAGAGTGAGTAACAACATCGGCATTCGGGCCCAAATGACAGTGGAATAGGGATCATTCCAGCGCATGATGAGCCAGTGGCCGAACACCCACTCTCCCAGGTATTCGTTGAGATTCTTGCTGCTGAACGTCCAGGAAAGGTGCGAGTAGTCCGCATGCACTCCGCGCAAGACAAGCGGCAGGGCCGCCAGCACCTTCGCCAGCGGTGGGTGCTCCTCGTTCATCCGCAGATCCAGCTTCTGCAGATAGCTCACCCCGGCGCCAATGTGCGCTACTTCATCAACCGCGACAGACTCCCGCCGCGCGGCCCCGCCGGCCAGCAGCGCCATCATGGCGAGGAGCAGCGCTACGGCCGCGAAGACCTTTCTGGATTGCGGTATCTGCACTGTCTGTGTCCTGGGCGGGAAATGACAGGAAGTGCCCAACCCCTGGTTGGCCAGATGATACACCGCTTTTGCCTAAGGCCGTTTCTGGTGAAATTTGACGGTTAGCTGCCCTGGAATCGGCTGGCTCCGGTCAACTTCGGGGTAGCCGTGTTCCAGGCACAAGGGCCAAGCTCACCAAGCGGACGACATCTCCGCTTTGCCGAGAAATCGTACCCCGAGAGCCCTGGTGCTGTTGAAATTTTGAGCGGTTTACTGGGGCAGGCCAAGGCGGCGGAGCAAATCCTTGAAACGCGGGTCCGAGCGCAAGCTGTCGAACTCGGGATCAACCTTAATGAAGGTCATGAGCATGGAGCGATCCGCATATGCCTTTTCGAGCGAGGCAAGGGCCTGCTCCTTGTCGCCGAGCCCGATATAAATCTCGGCGAAACCGTAAGCGGGTACGTAGCTTTGCCTGGAACGATCTTTGAGCTGCTCCAGGATTTCTTCGGCCTCGCGTTTCTTCCCTAAAATTGCGTAGGCGTGGCCGAGCTCAGCTGAGGGCCAAGGTATGGTTGTCGTTCCATTGGCCCTTCGAAACTCCGCTAGAGCACGCGGAAGGTCACCGGTGGCCTCATAGCTCAACCCCAAGAACATGCGGGCAAGCCAATAATTCGGGTCCATGTCGAGGGTCTTACGAAGCGTGTCGATCGCCAGGTCGTATTTACGCGCACAGTAGAAGTTTTGGCCGACAACCGTGTCGGTCTCGGTGGAAAGCGGATCTAGCTCCAGGGCACTCCTGCTCTCTTCGATGCCTTCTTCCGTCCGCCCCACGGAGATCAAATACCAGCCGTAGTACGCGTGAGCCGAAGCATCGTCAGGTCCAAGCTCGACTGCGCGCCGGAGTTCCTTTTCGGCCGCATTCCAGTCAAAGTCATACCAGTAGTGAATTTTTCCCATCTCGACATGAGCTTCGGAGAGCGTGCCGTCCAGGTCCAAAGCTTTCTTTGCCGCCTCACTCGCCCTGGGCATTGAATCATGCGGCGACAGGAAAAAATCGTCGTCCCCGTCAGAATACGCAAAAGCCAATCCAGCATAGGCTAAGGCATAGTTTGGATCCAGGTCGATCGCTTGACGAAAATACTCGATTCCTTTCTGCACTCCGTCTTGCGTGAACTTCTCCGCGTAGTAGCGGCCCTTGAGGTAGAGTTGGTAGGCCTCAGGGTTTTCGGTGGCGGGCTTGGCCAGGCGTTTCTCCTCGTCTCCCGTGAGCCGCAGCCGCAATTTCACGACGATTTTCCGCGATATGTCCGCCTGTGCGCCCAGGATATCAGCCATCTTCGGGTTGTATTCCTCACCCCACAGCTCTGTGCCGTCAGTGGCATTCACCAGATCGACCTTGATTCGCAGCGCGTCGCCAAACTTCGTTACCTTCCCTTGCAGGACAACAGCCACGTGCAAGTTGTGTCCCACCTCGCGGGGATCTACTCCACGACCCTTGTAAGTAAAGACCGTGGACGGAGACATGACCCGTAGTTTGGGAATCTGGGACAGATTATCGATCAAGCTTTCTGCAATGCCATCACTTAGATACTCAGTATTCGGATCACCGCCACTGTTCACGAATGGCAACACAGCAATCGAGTCGATTCGGTCTGGGGCTCGACCAAAATAATTGCGTCCCACTGTAATCAGGGCAGCAATGATTGCGGCTAGTGCAATAAACATCGCAAGTATCTTCGGACGCGACCACTGACTCGTCACAGTGGCGCCAGTCGCGAGAGGCATTTTGCCCGATTCTGTATCGCGTTTCAGCCGCTTGAGATCAGCTCGCAGTTCGGCGGCCGACTGACAGCGAATCTCGCGGTCTTTTTCCAGCGCCTTATTGATGATTTCCTCCAGCTTGGGCGGCATGTCGGGGTTCAACCTGACTGCCGAAGCTGGCGCGCGATTGAGGATCGACTCGAAGATCACCCCTGAGGTATCGCCTCGAAACGGGAGCAGCCCCGTCGCCATCTCGTACAAGACAGCTCCAAACGAGAACAGGTCGGTTCGCGTGTCGAGTTCCTTCCCCTTGACCTGTTCCGGCGACATATATGCGACGGTTCCCAACGCACTGCCGGGACTGGTGAGATGTTGCTCCGAGTCGATTGTCGGGGCGCTCACGGCATTGTTCTCTGGCTTGAGCGAGACCTTGGCCAGCCCGAAATCGAGAATCTTTGCCTGACCTCGACTCGTAACGAAGATGTTTGCAGGCTTTATGTCACGATGGACGATTCCCTTCGAATGCGCCGCATCGAGGGCGTCGGCGATTTGGATGCCCAGATCGAGCACAGTTTCAATCTCCAACGGCTTGCCACTGATCCGGTGCCGGAGCGTCTGCCCCACCAGCAGTTCCATGGCTATGAAGGTTCGCCCATCGGCCTCATCGATTTCGTGGATCGTGCAGATGTTCGGGTGGTTAAGAGAGGATGCAGCCCTGGCTTCCCGCTGAAAACGAGTGAGAGAGTGGGCGTCGTTGGCGAGTTCGTCGGGAAGGAACTTCAGGGCAACGTGACGACCGAGCTTGAGGTCTTCAGCCTCGTACACCACACCCATGCCCCCG
>Ga0210408_10004876_pt1 | contig 11922 bp, 7 predicted proteins | sample IncBWH4MmetaG_FD_155471 | JGI IMG/M metagenome (GOLD analysis project Ga0210408, IMG submission 155471) | Forest soil microbial communities from Barre Woods Harvard Forest LTER site, Petersham, Massachusetts, United States - Inc-BW-H-4-M | ecosystem: Environmental > Terrestrial > Soil >... | reverse complement strand
ACCCCGGCGCGCTGTCGGCCGCGTTCATCTGGACGCGAACGGTCAGGACGCTGCTCACGCCGCCGCCCGCGGCTCGCTACCCGCTCGGCGGCTGGACCGCGGTTGTGAGCTCGTTGGAGGACCGCGCCCGCCAGCTGGGCGTGACGATCGAGACCGGCCGCGGCGTCGACGAGCTGCCCGAGACGCCGACGATCGTCGCGACCGAGCTGGGCGAGGCGCGCGAGTTGCTCGGCGATGACTCCCTGCGCTGGACGAGCGGTCACACCGTGTGCCTGGACCTGGGCCTGCGCCGTCGTCGCGGCGATCCGTTCGTCGTGTCCGACCTGGACGAGGCCGGCTGGGTCGAGCGGTTCACCGCTCCGGATCCGTCGCTGGCGCCAGCCGGCGAGGAGCTGATCCAAGCGCAGATGCCCGTCCGCCCGAGTGAGGACGCCGAGCTGGCCGCTGCGCGACTGGAACGGCTGCTGGACGCCTCGCTGCCGGATTGGCGCGAGCGTGAGACGTGGCGCCGCCGGCAGGTCATGGACGCGCGCAGCGGAGCGCTCGACATGCCCGGCACGAGCTGGCGCGATCGTCCCGCGGTGGATCGCGGTGACGGCGTATTCCTCGCTGGGGACATGGTCGCCGCGCCCGGTCTGCTCTCAGAGGTCTCCTGGGCCAGCGCGATCGAGGCCAGCCGGCTGGCGCTCGACGCCGCGCGCACGTCCAGACCGCGGCTGCGCCGGGTCGCCTGAGCGCCGGTGGTCTCCCGCGCGCCCAGATCAGATCGTCGCGGCGACCGCGACCTGCGGTGACGGCGAGGCGATGCACGGATTGGCGCCCACGAACGATGGCGGCGCGATCGCCAGGTAGTGCTCGAACGACCAGTTGGCGAAGCGGCGCGACTCCAAGCTCTGCGAGAGCATCCGCGGAAAGGACGTGGGGGTGAGCTGCCCGACCGCGCGCTGCACGCGCAACAGCCACGCGTATTTGCGCGCATGCGCATCCGAGAACGCCCCGTAACGCGCGAGAGCCTGCTCACGCGTGATCCGCCCCTCGCGCATCGCGCGCAGCTCGCGCGCGCACGCGAGGCCGAAGTACAGCGCCGTGCGGATCCCCTCGGCGGTGAGTGGGAGACAGTGCCCGGCTGAGTCTCCGGCGAAGAACACGCCGTCCTCGACGGCCGAACGCAGCTGATGGGGGATCCAATTGCCCTGGTAGCCCTCCGGCGGCAGTCCCTTCTCGCCGGCGAGCTTCACGGTCGGCTCCTTGACGTGGTTGGCCGGCCAGAACGAGCCCGCCCCGATCCGCACCTCCTCGCGCGCGGGAAAGCTCCAGGCGTACCCGGAGCGGACGTAGCGGTGGTCGATCCACAGCTCCAGCTCCTCGCCCGTGCCCGCGGGGTGGACCTCCAGGCCGCGCGACAACCGCGCGTTCGGGGGCTGGATCGTGGTCGCGTTGGACAGCACCCGACGCCACCCCAGGGCATCGATGACGAGCGGCGCGGTCAGCGAGCCGCGGTCGGTGTGGACGGTGAGACCGTCGCGCCCGGTCACCGTGGCGGTCTCGAGCTCGGTCTCAGAGGCATCGGCCTGGTCGTAGAGCAGCGCGCACAGCTCGCGGTAGTCGAACGTCGAAAACGACCACGGCAGCCGCCAGCGCGAGGTTCGCGAGCGCGTATGCACGACCAGCTCGTCGAACGTCTGACGCAGCGAGCCCATCAGATCCATCGCCTCCAGCCACAGCGTCGGCATCGCACACGCCGAGGTCTGGCGCTCGCCCAGCTCGTAACGATCGATCAGCAGCACCCGCATGCCGGACCCCGCCAGCTCGCGCGCTACCGCCAGGCCGGCGAACGAGGCCCCACACACCAGCACGTCGCAGTCGTTGGGCTCCCCCAGGGGTGTCCGCGCGGCTCCGCGCTTCGTCGCACGTGTGGGCATTCGCCTCCAATGATACGGCTGCGCTAGGCTTTCGAGCGGTGCAAACGCTCATAGAGAATCCCCAGGCCCACGTGGTCGCCGGGTCCAACGGATTGCTGCTCGAGGTCGACGGGCAGATCGTCCCCAATTACGACGCCACGTTCCGGGACATCGAGGAGGGCGAGGTCGTCACCGGCCACGTCGTGCGCATCGACAAGGACGAGGTGCTGGTTGACATCGGCTACAAGTCCGAGGGAGTAATCCCCGCCAACGAGCTGTCGATCCGCAAGTCGGTCGATCCGCATGACGAGGTGCATCAGGGCGAGGAGGTCGATGCGATCGTCATGACCAAGGAGGATCAGGACGGGCGTCTGATCATGTCCAAGAAGCGCGCCCGCTTTGAGAAAGCGTGGCGGCGCATCGAAACCGCCGCGGAGTCCGGCGAGCCGGTCGAGGGGACGGTCATCGAGGTCGTCAAGGGCGGGCTGATCATCGACCTCGGCGTGCGCGGCTTCTTGCCGGCGTCGCTGGTGGACATCAGGCGCGTGCCCAACCTCGACGAGTACCTGGGCACGAAGATAGAGACGAAGGTGATCGAGCTCAACCGCTCGCGCAACAACGTCGTGCTGTCGCGCCGCGCGGTGCTGGAGGAGGAGCGCAAGGAGGTCCGCCAGCAGATCCTCGACCGGCTGCAGCCCGGCCTGGTCGTGGAGGGGCAGATCTCGAACATCGTGGACTTCGGCGCGTTCGTCGACCTCGACGGGATCGACGGCCTGATCCACATCTCCGAGCTGTCGTGGTCGCACGTCAATCATCCGAGCGAGATCCTCACGATCGGCGACACCGTGCAAGTGAAGGTGCTCGACATCGACCGCGACCGCCAGCGCATCTCACTGGGGCTCAAGCAGACCCAGGAGGACCCCTGGCAGCGGATCATGGATACCTATAACGTCGGCGACGAGCTCGCGGGCAAGGTCACGAAGGTCGTCACGTTCGGCGCGTTCGTCGAGATCCTCGACGGCGTCGAGGGGCTCGTGCACATCTCCGAGCTCGCCGGCCATCACGTCGAAAGCCCGCGCGAGATCGTCCATCCCGGCGATGAGATCCGCGTGAAGATCCTCGAGATCGACTCCGAGCGCCGGCGCCTGTCGCTGTCGGCCAAGCGCGTGGAGGATCAGATCCTGCCGGTCGCCCGTCCCGACGCTCCCGCGGCCGAGGCCGCCGCCGGCGCGGAGGCCGTTGCGGAGGACGGGGCGGAGTCCTCGCCGCCGGCGCCATCCACCGCGGACGTCGAGATCGGGCGCGAGGTCGCTGTCGAGGAGGACACCGCCGTCGAGACTGCTGCGGAGCAGGCGCCGGTCATCGAGGGGGCGCCGGCGGAGCCCGCGGCTGAGATCGCCGTCGAGAAGGCGCCGGCAGATGCCGCCGTCGAGGAGCCCCCGGCGGCCGAGCCGGCTCCGGCCGAGGCCGCCGCGGACGAGGCTCCGGTCGCCGAAGAGGCTCCGGCAGTCGAGGAGACCCCGGCCGCGGAGTCGCAAGCGGCGCCTGAGGCCGCGGCCGAGCCGGAGGCTCCCGCTGCAGACGGCGGCGCTGCCGAGGCAGAGCTGCAGCCTGCCGGCGAGCCGGCGCAGGACTGAAGCTCGCCCCGAGGATCCGGGCGGCGCAGGGCGGATGACGTCGGAGGGTGTGCCGTTCGTCGGGTTGACCGGCGGCATGGGCGCCGGCAAGTCGACGGCCCTGGCGGAGCTCGAGCGCCTGGGAGCGGCGGTGCTGTCCACTGACGCTGTCGTGCACGAGCTGTACGAGGGAGACCATCGCCTGCGCGACGCGATCGCGGAGCGCTGGGGCGAGGATGTCGTCGCGCCCGGAGGCACGGTCGATCGCGCGGCGGTGGCCGAGCGAGTGTTCTCTGACGCGGAGGATCGGGACTGGCTGGAGGGGGTGCTGTGGCCGATGGTCGGCGAGCGGGTCGGCGAGTGGCTTGCGGAGGTCCGCGCGCGGCGTCCGGCGCCGCGCGCGGCGGTGGTCGAGGTTCCCCTGCTGTTCGAGGCCGGGATGGAGGGGGTATACGACGTCACAGTGGCGGTGATCGCCGATGAGCGGGTACGACGCGAGCGCGCGGCAGACAGGGGACATGCCCTCCAGGACGCGCGTGCGGCGCGGCAGCTCTCCCAGGAGGAGAAGGCGCGGCGGGCGACGTTCGCGATCCGCAACGACGGCAGCGAGCGGGAGCTGGCGGCTCAGCTGTCGGCCGTGCTTGACACTCTTGGAGGATGAGCCCAACGCCTTCGCCGTCGGCATCGCCCAGCACGGCTTGCCGCACGGTGCATCGCGCGGGCGGCGGTTCGCGGGGCAGGCATGCCGGACGGGGGCGGCGTGGGGGACGGTTGCGCGGCCCGGGCGTGACGCTCGTCGTGGTGGTCGCGCTCGGTCTGCTGGCGGTCGCGTTCGGATCCAGCCTCGACCATACGGTCCGCCGGCTGGCGCTGCCGCTATCGAACGAACAGGTGATCCGTGAACAGGCAGCCGCCAAGCACCTGGACCCGGCGCTGATCGCCGCTGTCATCTATGCCGAGACGAAGTTCGATCCCCGCACCTCGCCGGCGGGCGCGAAAGGATTGATGCAGATCGAGCCGGCGACCGCCGAATTTCTGGCCAAACTGTCGGGGGGGTACCGCTTCCAGATCAGCGACCTGGCCACTCCGAGCGTGAACGTCGCCTACGGGAGCTACTACCTGCGCTATCTGCTCGACCACTACTCCGCCAATGAGATGCTCGCAGTGGCTGCGTACAACGCGGGCCTGGCCAACGTCGATCGCTGGGTGGCGCAGGCGCGCGCCGAAGGCGGGAGCTTGACGGTGGGCCATATCCCGTTTGGGGAGACCCGTGCGTACGTGCAGCGGGTGCTGCGGGCCCAGCGGGAATACCGGGCGCTGTATGCGCGTCAGCTCGGGATTGGCTGAGTCCGTCCGCCGGCCGACGCTAACGTAGGCGGTCCGTCCCAATGCCCGAGTTCAAACTGGATAGCGCCTTCACCCCGACCGCCGATCAACCAAGGGCGATCGAGTCTCTCGCCGAAGGCGTGAACGCGGGCGAACGGTTCCAAACCCTGCTGGGGGCGACGGGCACGGGTAAGACGATGACGATGGCGGCGACGATCGAGGCGGTGCAGCGCCCCACGCTCGTGATCGCGCACAACAAGACGCTCGCAGCACAGCTGTGCAATGAGTTCCGCACGTTCTTCCCGGACAACGCGGTGGAGTACTTCGTCAGCTACTACGACTACTACCAACCCGAGGCGTACGTGCCGAGCCGGGACCTGTACATCGAGAAGGACTCGGCGATCAACCAGGAGGTCGACCGCCTGCGCCACGCGGCGACGGCGGCGGTGTTCGCGCGCAGGGACGTGATCGTGGTGGCGTCGGTGTCGTGCATCTACGGGTTGGGCTCGCCGGAGGTGTACGAGATGAACATGCAGATACTCAAGCGGGGGGAGACGATCGACCGCGACCAGCTGCTGCGCAAACTGGTGTCGATCCAGTACACGCGCAACGACACGGTGCTGGCGCGGGGGACGTTCAGGGTGAAGGGGGAGACGTTGGAGGTGTGGCCGGCGTACGCGGAGACGGCGGCGTTCAGGGCGAGCATGTTCGGCGATGAGATCGAGCGATTGCAGCAGTTCGATCCGCTGACGGGCGAGCTGATCGAGGACGACCTCGAGCACGTGGCGATCTGGCCGGCGACGCACTACAACGTGCGCGAGGGCACGATCGAGGCGGCCGTGCAGGCGATCGGCAGCGAGCTGAACGAGCGCTGCGCGCAACTGGAGGCGGAGGGCAAGCCGCTGGAGTCGCACAGGCTGCGCCAGAGGACGCAGTACGACATGGAGATGCTGCGCGAGATGGGGTTCTGCTCGGGGATCGAGAACTACTCGCGGATCCTCGATGGGCGGGAGCCGGGCGAGCGGCCGTACTGCCTGATCGACTACTTCCCGAAGGATTTCGTGTGCTTCATCGACGAGTCCCACCAGACGGTGCCGCAGATCGGGGGGATGTTCGAGGGGGACAGATCGCGCAAGCAGACGCTCGTGGACTACGGATTCAGGCTGCCGAGCGCGCTGGACAACCGCCCGCAGACATTCGAAGAGTTCCTGTCGATCACGCCGCAGCTGATGTTCGTGTCGGCGACACCCGGCGAGTACGAGCGCACGCGCTCGGGGCGGGTGGTCGAGCAGATCGTCCGTCCGACGGGCATTGTCGACCCGCTGGTGGAGGTGCGCGAGACCAAGAACCAGATCGACGACCTCATGAACGAGGTCCGCGTCCGGGTCGATCGCAACGAGCGGGTGCTGGTGACGACGCTGACAAAGAAGATGAGCGAGGACCTGTCGCAATACTTGCTGGAGATGGGGTTCAAGACCCGATATCTGCACTCGGAGATCGACACGCTCGAGCGCATCCAGATCATCAGGGACCTGCGGCTGGGGGAGTACGACGTGCTCGTCGGAGTGAACCTGCTGCGCGAGGGCCTCGACCTGCCGGAGGTGTCGCTGGTGGCGATCCTGGACGCCGACAAGGAGGGGTTCCTACGCGGGGAGACCTCGCTGATCCAGACGATCGGCCGGGCGGCGCGCAACGTCGAGGGGACGGTGCTGATGTATGCCGACCGCGAGACGAAGGCGATGAAAGCGGCGATCTCCGAGACCGACCGCCGACGCGAGATCCAGCTCGCCTACAACGAGCAGCACGGGATCACCGCGGCGACGATCGTCAAGGGCATCTCCGACATCGCCGAGTTCCTGCAGGCCGACTCGAAGATCCCGCGCGGCAGTCGCCGCCGCGCCGCGGAGCGCCGCGCGCAGACGAAGAAGATGCCCACGCACGAGCTGGAGCGCATGGTCGTGGAGCTGGAGGAGGAGATGAGCGTCGCGGCCGAGGACCTGCGCTTCGAGTACGCCGCCCAACTGCGCGACGAGTTGCGCGAGCTGCGCCGCGACCTGCGCGAGATCCGGGCCAACGAAGGCGAAGCGGCGGAGCAGCCCGCGGGCGAGGTCGCGTAAGGCGGCGGGCTTGGATGGGTGAGCCACAGCCCGCGTCTGCGTAGAGACGCCGCCGGCGCCGCTCACCGCAGCGGGTCGGCATGGCTGGGAGCGTTTCTGCGGCTACAAGCGGGTGAGCCGCCCCAGACGGACGGGCTGCCGACGGCGGGTGAGACCATACGGCGAACACCGGCCGGGGTGTCCGCTAGGCTTCGAGCGAGTGCAGCTGGACAGACAGAGCATCGAGAGGCGCGACTTTCCGATCGGCCGGCGCGGGTACGATCCGGCGGCCGTGGATGCGCATCTGCGAGCGCTGGCGAGCGAGGTGGAGGAGCTGCAGCGCACCCTCGCCGGACGCGGAGCCGACTCGCTGGCGGCGAGCGCCGGCACCCAGGTGCAGGCGATCGTCGCGGCCGCCGAGGTCGCGGCGGCGGAGATCGAGAGCGACGCGAACGCCAACGCCCAGAGCACGCGCGCCCAGGCGGCTCAGGACGCCGAGAAGACGCGCGCGGACGCGATCGCAAAGGCCCAGGCGCACGTCGCGAACGTGGGCCGCGCGACCGCGACGCTGCTCGCGCGGGTCGAGTCGCTGGACGGCGAGACGGCCGCGCTCGTGGACAGCCTGCGCGGGGGAGCGACGCGGCTTGCGAGCGACCTCGTTGCCACGGAGACGAACATGGGGGAGCTGTACGGCGCTGCGTCGGGACGGACATCCGATACGGTGTCGGCGGTCGCCGAGCAGGCGGATTTGCCCGACGAGCCGACCCCCCCGCTGGACACGCCCCCGCCTCCGGTCGCCGCGAGTCCAGCCGCTCCCCCTCTGTCACCACCACCACCACCACCGGCGGCCCCGATCCCATCGACGGTGCCCTCGTCCCCGACGGAGCAGCCGGCGACCGCGACCGAGAACGGCGACCTGGACGGAGCGCGCCTGGTTGCCCTGAACATGGCGCTCAACGGCGACTCGCGCGCGGCTACTGACCGCTATCTGGCGGAGAACTACGAGGTGGCGGATCGGGCGAAGCTGCTGGACGAGGTGTTCGCGGCTATCGAGGGGTAGGGAATGAACGGAGCCGGGAAAGCTCACTTCCCGGTGGTTGGCTGTGTTCTGGTGAGCGCTGTTCCTGAAGCGGCTTCAACGGAGCCGAGAACCGTGGTCTCGGTGAAGCGTTAGTCCTGATCGGTGACGGCACCTATCTGATCCTTCAACAGAGCCGGGATATCTTGTTCAAAGTGCTGCTGAGGATTCCGTTTTGGGTGCTTCAACGGAGTGCGCTTGTAACGGTCACGCGAGGCAGCTGTGTTGATCAAGGGTCGTAATATCTTCATGAGGACCGGATTCCATTACATGTCGATACATCACCGGGGTCTTCGGACCCGGCTCCGTTTGGTGAGCCCAGCTGTGCCGACCAGACACGCGAACGTCTGTTCGCCCCAATACAATAGCGACGGATGCCAGCAAGCGATCAGATCGTCGTCTCCGGCGCAAGGGAGCACAACCTCAAGGACATCTCGCTGACGCTGCCGCGCGATGCGCTGGTGGTGATCACGGGCCTGTCCGGCTCGGGCAAGAGCTCGCTCGCGTTCGACACGATCTACGCGGAGGGGCAGCGCCGCTACGTCGAGTCGCTGTCGGCGTACGCCAGGCAGTTCCTGGGGCAGATGGACAAGCCGGACGTGGACTCGATCGAGGGATTGTCCCCGGCGATCTCGATCGACCAGAAGACGACCTCGCGCAACCCGCGCTCGACGGTCGGGACGGTGACAGAGATCTACGACTACCTGCGGCTGCTGTGGTCGCGCGTGGGCAAGCCGCACTGCCCCATCTGCGGGCGACCGATCGTGGGGCAGTCGGCCGAGCAGATCATCGACCAGGCGATGGAGCTGGGCGAGGGGACGCGGTTCATGGTGATGGCCCCGCTCGTGCGCGGGCGCAAGGGCGAGTACGGCAAGCTGCTGGAGGAGCTGCGCACGGACGGGTTTCAGCGCGTGAAGATCGACGATCGCGTGCGCATGTTGGAGGAGTCGATCGTGCTCGACAAGCGCTACAAGCACGACATCTCGGTCGTGGTCGATCGGCTGGTGATGCGCCACGACCTGCGCAAGCGGTTGGCGGACTCGATCGAGACGGCGGTGGGGCGCGCCGAAGGGCTCGTGGAGATCGAGATCGTCGGCGCCCCTGGGGATGCGGTGTCGGCGCGGGACGAGCGCCCGCGCGCGACCGGCGCGAAGGGTGTGCGCTCCGCCTCGGCGCAGATCGTCCCGGGCGAGGTGCCCGAGCCGGGGACGGTGTTCACCTTCTCCGAGCGCTTCGCCTGCCCCGAGCACGGGCCGTCGCTGGTCGAGCTGGAGCCGAGGATCTTCTCGTTCAACTCGCCTCACGGGGCGTGCGAGCGCTGTACCGGGCTGGGCTCGCAGATGGAGATCGACCCGGAGCTGCTCGTGCCCGACACATCGCTGTCGATGGGCGAGGGCGCGATCGTGCCGTGGGCGAACAGCGTGTCCAACTACTACGAGCAGGTCACCGAGGCGATCGCCGAACGCTACGGGGTCGATCTCGACACGCCCTGGGAAGAGCTGTCTCAGGAGGATCGCGATCTGTTTCTATACGGGACCGACGGCGAGCGGCTGCAGATCTCCTATCGCAACCGCTACGGCCGTCGGCGCTCCTACGCGACGCGATTTGAGGGGATCGTCAAGAACCTGCAGCGCCGCTACAAGGAGACCGACTCCGAGGGCACACGGGAGAAGATCGAGCAGTACATGTCGTTGCGCACGTGCCCGGTGTGCGACGGCGCGCGCCTGCGCGCGGAGTCACGCGCCGTGCTCGTGGGGGGGACGCGGATCGAGGACTTCACCGCGCTGTCGGCGCGGCGGGCGCTGGAGTGGTTGGAGGATGTCGAGCTCTCGGAGACCGATCGCCACGTCGCGCGGCTGATTCTGCGCGAGATCTCCGAGCGGCTGCGATTCCTGGAGAACGTCGGCATCGGCTATTTGTCGATGGACCGCGCCGCCTCGACGCTGTCCGGCGGCGAGGCCCAGCGTATCCGCCTGGCGACACAGATCGGATCGTCGCTCGTGGGCGTGTTGTACATCCTCGACGAGCCCTCGATCGGGCTGCATCAGCGCGACAACTCCAAGCTGATCGCAACGCTCGAACGGCTGCGCGACCTCGGCAACACGGTGATCGTGGTCGAGCACGACGAGCAGACGATGCGCTCGGCCGACCACCTGCTCGATCTGGGCCCCGGGGCGGGCGAGCACGGCGGCTGGATCGTCGCGCAGGGCACGGCCAAGCAGGTCCAGCGCGTAAAGGGGTCGCTGACCGGGCAGTACCTGTCCGGTCAGCTGAGCGTGCCGGTGCCCGTGCGCAGACGGTCGCCGAGTGGCTATGTTGAGGTCGTCGGGGCCAGCCAGAACAATCTGCGCGACATCGACGTGCACGTCCCCCTCGGCGTGCTCACGTGCGTTACGGGTGTGTCGGGGTCGGGCAAGTCCACGCTCGTCAACGAGGTGCTCTACAAGTCGGCCGCCAACCGCCTGAATCGTGCTCGTCAGCGCCCGGGCTCACACCGCGCGATCCACGGGCTCGACCAACTGGACAAGATCATCGCCGTCGACCAGTCCCCGATCGGGCGCACACCGCGCTCGAATCCGGCCACGTACACGGGCCTGTTCGACGTGATCCGCGACATGTTCTCCAAGACCCAGGAGGCGCGCGCGCGCGGCTACAAGCCCGGGCGGTTCAGCTTCAACGTCAAGGGCGGGCGCTGCGAGGTCTGCCGCGGCGACGGGCAGATCAAGATCGAGATGCACTTCCTGCCCGACGTGTACGTGCCGTGCGAGCAGTGCCACGGCAAGCGCTACAACCGCGAGACGCTCGAAGTCAAGTTCAAGGGTCGCAGCATCGCCGACGTGCTCGACATGCCCGTCGAGGAGGCGCTGAAGTTCTTCGAGCACATCCCCAAGGTGCGCAGGCGCCTGGAGACGCTGCACGCCGTCGGGCTGGGCTACGTGCGGCTGGGGCAGCCCGCGACGACGCTCTCCGGGGGCGAGGCCCAGCGGGTGAAGCTCGCGACCGAGCTGTCGAAGGTCGCGACCGGGCGCACCCTGTACATCCTCGACGAGCCCACGACCGGACTGCACTTCGCGGACGTGCAGCGCCTGCTGGAGGTGCTCGCGCGGCTCGTGCAGGCAGGCAACAGCGTGGTCGTGATCGAGCACAACCTCGACGTGATCAAGTGCGCCGACCGGCTGATCGACATGGGGCCGGAGGGCGGCGAGGAGGGCGGCCTGGCGATCGCCGCCGGCACCCCCGAGGAGGTCGCGGCCGAGCCGGCGTCGCACACCGGACGCTTTCTCGCCGAGCTGCTCACCCCTGCGCCCAAGCGCACGGCGGGCGCCAAGTCAGCGAGGAGCGCCCAGCGCAAACGGCGCGCCAAGGTCGTGGCGTGAGCGCTCGCGCGCGCAGGGCGAGACTATGGGCACAGAAGTGGCGCTGGTACGAGCGCAACTCGCTGCCGTGGAACCGTGCGCAGATCCATGCGCGGTTCATGCGCAACGAAGCGTTCGTGCGCTGGCCGGTGCACGGCAACGTGCTCGAGGCCATGCGCGAGGGGCGCCTGCAAGTGGGGGCGGGGGCGCTGTTGGAGCCAAACGTGTGGATCACCGCCCCGGGCGCCGCGCGCGTGCGCATCGGCAGGGGAACGTTCCTGAACATGGGCGTGATGATCGCCTCAGAGCAGCTGGTCGAGATCGGCGACCACTGCATGTTGGCCAACGGCTGCTTCGTCAGCGACTCCAGTCACCGCTACGACGACCCCGAGAAGCCCATAACCTGGCAGGGCTTTCAGAGCAGGGGACCTACGTGCATCGGCGATAATTGCTGGCTGGGCTCAGGCGTGGTTGTCGTCAGCGGCGTGACGATCGGCGAGCGCTGTGTGATCGGCGCGAACAGCGTCGTCACCCACGACGTCGAGCCGT
>Ga0210408_10004874_pt1 | contig 11922 bp, 9 predicted proteins | sample IncBWH4MmetaG_FD_155471 | JGI IMG/M metagenome (GOLD analysis project Ga0210408, IMG submission 155471) | Forest soil microbial communities from Barre Woods Harvard Forest LTER site, Petersham, Massachusetts, United States - Inc-BW-H-4-M | ecosystem: Environmental > Terrestrial > Soil >... | reverse complement strand
TCGCGGACACCATCAGCGGTACGTTCACCGCCAACCGCACGCAAACCGTTCCCGACGTGACCGGCTACATCCCTGTCAGCAGCTATATCAACTCGGCCTACGACAACGCCACGCGCTCCAACGGCGTCATCGGCGGCAACTGGACCATCCAGCAAAACGGTTTGAACATTGTCTCCAATCAGATCCAAGGCGCCGGCGCTGGCTCGAACACCGGCTTCTGGAACGCGAATGTTTTTTCGCCGGTTCAGTTTGCGCAGGCCACCATCACCGCCTTGAACGGCACCGTCGATTTTCCCGGCGTCACCGTGCTCGCTTTCGGCACCGGCGCCAACGCGAATTACTATGACTGCGTCGAGAACACCACCACCATCTTCCTGCAGCGCGTGGTCAACGCCGGAACCACCAACCTGACTAGCGCTTCCTCCCCGGGCGCGGTCGGCGATCTTTTGCGCCTCGAAGCTGCTCCCGGGGGAGCGCTCACCTGCTTCAAGAACGGAGCCGTCGCCCTCTCCGCCACGGACACGCAAATTACTTCCGGTTCGCCCGGCCTACTCATCTCCGGCAGTATCGCCACGGAGAAAAACTGGAGCGGCGGCAACTTGCACCCCCTCGCCCAGTTGGACACCGAGCAAGACTGGACCAAGACGCAGCATTTGACGCAAGGCGTGGCCTTCGGACTGGAAACTTTCACCGCCAGTCCGCGCTCCGAGCAGAACGTCTTCCTGCCCGGTGCGTTGACCTCCACGTGGACCGGCTCGACATGGACCACCGACAAGTCCATCACCATTACCCGCATTCAGGTTCAAGCCAAGACGGCCCCAGCGGGTTGCACCACCAGCGCGGTGGTCCGCCTCACCGACGGCACCACCCCCGTAAATTTGACCATTTCCGCGGCCACCAATGACAGCGGCGCGATTTCGCAGAACTACCCGGCAGGCTCCTCGCTGCAAATCCTGGTGCAAACGGCGGCAGCCGGCTGTACCACCAGCCCCGCCGACGCCAACGTCACCGTCCAATACCGCATGCAATAACGCGGTTCAAACACGCCAAACCGTGATGCGCAACCAGGAGGCGCGCTCCAAACTGGCCAGACGGCGACTTCACCGCCGCGCAAGCGCGATGATGGTCAGCTGCGTCTTGTCGTCGTGGAAAATGCTTCGCACGCGAGGACCCGACAGTCCGGGATCGCACGCCGGAAGATAGACGAAATAATCGTAGTCCGCGGGAACAAGGGAGTTGGGAGTCTCCCAAAAATACGAACGATCTTTGATTTCGTACGGCAGCAACCACTCCGCCTTATATCTTCGGCGGTAGAAATTGATCTCCGGCTCGTACCACCACGTCCCGCCAACGCGCACGTTCGTCAAGCCCCGAGGCCCGGCGTCCTTTGCAATGGCCTCAAAAAGTTCGCGGGAAATCACGTCGTAGGCGTTGTATCGGAAATAGGACGTTTGGATCGAAAGCGCGTAGTCAAACATCACGATTGCCGCGATCGCCAAGCCCGCGGCCTTCAAATAAACGCGGGGAGCGCGCGCATGGATTTCCCGGCCTGAGAGCAGCGCGCCGATCGTAAACAAGGGAATCAAGAACAGGCAGTAGCGGCTAAAGGGATAGTTGATCCCGGCGGCCGCGTGCAGCAGGAAAATGCACGCGACGCAAGCAATGGCGGCGCCTGCAAACAGGCGGCACTGCGCATTTTGTTTCGTTCTTTCTCCCGCCGCGGCGCGCCAGGCAAAGAGCAGTCCGAGCGTCACAAAACAGAATAAGAGTGGCAGCAGGAAATACACCCCTATGTCCGAGACTCTCTGCTGCCAGCTGCCTGGAGCGGGCGGAACCGCGCCCAGGCTGGAATGGATGTCATCGGTCCACTTGTACAGAAATGATCCATTGAACGTGTTACGGAGGGCTTCCGACGCGCCCCCCATGTTGGTCTCGACGTGCGCGGAGCGTGCCTGAATCAGGAACGGCCAGAGAATGCCAGCACCCGTAGCCACACCTGGAAAAATCATGTATTGCGCAAGTACGCGGAGCCTGGGGTCACCGAATTTCTTGAATGCAGAAAATCCTCCCAATGCGACGACGGAAAACGAGACCGTCAGGCAGGCGGCTGCGACGATGTTCGTGAAACTCGCAGCCACGGAAAGCGCCAGCAGCACGGACGCTGCCGCGCATCCCCACCGCCAATTCTTGTCATCGGGATTGAAATGCCCCCGATCGAGCAACCTGGTGAGGATGTACATGGCCATCGCCAGGCAAGCCAGTCCCAGGCAGTAGCCGCGAGCGGCCGGCAGAAACTCCAGGATCTGTGGGTTCAAACATAGTAGGGCCACCGACAGCGGCAACAGCAGGCCGTCGCCAAAAAGTTTTACGCATAACAAATACGTGGCGATGAGATACGCTGCTGCGCCAAAAAGACTTGGTGCGCGCAGCGTGAGCTCGGTGACGCCCAGGACCCAAACGAAAGGCTTCGCCAGGATCGTGAATAGGACATGATTAGCGGGATCGTATAACAATACGTGGTAAACGCCGCTATCCAGAAAGAAAGTGTAGGTCCTCGCTTCGTCGTGTGCGATCGATTGCGTGCGAGCGCGATAGACGGCCACGCCGAAAGCGAAAAGCAAAATCGCGACGGACACGAGCCGCGCCAACCGCGCACTGGTTTTCATGCCGGTAGTTTGCCGTCGCCGCTAAGCCGCCGGCCTCGACGGGTACGCTGTTTCCCAGGCGCGAACTGAAGTATTGAGATAGGCCCTCCCAAGCAAGACCGAACTGAATCATACCGCGAGTGGGCAGGGACTGAGTAGACCGGATGGTTTCAAGAAAAGTGAGGCGTATATGAGCACGGAAACGAGCACGGCTGTGTTGGTCAATATTTCCACGGAAAAGTGGCCGCCGCGCCACCGCACGTACTTCGGTTCGCTGGAGGTGCGCTCGCCGCAGCCCGGCGAAGCGTACGCCATCACTCCCGTTCGCGGATGCACCGGCGTGATCGACATGGGTGACAAGCGCACCATGCCCATTCAAATCACCGCCCGCGAAATCGCCGAAGACATCGCCCGCGAACTCAACAACGATTCCGGCGAAGGAAGTTTTCACGGCGTCTTCGTGGCCGCGGGACCCGTGCCTACCGAATCGGAACTCGCCGACGCTCGTCGCCGCCTCGAGGAATTTCAGCACCGCCTCGTCGCCGCCGCCGATCTCGAATGGGAGCGCACCAAGAATCCCATGTTCATCACCGACCTCGAGCGCCGCGCCGCCCGCCAGCTCGGCCTGGAGAAGCCGTGGCTGTACGATCCCAAGCCGCTCGCCGAGTGCCCCGTCTGCGCCGAAAAGATCAAACACGGCGTCGCCGTCTGCCGCTCCTGCGGCGCCATCCTCGACCGCGAAAAAGCCGCCCAATACGGCCTACACCCGCAAGCGCGGCCTCGCAGAAACGTATCAGCAATTCAAGACGGGGCAGGGAAGCCCGAGAATGAAGGAGCGAGGGAGCCTGTAGGGGAGGCCAAGCAGTAAAAAGTAAAAGGGCGGCGATTCGTCGCCGCCCAAAATTAACGTGCACTGGGCACGCCTGAGAAGCAGTTTCAGTCTAGCACAAAATAAAAAGGGCGAAGAACCTCTTCGCCCTCGAACGAATTCTGGACACGCTTGAGACGCAACTAAAGTCTAACAGAAATCTCCAACAAATCAATAGTGCGTTGAGAGCCAGAGCGGAGAGTGGGAGACTCGAACTCCTGGGGCTGCAGAGCAACCCTCAACGCGTCTCAAGCGTGCCCAGTACCCCACTGGGAGCGCTCTCCGAAGCGCGCCTGATGCTGCCGTATTTATCATAACAAATAGTACCGGTTCCATTAATGACAACCGCAGGCTCACAAGACGCGCCCATCGAGATTTTCGGCGGGCTGGTCACAGATATGTCTCCAGCGGATCTGCCGCACGGCGTCTCGCCCGATTGCCAGGACGTCATCTTCAGCAACGGCGGCGTCCAGACGCGCCCAGGGATGCAAGCGCTCTTCGGCCCCCTGGCCGGCAACCCGACCATTAACTACGTCAAGACCTACGAAACGCTGAATGCCACCCTGCGCACCATGGTGCTCGACTCCAACGGCGTGCTCTATAAAGAAACGACTCCTGGCACTCTCGCGAGCATCGCTACCGCTCTTGCCCCCAACGCCTACGCCAATTCGACCACGCTCTTTGGCAGGGAATACCTCGCCGTCAGCGACGGCAAAACCGGCAACGACCTCCCACGCCAGTACGACGACACCAATTTCGACCGCGTCAGCCAAAGCGGCCCCGGCGCCGGCCCGACGGTGGTCGATGAAAACGTCAGTGTCGCCATCACCGCCAGCCCCAACGGTGCCACGCAGCCCGCTGCCGTCACGATCGCCGCTAGTCCCAGTGGCGCAACCGAAAACGGTTTTCTCGTAACCATCACCACCTCCGCCGCGCACGGCCTTTCCGCAGGCCAAACCGCAACCATCGCGGGCGTCGGCGTCTCCGCTTACAACGGGACATTCCCCGTCGTCTCCGCGCCGAGCACCACGCAATTCACTTACATCGCCGGCGCTTCCGGACTCGCCGCTTCCGGCGGCGGCACCTCGGCCTCGGCCACCGCCACGATTCAGACCGCCTCCGCGCATGGATTTGTCGTCGGCCAGCTCGTAACCACCAGCGGCATCGGCATAGCCGGTTACAACGGCACGTTCCCGGTCACTGCCGTGCCCGATTCCACGCACTTCACCTTCACCGTCACCACCGGCGGACTCGCCGCTTCCGGCGGTGGCACCGCCGCCGCAGCTGGAAGCGTTTCCCCCGGAGTGCATCAAGTCTGCGTGATTTTCAAAACGCGCCAGGGCTACCTAACGAAACCCGGCCCAGCAACAAGCTGGACCGCCAGCGGCGGCAAGCGCGCCGTAGTCACGAACATTCCGACAGGGCCATCAAACGTCGTCGGCAGAATCCTGTGCTTCACCGGCGCAGGCGGAGCGAGCTTCTTCTACACCGGCAGCGGCTCGACGCTCTTTAGCGGCAACATGGTCATCGCCGACAACAACACCACCTCCCTCGTGGTCGATTTCTCCGACGCCATCCTTCTCGCCGGCACCAACGTCGACAATCTCTTCAAGCTCATCGAACTCGGCGATTGCGCTGGAGCGCTCGACTACGCCCAGCGTCTTTTCTGGTGGGGTGAGCGCAACAAGATGAACAACTGGGTCAATCTCGGTTTCGACGGCGGCTTCACCGGCCCATTGTTCCCGCACTATCCGCTCGGCTGGACCCCCGATTCCGTCTTCGCTCCCGGCGGCACCGACGAAGAAAACTTCGTCGTCTGGGGTGCGGCCTACTCCATCGTCGGGAACGGCACCACGCCCACGCGCGGCCTGATGACCCAAGCCGCCGTGAACGACTCGCTCGGCGCGCCGCTCATCCAGGCCAACACGGATTACACCGTGCGCGCCCGCTGCGCCCGCAACGCCACGCTCTCGCAAGGCACGCTGCACCTTCACCTTTTCAGCGCGAGCGGCGGCATCAACACCACCGGCCTGCAGCTCACCGCCGCGCAACTCACCACCAGCTACGTCGAATACACCGCGCAATTGACCGCGCCGCTCCCCACGATTCCCAGCGATCTCGTCCTACGCATCTACGCCGATGGCACCCCCAACCAGAACGGCCAGTTTTACATCGACGCCATCGAGATTTTTCCCACCGCGCAGCCGGTAAATGCTTCGCTGGTCCGCGCCAGCCGCGTCACCGACCCCGAAAGTTACGACGGCATCAACGGCCTGCTCAGCGTCGCCGAAAACAACGGCCAGGCCATCCGCGCCGCCTTCAAGCTCCGCGAGCGCCTCTATTTCGTCAAAGAACATTCGCTCTACGTCACCCAGGACGACGGCACCAACGAGCCTTCGCTCTGGGCCATCGCGGAAGTTTCGCGCAAAGTCGGCACGCCCTCCGTGCGCGGCGTGGGCATTGGCGAAGATTGGGTAGTCATCGCGCACCGCACCGGCCTTTATATTTTCAGCGGCGGCGAGCCCATCAAAATTTCCCAGGAAATCCAGCCCACCTGGAACCAGATCAACTGGCAGTACGGCCACACGCTTTGGGTAACGGTGGATACGAAAGAGCGCCGCATCTTTGTCGGCGTCCCGCTAGGCACCGCCACTTCGCCGAACAAAATTCTGATGCTCGACTACCGTGATCTGGACGACGCCGACCTGATCGCCTCGCGCCCGCCCATCAATATCACGTACACCGGCCGCAAAACCGCCACCGACAAAACGCGCAAATGGTCCCCATGGAGCATCGCCGCAAACGCCTGCGCGCTCATCGAGCGCACTGACGGCACCGCCGTGGTTGCACTAGGAGGAGGAACACCCGGCGTAGGAGGAGGCGGCCCCACCGGCAAGGTCTATCAGCTAAAAGACACCCAGCTCTCCGACGATGGCAGCGCCATCCCGAGCTACTACACGACACACTATTTCCCCGAACGTGCCGTCGAGCAATCCCTCAATCTCGGCGCGCATCGAAAATTGTTCAGTTATCTCACCATGTTCGTCGAAGGGGCAGGGAACTTGTCGCTAACCAGCTTCACCGATTCCGCCAGCGCCTCGCAAACCCAGCAGCCGCTCCCGTTAAGCTCCCCGTCAGTGAAAGATTTGGAGTTGCCCATCAACGTCCTAGGCGAACGCGTAGCCTTCCAGGTAAGCACCAACCAGCCCGGCGCCTGGTTCCGCCTCCAAAAATTTACGCCCAGCGTCCGAGTAGATCCCTGGTCCCCCGTCCGCGGCCTGAATTAGAAATGCTGACCGTAGCACAACTCGCGCCGCTGAAAGACCGCGACCCGTATCTCTACGAGACGCTGGTGAAAATTGTCTCCTCGGTGAACGCCACCAGCCAGCGCGCGGGCGTAGATCCCAGCACGCCAGCCCCCGCTCCGTCGCCGATTGCCTCGGTCTCGGTGCAGGCTTCCAACGGCTGGTTCGATGTTTCCATCACCGATCCCTCCGCCGCGCGCCCCGGTCTTTTTTACTTTGCGGAGTCGGACACTACGCCCGCGTTCAGCGCGCCACGCGTCTATTTCATGGGCGCCTCGCGCAATCTGTACGTACAGCTCGGCAATCAGACGCTCTATTGGCGCGCCTACTCGCAGTACATCGGTTCGCTCCCCTCCGCGCCGATTACGTTCGGCGCGCCCCCGGCCGCCGTCCCCGGTGGCGGCGCCACCGGCCCCGCGCCTTTGCCTTCAAGCGGAAGCGGCGTCTTTCCCAACGGCGTCCCCCGTGGCGGCAACGGTTTCGGCGTCCACCCCGGCTCGCGCATCACTCGCCAAACGATCTTGTAGTGGCCGGTCTTTAGACCGGTCCGCTTTGGAGTGCGGCGGCTAGCCGCCGCTTTTCTTACCGTTATGCACATTCGCGAATATCAGGAAAGCGATCTGGCTGCGTTACGCGCCGTCCACGCTGCGCAAGGCTTTGACTACCAGTTGCCCGATTTGCGCAACCCGCTCTTCGTCACCAAGCTTGTGCTGTTCGACGAAGACGTAGCGCCGCCCTTAAGGGCGGCATCCGTTCCGTTGAATGATGAAGCTGCATCGCGAGATGCCGAGCTCAAGCCCGACGCTACGAAAGAACGCATCCTAGGTGCCGCTTTCTTGCGGCTCACTGCCGAAGCCTATCTGCTTCTTGATCCAAAGGCCGGCACGCCCCACGAGCGCTGGCAATGGCTCCTCGCGCTCCACGCCGCCGCCGAACGCGACGCTTGGCAGCGCGGCCTCGAAGACGTCCACGCCTGGCTCCCGCCACCGATCGTCGGCAAATTCGGCAAACGCATCGCCCACCTCGGCTGGCTCCGCGACGACGCCTGGACGCCCTATTGCAAAAAATTATCAGAAGGGAAGTAGGGGAAGTAAATGAGGTAAAGGAAGCTAAAGAAGTAAAGGACCGGGAACAGAATCGCGCCTCCGAGTCGATTAGATGGTCGTCGAGTTCTTTTCCTTTACCTCCTTTACTTCCTTAACTTCATTTACATCCTCCCTTTCCTATTTCACAGGAGGTTTCCCATGGGACGCGGCGCACAATCGCAAACGCGGCAGCTGACCGATCAAGAGCGCGCCAATATCGACGCGCTCAACCAGCAATTCCTCGGCCAGCAGCAGCAAGTCGGAAACATGTTGCTGCCGCAATTTCAGAGCATTCTCAACAATCCCGGCCTCAGCCCCGCGGACAAAGCCGCCGTGACCGGCCAATCGCAGGGCGCGCTCTCCAGCGCCTTCGATTCGCTCCAGCAATCCGCGCAAAACCGCCTCGCGCGCACGCGCAACCCCGCCGGATTCGGCGAGCTCACCGACGAACTCGCCCGCCAGAAGGGAATTGCCGAAGCCGGCCAGGCCCAGCAGAACCAGCTCGCTTTCACCAACACCGCCTTTCAGCGCCAAATGGCCGCCCTACAAGGCCTCTCCGGCCTCTTCGGCGTGGACTCCAATCTCCTTGGCCGCACCCTCGGCATCCCCGCCGAGCTGTTGAACGTCCGCGCCAACGCCTCCCGCAGCAACGGCGGCGGCTTCTTCTCCGCGCTCGGCTCCGGCCTCGGCTCCACGCTCGGCGCTCTCCCCGGCGCGTTCTTCTAGCTCCACGAAAACGCGTTCCTATGAGCTCCGTCACGACAGCGGCGCCAATCCGCCGCGCTCCAAAGGACCACCATGCCCGCATCCTGGTTTGCAATTTTGGCGGCGATCGTTTCCGGCGCCGTTCAGTTCGTCGTCTTTCTCCGATGGCTGCATCGTCGCATGCGAAATGACGAAATCGTCAGCGCTTTCGTCCGCGACATTGCTGCCAACCACCTGCCGCACATCTACACCGCCTTGCACGAAATCGCCAAGCGGCAGGGAATTGAGCTGCCGGAAACACCGATGGTGCGTTTTGTGGATTTGAATGGTCACCGCCGCAACAACTGACGAGCACCCGTGAACCCGCCGTCCCAACTCGTCACGCTGGCGTGCAGAGCCGCCGCCACCCATTCGCTCGACCCGGCCCTTGTTTGCGCGGTAGTCGAGCAGGAGTCCGCCTGGAATCCCTGGGCCATGCGCTACGAGCCGGTCTTCTTCGGCAAATATGTCGCGCCCTTATATACCAGCAACAAAATCCCCGCGACAGAAGCCTACGCGCGCGGCTTTTCCTGGGGCTTGATGCAGGTGATGGGGCAAGTCGCCCGCGAATTAGGCTTCGATGCCCTGTTTCTTTCGTCCTTGTGCGACCCGGAGCAAGGCCTCGCCGTCGGCTGCAAAGTCCTGCGCAAGAAATTCGACGCCATGGCCGGCGACACCACGCGCGCCCTCCTCGCCTGGAACGGCGGCGCAAACTCAACCTACGCGGCCCAAGTCTTGGCTCGACGCACGCGTTATTTGTAACGCCACACTAAACGCTCTCTTTGTAGGGGCGCCCGCCGCGGCGGGCTGCGCCCTTACAGGCAAGATCGTTCTGGATAAACCAATGCTCTCAAAATACTGGATTCACCTCGCCGAACTTACCATCGCAATTCTGCTCGCCCTAGCCATCTATTTTTCCTGGCGCGCCGACCAGCGTGATCGCGCCCAACTTGCCTCCGAACTTGCCGCCACAAAACAACTTCTCGCCGCCGCGGACGCCCGCCAGCACGACCGCGACAACCAACTCGCGCAAACCCTCGCCACCCTAGCCGCCGACAAACGCACTGTCGTCACCCCAGCGCAAATTATTCGCGAACTCCCCGCGCAACTCCCCCTGCCATCCCCAATCGTCCTGCAATCCGCACCAGCTTTGCCAAACTCCCCGGCGCCAAAAGCCAATGCCGTCATTCCCGCCGAAGACCTCAAGCCGCTCTACGACTTCGCCATCGACTGCAAAACGTGCCAGGCCAAGCTCGCCACCGCCCAGAGCGACCTCGCTGACGAACGCCAAAAAACCACCGCCCTCACCCGCGAACGCGACGACGCCCTGCGCATCGCGCGAGGCGGCAGCGCCTGGCGCCGCATCACCCGCGCCGCCAAATGGTTCCTGATCGGCGCCGCCGCCGGCGCCGTAGCCGCCAAAGCCGCCCACTGAAACGCCGTTCATGCCGATTTCACAATTCCTAGGGTATAATCCGCGCACTCCACTGTTTCAAAGCTGCACCCTAGGTCATGCTGGAAAACGGAGTCCCGCTAAGTCCCGAAGGGTCGCCCCTTCCTGATAAGAAACTTGTATCTTGGAAAGAGATTGCCGTCCATCTGGGCCGCGAAGTGCGCACCGTCCAGCGCTGGGAAAATACGGAAGGCCTTCCCATCCATCGTCACGAGCACCAGAAAAAATCCACGGTATACGCCTACGCCGGCGAACTGGATGCCTGGTTCAAGAAGCGCCAGCCGAAAGATGATCCTGAGGCCGACGCGGCGTTTGTCCCCGATCCGGATACGGTGGAAGCCAGTTCCACCAATGCAAATGGCGATCCCGTAGCAACAATCCCTGTTCCACTTCCCGTCGAGCCTCCTCCGGCATCGACAGGGAAGCGCATCGCCATTTCGGCAGCCGCGGTCGCAATACTTTGCCTACTCTCCTACGGGGTGTATCGCTGGTTCCACGGCGCAGCCGCAACCCAGGACAAGATACGCCTCGTCGTGCTCCCTTTCGCCAATCTCAGCGGCGATCCCAAGCAGGAATACTTCAGCGCTGGCCTGACCGATGTAATGATCACGCGGCTGGGCAGCCTCGACCCGCAACGTCTCGGAGTGATCGCGGCTGCCTCTTCCAATGCGCTTTCCGGAAAGCCCCTAGCGGAGATTGGCCGCACTCTCGGTGTCCAGTATGCGCTCGAAGGCAGCGTACGCCGCGAAGGCAACCACGTGCGCATTGACGTCCAGCTCATCCAGGTCAGCGACCAAACGCACCTTTGGGCAGATTCTTACAATCGTGACCTCAACGACATCTTGCAAGTTCAAGACGAAGTTGCCGCCGCGGTCGCACGTCAGATTAAACTGGCGCTTGCCACCGCTACGGAATCAAGCAACACCAGGGTCGCCACACGCTCCGTCAACCCGCAAGCTTACGACGCCTACCTCTGGGGGCGCTTCTACTGGACCAATCGCGGCGATCTCCACAAGAGCATCGCGGCCTACCGAGAAGCCATCCAGAAGGATCCCCAATACGCTCTCGCCTACGCCGGCCTTGCCGGCTCCTATTCTCTACTCGGGCAGGTGCCTTACGACGATATGTCACCGGGCGAGGCTAAACCCAAGGCCCGCGCCGCCGCCGAGCACGCCATCCAACTCGACCCTTTGCTTGCTGAGCCTCACGCTGTCCTCGGCAATGTCTCCTTCAGTTACGACTGGAATTTCGAAGTCGCAGAGCAAGAGTTTCAGCGCGCTTTGGCCCTTGGTCCAAACGATCCCACTCCGCATCTCTGGTACAGCCACTTCTGCATTGTGCGCAACCGCCTGCCGCAGGCGCTCGAGGAAAACTCTCGCCTGCTTGAGTTCGAGCCCGTCTCTCCTCTGTTCAATACCAACCGCGCCGAGATCTATTATCACCAGCGCAATTACGACGCGGCGATCACCCAGGCAAGCCGTGCGATCGAGCAATATCCTAACTATTGGCTGGCCTATATTTGGCTCGGCTCCGCTCTTCGCGAAAAGAAAATGTATAGCGACGCTTTGGCGCAGTTTTCCCAGGGGCGCAAAGTTTCTGGAGACCATCCTGTCATGCTTGCTTTGTACGGACACGCGCTTGCTCTCTCCGGCGATGCCGCCGGCGCACGCAAGGTTCTAGCCGATCTAACGCACCTCGCGCAGTCGCGGTACGTTTCCTCGCTCTATTTTGCCGCCATTTACACCGGTCTTGGCGAAAACCGAACGGCCCTCGACTGGCTTGATCGCGCCTACAAGGAGCGCAACGACCGCCTCGTCTATCT
>Ga0210408_10004873_pt1 | contig 11922 bp, 10 predicted proteins | sample IncBWH4MmetaG_FD_155471 | JGI IMG/M metagenome (GOLD analysis project Ga0210408, IMG submission 155471) | Forest soil microbial communities from Barre Woods Harvard Forest LTER site, Petersham, Massachusetts, United States - Inc-BW-H-4-M | ecosystem: Environmental > Terrestrial > Soil >... | reverse complement strand
GCCCATCCACTGAGTGAGGCGGATTGTCCGGACCCGGTCGCGGCGGTCGGCCAGCACGCCGGCAAAAGGTGCGAGAAACAAGACTGGTAGGAAATCGGCAAGCGAAATCAATCCGAGCCAGGCACCGGAATGGGTCAAGGTCCAGGTCAGCCAACCGACCGCGACCCGCTCAAGCCACCAGCCGATCAGCGAGATGCTGTTGCCGCTGACGTAAACGAGGTAGTTGCGATGCGCAAAGGCGCGGGCGATGTTGCCTAGGCCGCCCGTTGCCTGTCGATCGGTGCGCCGGCGCAGCCCTTCAAAGGCCAACAGAGCTCACATCCCGAAGCGTTTCCCACCCGCTGGCATCATAGCCCCCTTCCCCCGGCGAGAGCGATGAAACCTATTTGCCACCTCGGCCGGCGTGCCGTTAAACGACAGCAGGTCGTTTTCGAAGATCTCGACGCCGCGAAACCCGGCGGCCGCGATCGCCGCCAATTTTTCGTCGAGCGGGCCCGGCAACGACACGGTGGCGACCGCGGTCTGCATTTGAACCCTCCCTCGCCTCGGCCTAGTAGGAAACCCGCGCTGCCGCGCGAAGTTCCTCCGTGGTCGCCGCACCGTAGCCTAAAAATTCGAGGTAAGCGGGGATCTGCTCAAACAACATGTCGGTGCCCACTAGATAGCGGCAGCCGCGGACGGCCGCCGCGCGCAGCAGCGGGGTCATCTCCGCCGACAGTACGACCTCGCCGACATATGCTCGCGGGTCGAGGCGTTGGGGATCGAACGGCAGCGGGTCATCGGCCCGCATCCCGAGCGGCGTCGCGTTGACGACGAGAGCATAACCGGCCGGGTCGTTGTCGCGGATCTCGACCACAAGGTCCGCGTATTGGCGGCGCAGCCGTGCAACGAGGGCTTCAGCCGCATCCCGCCTCGTGTCGAAGAGGGCGAGCAGGCGCGGCCGGCGGTCCGCGATCGACGCGGCAATCGCCGAGCCGACGCCCCCAGCGCCGACGACGAGGCAATCGGCACCGGCGATTTCGAACCCCTTGCGGCGGGCGCCACGGGCGAACCCCTCGCCGTCGAACATGTCGCCATAGAGCGAACCATCGTCTCGGCGCAGGATCGCGTTGCAGGAGCCGGCGACCCGCACCGCCGGGCTGGCCTGGTCGAGCAGGGCCACGGTCGCCGCCTTGTGCGGCATCGTCACCAGCGCGCCGTGAACGTTGCTGACGCGGAACAGCAGGCGAAGGAATGCGGGGTAATCTTCCGCTCTCACCCCCATCGGCACCACCACGGCGTCGATCCCTTTGCGCTCGAACCATGGATTGTAGATCATCGGCGCCTTGAAGCTTTCCGTCGGATAGCCAAGGTGCGCGATCAAGCTCGTGCGCCCGCTGATCATCCTGCATCTCCAGTTCGACCCGAGCGGCAGTCCCACCAGCGATTATAGCCGATGCGACGTGTCGTCGCCGCAATCAGGCGAAGCGACGCCAACCGCAAGAAACAGCGACTGCGCCGCCTCGCCCGCTGGAAGCCGGGGCCGGTCACGTGCGTCGCTGACGCACATACGTGTCGGTCGCCGGCCGCTTTGGCGTATTTCCCTCGGCGCCGCGTGTCCTGGCGAAGTCTTCTTACGTCAAAAGCCGGCGCTCAGCCTCAGCGGCAGGAGCCGCTCTTCCTGCCCCCTTCCGGTCTGACGGTGTCTCAGGACTAGGCCAAAGCTGCGGTGGTAGCGGCGTCGTGTAGGTAGCGCTTACGTCGCAGCGCCCGGAGCTGGCCCCCCAAGCCCGTCAGACGATACCATCCTGGCGCAAGTCCGCGACTGCGGTAGCGTCGAGGCCGAGCCAATCGGCAAGAACTTCGGCGGTATGCTCGCCGAGCAGCGGAGCCGACTTGACTTCGGTCGGCACGCCGTCAAAGCGCACCGGCCAGGTCGGCATCGTCATCACGCGCTCGCCATGCACTATCGTCTGCAGGATGCCGCGCTCGCGGAAGCTGGGTTCGTCGACCAGCTCCTGCGTATCGAGTACGGCACTGGCTGGGACGCCGACCGCACTTAGCTGCGCCATCGCCTCGTGCTTCGTGCGCTGGCGGGTCCAGGAGGTGACAATCTCGTCGACCTCGGCCTCGCATTTTATGCGGGCGTCGGGGGTATCGTACCGCTCGTCGCCGATCAGATCCTCGCGCCCGATCAGCTTCAACAGGCGCGGCCAATGCTCGGGGTTGGCTCGGCTAGTCATTAGGTAGACGTAGTCGTTGAGGCCGCCGGGCTTGCACGGGTAGATGCCACCCGGCGGGTTGTTGGCGGGCGGCCGGCGCGGCGCTGCCTTGCCGGTGCGGGCCTGGGTGATGAACCCGCCGCGACTGTAATGCATGACTGAATCCTGCATTGCAACCTGCAGCCGTCGGCCCTTGCCGGCGCGCACCCGATCGAACAGCGCGCTGACGATGCTGAATGCCATCAGCATGCCGGTACCGGTGTCGCCGATCGTCGGGCCCGGCTTGACCGGCCTGCCATCGCGCTCACCGGTGATGCTCATCGCCCCGCCCGCGGCTTGGGCGATCGGGTCGAAAGAGAGGCCCTTCTCGTACGGGCTGCCATCGCCGAAGCCCTTGACCTGGGCATAGATGATGCCGGGGTTGATTGCGCTGACGACGTCGTAGCCGAGCCCCAATCGCTCGACCGCACCGGGCGCGAAGTTTTCGGTGAAGACATCCGCCTTCTTCACCATCTCCTTGAAGAGCGCGAGCCCACGCTCCGATTTTAGGTTGACGGTGATCGAGCGCTTGTTGGCGTTGTACATCATGAAGTAGTACGCGTCGCCGAAGCCGGTACGGCCGGCCTCGCCGCGAGGAGGTTCAACCTTGGCTACATCGGCGCCCATCCAGGCAAGCGCCTCGGTGCAGGTCGTGCCGGCTTCGAACTGCGTCAGGTCGAGCACGCGAATGCCGGCCAAGAGGCCGGGGGATGCGGGAGTGACGGCCATTGTGGCTCCTTGTCGAGGTGGAAAGCTGTCTCGCGGAACAGTTTATTTCGAAATGGCCAAGCGGTTGAAGTTCGATGGATGGGCAGAGTGGATTGCTGCGGCCACAGCCATGCCGGGCGTTTTGATGAGGTCGGGTCCGGCGAGCGCGGGGCGATGACCGCAATGACGCCGCACCGCTCCGCGTCGTGACCGTATTGGCAAATCGACGCTTGCGTGGGCCGCCAGTTGTGTAGGAACGGCGCGATGACTGCAGCGGAGAAAACACCGAACTTGTCCTACCGGGACCGAAGGCGGGTTGTCGCTGCCGAGCGTCCGGCCGTCGCAACCGCCACATACCGCAGGGAGAGCATCTCAATGATCGAACAGACTTTGGATATCGCCACCGAGGATGGGGCGATGGAGACCTTCACCTGCTGCCCGGAGCGCGGTGGGCCGTTTCCGGTTGTGCTGTTGCTTATGGATGCGCCAGGCATCCGCGAGGAATTGCGTGATATGGCGCGGCGGCTCGGCACGGTCGGCTATTACGTATTGTTGCCCAATCTCTATTACCGTGCCGGACGAGACACGATCTTCGGGCCGGACGTGCTCGAGCAAGGCAGCGCCGAGCGTGAGCGAATGCGTGCGGTGCGTACAAAAATGACGATCTCCCCGGTCATGGAAGACGTCGCCGCGCTGCTCGCCTTCGCCGATGGGCAGCGCAGTGCCAGGTCCGGCCCCGCCGGGGCACATGGCGACTGCATGAGCGGGCCATATGCGCTGGCCGCGGCGGCGCGCTATCCCGACCGCATCGCTGCGGCCGCTTCATTCTACGGCACCTGGCTCGTCAGCGACGCCGAGGAGAGCCCGCACCTGTCGCTGAGCAAGGTCCAGGGCGAGCTTTACATTGCCTGTGCCGAGCACGATGACTTGGCGCCCTTGACAATGGTCGAGGAATTGCGCGGCTTGTTCCGGCGCGCCGGGTCGCCGGGCGAGATCGAACTCTATCCTGGCGTCCACCACGGCTTCGCGTTTCCGCAGCGCTGGTGTTATGACAAGCTGGCCGGGGAGCGCCACTGGGAGCGGTTGATCGCGCTCTACCGGCGCCGTTTGGGGTGATGGCTAGCGGCGAGCGCGATTTGCATCGCCCGAGCCGGTCAAAAGGGCGACCCTGGTCGTGCAGCCGGGAGTCTTGCGTGAACATCGGTTGAAGGGAGGGCCGCAATGAGCGCAGTGCCAACGCACAAGCCGATCGTCCATTTTGTCGGCAGCATCCCGTTGGCGGACGCCGAAACGGTGTTCCGCACCCTGGCGGCGGCAACCGGAGCACACTTGAAACGCCTGCCAGACGGCGAGACCGGCATCCGCAAGACCTGGATTCGCTTTTTGCAGCAAGTGCTCGCCGATAACCCGGCGATCGAGGTGGCAAGCGATGTCCCGCCGTTCAAATTCACCCAATGGGACGGCAAGGTGTTACGCGAAATTCCACGGCTGCGGGTGAAGCCGGGGGCGCGCCTCGACCCGGCGACCGTCAAGACGGGTTATGCCGGCATGGCGATCGAGTCGTGGCGAGTGTTCGACCGCCTGCAGCAGGAAGGTGTGATCCCCGCCGGCATCAAATTTCAGATTTCGCTGCCGACGCCGATCGCGCCGACCTACAACAACATGGTGCCCACCGACCGGCCTGCGCTGATCGCGGTGTTGACAACGCACATGCTCGGCGAGGTCGCAGCGATCGCGCAGGCCTTACCCAACGACCGCATCGCGTTGCAATGGGACGTGTGCCAGGAGGTCATTGCCTGGGAGGGCTATTATGAACCGGGCCCGGTCGATTTCCGGGAGGAGACGATCGCCGAGCTGATCGCGATCGGTGACGGGGTCCCGGCGGCGATCGATCTCGGCTACCACCTGTGCTACGGCAGCCCGGCCGACGAGCATGTGATCCAGCCGAAGGATGCCACAATCATGGTCGAGATCGTCAATGCGGTCTCGGCCGGGGTGCGACGGCCGATCCAATTCTTCCACGTGCCGGTGCCCAAACCGCGCACCGACGACGCCTATTTCGCACCGGTGGCCGAGCTGAAGTTGCGCCCGGAAACCGAGCTTTATCTCGGTCTCGTTCATCGCGACGACATGGCCGGCAACGCGGCTCGCTTGGCTGCCGCCCGGCGCCATGTCCGGGTCGATGGCGTAGCCACCGAGTGCGGCATGGCGCGCGGCGATCCCGAGCGTTTCCCGGCGCTGCTCGCAGCGCACGCGCAGACCGCCGAACTGGGCGGGTAAGGTGGCAGTGTGAGCAAGCGGTCGGGCCGGTGGTGGGAAGGTTTCAGCAACTTCTGCGTGAGAGTCTGGGGAGAGCTGCGGCGGCAGGGGCAGAGGCTCGCCCTGCTCCTGGGCCGTGAGGCCGTCGCCCCCTTTCGAATCTCAGGAGGCGATCCCGCCGCAGCACCTTGCCGTCAGGCGGACGATTGGCATGGTACTCCACTGATCTGTGCGGCCTTCTGCAATCTCCACCGTCAAGACGAGCCGTGGGGATCGAGTGGTCGGTCGAGGTGATCGTACCCTTCGAATATCGGAAAAAAACGCCAAAGAGGATTTCGAGCCTCGGCTCTGAGCTCGTCCCCGTGAGCATAGATCGGCGCCTTCTCGGCCTTCCTAAGCTCGGACGGTTTGCGGTTCGCTCGCGACTCTCTGCTGGAGGGAACCGGATTCGAACCATCGGTCCCGCCGTAGAGGAACGGCCATTTCGAGGCCCGACGTCTATTTCCGCACCAACGGCTCGGATCGGTGACAATCCCCGAGAGGGACCGATGGTTCGAATCCGGTTCCCTCCAGCGGCGAGTCAGGCGAAATCCATGCCCGAGCGTGTGGCGCGGGAGGTTAGGCTCCCGCGGGGAAAACCGACTAGCGTGCCGACGGGACCAAGATCATCTCGCCGGGACGTTTCTCGCGGTCGCGGGTCGGGCCTCCGGCGACGATCTGGACGATCCCGGCGCCGAAGCCGATCACCACGCCCAGTTGCCAAGCGCGGTCATAGGAGCCGAGTGCATCAAAGATCAGCCCGCCGCCCCACGCGCCGAGCGACGATCCGACCTGGTGCATGACGAAAGCGATGCCGAGTAGGGTCGCCATGTAGCGTGTGCCGAACATCTCGGCGACGAGGCCGCTGACCAATGGCGCTACGCTGAGCCACAGCATGCCCATCGCCGCGGCGAAGACGAGCGTGCTCGCCGGGGTCGGAGGCACCGCGAAATAGGCGGTGAAGACGATCGCGCGCAGGATGTAGAGGAGCCCCAGCAGTATGTGCTTCGGGTACCGCCCACCGAGCCAGCCGGCGGCGAGCGAGCCGAGGCAGTTCGTGCCGCCAATCACCGCGAGGGCTTCGGCGCTCAGCATCGGGTCCTGCCCGCAGATCGCCAGATAGGTCGGCAAGTGCGTGGCTAGGAAGACGAGGTTCAGGCCGCAGACGAAATAGGCCCCGGACATGACGAGAAAGGGTCGATTGCGGGCCGCCCCACCAAGCACCGCGCGCATCGTTGTCCGGGGCCCGGCTCCGCCTGGCAGCCGGTCGGCGCCGCCGGCCCAGAACCCGGCCGGCAGCATCGCGATGGCCAGGATCAGAAAGAACAGCACACCGATCTGCCAGGCCTGGTGTGCGAGCAGCGCTTGCGTCGCCAGTGGAACGACGAACGTGCCGAGCGACCCGACGGCGGCGACCACGCCCAGCATCTTGCTCCGCCGCGCTTCCGGGACCGCTCGAGCGGCGGCGGTCAGCCCGAGCGAGGAAGCCGTGCAGGACAGCGCCACCCCGATCAAACCGCCGGAGACGATCAGGGCCGTGGCGCCTCCGGCCGCGGCCATGACCCCGAGCCCGACAACGTAGATTGTCGCACCCGCCATCATCGTGGCGCGCAGTCCGAAGCGGTCTGCGATGGCCCCGACCGGTGCCTGCGACAAGCCCCAGATAATATTCTGCACGGCGACGGCGAGAGTGAAATCCGCCGCCGTTAGCGCGAGATCCCGCGTAACCGGCGTCAGGAACAGACCGAAGCTTTGGCGGATGCCCATGCCGAGACTGAGCAGAACTGCAGCCCCAATCAGGACAAGCCGTGTCTCGGCGCGGCCACCAGGTGAGATCATGAGCGTCACATCCGTGGGTAATTTTAGGGCACTGTGCCCCAGGTGTGCCGCTCGCCCAACTATGGTTGATGCAAGCCTGCTCTTCGCGGCCCCTCAACGATACCGTTAGTTTTGTCGCACGGGGCGAGCGACCATGTATTCAAAGAGGCCCGCACGTTTCGAAATCACGGGCCGCGCGCGCGTGCGGGGTAATCGACCGCGTTCAACCGTTCGCACCCGGCTCGCCGGTGGGGGACGGCCGGCAGCCTCGCGCGCCTGCAGCAGCAGTTCAAAATTTATCCGCTCGAATAAGCCCTGGTCTCGCCAATCATAAAAATAGCCTTGCACAGTGCTGAACGGTGGAAAGTCTTTGGCAGCAGGCGCCACTGGCAGCCGGTTCGTACGATATGCAAGATCGTCGTCCGTGAAGAGCTGGTGCGAAGCCTTTTTAGGCGCTGTGGGCTGGTGCAGGGTTGCAAGCAGCATCCGCCATCGCTTATGGCGTAAGACATTCCCTCCATATTAGCGCTCAGGAGCCGCTCGCCAGGGGTGATCCGAGTCAGTAGTTGGGGGCCGATCCTGGGCGATCTTATTCTTTGATAAAATCTGTGATCAAGAATAACTGTTCACGACCTCCGCACCAGAATGCAACACCGATGTCAATCAATTCAGTGCTTTCCTATTTTCTACTGACACAGCTCTTGTTCATCGCCACGGGACATGCGGCGGAATTATCGGTTTCGGTGAGCGGCGTATCGAATGATCGTGGTCACGTAGTGATCGACGTGTGTATGCGGGCAGAATTTCTCGGACCTCGATGTGCTTACCACGGAAGCACCCCGGCCAAACCGGGGACGGTGATCGTTAATGTAGCGTCGGTATCACCGGGGAGCTATGCGATCCAGGCCTATCATGACGAGAACGACAATTTGACGGTCGATCGGAACTTTTTGGGCATCCCAAACGAGGCCATCGGCTTCAGCAACAATGCGCCAGTGCGGTTCGGGCCACCCCGCTTCGACGATGCCGAGGTCATCGTCCCGCCCGAAGGGATCCGAACCGCGCTGCAGCTCCACTCGATCTGGCCTTGATTTACCGCGACCCAAACTCTCTCCTGATCGGCGTACGGCACGTTCCCCACCGTCTTTTTACGCCCATCTTTAGGATCACATCGGAGCGCGTGCTGACCCCGGGGCCCGCGCGAGGGAACATCGGGTCGAGCACAGTCCGGGTCTGCCCTAGTTGGACCCGATCCAACCAGAACGCCCGGTATCAGGCCAGGGAGCACACCGTGACCGAGCGCGCGCCACTACTCCACGGCCGCAATCATCTCGATCTCGACCATCGCCTCGGGCTGGGCGAGGCCGCTGATCTGGATCGTCGTGCTTGTCGGACTGCCCACGCCGAAATACCGCATGCGCACGTCAGAGCACTGCGAGAACGCCTGGTAGTCGGTGACGAAGGTGTTGGTCTTGACAACATCGGCCCAGGTAGCGCCGGCGGCTTTCAGGCAGGCGTCGAGGTTCTTGAAGGTCTGTTCGAGCTGCACCCGCATGTCGCCCGGGCCGATGATGTTGCCGTGTGCGTCGCGTCCCAGTTGGCCAGCGATGTAGATCATCTTGGCCGGGCCCGTGACCGTGACGACGTGCGAATAGGCGGGCTTGCCCTGCTGCATGCGGACATTCATGCCCACGGGCTGGATACGGTCGATCTTTGGGGCCATGGCTATCTCCCATCCCAGATGTTCACCGGCACCGAGGATGCCGCCAGGTTCGCGGCGATTGCAATCGGCGAACGAGGCCTCGTATGAGGCGCTTGGCACGGAAGAGTCAGTGAAAGTAAAACTTTCTCCTCCTTTCTGCGAGCGATGCTGACCCACTCGGGCCTGTGTGTGCTGAGGGTGGGGGCTTTCGCGTCGTTTCCGGGGCATGCTGCGCTGGCTCGACAATTGCCGGCGGTGGTGGCGTTTTAACTGTCGCCTCGGGGAGTTGATTCCTGCGCTTTGCATCGAAGTGCAGGCGATCTTGCTCAAACCGCCTGCAGGAGACTCAACCGGCGCCATTGCCCCCCAGAGGATCCCTTTGAGGGGGACCTCCGAGGCTCGACCATACGCAGGCAAATGAGTGCTGTCGGCGCGGCTCACCCATTGCCGTGCGTCCCGGCGAAGGTCGCTTCACCAACGCTGCTTTAGCGGAGGCGGTCAAAATGGAAACGACCCGATCCGTCATGCGACCGTATCCATCCAGCGGTTGGGGTCGGGGAAAACCGCCGTCCCCGGGTTATTTGCCGGTCTCGACTTCGGCTTTCTCCATCGTCGGGTGTGAACTACACGCCCCGCATTCGGGGGCGCTGAGCCAAATCGTCCCAAATCCTGGTTGGAGTAGTGGCTCGGGCCGACCTTCCAGCCGTGGACGTAGGAGCGCAGCGGCACTAGCCGATTCCACCAAAACGAGTGGATATAATGCGCCTCCTCGTCCACGCGCTCGTTGTACTGGAGCATTAGAGCGCGCTGCTTCGCAAGATCCGTCTCGTGGAGCATCTTCTCGTAGATATCGAGTTCTTTTGGATCCTCGTAGTAGCCGTAATTCGACTCGCTGACGGAGCGCGGCAACCAGGGTTGGAAATCCATCACCGGGTTGACGATGCCGTGGCAACTGCCACCGGTCGAGACGCTAAAATCGCCGCTGCGCAACGCCGCGAACCAGGGACCGGTCGGCACCACATTCTGAGTGACGTGCAGACCGATCTTGCTCCATTGATCGATCAGCCAAATCCCGAGATATTTGTACGGCTGATCGACGTTGCGGTTCACCAACTCGAAGCTGAGGCCTTCGGTGCCTGCCTCTTTCAGCAGCCGCCGCGCCTCGGCTCGTGACTTCTCGATGTCGAGCCAGAAGCCGGCGATCCTGCTGAGCTGGTCTTTGTCGGGCGCCAACGGTGATCCTGGAAAGACGAGGCTGCCGACGGTGTGCATGAGGCTCATCTGAGAGAGGGCCTGCGCGTTGCCCCAGTGGTCGAGTGCCAGAATCAGGGCGCGACGCACCCGCACATCGTCGAACGGCTTTCGCTGGTGGTTCATCCAGGCTCCCAGGGTGCAATTCCAGTCGCTCTCTCCCCATACACCTGCCTGGAACCGATCAGCTCAGCCCCGTCGTTGAACAGACGCGTTCTGGCTGTCCGCCGCTGTCATTGCTGATTGAGAAACATGGCGGGGGGGGCTGGTGGATCTCCTGCCCCGAGTGCGGCGGTCGGCCGGCGGTGATGGCGCTGGTGGAAAGAGTGATCGCCAGATTGGGCCGCCAGAGGTTGGCGTGTCGAGCTGATGTAGGACGGCTCGACCGGAGGTGATACGTTGGGTGTGTTACCCCGATCGGGAGCCGTCATGATGCACGCGCTCGACCTCGCAGAAGCCGTCGAAGTCCTGAACCTGCTACTGAAGTTCTTCGGTGACGGCGAGCGTTGGATAAAAGGCCGCTTTAGCGATCGCCGCGGTAACTGCTGTCTTGTCGGCGCGCTCGATTTCGTCAGCAGCCATCACGCGATCAAAGGCGATGCGGCCGAGCGGTATCTGGCCGATGCCGTTTCCGACGAGAGGGGCCGGCAAATTCGTCGCCATGAGGTTGGTGAGGACTATGCCAAGTTGCGGGCGGGACTTCGCCGCGCCATGCGGAGCGAATGGTATCGCGCCAGCGAAACTCTCCTGAGGAGGGATATCCTCTCCGATTTTAACGATGGATGTAAGGACTTTGCTGAGCTGCGGGCACTCATTGTGCAGGCGCGCGCGACGGCGATGAACGATGCCGACCCCGGGCCGGCGCCGCGTCCGCGTCTCGACATCGAGCACGACGAATTGGTTATGGCTTAGAGGGGACGCCCTGGCTGTTTTTTCGCGGTCACAGTGCGGCTCTGCCCTCCGGATTTCGGATGCGGCACCGGACGGCGCACCTCAACCGCCGGCTTTTCCTCGCGCAGCCCTCATACGGATCTTGGGTTCTGCTGGCTCCGAAACCATGGGGACCTACTCGGCGTGCTTTTGGATCTCGTCAGTGAGGCGCCATCGCGTCCGCGACAAGCGGGGCCCTCCAAAGATCGGGCACGCTCACAACACTCGGGACGGGTTGGATCACTAAGATGATCATAGCGAGAGCGCAGCTTTCTGCGCTGATACTGACGGGAATTGCGATTGCGAGTCCCAGCTGTGGCGACACGCTCAAAGTCGGTCCCAATCAGACTTACAAGGCTCCTTCAGCAGCGGCCGCGGTCGCCAAGAACGGCGATAATATCCAAATCGAGCCGGGACAATATTTCGACTGCGCAGTGTGGAACGCCGACAACCTCGTGATTGAGGGCACCGACTCCGGCGTCGTCATCACCGACAAGACGTGCAACGGAATGGGACTTTTTATCATTGGGGGTAATAACACGACGGTGCGGAACCTGACCCTGACACGCTCCCGTGTGCCCGACATGAACGGCGCAGGTATTCGTCTGGTCAAAGGCAGTCTGATAGTAGACACAGTCCAGTTTATCGACAATCAAACCGGTCTCTTCGGCGGCGCGTCGGGAACGACGGTCGCGATCCGCAACAGCGATTTTGACAAAAACGGCATCTGCGCCGGGGCGTGCGCGCACGCTATCTATATCGAAAACGTCGATTTGCTGCGCGTCGAGAATTCGCACTTCTCTAACACTCGGCAGGGTCATTCGATCAAATCCCGGGCACTGCGCACCGAAGTGATCGGCTGCACCATCACGGACGGCCCGGACGGTACATCCAGCTATTTGATCGAAGCCCCTAACGGCGGTGCACTTATCGTGCGCGACAATTCGCTCGAAAAAGGGCCAAAGTCGGAGAACC
>Ga0210408_10004871_pt1 | contig 11927 bp, 8 predicted proteins | sample IncBWH4MmetaG_FD_155471 | JGI IMG/M metagenome (GOLD analysis project Ga0210408, IMG submission 155471) | Forest soil microbial communities from Barre Woods Harvard Forest LTER site, Petersham, Massachusetts, United States - Inc-BW-H-4-M | ecosystem: Environmental > Terrestrial > Soil >... | reverse complement strand
GGGTAGTACGTCGTCGCTGTCTCGGCGCGGGATGGTGGCGGTGGTGGCGCTGTTCGCGTCGTTGATCGTTCTCGGTTCGGCTTCGTCGGCGCTGGCGACCGAACACCATCCCAAAGGAGACTTCGCGGTGTTCAACCAGTGTCCGTTGAGCAATCCAGCGACGAACGTTTGCATCTTTGCGCAGACCGAAAGCGGCGAATTCATCGTCGGCAAAAAGACGGTGCCGATTAAAAACACGATCACTCTCCAGGGTGGCGTGCATGTGATCTTCAACGCAGAACGGGAAATCGTGGGGACCGAATTCATCGGTGCGGAAAACGGTGTGACGCTCTCGAAAACGCCGCAGAACGTGCCGGGTGGTCTCGCGGGTCTGGTCAATTGTTTCGAAATCAGCAACTTCTTCGAGCGAATCGCGTGCGAAGTGATTTTCGAAAACGGCCTGACGGGCGTCACCGCTACCACCGAACTGGCCGCCCCGGCGAGCTCGATCCTCCTCAGCGGGCAGAACCTGATCGAAGCCGAAGGGACGGCGCTGTTCTTGCCGGTGAAGGTCAAGCTGGGCAATCCGCTGCTCGGGGAAAGCTGCTACATCGGCTCGAACTCGTCGCCGATCTCGCTGTCGCTGACGACGGGCACGACGAGCCCGCCCGCACCGAACGAACCGATCACGGGCAAAATCGGTAAAGTCGAATTCAAAGACGAAGCTGCGGTAACGGTCATCAGAGAAAACTCGCTTGTGGACAACTCGTTCGCGGCGCCGGCAGCGGAAGGCTGCGGCGGGATCTTCGCATTCCTCATCGACCCGCTCGTCAACGCCAAACTGGGCGCCCCGTCGGCGGCCGGTCACAACACGGCGATTCTCAGCGGCACGGTGGAGCAAGGCAACGCAACGTACGTCAAAGCAAGCGAATAGCAGTCAACTAAGTACAGAAGCACACGACGGACACAGTCACAGCAAAGGGCCCGCCGCAGGGATGCGGCGGGCCTCTTGTCGAGCCAGAAGAGGCGGATTCGGAAACACCACCCCACGACCGCTCTCCGAGCGTGTACAACTAGACAAGGTTCGCCGTCCCTCTTCCGGCGAACTGGCGTGTTCGAGACCGAGCCGGTCCCGTGCCCGGAGGTGTCCCGGGGCGCTGTGGCTTCCGCAGGCCACGGCGCCCGCGGGGCGAGCGTGGGTCGGCTACCGGTCTCGGACGCGTTCGGGGCGCGTCGGACGTGATTTGGCCGGCCTTCACATGTGCTTGACGCCCCACCGCGCCAGTGCGTCCGCGATCGGCAGCAACTCGCGCCCCGCCTCGGTCAGCGAGATCTCCACGCGCGGCGGCATTTCCTTGAATCGCCTGCGTAACAGCAGCCCCAGCGTGACCATCTGCTGCAGGTGCCTGTCCAGCACGCCCGCGCTGATCCCCGGCAGCCGGTGTCGCAGTTGCACCGGGCGCTGGGGGTCGCCCGCGAGCGCCAGCACGATCGACAGCGTCCAGCGGTCCCCCGTAGCACCCAGCGCTCGCGCCAGCGGACTCCACTGGCTGTTGTGGCGCGGTTGCGACTGCTCGGCGGCGGCGCCCTCATGCACGATGCGATTTTAGTTCCACTCTTCCGATTCGCCTAGCGTTTTCGAAGACTGTTTCCCAGTCGTGACGAGTGAGAAACACCAATGGAAATATCTGATATTGGAACTAAAGTTAGATAGGGAATACGATAGATAACCTCGCCTTGGTCGCCGCACAGGGATGTGCACCAGCGGCCAGGAGCTCGGGCATTGTCCTACCTCTCCGGGCGATGCTCGAGTAGAGATCGAGGCGTCCCCCCGACGATGCCAGGTCTCCGCGGGCGCCGCGGCCATTGATGGCGCGGCGCCTGTGAAGGCCTGTCCGCGGGGCGCGGCCTGCATCCCGCGCCCACGCTAGCCTCAACGCACAATGGCGCCGAGCGACAGCAGCAGCAATGATCCCCTGTCGAGCTTCTCTCCTCGCGTCCGCGACTGGTTCGGGGCTGCCTTCTCGGCCCCGACGCCCGCCCAAGCGCAGGCGTGGCCCGCGATCGCCCGCGGTGAGAACGTGCTGCTGTCCGCGCCCACCGGCTCGGGCAAGACGCTCGCCGCGTTCCTGTGGGCGCTCGACCGTCTCGGCGGTGGTGATGACGACGTCCCTGCCGAGCGCGTAGCCGGCGGCGAGCCCGGGGTGGGACTCGCTCGAGCGGATGCACCGGGTGGGTCCACTACTACCCGTGTCGTCTACATCTCGCCGCTGAAGGCGCTGGCCTACGACATCGAGCGCAACCTCCGCACGCCCCTGCGCGGCATCGGCATCGCCGGCGCCGTCTCGCTCGCCATCCGCACGGGCGACACGCCCCAGCGCGAGCGCGCGGCGATGGTGCGCAACCCGCCGGACATCCTGATCACGACCCCGGAGTCGCTCTACCTGATCCTCACCTCTCGCGCCGCCGCCATGCTCGCCGGCGTGGAGGCGGTGATCGTCGACGAGATCCATGCCGTCGCCCACTCCAAGCGCGGCGCCCATCTCGCGCTCACGCTCGAGCGCCTGGACGCGCTCGTGTGTGAGTCGGCCGCTCCGGAGCAGGGGCCCTCACGAAAGGGGAGACCCTCACACGGCCCGCAGCGCATCGGTCTCAGCGCGACCCAGCGCCCGCTGGAGGAGATCGGGCGCTTCCTCGTCGGCCCCCGTCGCGAGGTCACGATCCTCGACGCGACCGCGCCCGCCCGCCTGGACCTCCGCATCGAAGTCCCCGTCGAGTCGATGGCCGAACCCGGCGCGCGCGAGGAGGCGGCCGACGGCGCCGCGCCGGATCCGCTCCAGGCGCTCGCCGGAGGCGAGTCCACACGCGGCTCGATCTGGCCCGCGATCTACCCCGAGCTGTTGCGCTCCGTGCGCGAACACACCTCCACGATCGTGTTCGTCAACAACCGCCGCGCGGCCGAGCGCGTCGCGCTGCGGCTGAACGAGCTCGCCGCGCGCGAGGATGCGCAAGCCGCCGCCGGCGATGCGGACGCCGTCGCGGTCCCCGCTCCCCGGGAGATCGCCCGCGCGCACCACGGTTCGCTCGCGCGCGAGGAGCGCACCCGTGTGGAGGAGCTCTTGAAGGCGGGCAAGCTGCCCTGCCTCGTCGCCACCAGCTCCTTGGAGCTTGGCATCGACATGGGCGCCGTGGATCTCGTCCTGCAGGTCGAGTCGCCCAAGTCCGTCGCCCGCGGACTGCAACGCGTAGGACGCGCCGGCCACGGCGTGGGCAAGGTCAGCCGCGGACGCTTCTTTCCCAAGTTCCGCGGCGACCTGCTCGAGTGCGCCGTCGTCTGCCGGCTGATGCGCGCCGGCGAGATCGAGCCGACGGTCGTGCCCCGCAACGCCCTCGACGTCCTCGCCCAGCAGATCGTCTCGATCGCCGTCGCCGCGGAGGACGAGGACGGCGTCTGCGTCGATGACCTGTATGCGCTCGTCACCAACACCTGGTCCTACGCCGAGCTCTCGCGCGAGCTGCTCGAGCGCGTGCTCGACATGCTCGACGGGCGCTACCCCGACACCTCCTTCGGCGACCGCTCGACGATCGGTCTGCGCCCCCGCATCGTCTGGGACCGCGTCGCGGGCGTCATCCGCCCGCGACGGGGCGCACGCCAGCTGGCCGTGTCCAACGCCGGCACGATCCCCGACCGCGGCCTCTACACCGTCACGCTCCCCGACGGCCGTCGCGTCGGCGAGCTCGACGAGGAGATGGTCTACGAGGCCCGCGCCGGACAGGCGTTCATGCTCGGCGCCTCCACCTGGCGGATCGAGGAGATCGGCCGCGACCGCGTGATCGTCACCCCCGCCCCCGGCGCCCTCGGGGCGGTGCCGTTCTGGAAGGGCGACACGCTCGGGCGCCCCGTCGAGCTAGGACGCGAGATCGGCGCCTTCTCGCGCTGGGCGGTCGAGCAGGACGCCGCCACGCTCCAGCGCGACTGCGACCTCGACGAGCGCGCCGCGAGCAACCTCATCGCCTACCTGCGCGAGCAGCTCTCCGCCACGCGCGTGCTCCCCTCGGACCGCACGATCGTGCTCGAGCGCTTCCGCGACGAGATCGGCGACTGGCGGCTGTGCGTGCTCTCCCCCTACGGCGCCCGCGTCCACGCTGCCTGGGGCCTGGCGCTGTCCGCCCGCGTGCGCGAGCGCTACGGGCTGGAGGCCGACGCGCTGTGGTCCGACGACGGCATCGTCCTGCGCCTGCCCGACCTCGACGAGAACGAGGCTCTCGCGCTGCCCTCCGCCGCCGAGCTGGTCCTGATCGAGCCCGACGAGCTCCAGCAGGCGGTCATGGCCGAGCTCGGCTCCTCCGCCCTGTTCGGGGCGCGCTTTCGCGAGGCGGCCGCCCGCGCCCTCTTGATCCCCCGCGCGTGGCCCGGCCGGCGCACGCCACTGTGGCAGCAGCGCCTGAAGGCCCAGAACCTGCTCGAGGTCGCGCGCGAGCACGCCGACTTCCCGATCGTGCTTGAGACCTACCGCGAGTGCCTGCGCGACGTGCTCGACATGCCCGGCCTGGACTCGCTCCTGCGCGGGCTGCACTCCCGCGAGATCTCCCTGGTCGAGGTCGAGACTCCGTTCGCCTCGCCGTTCGCCTCCTCGCTGCTGTTCGACTACGTCGCGACGTACATGTACGAGGGCGACGCCCCCACCGCCGAGCGCCGCGCCGCCGCGCTGTCGCTCGACCGCGACCTGCTGCGCGAGCTGCTCGGCTCCGAGGAGCTGCGCGAGCTGATCGACCCCGGCGCGCTGGTCCGCGTCTGCGAGGATCTGCAGCGCCGCTCCCCACTGACCCGCGCCACCGGGCGCGACGAGCTGCACGACGTACTGCGCCAGCTCGGCGACCTGACCGCCGCGGAGATCCGCGCGCGCGTGCTCGACGGGATCGACTCCGAGGACCTGCTCGCGGGGTTGTGCCGCGAACGGCGCGCGATCGCGCTGCGCCTGGGCGGCGAGCAACGCTACGTGGCCGCCGCCGACGCCGGGCTCTACCGCGACGCGCTCGCGGCCGTCCCCCCCGGCGGCCTGCCCGAGGCGTTCCTCGCCGACGTCGATGACGCCCTTGCCCAGCTCGTGGCGCGCTACGCGCGCACCCACGGGCCGTTCACGACCGATGACTTGCGCGCGCGCTACGGCGTCGACGCGAGCGCCGTCCTGCGCGAGCTCGAGCGCGCCGGCACGCTCGCCCGGGGCGAAATCGCGCCCGCCGGCAGCGGGGAGGAATGGGCCGACGTCGAGGTCGTGCGCCGCCTGCGCCGCGCCTCGCTGGCCGCCCTGCGCAAGGAGATAGAGCCTGCCGCTCAGAACGCCCTCGTGTCCTTCCTCCCGGCCTGGCACGGCATCGACCGCCATACAGCCGCCGGCGCCGGGATCGACCGTCTGCGCGAGGTGCTCGTGCCTCTCCAGGGGCTTGCGCTGCCCGCCGAGACCTGGGAGCGCGACGTGCTCCCCCGCCGCGTCGGCGCCTACTCGCCGGCGTGGCTGGACTCGCTCTGCTCCAGCGGCGAGCTGGTGTGGGTCGGGGCGGGACCGCTCGGGCGCTCCGGGCGCGTGGCGCTGTACTTCCGCGAGGACGCGCCGCTGCTCGGTCAGCCGCCCCTTCCCGGGGCCATCGCCGTGCCGGACGCCCCCGAGCACGCGCTCCTGCGGGACCGCCTGCGGGCCGGTCCCTGCTTCTTCACCGACCTGCTCGCCGAGCTGGACCTGCCCACCGAGGAGATCCGCGCGGCGCTGTTCGACCTCGTCTGGGCGGGCGAGACGACCAACGACTCCTGGGCCCCGCTGCGCCGGCCGATCTCCGATCGGTCCCGCCTGGCGCTCGCCGGCACGCGGTCCGATCCACGAGCCGGTGGCGGGCGGGCGGGTTCTCGGGCGGGTCCGATGACGCCTCTCCCCGGGCGCTTCGGCGCGCGCCACCGCCGCGCCCGCGCCTCTGAGCGCGGAGCGGTGCACCCGCCCGGGCGCTGGTCGCTGACCGAGCCGCTGTTTCGCCTTGGGGCAGACGGCCCGTCGCTCACCGAGCGCCGCCGCGCGCTCGCCGAGCTGCTGCTCGAGCGCCACGGGATCCTCACGCGCGAGCAGGTCCTGGCCGAGCGAATCGAGGGCGGCTTCGCCGGGCTGTACGAGACGTTGTGCGACCTCGAGACCCTCGGCGTCTGCCGCCGCGGCTACTTCGTCGAGGGCCTCGGCGGCGCGCAGTTCGCGCTTCCAGGCGCCGTCGAGCGGCTGCGCGCCGAGCGCGCCGAGCAACTCGTGATCGCCGCAACCGACCCCGCCCAGCCCTACGGCGCCGCGCTGCCCTGGCCCTCCCTCGCACGGGAGGGACCTACTCCTCACGGGAGCGGACGTCACGGGAGCGGACGTGGCGCTCGCCGCCCCGCGCGCGTGCCTGGCGCCCACGTCGTGCTCATCGCCGGCGCGCCCGTCCTGTATGTCGAGCGCGGCGGGCGCGGCCTGATCGTGCTCGCTCCCGCCGCCGGCGCGAGCGCCGACACCACCACCGCAGCCGGCGAGCACGTGCGCGCGGCGCTGAACGCGCTCGGCGAGGCGGTCCGCGCGGGGCGGATCGGACGGCTCGCGCTGGAGCGAATCGACGGCGAGCCGGCGATCGGATCACAGTGGGAGACATTGCTCGCAGAATTCGGCTTCCGCGCCGGTCCGCGCCGGCTCACACTCAGCGCCTGACCCGCGTCCGTCCGACCCCCGCGCCGCGACCTCCGCCGGACCCTCTCGAGAGTCGAGGAACACTGGGCTTTGAAGCTATATCCGATGATTGGAACATGCGCTGTTTGCGTCTGTTCGAATCCAAATGTCTGTCGGACATTCGGAGGTAGCGGAAACATGGCTGGAAACATTCGACGGATATTGTTATAAAAAACTTGCAATTCATTTCGATTTCGCCTATCTTCCAGAACCGTGGGGATGAGCGGAACTCAGAGGGATCCTCAGATGGATCCAGCGCCCTTGTACCGGAGACTGCCGCACGGGCCGCACGGTATGGACCGCGAGGACGTCGCCAGACACCAGCGCGCGCGCCTCTACGGAGGAATGATCGAGTCGATCGCCCAGCGCGGCTACTCCCGCACCACCGTGGCGCACGTGATCGGGCTGGCAGGCGTCTCGCGGCGGGCGTTCTACGAGCAGTTCGCCAACAAGCAGGAGTGCTTTCTGGCGACCTACGACATCGTCGTCGCCCGCTCGCGCAAGCTCGTGCTCGAGGCGTGGAGCTCCGAACGCGGCTGGGCCAACCGCCTGCACGCCTCGTGCAAGAGCTTCCTCGACGACATCGTGCAGGAACCGAAGGGCGCCCACCTAGTGCTGATCGACTCGCTCGGCATCGGCTGCAAGGCGCGCGAACGGTTGCACCTCGCCGGCAACGCCTACGAGCGCCTCGTGGCCGCCGCGTTCAGGGTGTCCCCGGACACGGCGCCGCTGCCCGCGATTGCCTCCCGCGCGATCGTTGGCGGCGTCCGCCACGTCGTCTTCAGCCGCATCCGCGAAGACCGCGTCTCGGAGCTGCGCACGCTCACCGACGAACTGCTCGACTGGGTCGAGGCCTACCGCTCGCCCGCCACGACCCGGCTGAACGCGATCGCGCTGAAGAAGCCGCCCGAGATCCCGCCCGCGCCGGCTGCCTTCCTGGCCAGCGACGACAAGCGCGCGCGGGTGCTCGGCTCGGTCGTGCACCTCACGCTCGACGAAGGCTACGGCGAACTGACCGATCCCCAGATCGCGCAGTTCGCGGGCATCTCCACCGAGGCCTTCCACAAGCAGTTCTCGAGCAAGGAAGAGTGCTTCCTCACGGTCGTCGACGAGTTCGCCTCCGAAGCGCTGCAGGCCGTCGAAGCCGCGATCGCGCCGATCTCCTCCTGGTCGGACGCCGTCCCCGTCGCGGTCAGCTCCTTCATCGAGCACATCGTCTCCCATCCCGCGCTGCTGCGGATGGCGTTCATCGATCTCTTCGAAGTCGGCCCCGGCATGATCGGCCGCATGACCAAGTCGATCGACCGCTTCACCGGCATGCTCGCCGACAACGGCCCCGAGCCGCGCCGCGCTCCCGAGATCGCCTCCGAGGCCATCACCGGAGCGGTCTGGGACATCATCAGCGCCTACTCCTCGGCCGAGCGCATGCGCTACCTGCCCTGCCTGTCCGATCACATCGCCTTCGTCGTGCTCGCCCCCTACATCGGCCCGAAGGTCGCGATCGACACGATCGAGCAGGCGCGCATCGGCGCCGGGCGCCGGCGCAGCCTGGTGGCGGCGGCACAGCTGGCCGCGCCGCCCGTGGCCCAGTCGGAGGCGAGCTCCGCGGCGAAGACAGCCGGCTCCGGAGCGAAGACGGTCACCAAGCTCGCCTCCAAGACATCCGCCAAGACCGCGGCCAAGGCCGCGAAGCCGGCCGCCAAGCGCGCGTCGAAAGCGACCGCCAAAGCGGCGAAGGCCGCCAAGGCCGCCGGCAAGACGCCGGCCACGCCCGCGGCGAAATCGGGGACGAGCCAGGCCTCTCAGACGGCGACGAAAGCGACCGCAAAGCCCGAGGCCAAGAAGTCCACCGCGCAGGCCGAGCAGCCGGCGCGCCTGCCCAAGCGCCCCGCGTCGCGCTCCACGCCGAGCCCCGCCGGAACCAGCCGCTCCCGCCCGCGCCCGCCGAAGTAGACCGCCGTCAGCTGATCAGACCCGGCGCTTCCAGGGGCGTCGCTGGACAGGTGAGGCAAGGACGCAGGGAGCGTGGCGTGCTGGCCGATTGGCGATCCCGTCGATCGTCGGTACGCGAGCGACTGAGGACGCAGCCTCGCGCCCGACCCAGCGACGTCCCTAGGGAATCGTGCACTCGGCTGCGCTGTAGCCCGGCGGGTCGGCCTTCGCGACGTTCGGATGCCCGGCGCTCGACGTCCGTGTCGCCTGATGCACGACCCTGCCGGCCCGGCGCCACTGGAACGTCACGACGCCCCTCATCGTGTACCCCGGCTGGCTCTTCGGCGCTCCCAGCCGAAAGCTGCTGCCGCCCTGACGCCCCGTCTTTGCCACTCCGACCAGGACGTATCCCGAGTCCGCGCCGTGCGTGGGAACGCTCCATACGTTGCTCTTCGTGTCCAGGTATTCCAGCTGAAAGCGCATGTACATCGCGTCCTTTTCATGCCCGTCGCCGGGCATCGAGCCGCGGATCCCGACCGTATCCGGCTCTTTCGCCGGGTTGCACACGTCGATCGTCGCCCACAGTTCGCGCGACTGCAGCAGCGAGTGTCCCTTCGCCGCACTCCTCAGAGGCCCAGCCGCCATGGCGACCGGCGCCATGATCGCCGGCGCGAGCGCGAGCAGCGCGACCGTCGAGAACCCCAGTGCAAGCGCCCTCCCCCGGGCGGCGGTCCGAGCCATCCCTGAAAGATACCCCCGAACGCCGCCCCTGGAGCCGGTAGGTCGGCCCGGGCGGCGTCTGGAAAGGCGCCGGGCGCGGTGTGATATCCCTGCGCCGTGGCCGGTATGCGCTCAGCCGAGGTAGTCGAGCTGCTTGCAACTCGCGTGCCCGTGTTCTCAACGCTCGTCCCCGCCGACCTGCAGCGCATCGCCGAGCTCGCCGTCCCCCGCGAGTTCGATCCCGGCCAGGTCGTCTTCCGCGAGGGCGACTCCAGCGACACCTGCTACATCGTGCGCTCCGGTCGCGCCCGCGCCGTGCGCGAGCACTCCGACGGACGCGTCATCACGCTCGCCACCTTCGGGCCCGGAGACATCTTCGGCGAGCTCGCCATGTTCGAGGACGAGCGCCGCTCCGCCACCGTCGAAGCGGTCGAGCCGACGACCGCCGTGGCCGTGCTCGGCCCCGACATGCGCCGCCTGATGACCGAGCACCCGGACATCGCCACGCGCCTGGTGATCGCCCTCGGCCGTCGCCTGCGCGAGTCCAACGAGCGCCTCTCGCGCCAGTCCTTCCAAACCGTCCAGTCCCGCGTCGCGGTCGTCCTGCGCGATCTCGTCCAGCAGGAGCTCGCGGCAGGCGCCGGCCCCACCGAGGTACTGCTTACCGCCACCCAGGCCGACCTCGCGCAGCTGGCGGGCTCCTCGCGCGAGTCGGCCAGCCGCTTCCTCGCGGTGCTGGAGCGCGCGGGCGTGATCTCCCAGGGCCGCGGCCGCCTGACCGTGCACGACCCGCGGGCGCTCGATCAATATGTCTTCTGATCCAGGCGGCCCCGCGCACGGGCGCGGCGGCTCGCCCAAACGGCGGACGACCGGTAAGGACACGGGCACGGGCACGGACGGAGCCAGGGGAGCGCGCAAGCGGGGGCGGGCCCCCCGCGAGATCTCCGCCGGCGGCGTCGTCGTGCGCGGCGAGCAGGTCGTCGTGATCGTCCCCACCCGCCTCGCGGGCGACGGCTCGCGCGTGCTGACGCTGCCCAAGGGCCACATCGACCCCGGCGAGAGCCCGCTGCAGGCCGCCACGCGCGAGGTCCGCGAGGAGACGGGCGTCCTCGCCGAGCCCCTCTTGGAGCTGGGCGAGTCGCGCTACTGGTACCGGCGCGACGGGCGCACGGTTCCCAAGACGGTCACCTTCTACCTCTTCACCTACGTTTCGGGCGACACCGACGACCACGACGACGAGGTGCTCGAGGTCCGCTGGATCGACCTGCGCGAGGCCCGTATCGAGCTGAGCTACGCGGGCGAGCGTCGGATGGTCGAGCTCGCGCTGGCCCACCTTGACAAAGACCGGTAGCCTGCCTGCGGTCATGCAGGTCCTCAACTTCTATTCCACGATCTTCGCCGACGAGCTCCTGCGCGGGCGCAAGACCGCCACGATCCGCCTCGGCGACAAGTCCGGCAAGTACCGCAAGAACCAGGCCGTGCTCGTCACGATCGGATACCAGTACTCCCCCCGCGAACGCATCTTCGAAGCGGTCATCGACCAGGTCGAGGTGATGCCCCTCGCCGACCTCTCCCCGCGCGACATCAAGCACGACAACCCCGAGTTCCGCCGTCACGAGGAGCTCATCCACTTCCTCGAACAGATCTACGGCCGCTCGGTCACGATGCAGGACACCGTCACCGTCGTGCGTTTCTCCCAGATCCTCGACAAGCCTGCCGGGATGACCGAAGCGATGAAGGGCTTCGGCGGCGCTCAGAATTGAGCGCTCCCGCAACGCCCACGGCTGCGGTAAGCGGCTTGGACCGCTGTGGGTGGAAGGACCTGGCTGTGGCTTACCCATAACGTTCACCGGCAGGTTCGCGATTTCTTCTATATATTGTGGTGAGCGCATTGGCACTCTCTCCCTGGGAGTGCCAGGATCGCGATGTACTGTCCCCAACTAGCGGAGGTTCTTTCGACATGAAGCTCAAGCCCCTGGGCGATCGGCTGATCGTGCGGGCGATCGAGGAGGAGGAGACCACGGCATCCGGACTCGTCCTGCCCGACACCGCCAAGGAGAAGCCGCAGAAGGGTAAGGTCCTCGCGGCCGGCGACGGTCGCCTCGACGACGACGGCAAGCGCGTCCCGCTCGACGTCTCCGAGGGCGACGAGGTCCTCTACAGCAAGTACGGCGGCACCGAGATCAAGGTCGACGGCGAGGACCTGCTCGTCCTGCGCGAGTCCGACGTGCTCGCCAAGGTCCTCTAGACGAGGCCGGCCACTCCGATCGCACAAATTTTCAAGCACTGTCCAGCACTTTCAAGCAGCGGGGCCGCCGGTCTCGCAGAGGAGATTTATCGACATGGCACACAAGGAGATCAAGTACGACGCCGAGGCGCGCAAAGCGCTCGAGGCGGGCGTGGACGCGGTCGCCAACGCAGTCAAGGTCACGCTCGGCCCCAAGGGCCGCTACGTCGTGCTCGACAAGAAGTTCGGCGCGCCCACCATCACCAACGACGGCGTCACGATCGCGCGTGAGATCGAGGTCGAGGACGTCTTCGAAAACCAGGGCGCCCAGC
>Ga0210408_10004870_pt1 | contig 11928 bp, 10 predicted proteins | sample IncBWH4MmetaG_FD_155471 | JGI IMG/M metagenome (GOLD analysis project Ga0210408, IMG submission 155471) | Forest soil microbial communities from Barre Woods Harvard Forest LTER site, Petersham, Massachusetts, United States - Inc-BW-H-4-M | ecosystem: Environmental > Terrestrial > Soil >... | reverse complement strand
AGTGACCGACAGTGCCACCGGCCTGGGCATTCCTGCGCTGTCCGTCGATGCCAATACCGGCAACAATCTCGCCGCACTGGCCATAACCGACACCAATGGGAACTACGCCTTGCTGGTGACGCCCAACACCTGGAACGTGCACCCCAGCACCCAGGCCGCACCCGACGCCGGCTACCTCGATCCCACCCGAACCCCGGTCACGCTCACCAGCGCCAGCATATCAAATATCAACTTCACATTATCCAAGCCCACCGCGCTGATTTACGGCACCCTCAAGGACACCCTGAATAATCCGGTGCTCGGGGTTGAAATGTCAGCCCGCGACCAGCCGAACAGCTTCCATGCCGCCGGCCGCAGCGGACGCACCAATGCCGCCTACAGCCTCGCCGTCCAGGCGGGGACCTGGCAGCCCGGGCCCGACGGCGGCGACCTGGGAATCCGGGGCTTCATCGGTGGCAGTTCAAACGTGACGCTGGTTAGCGGCCAGGCGAGCAACGTCAACTTCGTCGTGACGCGAACCAACTGGCCGGTCCTGGCAGCTCCATTAGCGGTTTCGAGCGGCCAGTTTCAATTCACCTTGAACGGCCTGGCTGGACAGAACTATACCATCCTGCGGAGCACCAACCTCGGTTCCGGCAATTGGCTGGCCCTTCTGGGCACCAACGCACCGTGCAACTCGGTTCTGATCCGGGACACCGAGGCCACCAATAGCGCGCGATTCTACCGGGCGCTGCTCGCGCCCTGACCAGCCCGCCCGTTGCCGCCTTTTCCACCAGTGAGTCTCAGCTTTGCCCCAAGCGTTTCAGCTTTTTTCATCTAATTCTTCAGCCCTGCGCTCCATCGATAACCGTAGTTGGATGGGGGGTCACGTCAACAGTAGACAATTCACCAGGCTGCCCCTCACGCTTACGGAGCAATTACCTTATAAAAGCGAGTCGGATACAACGCGGCGTTGGTGTCGGTAAACGTAAACAGGCTGCTACTGGGGAAAACGGAACCGATTTGGACCCACCCGTTGGGGTCGGCCAGGTCCGTGCTGGCCAGGATTTGAACCGTTTGAATCGCCGCCCCTCGCTCCTGGATGGAGAATTGGAAATGCCCGCCGGGCAACGCCTGGCCGCCGCTCGTCAGCGGGGGCACCGGCACGGGATTCGTTACCGCGAGTATGTCAAAGAAGGGCAGGGAGGACGCAAAGCCCTGGGCGTCGAAGGCCTGGATAACCCAGAATTCCGCGGAGCCGGGCGTCAGGCCGGTTACCGTTCCGGAGGTATCCGTAATCCCGGTCGCTTTCGGAATGAGCTGATAGGAGCCATAGCTTGGAATGTACTGGCTGATGGTATAACTCACGACATCCGAGAAAGCACTATTCTGCTCGTGCCCTGGTGATGCGCCCCAGGAAAAGGAAATACTGGTTGAAGTCACGCCGGTTACCTGCGGATTTTGAGGCGGTTGCGGACTGGTGGTTACCACCCCGAGCCGCGCTGAATAGCCGGTTGTAATACCGTGGGCCGAGGCTTTCAGGACCAAGCTGTAACCATGACCAACCTGGAGCCCGGAAACGGTCATCACGTTCGTGGGGCTGGTGCCGAGCAAGTGGTAAACCGGCTGTGGGACTCTCCCTCCCGATGAGGTCACGTAATAGATGGAGTAAGTAACCGGACCGACGAACGGATTCTCGGGGTCACACGACAGCGTTATTGAGGTGTCGGTCACGGCGAGCAGCATCAAATTGGTGGGGACCAGCGGGGGCGGCGGCGCAACGGTGATGTTAAAGGTCCAATCGACAGAGCCGGAGTAGTTGGTGGCCCGGATGGTCACGGAATTGGAACCGATTTGATCCCCTTGAGGCGTCCAGGCGATGGCACCGCTATAAAAACCGACCGACAAACCGGTCGGCCCGTTCACCAGCGTATAGTACGGCGGGGGAGCCCCCGTGGCGACGATCGATGAGCTGTAGAGTATTTGGTAAGCGCCTTTCGTGGCCGGATACTGGGTAAACGCCGGGGCGCTGTCCGGCAGGAGCAGTTGCTGGCTGCGCCACACATTGTTGACATCGTTGCCGCTCGCGTCCATGCCCCCCATGACGATTAGGCGTCCCAGGCTATCCACGCCCATGGCCGCGGCGCTCAGAGCCTGGGGCAACGGCGTCGAGAGGGTCCATGAATTGGCACCGGGAGCATAGACCTGGACGACGTCGAGCGTAACGCCCGCGGAAACACCGCCCACAACATAGATTTTACCGTCCGGCCCAAAAGCCGCCGCGCTGCCGGCGGCCGCGACAGGCATCGAGGCAACCGTGGTCCAGGTGTTGCCGCTAATCGAATAGCGGAAGACGGTGGCGGTTTCGGCGCCCAGAGTTGTGTTGGTGCGACCGCCAAAGACGTAGATGTAGTTGTGCCCGTCATAGGCCGCAGGAAAGTTATAAAGGGGTGTCGGGAGACTGGCGATGAGCGCCCAGGTATTCGCATCTGCACTGTACGTCTCCGCGGAGGCAAGCGGATTTCCGTTTTGGTCCAGACCGCCGATGGCATAGGCATCGCTGCCACCGACCGTCGCATAACCGAGGTAGGAACGGGCTGCGTTCATGGAAGGAACCGCAGACACCGTATCTCCGGAAGGACTATAATTGATGGCCGCGCTGGTCGAGTTGGAGCCGTCGGTCCCCCCAAAGAAGAGAATCGGGTCGCCGTTGCCCGCGGCTCCGCCGGCGATGGGGGCGGTGGCGTTCAACGCTGGAAAGATCGTCCAGGAACTGTTCGTCGCCACCAAACCGATCGGGAACGGAAAATAGGTGGTTCCGTCGCCGCCGATGAGGATGTTGCCAAACCCTCCGCCGGCGGTGGTTGCTGCTCCGCTCACCGGCTCGATTAAAGGCGGTCCGGTAAACCAAGCCAGTGGGGCCGCTGACACACCCGAGTTGATGATGACTAAAGTCACTCCGATCAGGCATCGGGGATGGAATGCACTCTTCGTTTTCATAGGTTGTGATTGGAAACGGGCTGCTCACTCGCGCCGGGTACATAACACCACATTTTGCTACAGACTCGGCAATAGATGTTAAGCTATTCCCGCCTTCAAAGTTGTCAACCCCTGCGCTTAGGGACCACGGGACCACGGGACCACGGGACCACAGTTCGGGAATAAACATCAAACACCAAGCTCCAAACACCAAAGAAACCTCAGGCACCAAGCACCAAGCTCCCGTTGGCGGAAAACGGTCGAACTGTAATTTGGCGGAATAAAGTGAAATTTCCTGAAACCAAGTGAAATTTCCTGAAACCAAGTGAAATTTCGTGAAACCAAGTGAAATTAACTGCAACTTTTGCGTGTCCGGAAAGCGTTTGTGGCTTGATTAGGCTCGAGCAGGCTTGATTGAAAGCGGGAAAAGCTGAAACGCTGAAATGCAACCCTTCGGCCTTGGAATTCTTTTTCTCTGGGGAGAGAGTAAAAAGTCCGTCCCATCATCCCAAGCCGCTATTTACCGAGGTTTTCGCGCTAAAATGCCATCCCAACAGACCTTCTCCTCGTAATCCTGGTCGTAATCTTAATCCTAATCCTTGCCTCGCCGTTTCGCCCCGTTAACCAGCAGCGAGCTTCAGCCGTTAGGGAAAGGAGACCAGGAAAAAGCTGAAACGCTGAAATGCTGAAACCGCACAGGATGATGGATTAAGGGACTGATGGATGATGGGAAAAGCGGACAACCTGCTCCGCAATTGGATCAACCCTCGCGCTCATTGCCCATTCGCCCTCCGTGCCTCCGTGCCTCCGTGGTTCAACCCGGCCAGCCCCCCGGCAACCCTCAGGGATGATCCTTTGGCAACCCTTGAAACGCACAATCCCTCGGTAAACAGGGCGTTGTCAATGTGTCAACCCCTTCTGTACACACCCCCTGTGCGCGCGCTCCCTGCTGCCAAATAGTTTGGTAACTGCTAGTCACTTCCCATCCGGGCCTTTACCCATTGGCGGCGACATCAAACGACACCAAACGACATGACCAATCTGAACTATAGGGCTATCCTATTGACTCCACCGACCCCAAGCTGTAGTAGAAAAGAGTGGTAGAGGACTATCCGCGGACGCTTTTGGAACTGGAACGGCGATTTGCCACCGAAGAGCAGTGCCGTGCTTACCTGGCGGCACTTCGCTGGCCCGAAGGATTTATCTGCCCAAGTTGTGGCGGGCGAAAAGCGTGGCCCGCGCTTCGAGGGCGGCTGATCTGCGCCCACTGTCGTCACCAAGCAACGGTGACTGCCGGGACCGTTTTCCAAGATAGCCGTTTGCCGTTGCGGCTGTGGTGCCGAGCGATCTGGCAGGTGACGAGCCAGAAGAACGGGGCTAGTGCGCTTGGATTGCAGCGTGTCCTGGGCTTGGGTAGCTAACCCAAAACACCATCCGTAGTGGTCGGTGGAGTCAATAGGATAGCCCTACTGAACTAATCTGCACCGTCGCCTTGTCCCTTCGACCCGTTCGATGGTTTCGAGGTGCCGTTGGTTTTGGTGGGTCTTCGGCGTCACTGGTGAACACCCACCCGATAAAAGAACGGCCCGGTGCCGGCCGCGTTTGTGTCGGTGTAGGTCGTGTTCCCGAGCCGGCCGGGAATGTTGGTGGCTACTGTTAGAAAAGCCGGTTGCGCACTCAGGTCGGCCGCGCGCTGCAGGAAATAGTTGCGGTTGGTCACGCTCAACCAGGTCACTGCTGCCGACGCAGAGCCAGGCTGCGGGGCGAGCATCTTCAAGACCGAAGCCGCATTGGTGGGGTTGGTACCGCAAATCCACTCCTGCCAGTTGTTCATGCCGTCCTCGTCCGAGTCCATAAAATCTGCCGAACCATCCATGGGCAAACCGTATTGCAGAAGCCAGGCGTACGAGATAATCGAGGCGGGATTTTGGAACTCGTAAGCGCCGATATCCACCGTACCTCCCACAACACGCGGGTTGGCGTCCAAATCCGTGGCGGTCGTGACGTATGCGTTGTTGCCGGAATTAATGCACGGCGAACTGGAGGCAAGGTGAAAGTTGCCGCCTGGAAGATTCACAAACAGCGGTGCGTTAGTGATGTTGCCTTTCCCGCCCGGCAGGGGCGTGGTGCAGCAGTTGTGTAATGTTGCGCCGGGGGTGAAGTTGGCGCCCGCCCCCGCCGGTATGTTGTAATAGATGATGCAATTGTTGGCCTGGGGAACGATCCCACCGGAAAGCATATCAACGGCGGGCGCGGAGTTGCCGCAAATCGTGCAATTATTCATGATGCACTCATAGGTCCCGCCTGCAAATCCGACGCTTCGGCAAAAATTGCTGAGCACCAGGCAGTTGTTGAGGATGGACCCATATACCCCGCCGGCATTGTACATCGAGATGTTGCCCACCACCACGCAGTTGTTCAGCGCCGAAATACCGCCCGACGCTCCGCCGCCGAACAGACCAGCGGTGTTGTTCGAAAGGATGCAATTGCTCAAAAGACAGGACTCCGCTCCTCCACCCGAGCCCGACGAGGTGTTCCAGGCAATAACGCAATTGCTGACCGTCCCCCGGTTGATGCCGCCTCCGCTCGAGGCAGAATTGCTCAGCACCAGGCAACTCGCCACAACCTCGTTGGAGAACGAGCCGCAGCAAACGCCGCCCCCCAGACCGCTCAAGTTTTTCCCTTTGCTGACAGTAAACCCTGTCAACATTGCGCCGTTGGTCAGATAAACACAGCGCATGGATTGGCCACCGTCGATGGCAGTGACGCTCGCGCCGTTGACGCTCTGGAGCGTGAGCTGGTTTGTGACCACGACGACGGTCATGAACCCGTCGGGCGCGGGCCGGCCGCCGCTTTGATAAACTCCATTGGTGACCAACACCTGCTCCCCCGGCGACGCCGCATCGATAGCATCTTGAATATTCGTGGCCGCAGTAGACCAACTCGTATAAGGAGGGGCGGGATTGGGATTGGTTGAATCTACATAACGAGTGGTCGCGGACGTCAGCGACGAAACCAGACCAAACAAGACAACACCAAGCCATGCGCCGGTTCTCATAGGAATACTATGTCCTTACCATAAAATGCCCGAGGTTGCGAACAAAAACTCGATAACAGCAGTTCTGGGGCGGATGACAGAACCATTCAGACAGACAAACCACGAAATACACGAAGCACACGAAAGAAATCGTGCTTTTTTCTCGCAGTATCATCCCATAATGCTCTAAACCATGCAGGTGACGGCCTACCTGAACGGCACGCTGGTTGGGAGCGTGACCGCCAACGCGACGGCTTTGTGTCCCTGCACTTGGCAGTCGCAAACGCTGGCTTTCAGTTCCGCAGAAGGGTTCAACAGCGTCGTGGTTCACTGGGTGGCGCCGGGACCCGGCTGCCAGGATTACGGCACCATCTTCGTCGCCGATAATATGATCGTGACGGAGCCTCGCCCCGCCCTCCATCAATCCACCAACCCCTCAATCCATCACCCATCCACTCCCCGTCTAAAAAACCCCGCCAGCGCCAGGGGTTTAAGAAATTAGCCCCGGGTAAGGACGCTTCACTAAAATTCCCCTTCTAAAAGCGTCCGCCACCCGGGGGGTACGTTCCCACACAAATCTAATTTTTCAGCGACGCGGCTCTCATCATCCCCCAAACCTCCGCTGTCCGCGTCGCTGAAAAACAATTCTTGCCGCTCTCCCCTCCGCCGAACGTGAACATTTCCGGTTAGCCTCCATCATCCATCATCCATCAATCCATATGCATATTATGAGAGTGATGGTCTAGGATATCTGCGGTTTGGCGCTCGCAATCCCGCCCTAATGGGTGACCCCCTTTGCTCTCCGGCAAACCTCAACAGTGCCGAATTTTCGTACATCTTGTTCCGTTTGGCCGCAACATGAGCTGCTTTTATGGACTATGAACCGATGCAAGCTTCCTGCTGGGACGCCCGAGGTGCGTCTGGCATCCAGCCTGCTTGCGATTTCTGTTGCCCGATGGGATACAATGGAGCACATTGTACCCAGAACGGCGACGTTCACGGATTTAAATCCGCTACGCCAGTAGGCTGGCAAAAAACCTGCCCACAGGCCCGAAAGGGTCTGTGGGCTTTTTCTTCCTTATGAAAAAGACCGCACTCCTCATTGACGGTGGCTGGTTTAGTAAAGGACTGGGCAAAATTCTCGGCCTCCCAAACGGCTGGCCCAACGCTGCGCAGGTCGTCAAAAACGCCAAAGCTGTGCTCGATCCGGACGAAGAACTGTTTCGCATCTTTTACTATGACTGCGAGCCTTTTGATCGCGAAGTCACTAACCCGGTGAACGGCTCAAAAATCGACTACCGGGCCATGCCGGCGTATTCAGCTCGCAAGCAGTTCTTCTTCGACCTCGGCCAGACAGGATTTGTCGCCCTCCGGCGGGGCGAGCTCAAAGCGCGCGGCTGGGAGTTCAGCGAGACCTACCGCCAGGCGCTCCTGTCCGGCGGTGCCCCCGTGGCCCCAACCCACAGGGACGTTTACCCCAACTTTGAGCAGAAGGGGGTGGACATGCGCATCGGCATCGATGTCGCCACGCTTTCACTCAAAAAGGTCGTCGAACGCATTATCCTCTTCTCCGGGGACACTGACATGATTCCCGCCCTCAAACTGGCCCGGCGTGAAGGCTTGCAGGTCTTCGTCGTCAAACTCGACCCCTGGTCCCTCAAACATAACCTAATCGAAGACAGCGATGGTGTCCGCGTCCTCAAGCCAACACCTTGAATCAACAACAGACCTGGAGCGCGCGGGAGCCAGGGTCGTAAAATTCACCTCAACGCCGGGATGCCAAGCCCGGTAAGATAATTGAAAGTCGAATCATAAAACGCCGGTGAGCGCCTCGGGTCGGCGGTGTCTCCCGGCGGAACAAAAATAACCATGCCTTGCCTCGCGCGGGTCAGCAGCACCCGATACGCATTGCGCAGGTAAACGCGGTTGTTGTCGTCGCGGATATTCAACCAACGGCTGCCGCGAAAATCATGGAAGCTCCAGCCCGAACCGTCCGAGCGCAGGTCCGCATCCCAGGTCACGCAGGTCCAATCGAGTTCAAGGCCTTGCACCTGGAATTCCGTCGCGGCGTCTTCAAGGTAATAACTTGACCGCGTATCATCCTTGTCATCGAGAAACCAATGCACGGAACGGACGGATGCTAACTGCGCTTTAATCCTTAAACGAATTGTGACATTAGTTGAGCATGACGAAAACGAAGAATGCGGCGGCCGTAGTGCTTGGGCGTTTGGGCGGATTGAAGGGCGGGAAGGCCCGGGCCATAAAGCTGACGGCCCAGGAGAGGCGGGAAAGCGCGCGCAAAGCGGCGGTGGCGCGATGGGCGAAACGCTCGAAGCGCACGTGAATAATTCTGTTGTTTATGCGTGAGCGGTCACGCATATTGGTGTTATGAAAGCAAACGACATTGTGAGGTATTCAAAGCCGGCGAACGAAGCTGAGGCCGAGTTGCGCTTTGTTCTCCTGCGGAACCCGGAAAAGGGCCGCGCGGATATTCAGCTTGTTTGCGATTACCGGATCAAGCCGATAGAAACGGTTGAGGTCGGTGAAATTGAGGCGGCGGAGTAAGACAGCGGTAGATACCGCGAAAACCTTCCGCTTCGGAACAGGCCGTGGCGGCTCCACGGCCATTGTTTGTCAAACTCAGCCGAGTGCCACACCAGGCGCAAAACCAGACATCTTTTTCTGTTGTGGTCATCCTGGAGGACATGCGAAAGCGCAAGCGTTCGCACGCCCAACTGAAAGGCCAACCTACGGTTGACCCGCGCCCTGACCCTCGTTGCGCAGAGATGCACCGCCGTGGCTTCGAGGTGATCTGGCTCCTGAGGAATTGTCCTACTATTTTAACCTTGACGGACATTTAGACAAATGTCAGAGTTTGATTCATGGGTGATATAATGAAGACCGATTCCGTCTGGTTCACTACTAAAGGCCAGGTCGTCATCCCCGCCTGGTTGCGCAAGCAGTTCCACATTGAGGACGGCACGAAAGCCGTGGTTCAGGCCACGCCGGAGGGCATCCTTCTGAAGCCGGTAACGGCTGCGCTGATCAAACAGGGTCGTGGTATCCTCAAGCGCAAACCGGGGGAACGTCCGCTTTCCCAGGAATGGGGCGAGCACAAGAAGCACGAACGGGAACTGGAGGACCGCCATGCCGGCTAAGGTGCTCGATAGTTTTGCTCTTATCGCATATTTCCGGGACGAACCGGGCGCTGAAACGATGGAAAGCCTACTGGTGACCGCCGGCAAAAAGGACAACCCGCTGCACATGACCGATGTAAACTACGCTGAGGTCAAATACTCGATTGTGAAAAAGGACGGGGCAGAAGCATGGGCGGAGGCCGCGAAAATTCTTCAAGGTTTGCCCATCGATTTCCATTCCACTAATCGCGCCCTCGCCGACACGGCTGCCGATTTTAAGGCGCGCTTCAGAATCAGCCTGGCCGACGCTTTTGCTGCGGCACTGGCGAAGGAGAGAAAGGCCGAACTCGTCACCGGTGACCCGGAGTTCAAAGCGCTCGAAAACGACATCAAAATTGCATGGCTGAAGTAAAGCCTTTTAGGCACATTCACAAGCAACGCAGTGGCAACAGCGAATCAAACCTTTTTCATCCCAGAGAGCATCCGCCGAGTGCGGGTTTCAAATTTGCCGCAGTCGAGCCAGCTTTCATCCGTGCTGCACAGATTGCGGATTGCAGCGCTCGGAGATCTAGCCGGGGCTTCGCTGCGTGACTTCCAGCGCGCGAGTGACAATGGCAGGGCGCTGTTCTCGGAAATCGGTCAGATCATTGAGCGGGCGAGACGGGGAGATTTTGCCCCTAGCGGGGTCCGAAACCGTGAGTTCAATGGCGTTTCGGACGAGCATGGCGCGCGGGACAACTCCTTCACCGAGAAAGGGCGACTTTATACAAAACTCCTTTCAGAATCGCGCACGGACGAAACCATTTTTATCCCACTGGAGGCACGTGGAACTCGACTTCCAGCCTATCCTGCTGTGTCGCTGCGGCCTCAACACGTTTTACAGTTTAAGGGTTTTCGGCTCTTCGGCGATTTGCACGGGCAGGCATACTCAGAAATCGCTGGCTACGCATGGGGAGTTCGCGGAGGAAGCGGACGTCCCGTGGAGCGTTTCGGATCTAGTCCGAACACTTGATGCGCTTATCACGGATTTGCGGGGCAGAAATAGGGAAATTCTTCTCCTCCGGTTGGGAGGCGACGGCGACCAAGTTCCGACTCTAGGAGAAGTGGGGGCAAAATTTCGCCTCACGCGGGAACGGGTTCGCCAGATTCTGAAACGTAGCGTCGAACAAATTGGTAAGCGAGGGGGGCGTCGTCTACGGATGTACGTTGAGCACGTCGAAAGTGCATGCCGCGAAAAAGTCTGTCCTCTTACGCCCGCCTTGCTCAAGACTTGGCTTGGTAACCCGCCTGCTGCGAGCAGTTTAAACCTGATCTTTTATATTCGCTTGCTGGCTGCGGTTAACCCGGCTATTTCCGCGTGGCCCACTGGGCAAGCCGACGCAGAACGCCCGCAAGTGGTTCTCCACCGTCGAACTCCAGCGCCTGGGCGCCGACCGGGACTGGCTCGACAAGGCGATCCGAATCGTGGAGAAGCACGTGCGTGACGCGAACTGGAAACAGCGCTACGGAACCGCCCCGCCCACCGCGGAAGACAACACCGAGCGCACAGATCACCCCACGGCTCGTGCAAGCCTAGACTGACAGATCCCCGCGCACAGCGACCGCGAGTGCCGAACCGCGGTCGCTGTCCGACTCCCGTCATGCGAAGAGAAAACGGCTGCTTCGCACCCAGGGCGTGGGTTAGCTATTCCATTCGGCGGGGATATCGGTTCAATCGTAAAGATGTTTTAGACGTATCCGCATCAATCTGGGAGTATAGCTCTATGAAGCGAAATGGAAGAGCGAATAGGAAACGAAAGGCGAAAGCGAGCGGAAGAACCCGGCTTGTTTCAAAGCCGGTTCGCACACCGAAGCCCATAATTTCGTTGCCTGGCGCCTGGGAGCGTTAAGCCGTGACCGAAAAATGTCGCAGCACGAGCAAGGCAATTAACAACAAATCACAACGCCGAAAGGAAAACAGTATGAACACATCGTCTAACGTCTGGTTGGTAACTGGCAGCGGAAGCGGATTGGGCCGCAACATCGCAGAAGCTGTGCTGGCCGCTGGCCATCGCCTCGTCGCAACCGCCCGCGACCCTCGCCGCCTCGAAGATTTGGTGAATAAGTATGGCGATCAAATTCGCACCGCTCCGCTCGACGTGACTGACGAAAAGGCGGCGCAAGCATCCGTGCAGATGGCGGTTGACGCTTTCGGACGCCTCGACGTCGTCGTAAACAACGCGGGATACGGCGACATCGCGCCGTTCGAGCAGTTGAGTTCTGAGAGATTCAAGGCGCTGATGGACACAAATTTCTATGGCGTCGTTAATGTGACCCGCGCTGCGCTGCCGATCATGCGCAAGCAAAGGAGCGGTTACATCTTTCAAATCTCCTCCGTGGGCGGCCGCCTGGCCCGTCCGGGCAGTACCGGCTACCGTGCTGCCAAGTGGGCGGTTGGAGGATTTACCGAATCTCTAGCACAGGAAGTCGCGCCTTTTGGCGTCAAGGTGTGTGCCCTCGAACCAGGGGGAATGCGGACAAATTGGGGCGTTCGCGCGAACAAGGAAACGCCTGTTCTGCTTTCTGACTATGAACCATCCGTGGGCGCGGTGATCAAGGCGCTGGCGTCTTACTGGGGCAACGAGATCAGCGATCCGGTAAAAGTGGCGCAACTCATTCTTCGTCTGGCTGAGAGCGAGCGCCTGCCTGCGCATCTCCTATTGGGTAGTGATGCCGTTGAATATGCTGGCCAAGCGGAAGTGACGCGGGCAGCCGATGCACAACTCTGGCGGGAGGCCAGCCTCTCGACTGATTTCA
>Ga0210408_10004868_pt1 | contig 11933 bp, 11 predicted proteins | sample IncBWH4MmetaG_FD_155471 | JGI IMG/M metagenome (GOLD analysis project Ga0210408, IMG submission 155471) | Forest soil microbial communities from Barre Woods Harvard Forest LTER site, Petersham, Massachusetts, United States - Inc-BW-H-4-M | ecosystem: Environmental > Terrestrial > Soil >... | reverse complement strand
AATTTCAGCGAAAAGCGACTGGCACGGGTTCTGTTGTTGTTTGGGCAAATAACCAAGGAATCAAAGCCAGAGAACCCCCTGAAGGTGAGCCAAGCAACCCTCGCGGAGATGGTTGGTACCACCCGCGCAAGGGTAAGCAAATTTATGAATGCGTTCAAGAAGAAAGGCTTCGTCAGCTATAACGGCGGCTTGCAAATAAATAGCGCACTCATTAGTGCCTTTCTGCAGAATCGCCCGATGTCCGTTGTCAGGAGGACGTAGACCGCCCAGGCGGGCTTCCCGGAACTGGTCCAATTGACGACCCTTTTGTACGTGGAGGTTTGTGTGACAAAAGAAGTCAGCCCAAAACAGATACTTGGCGTCCGATGTCCGACCTGTGGGGCTGCTCCGAGACAGAAGTGTGAACTCAGCACTGGGCAACCGCGCACCAGTCCGCATCTCGGCCGCGTATGGATCGCAAAGCATCGACCGTAGCACTATCGCAATCCCCACCCGTTCATCCTTATTCAAGCGACTCTGTTCCGCACAGAAATCAATCGGCAAGCATGGCCGAGGGACCGCCTTGTGGGTTGATGATCCGGTGGACGTAGCACTCCGTGTGTACGGCCTTGCCGTTCTCATCAGCAGACAGATCGACCTTCAAATCTACTGGCTTGCTGCAAAGTAGGCAGGATATTTCTGGGAAAGGGTGACTGCCCATGAATGCCTGCTTTAGACGGTCGCAAGTAGATTAGGCCCAAGGCGGAATCCCGAGTGATCAATATTGATCACTGAGGTTTTGCCGCATATAATCCGGCCATGCCGCGCGAGCTAGTGTGGATAGACCAACCGCGCTTTCGTGGTTGGGGCTGTTCCGAATGTGCGTGGGTCTTCAACCCTACTGATCCGCCTATCGGCGAGACTTTCGACGCAATGACGCGGAACTTTGAGTCTCAACGCGACAAGGAGTTTGCCTCGCACGTTTGCCTAACCACCCGCGGAACAAGCCCACACCGGACACAACCTAAAACTCACTGAGCCTTCGTGCATCGTCTTCCCACCCGCAATCCCCACCCGTTCATCATCATCACCCTCTGGGCTATCCTTATACCTAGACCGTCGGTTCTGTACACAATCTGGATGCGCCTGCTGGCGGGACTGCTTTTAGACACTCGTCACTGAATCTGTACGGTTTGCCAGCCATCGAGAAGCCAGCACGACATCACCGTTAATTCGTATTTCGATCCACGTCGGTGCTTCGCGCTTGTGGCGCACCTGATTTAGAGGCTCGTCAGAAGAAATCGTGGGTGGACTCGGGCTCGGCAGCTTGCCAAGTGAGTGATAGAGGGTAAGTTCGAGATCGTTCAGGATGAGTCCGCGATGATTGCGTAGCGAACGGCGATCTTCTTCATGGGTTCGATCCGGGATCGCACAGTCTGGCGGCACCACTCGTCGAGGAACTTGCCGGCCCAGGGGGGCGAACTATATTCCCAGAGTTGCTGAAAGGCTTCCTTGAGAAGGTAGGCACGGACGGTCTTGAGGTTGTAGCGGAGGAGATCGCGCAACTGGAAGTGCTGGTCGGCGCCGAGATTCTCGCTGCGGCGGAGCAGTGGCCAACGGGATTTCCTGAGGACCGGGGCGCGGCCCTCGCGTTTCATCCGGCTGGTTTTCTCGGCACGGACGTTGTCCAGTGCCTTGTTCATATTGGCGACGACGTGAAAGCGGTCGAGGATATGCAGGGCCTCGGAGCAGTTTTCGCGGATGAGTTTCAGATAGGGTCCCCCACATGTCGGAGCAGACAGCGGCGACGAAGCCCACGTTCCGCGATCCGCTAAGACTCCGTAGGTGCCTCATTCCCGGGCTATGCGCGAGCATCTCGTCATGCCTTCGATTGGCAGCGGAGATGTCGCTTGCGCTGAGTGGCCTAATATCCGGCGCTTCGAACATTTCCTCTATCTGCTCAATCTCGTCAATGATGCGTTCAACCTCCATTCGTCACAATATCTAACCCAAGCACGGCAAGGGTCAAACGGAGCGGCGGCCTTTCGCCGAACTAGCTCATATACCAGCCACCATTCACCGAAATCGTCTGCCCAGTCATGTAGTCATTCGTTGCCAGCATCACAGCAACCGACGCGACATCGTCCACCGAACCAAAATGCCCCATCGGAATCAGATTCGGATTGGCGTTGGGGTTGCTGATCACCATATCGGTCTCAATCAGAGCCGGGGCAATGGCGTTCACTGTGATTCCATCTCGAATGAGCGAGGCAGCGCAAGAGTGTGTCAGTCCTATGATTCCCGCCTTGGACGCGGCGTAGTGCGCCCCGACAGCCCCGCCCGTCTGGGCAGCTACCGAAGACAAGTTGATGATCCGCCCACATTTCCTCTGTCGCATGCCGTCAACCACAGCCTGCGTTACCAAGAACACTGACTTTAGATTGACGGTGAGCACTCGGTCCCATTCCGCTTCTGTAATCTCCTCCAATTTGTGCGGATGAGCGATAGCCGCGTTGTTGACGAGGATGTCGATGCCCCCAAGATACGCCTTAACCTCCGCGACCATACGCCTCACGTCGGCGGCGACTGACACGTCCGCCTGAACCGCAATTGCCTTGTGTCCCATCCCAGTGATTTCGCTACAGACAGCATTGGCAGCATCGGCTCGTTCACGGTAGTTCACTGCGACATCGGCACCAGTTTTAGCGAGTGCGATGGCGACTGCGGCTCCGATTCCCCGACTGCCGCCAGTTACAAGGGCGATTCGATTCTTCAAATCTTTCATGGCTTCAAACTCCGATTCGTCTTCTGCCCAGTCAATCCGTCAGTGGCCCACAACCCACACTCGCTGCTCCCGCCAACGGGCACAGAGTACCATGTGGACATGAGCAGAATATTCCCGCAATGCCTCGACGAGAACCTTTCGGATCGCTCGGCGCAAGCCGATGTCCTCCTTCGACAAGAGCCCGACGAGGAAGAAGACGAGGAAGACGAAGGCGACCGCAAAGAAGGTGACGATGATAAAGAAGGGGACGATGATGAAGACACAGACGACGGCTACTCTGAGTGAGCGTCCCCTTATGGTTTCGGGGGGTGAAGAATGGAACGAGAGGATTTCGTCAAGGTTGCAGAAGAAACCTTGGACTCGCTGCCGGAAGAGTTCCGCAGCCGCATCCAGAATGTCGCGATTCTAGTCGAGGATTTTCCTCCGAATCAGTCACCACCCCAGCCGGGGCAAAGGAAGCGATTGCTTCTAGGCATTTTCCACGGCGTGCCTGCAACGAAAAGGAGCGTTTTCAACCTCCCCACACCCGACGCAAGGAGCGCTTAGTCTTCGCGGTTTGGCTGGCTGCGTGATCGCTCTCCGAACTGTGCTTGACGGCTGGTCTCCACAACTTTTTCTCGCGGAAAGAATGATCATTATCGTGACCGATTTCCGTTCAGAGGTGGTGAAACTTATTTTTGGCGGTCGGAGTTCTGGACAGAGCAGAAAAGAGGAGGATACGCTTCCGTCATAGGATGCCAAAAAACGGCAAGGGCAGCCTGGAACCGGAAAGCAAGATCCTAATTTGTACACTTGGGATCATGGGTCACCAAATCTTCCGAGACTGCCAATATGCACTTTTGCCCGTCGAATTCGATCCGGTCCGCGGAATATGCGCTAAGCTTGATTTCGCCCGACTTCGCTCGCAGCCGAGTAATCACATTTCGAAGCGGACCCCCTCGCTGGAGGTGTGTCAGCAGTAATCTTCGGTCGGCAGGATCGTCCCATATCTTCAGTTCGTACACGGTGCGTCCAAGCACCTCTTGGCGGGAGTAACCGTAACGTGCTTCGAACGCGGCATTGACTTCCAAGAAGCGGCCTTCCTCCAACGTCGTAATCGAAAACGCAACCGGGCTGGAGTGGAAGATTTTCTGGAATTTCTCCTCGGAAACACGGCGGCCTGCCTCCGACTGATGAAGGGCTTGCTCGGCCTTCTGGAGATCTGCCAGTCGCTTTTCCAGTTCCGAACCATAGATCTCAGCGGTGGAATACAGGCGGGCGTTTTGAATGGCAACTGCCGCGGGTATGGCCAGCAGTTCGGCGCGCCGCAAGTGGTCCTCCGTAAAGTGCTTCGGGTCAACATGGCCAACAGAGAGAAACCCGAGGAACTCTTCCGAGGCGGCCAGCGGGACGCTGAGCCAGGAACGGAACTGAGTGTGTCCCGCGAAGGTTTGCCACCCTTCTTGCTGCCGGGTGTCAGGGATCAAGATGGGTTTCCGCTCGGACCAGATACGCTGAAAGAACGGAGACTCGTCGGCAACGAAGGTCAGAGGGCTGCGGGCAGACTTCGTCGCGGGCTCGGGACAAGATTTTTCACCCAGGGCCAGCCAATGCGGACCGCCTTCGGGCACGAGCACCCGAGCGCAGCTGTAGGGAACCAACTCGGCTAGAGAGCGAAGCAGAGCATCCAGAACGCAATCCATGTGAAGGTCTTCGGTAAGGGCAAGAGTTGCCTTACGCAGCGCCTCTGCCTCCGCCCATGCCGAGTTCGCCTTGGCAAGATTGGCGGCGACCTGGTCTTCGGCTTCTTTGAGGGCGGTGATGTCGAGCGCGGTTCCGCCTAGGCGGATGACTTTTCCATTGCCGTCTTTCCTTGGAAAGCCGCGAACCCAAACCCAGCGAACTTTACCCTCAGGCCTGACAATACGAAATCTTTCTTCGAAATGGCCGCTTTGGGCCGCTTGCTTAAGCTTTCCGAGCACGTGCGCTCGGTCATCGGGATGGATGGCCTTCTCATACGAGGAGGGTTCCTCAATCAAGGACTGACAGGAGCGTCCGGTGATGGCTTCGTAGGCGGGATTGACATAGGTAGCTGTCCTCGTCTCGGGGTCGATCACCCAGAAGACTTCCTGAATGTTGTCGGCCATTTGGCAAAATTCCTGCTCCCTGTCTTCAAAGACAGTTCTTGCCTGGCGTTCAGTTCTGTGCATCTGTTGGAAAACGCCGGCCAGCAAAAGGGCAAAGACAAGCAAGGACCCGATTAATGAAATCAGCAGCGCCAGGGCTACTCGCGGCGACTGAAGATTGGCGACCAGAACGGCGATCACAAGAATAGCCGAGGCGATAACCAGGGCGAGCGACGCGATACTCCAATCTCGTCTCGAGGTTCCTTCTGGATGCGTTTCAGAGCGGTGCTTGTCGGCTGGATCCACGGTGAGCACCCACGTATTCTTGCCGCACTTACCGACATCATACGCTGCCATGTCACGTCGACAAGAGCTTATGGGTGCGTAAGGCACTTTGGAGGAAATGCCGACGTATTCTTGCCGCTCAATTAAGTCAGAACAGCGTCGGCGCCGAGTTCTCGGCTGGCACCTCTCGCGCACACTCCTCGTCGTTCTCGGGACGATGGACGCGGGGACTCACCGGATATTTGCCTCATCAGGGTGGTATTAGATGGTTTTAGACAGTCCAGAATCACTTCGGGGTTGGTAATGCCTGGGTCTAGCCAGCGCTCATAGTCGTCATGATCCAGAATAGCGGGCATGCGGTCGTGTAGCTCGGCGACGAGAGAGTTCGGACGGGCTCTGAGAATCATGCCGGTTTCGAGCACGTTGTTGTTCGGATTTCGCCAGAGATCCCAGAGTCCTGCAATGGACTTCTTCGCCGTGCCGACGCTAACCTTCGGAGTCTTGTACTGCTTCTTCGTGATCAGCGACAGCCGCAGGAAGATTCTGCGCCGTAAGATGACCAGGAATCCATGTGCGCTCTGGATCGTTCAATAGATGCATGAAGCATGGCCCATGCCAGGATTCAATCATTCGCTCGACAAGGTGGCCTGCATCATCGTTGCGCCGTGGCAGCATAAGCGAGTGCTTCTTCCTACTTACAAAATGTAGCAGTCGTCTGCCTGCTCCTCCTCTCCTTCTCCGATAGCCAAAGGTTGAGTATCGCGCATTCTCCCAGCAACGCTCGAATCGAGAGTTGCGACGACGCCATGCCCAGGTCGAAATATTTTTCTTGCGCAGAAGGTTGATGAGGCTCAGGAGTATGAAAGGGGCCGGATCTAACGACTTGCCACTATTCCCTGCACGAGCTGCGCCGCCGATGCGTGGCCTTAACCCATCAACCTGTTACGAATTCCGAACAGATATCTCTCAACAATCCTTGACTTGGCTGAATTTTAGGCTAAGATTCCTGTCCTCAAGTCGACTTACCCTCATGGAGGCCCATATGTACAGACTTAGACTGTCTTGGGGCCCTGTGGTTTTAGCTTCTTTTCTCTCTTGCTCCGCAGTGTTGTGCCTCTCACAAACGGCGACTCTCCTGCGCGGAAGCAACCTCCGCAAAGCGCCTAACACGAGCAGCACGATTCTGGAAACTCTGAAGAAAGGAGACTCAGTCACACTTACATCCAGCAGCAAGCGATCAGGCTATTACCACGTGAGTGCCAGAGACGGAACGGTGGGATGGGTGTTGGCCAAGAACGTCTCAACCTCTGCACCATCTCCAAGTCCAGGGCCAGCTCCAGGTCCAGGACCTTCGCCCGGCCCGACTCCCACCGGATTGGTCGCACAACTGGAGGCAGCAAGCGTTAAGGCTGTTCCACAGCCATTGATTATCAACGGCCAAAGCGTCTGCGGTCCTACAGGAGACGCCAGCGATGCCAAAACGCAGGCGCTTGATAGCAACAAGAACCGCACTGACATTCCCGATCCAGGGGCCTACATTCCGATCGACTGGAACGCCCTTGCCAATTTACCTTCCGATCAGGTGGACCAATTGCAGGGCGCACCTGTCGAGGTTGAGGGCTTTCTGTCGCATCGCATACAAGTAGAGAATAGCGGGAGCGGCGAATCGACCAATTGCCATCTGACCAATCTCGACGAAGTGGATTGGCATATGTATCTGACGAACCAACCGGCCCAAGGAATCGCCAGTGCCATTATCGTTGAGACGACGCCGAGAACGCGTCCGTTACATTCGTGGGATCAGAACAAATTGACCCAACTAGTTGACTCCAGCACCAGAGTCCGGATCTCCGGCTGGCTGATGTATGACTGGCAGCACATCGGCGTCATCGGAACACAAAGAGCGACTGTGTGGGAGGTACATCCCATCACTCGCATTGAAACGCAGGACTCCAGCGGAAACTGGCAAAGCGTCGAAAGTACTCAATGACGCTGCGGCGAGCATCCAGTCAGCCATCAACGATATTAGAGGGTTTCTATCAAGGGTTGGCTTCGTCAACCGATAGCGTTACCACTAGCCTGGGGCGGAAATGTTATCCCTGTTTCCCATGCCCATGCTTACCGAGGTCTGTGTCCCATTCAACGTGTGGGGCTCAACGTCTCTCGCGCACTTGTGGTTGTTGGCGGCTGATGATTGCTGTTCACCTTGGCTGGTCTGCATCACCGCCATTCCTAGCGAAGGTCACCGGATACAGTACAAGACGGTGGAAGCTGAGGAACCTCGGCCGGAAGCCAGTGTGGAAGGTGTCGCATCCGACGAAGCGACGGCGTGGCGCTTAATTCTTAGCGCGATGAGACGCTCTGGTGGCTGGACATGATTTGAACGTTGCCATCGTACCGCGTCTCACCCACTGCGAAAGCAACCGCGGCGAGGCTCGCCTTGTCAATTAATAAATTAATTAATAGTTCGCAAGTTTCGAGGACGCAGGTGGGTCGCGCATTCAACTTGTGTTTCCGGAAGATATCGAATGGTTTCGAGGAGCAGGAAACTACCCCGAACTGCACGGCCTGGGCCGCTGCCATCTGTTGCGAGAACTTGAATGCCATGGAACAGAAACTCGATCCCTTGCAGTTCTTTTGCATTCATTCGCTCCAGGATGTGAGAGGTATCGCGAACTTCAATTGATCGATAATCGAATTTCTCGTCAGGTTAAGAGACGGCTCGGAACATCGCTCCAGCCTCAATCGGTGTGACCGGATGCAACGGAACTTTTATCCCATGCGGCAACAGGTCGAACGTGGGAGAGCCCAGCAGCTATCGCCAGCGACAACGCCTCTGCGTGGACAACGCCAGGAGTCGAAGCCAGCCGAACGCTGCAGCCTTGTTTCCTTCTGAGATCACTTCGCGACGTCCATACCCAGTCACTTCGAGGTTACGACGCATATGCACCAGAAATTCTTTGACCGCTCACCCGACCTTGAGAGGCTTGAAACGGGACGTCAAAATCGACACCCTATCTGCGCAAAATAACGCGCAGCTAAGGACGGGGCCACCCTCTTTTCGACTCTACCGCGCTTCGCTTTCTTTGATTTCTCTCTCGATTTGCGCTACCGCGAGCGGAGGCAGGCTTGCGCCTTCGAGTTGATGATTCAGTTCGGGCAAGCGCTTCGATTTGAAGGCGTTCCATTTTGCTAGTGCCAGCTTTGCCGCGGCGCTCGACTCACGATAGACCGCAAGCGCTTGTGCGGGCACGGGACGGTCACTGCTCTCGACTACTCGGAGCGCGGCAGACAGGCCAGTATTGGCTTTGTCCAGGCCCATATCACGGGAGGAAGCACCGCCAATGATGGTCTTCAGTTCATTGGAAGCAATGTCGGCACTTGCCTTCAGATCAGCGTTCTGCTGCAGCTTGGGCTGCAACTCGGAAAGCTGCTTCTGCACATTTCGGATCGCCGAGAGGGCTTTCCGAGCATCGAGCGCCTCAGTCAAAATCCCGCGACCGAGTTTGACTTGGTGGGCGAGATCTTGCGGCGTGGCCGTCGAGCGCGGATCCATGGTGATGTGCAGCGCCTGAGTGAAAATCTTGCCATCGATGGTGAGGCGAACTTCATAATCTCCAGGCGCCGCACGCGGACCACGCGGTGCGGCGTATTCCTCTTCGTCACCTGAGTCGGGAAGTTCGGCGCCCCAGGCAAGATTCCAGATGAAACGATGCATCCCTGTGGCCTTATCGAGAATTTGGGGTTTAGGAAGCCAGCGCTCGGCAATCGGAACGGGTGGGTGCTGTGCTAGGCGCGCGGTATCGGACAAAAAGTTGCGCACCAGCTCGTGCTGCGCATCGAAGACTTCAAGCTTCAAGTGTTGGGCGGGATGAGCAAGAAAGTAATCGATCATGGCGCCGTTCGGAGGATTTTCGGCGGTTGGTTCTTCGGGCGGCAGCGGAGTGCCCATGAAACCGGCATTATCGATCCGCACAGCGGTCGCTGGACGATAGAGCCATGCGCCGGCTTCGCGAACATCCGTGGCTTGGCGCAGAGGCGTGATGTTGTCAAGGATCCAGAAGGAGCGTCCGTGCGTGGCGATGACGAGATCGTCGCCGTGGATAACGAGATCGCGCACAGAGGTGACCGGCAGGTTGAGTTGCAGCGATTCCCAGTGGTCCCCGTCGTCGAAAGAAAGATAAATACCGAACTCCGTGCCGGCGAACAGCAGCCCCTTCTGAGTCGGGTCTTCACGAACGGCACGCAGGAAGGCCGGAGCATGAATGCCTTCGGTAATGGGCTGCCAGGTTTGACCATAGTCGCGCGTGCGATAGAGGTAGGGAGCTTGATCGTCGAGGTGATGGCGCTCGACGGCCGCATACGCTTCGCCGGGATTGAAGTGCGAGGCTTCGATCAGGGAAATTTTTGACCAATCCGTGACCCCTTTCGGCGTGACCTGTTTCCAGGTCTTGCCGCCGTCGCGCGTGACGTGAATCAGCCCGGTGTCGCTGCCCACCCAGATTAGGTTGGCGTTTAGCGTCGAGGGCGCGATGGTGTAGACAACCCCATATCCGCGCTGCTTCGCGTCTTGAACTGACGGAGGACCTGAGACGTTCTTGGCGCTTGGTTCCGCGCCGGTGAGATCGGCACTGATCGTCTGCCAGTGCAGGCCGCCGTCCGCCGTTTTCATCACGAATTGCGTGCCGAGGTAGAGGCTGGTTTTGTCGACGGGAGAGAAGACGAGAATGGGCGTCCAGGGATCACGGTATTTGCGTTGCGCGATGTCGACGCCGAACGTGGGGAGCGGCCAAGGCGTGATGTCCTGGCTGAGAGAGGTGCGAAGATCGAAGCGCGAGACGCTGCCGTAGGTTCCACTGAAATAAAGAATATTCGCGTCTTTGGGATCGGAGGCGATGTATCCGCTTTCGCTACCGTCGACGGGAGACCAGTCGCGCGGAGTGATCTGACCGTGATCGGTGCGGCTAAGGACGGCGACGCTGCCGCTATCCTGCTGCGCCCCGTACACGGTATAGGGAAAGCGATTGTCGGTGATGACGTGATAGAGCTGCGCCGTGGGCTGGTTGTACCACGTGCTCCACGTCTGGCCGCGATCGACGCTGATGGTCGTGCCTTGATCGGTCGCGAGGATCATGCGCGAGGAATTTTTCGGGTCGAGCCAGAGCTGGTGATAGTCGTCGCCGCCGGGCGCGCCACGAACGATCGAGATCGTTTGCCCGCCATCTTCCGAACGGTAGAGCGCGACGTTCGGGACGTACAAGACATCGGGATTTTGTGGATCGATGGTGATGTTGCCGAAGTACCAGGCGCGGCTGGTGAGCCGGGCGTCGGAATTCTTGAGCGCCCAGCTGTCGCCACCATCGTCGGAGCGGTAGAGGCCGGATTTCTTGTCGTCATCGATCAGCACGTAAATGCGCTTGCCGTCTGCCGAGACAGCGACGGCGGTGCGTCCCCAATCGCCCTCGGGAAGGCAGGAACCGGTGAGGCGCGTCCATGAATTGCCACCATCTTGGGAGCGGAAGATTCCGGCACCTGCAGCGTCCAGGGGCGCGTAGGTGCTCCAAGGCGGACGATGCGTGTGCCAAGTCGAGGCGAACAGAATGTTGGGATGATCTGTTGCAATGGCGAGATCGGCGATGCCAGTTTCGGGGCCTTGGTCGAGGACTCTGGTCCAATGCTCGCCGCCATCAGTGGACTCGTAGACGCCGCGCTCGTTGTTGGGGCCGTACGCGTGCCCAAGCGCGCCGACGTAGACGATATTTGCATTCTGTGGATCGATGACAATACGGCTGATCTGACGCGTGTCGCGCAAGCCGACGTTCTGCCAGCTCTCGCCGCCGTCGGTGGAGCGGTACAATCCGTCGCCGGAGGCGAGGTCGGAGCGAATGTCGGATTCTCCGGAGCCGACATAAATGATTTTTGGATCGGAGGGCGCGACGGCAATAGCTCCGATCGAAGCAACGGGTTGATGGTCGAAGACGGGCGTCCAGGTTCCCCCGGCGTTCGTAGTCTTCCAGACGCCGCCATCGACTGTGCCGAAGTAAAACGTGTTGGGATCGCCGGGGACTCCGGCGGTGGCGACGGCGCGGCCTCCGCGGAAGGGACCGATGAGGCGCCACTTGAGGCCGCTGAAAAGATCGGGAGAGACGGATTGCGCGCGCAGCGGCATAGGAGCGAAGCAAAGAAAAACCGGAAGAAGTGATGTCAGTTTGCGAACTTGGTGCGGCTTCATGTTGGGATCTGGATATTGTAGCGAATGGAGGGCAAAAGTAAGCCTTCAGTCAAGGTTTTAGGAAACATGGTGTCATGCGCTCGAATGTAATTCCGCGTATTTGCCGGCGTGGCATTTGAGCGTTCCTCCCAATCCCGACCCGGAGTAGTAAAGCGTTCGGCCAGACCCCACCTCAACGGGCAGCAGAAAAAGACCGAACTGGGTACGAGGTTACAAGCCATCTCATAAATGGGCCAGGGCCAGGCGACGCCGCGGTACATTAAAGAGTTTTGATAGCGAGACGGATTACAATCAGCGCGTGGGAGCACTCGAATATCCTCTTCCCATGCCGGAACTTGTGACGGAGCGTCTTCACCTGCGAAGATTCCGGCAGGAAGACCTCATAGATACCTTTGCTTGGACCGGCGATCCGGAGGTTAGCAGGTATACCTTCTGGTCGGTTCACAAGACCCAGGACGAGACGCAACAATTCCTTGACTTCTGTTTCAAAGAGTACTCCGAGAAGGGCATCGGCCCTTGGGCCGTGGAGCTGAAAACGACGGGCATC
>Ga0210408_10004867_pt1 | contig 11934 bp, 10 predicted proteins | sample IncBWH4MmetaG_FD_155471 | JGI IMG/M metagenome (GOLD analysis project Ga0210408, IMG submission 155471) | Forest soil microbial communities from Barre Woods Harvard Forest LTER site, Petersham, Massachusetts, United States - Inc-BW-H-4-M | ecosystem: Environmental > Terrestrial > Soil >... | reverse complement strand
TGATGAAGAAGTACGGGGCATCCTTTTTTGACAAATAGGGCTAGGTCAATTGGCGCAAAATCGTCATTGCACTCATCTACTGTGGGTCAAGTCTTTTTCCTCACGCTCAATCGTCTGACCGCTTATGGCTGGAATCGCGCTGTGACCCCTCAGCCAGCGTACGAATTCATCGTATGAATTCCGCTTCACAGGAATTCCGCGAACGAGCTTCCTGATGAAGTTCTTCCGATCAAATCCGCTTTCGCGAGCGCACTTATTGATTCCGATGTTCTGAATTGCGATTTTTAGCTCTTCACTCGCAAAGACTTTGCCTTTTCTTCCGTATTCGGTAGCTGCAAATTCCACAACGCTGATTTCGTCGCCTTCTTCCCATTTGCGATCTGTTTCTTTGCCGATGTAACGAACTTCTCCCGCGATCACGTGAGCACGTTGGAGCAAACCCTTCGTGTCTGCCGTGCACGGAGTACCATCGGGCGCTAGGCTCTTCGCTTCTGGATGCCGCTGATATTGAATCAAAAGATGTGCGAATTGGGCAGGGAAAACGACGTTGTAAGGAATATCCCCGTTTGCTTTCCAGCAATTAAGCATTTTGTATTTCTTGCCGTTGTGCACGTTTACGCAGTCCAGGGTGAACCATTCTTCTTGTTTCGAGGAGAATGGGCAAACCAGAAGAACTTTTTCATTCGATTGCCTGTGAAATGCAATTCCAAAGACCGGATCAACCATCGGCAGCAAAAGGAAATTGTAAGGACGTGCGATTTCCCACTCTCCCAGCATTTCCAATACGTTGTAGGTTGTAATGGTCAGACGCATCATTTGCGGAACATCGAGCCAAGACGGCGCTTTTCTCCGAATGCCCAGCTCACCTCGCACGATGTAATCCCAAAGCTCATAAATCCAGAGCGGTACGTCTTTTTCCCAATTCTTTGGCGAGTTGTGGGGCGGATACAGAAATCCAATTCCATGCGCTTTTGGATCAACAATTGTGATCTTGGATTTACCTGTTTTCTCGTACAACGCATAGCGTTTTGCAGCAATACTGTAACCGTAGAGCTGGCGTTGTGGTTTTGTGGAATCGGAATCGACAAAATTTGCGTCAACTAGGTTCAGAATTGAGCCTTTTACCGCTTTCCGATCATACGGATTTAAAGAAGAGAATCTGTTCGCGATTTCTCTCACTTCTGCCCAGGTGAGAATTCTTAAGCCTTCACTACCGGGAAAGTTCAGTCGGCCGCCATGTTGGGAGCTTACGATTGCGAGAGAGTCGGTATCACAGAACAGATAAGTTCCTTTTTTCTCGGTAACGCACGCTTCCGTCATCGCGAGCAACAAGCGTCCCGCAGAAGTTATCAGGGAAGCCAAAGGTGAAAAGAACCACTTCCCCGTGTTTTCGATTGCGTCTGAAGAATCACAGAAGCGTTTGTCTCCGGAAAAGACTTCAAGCGGAACGTTTTCTTTCTGCAATTCGGGAATGAGCTCAACAAAGAACCCGTAGATTGAATTTGCAAGAATCTTAAGCCAGTAGTGAAGCCTTTTGTCCGCTTTGTTGAGTTTTCGCTGTTCGATTACTTTGCGGAAGAGGTCATCTTTGTACGGATCAATTCTGACCATGCTTCCGCGTAAACGCACAGTTTTCATGCCAGCTTGCTTGCCGTGTGGCACGATGCGAATTGCGCGCAGAATGCGCGGAGTCTTTCCTGTTCGGATTGCAGAAGCAATCACGTCACAGCCTGCAAACCAGAGCGGAGTTTTGGACGTGAGGTAGTTGTTGCCGATGTTCTGCGTCATGCCGTCATAAACGGTGCGCACAGGCAGGATGTCGCTGTCTGGTTCGACAAGTGCGAAGAACCTGAAGTCTCTCCATATTGCGGGATCAAAGCAGCGGTCCGGAGAAATCCTCTTCACCAGTCTGCGGAGGTTCTTCGTATCATCCTCAAACGTAATGCTCTCTGCTGTAAGAATGTCGAAAAGGCCCAACAATGCGCAGCAGGTTGGATACTCGCTCGTGAAATCAACGGGAACGACAGGAACCTCGGTGCAACGTATGCGCGTCTCGGAGCGTCCCCCGTAATATGTTTGCATTGCGATCCCGTGATATTTTGGCGCAATCCTGAATTTCTTAGCTGGGGGAATGATTTCCATTGCATCGAAATAGCTCTTTGCCACACTTGCTGGCGAGTATGCATTATGGGGTGCTAGGGGAATTGGATGTTTGTCGAATTCCTCGTTCAATGCGTTGAGGGCGTCCACGGTGCATCGTCCGTCTTGACGTGCGTATTCGATTTCCTCCGGAGTCACTTCACCCGTCGGTTCGTGGTCGATTTTCTGGTGCTCGGTCTTGAGTTCTTCGCAAAGACGCCTCAGCGAATATGATCGATTAAACAGGGCCCAGGCTAGGGTTCTGAGGTCCAAGAACCGCGCCTTGCCACCGTCCTTCCACTCTTCCGGCTTCCAAGGCTTCGCCAATCGGATGAATGCCTTTTTGCTGTCGATGGGGGTGATCAGAATACGTGGAACATTTCGGTTTTCTTCCCCGTTCGCGTACCGCGACATCGTGAGCGACCACTCGTCGTGCTCACCTCTGTTCCACGCCAGCGCAAGACGTGCAAGATCGAACGGCAGGTTGAATCCGCAAATCATTGCTCCATTTCGCTTGATTGCTGGCCAAAACACTTTCTTCATGAAATCGGAACGCGAATAGAGCGGGAATTCGGGTGGGAATCCCTTTGTATCGGAGACAGCCGTCCGCGCGTAGTTCTCAAGGAGTTTGCGGTCCTTCACGGGAAGATCATCAGCATAGAAGATGCCCTCTCGTATGAGCTTGTACGTGAAGTGTTTGAGCTCACAGAGCCGGAAAACGGCGAATGTCAAGGATTGATCGGCTGTAATCCGTGTTTCAGTGTCCAACACGAACACGTAACGTGGCCATTTGACGAAATTACCGCTATAGAAACTGCGCGGTTTGTGGTCTTGATCAGCTGCAACTGCATAAGCACGAACAAAGATGTCATGTCGTTCGGTCATTTGTTTTTTCCTTCCCCGTGCTCGTTTACTTGTTTCTCCATTGCTTCAACCACCATCCACATTCCGACCAGTTGGGCTTTGAACGCTTGTATTTGTGCGATCAACTGGTTCTTCTGTTTGCGGAAATCCACGCCTGCCCGCCTACAGTTGGCGTGATATTGCGCATGGTCTGCGTGACAGAATGGAAGCCAAAGCCAAGGAACGTGCTTCCGTCCACCGAGGTGGTTATCTTCTAACTGCCGCGAACTCGCGCAGAAACACTGCTCGGGGCAGTCCGGGCAATGCTTGGGCGTTCGCTTCGATTTCACGCGGCGCCGCCTGCGAGTGAGCGATAAAGGGAATACGGAAGTAATTCTTTGCGAGCTTGCTCGACAAGCGCCTTGGTGTCTGTTATGAGCGCAAGTCCTGCGATTGTCTTCCCGTGCCAAGGAGCCATTGCATTACGATCACCGCGCAGCAAACGATTGACCGCAGCTTTGTAGCTTGCGAACTCGCTCGCTGCTTTCGAGCCGCGAACGTTTACATTCCTCGGGCCATCCGGACCTGGGATCTGAAGGTACCGGATGAGTCGGTCACTTTTCGTTGCGCGAATGCGTCCGCCTGGACGACGCTGTACAAGCGCAGATCCCACGTATCGCTTGATAGTTCGAGCTGTAACGCCATTATCTCTGGCAGCTTTCGAGAGTGAGTCGCCTTGCCGCATTGCCGTCAGGGCACGTAAGGCGCGGTTTCGTGCTTCGGCACTTCTGCCGCCGCTCTGGCGAATGGCAGTGCGAATTGAACGCTTAGTCGGCTTGGTGCTTCCAACGTTTGCAATCTTGCGCTTCATCTGGGCACTCTACGATCAGTCCGTATCCTGCCAGATCTCTGCACTAATCACCATCAAAGCGATATACTATTTACTATCGAGGCTACGTTAAGAAGCCATATGTTAGATAAAGAGGAACGACAGATACGACGGTTGGCCCGTGTTGATATTGCGGGTGGCCTTCCACCTTCGGTCTCGCTACTCAGTGACTTGATCAAATTTCTGAATCACACCAAGAAAGCACAAGGAAAGAGGATCGTGTTGATCCTCGAAAAGATGTTGGAGCTTGAAGAGATGACTAGGCCAATCCCACCGGAAGAACCAATGATTGCAGCCTTGGAGTGGAAGAGGACCGATCCCAAGAAATTCAAGCTTCATTGGGAGATTGAGAAGAAGAGGGCAATGCTTCAACGGGAACTGTCGAGATATAGGTTCACACCGCATGCCGAAGTCGCTGTCGGCGGCGGTGGGAAACGACCAAGTGAATGGATGGCATGGTGGAAGGGAGATCGGGGCACCAAGCCTGAAAGGCACCTTGGACTGGTTGCACCCGAGGCCCTAGAGCTGATCTTGAAGCTGACGCAAATTGGTGACCTGACTCGTCTCCGACGGTGCCATCAGTGCGAGAAATGGCTATTTGCAAGATTCAGACATCAATTGTTTTGTTCAACGAAGTGTCAGCAGAAGAGCTATACGCAGACTAACGAATGGAGAGAACACCGCAGGAGCTATATGCGAAATCGCTATCATCTTCTGAAACGACTCCCTCATTTGAAAAAGGGGCCGCTCGTCACATGAGCGCTGTAGGGAGTCGCAACGTTTCGTCCTGGTCGTATTAGATAGAGACATTCGGGCCTGCCGACTGTTCGAAGCAGCCGACAAGCCCTAACCACCACGGGAGGTTCAGCTCCGATGGCAGCTTCAGGCACCCTACCGCAACCAAACTTTTCCTGCAAACAGCCGATTGGCAGAAGTGGCGTTCTGACCCTCTTCGGGTTTGGAATCAAAGTGCGAATGCAATGTGGCCATCTCGAAGTCGAGGTTGGCATTGGCCCCGAGAGGCGCAGGATCAGACTCGCTCGCGTTGGCCACGGTCTAAAGAGGCTTGTGATCGTGGGTTCCGATGGCTTCATTTCTCTGGCTGCACTCCAGTGGTTGGCCGATCAGGATGCCAGCTTCGTGATGCTCCAGACTGACGGAAAGATACTCGCGAGCACTGGGCCCGTCCGACCGTCTGAGGCAAAGCTGCGACGAGCTCAAGCTCTCGCGCATACCTCCGGAACAGCGTTAAGAATCACGCGCGAACTGATCAGCCGAAAGCTTGATGGACAGGATCACGTTGCACGTCACAAACTGTTGGACACGTCCACGGCGGATACAATCGCTCGATTTAATTCCAAACTGCCCGCTGCTGACAGCATCAGCTCAATCCGGTTAATCGAATCGCAAGCTGCACGCGCTTATTGGTCAGCGTGGAGCACGTTGCCAATCAACTTCCCAAAGAATGAGCTGCCTCGAATCCCCGATCATTGGCGTAGTTTCGGAGCAAGGGTTTCGCCTCTGACGGGATCGCCTCGACTCGCTGCGAACCCGCCGAATGCCATCCTGAATTACCTCTATTCAGTACTTGAGTCAGAAGCTAGGCTCGCTGCTGCCGCGCTAGGCCTTGACCCAGGTCTAGGCGTCTTGCACGTTGATACCTCAGCTCGCGACAGCTTAGCTTGCGATCTCATGGAGCCGATTCGCTACCAAGTTGACGCCTACCTGCTTGACTGGATTACTCGTCAACCGTTGAGGCGAGAGTGGTTCATTGAGCAGTCAGATGGGAATTGTCGTCTTACTGCATCGTTTGCGGTTCGACTCTCCGAAACCGCTCCAATCTGGCGTCGGGCTGTTGCTCCCGTCGCGGAGTGGGTAGCGCACGCAATTTGGGCAACCATTCGAAGACCGGACACACCTCTTGCTACGAGGCTGACTCAAAGCAACAAACGTGCAGCGGAAGGCAAGACGCCCCCCGCACCACGTCCCGCCCCTCAACCGCAGAACATCTGCCTAGGATGCGGGAAGGAAGTGGCTGGTGGGAGTACGCGTTGTGCCGCCTGTGCGTTGGAGGTTTCACGAACAAAGATGGTTGAAATTGCGAAGAAAGGGCGAGTTGCTTCAAAGACTCCGGAATCCAAAGCTCGGCTTGCGACGACGCAGCGCCGTCAAGCCGTTGCACGTTGGAACTGGAATCCCAGCAGCCAACCGGACTGGCTCACGGATGACTTCTACAAGAATCAGATTCTGCCTAGGCTAATCAACGTCACACTCTCCCAGATCGCCTCGGCGATTGGTGTGTCTATCCTGTATGCCTCCGACATCCGAAGGGGACGACGAACACCGCATCCTCGGCATTGGCACACGCTGGCTGAACTGGTCGATCTCGGGGAGTGTGACCAAAGTCACTGATCTCCCTCTCTTTTTGGAGGTATTCTAGTGAGGCTTAAGGATGTTTCGAACTCGCTCTTGAGGGGGGAGCGAGTTACTCCGTGAAGGAGCAGAAATATGTTGCGCCCGCGCCTCCTCGTTCCGTTACTATTAGCTTTTTTTCTGCCTTCCTATCAGATAAGTTCCCAGACCGAAATTCCCTCGCAGTCGCAAACGCAACAACATGAAACTCACAGCGCTCAGGCAAAGCATGCGCCGGTCAATTGCACCAACAATGGCACGTATGTGAATAGCAAGGGGGAAACGGTCAAACGGCCCGAAAACTGTTCAAGCCCTCCAAAGGGCGCAACCGCACGGTGCCGCGATGGAACTTACAGTTTCAGCCAGAGCCGTAGAGGTACATGTTCTCATCATGGCGGAGTGGCCAAGTGGCTTTGAGCCGGTAATTTAGACTGTGGAGGATCGCTGTGGGAATAAAACCTTTGGTTGTCGCGGCGGTGGGTTCTCTTCTATTGGCTTCCCCATTCTTGACAACAGCGCCACGCGCTGAAGCACAAGTGACGAAGGCGCTACTTTTGTTTGGTGGGCACGATCACAAAACGTTCCTAGGATGCCTGAATTGTGTAGATACCAGTGACGTCTCCGTATGCAATGACGTGGGACAATACGGGTCCGATGTGGCAGAAAATAGCATCTGGAATGACGTTGGACCCTACGGGTCGGATGTGTCTCCGATTAGCCCGTGGAATGACGTTTCGCAAGACGCGCCCATCATCGTGGATCGTGCCGGGAAGTCATATGGCTATTTCAGTGCGAATAATGTTCACCATGACCGCACACGAATCGATTGGCTCGTTGCAATTCTTGATTATTACGATAACACCAATGACTTGGCCAAAACGCGACAGAAAATGTGCGGCAGCTAACCGCATTGAATGTATCAAGCGACTGAGCGATTATGCTCGCGAGCAAACACTTCCAAATCGTGCGCGATGCGACGGATGACTGGTTTGATCCCATTCTCAACGCGGATACAGAACTTTTTGTTGATCCATTTCTTATATTCAAGGATACCAATGAGTTTTGGCGGAGAGCACACGACCGCATCATCGGTCATTTCAATCTCGCATTTCAGTTGATCGCGGAGGGGAACCGAGATCCCAATACCCTGTCTTATAAGAAAGCGATCGACCTCCTTATCTTCACAGAACCGAAAGAACTTTGCCTTGGCTATACAAACAAGGGGACCGCTGGCGCTGGCAGTGGCAGAGAATACGCGCAACGAATCGCTGTTGCCATTGTTGAAGCCATCGTTCGTGGAATAGCTCATCCTCGCCATTTCGAGGAATTGGGGATTCTGAACGAAGGCATCGGTTCTGATCGAATTTCTGACGCTACTTGCACAATTCTCAAGCACAGGCTGGTTGAGTACACCCAGCAGGTCGCGCAAAGGCATGGAATTCCGCTCGCGGAACACCGGCTGTACGCGGCGAGATTTGACGAGCAAAGACAGCGTTGGGAAACACCAGTCGTTACGCTTCCTTCAAATCCCCACACTAGCGGTCCACTCTTACTGGTACCAGAGCGTTTTCTCAAGGATCTTCCGACCTTGAATTCCGATGACTGGTGGACGTATTACGAAAACGAGCAGCTACGAACAGATCTCAATTATGAGATTCTGCACCGCGTAGATAAGTCTACAATCGTAGCCACGGCCCGTGCTCATCCCGACTTAGTCCGAAAGTGGACAGAGGATCGAGAAGGAAAGTCGGCGGTGCCGTACGACCTCGCAAATGACCCCAAAGGTGCATGGCAATGGGATCAGGCCACCCTACAATTCGCGTCCACAAACCCCCTCCAACTCCCAACTGCGCAGTCAGCAACGGACTTTGCCGACGTAATTGGACTAGTAGTGAAGCAGTTTCGCCTTTTTGTTGAAGAACAAGGAGGATGGGAGCTACTATGGGACTCCTCTGGCAAAGACAAACCGGAGCGCGCTGCGCAACTGCTTTTTCGTGGAATTGCTCAGCACTACTGCAAGGCGAATAACATATCCCTCGATCCCGAAGTAAATCTTGGGCGTGGCCCCGTGGACTTCAAATTTTCAAGCGGTTATTCCGATCGAGCGCACCTTGAGATCAAGAAATTTCATAACGGAAAGTTTTGGAATGGACTGGAAGCGCAGCTTCCGTCATACATGAAGAGCGACGAAGTTTCAGATGGATGGTTTATCGCATTTGTGGGTTCCGGAAATTCTGGCACGCGAATTCCGGAAATTCTGGCACGTTCTGGAGCAGCCGGCAAGACCTCTTCTAAGTTCAGGTGACGCGTACGCCATGAGGGCCCATCGAGGTGGATAAAGCGTCCACGCTCGAGGATGCGATCCAGGATGGCGGCCGCCAGGTCTTCGTCATGCAAAGCCTTTCCCCACTCGCTGAGCGGTTTATTGGTGGTAAAGATCATAGGTCGTTTTCTTAAGTGGCGATCGTTGACGACGTGAAACAAGACATTGGCCGCATCAGCACCGTAGGTTAAGTAACCCAGTTCATCGACGACCAAAACGTGAGGATGGGTGTAGGTTAGCAATGATTCCTGCAAGCATCCCTTCTTGCTAGCATTGGAAAGCTCTTCTACGAGTTCTGCGGCAGTCGTGCACAAGGTCTCGAAGCCATTCTGGATAGCGCGATAGCCGATGGCTACTGCCAGATGGGTTTTGCCGCGGCCGGTCTTGCCGTAAAAAATCAGCGAGCGCCCTTCGCTGACGAAATCCGGCCCGAGGTAGGAACCGAGCAGGGACAGACGCAGTGTCGTCTGCAGACTGAAGTCGAACTCCTCAATGGTCTTGAAGAAGGGGAAGTGGGCCTTGCGGGTAAAACGTTGCAAGCGGGTTTGCTTGCGATGGGCCACTTCCTCGGCCAGCAGCAGAGCAAGAAAATCACGATAGCTCCAGTTTTCTTTCTCGGCGCGATCCGCCAGGTCTTGGTAGATACGACGGGTATGTGCCAGGTTCAACCGTCGGAACAGAGACTCCAGTTGCCCTTCGGAAAGCTGCGGCATGGTCGAGTTCAACCCTAGCTTGTGAGGACTCGTACTCTTGCTCATCCTTGCTCCTCCGTCTTACCGGTCTTGCATCCTGGAGAACCAGGTCTTTCCTCCCTCGCCCATGCTTTCGCAGCGGTCCTCGCCGTCAAGGGTGCGCTCCGCCGCGCCGGAACCGCGGCGCGCCCTTGACCGCTGCGGGCCGCTGCGAGGGGCTCCGCTAGGGAGGAAATGCAAAAATAAAAAGACCTTACCCAGTTTTCTGCGCAGCCAGAATCTTCTTCTTGGGTTGTGCTCCGGTCCCGTTTGCTACCAGAAAATCTTGCACCAGGATCGCCTAGGAGCCACGATCTCCACCGCGGTCGACCTCTAGCCTCCCCCGTTTTGTTCCTTTTCATTGCGTCACCTGCGGAAAGCTCAACCCTGGTTGCAGTGATCTCTCGACATAAAACGCACCATAAATCTGCTGCTTCAGTCCTTCTTCCATGGCCCGCCGCAGAACTTCCGGACCATGGCTCTGCAGAATCTGGTGCAGCCGATCCACATCCTCGAACCACTGCCGTGGTCGGCGGTGCACGATCTCGGTGAGATAACGAATCGCCGGCTCTCCCAGCTCCAACAACTGCTGCCGTTTCAGATAGCGCTTGCCCCGCTTCCCCGAGACCGCCGCCACCATCGCCGCGCGGTGCTCCGGCAACGAGGAGCTCTCCTGTGTTCCAAACTTTCGGGGATGTTCCGCCTCATACCGCGCCGCCACAATGCGCACTCGTTGCGCATACAAGTACATCGTGGCCGGCATGCTGATGGCCTCCGGCGGCATGGAATACGCATGGCCGTCGTGCACCACCGTCCCGGTGGGACCGACATAGACCGGAATCCGTAGAGCCAGCTGCTCCGGCTGCACTTTCAACGTACGCAGTCGCGGTGCTTCTTCCGCCAGTCGCACCGCCGGAATGATTCCGGTCGCCCGGCAGGGACGTTCCTGGTTCACCTCGCGATGCCAATCGCGCAGTTGCTGGCGAAGATCTTCCTCATCGTGAAACCGCCGTACTTTAAAGAAGGAAGACTTTACGAATCCCACCAGGTTCTCGACACTGCCTTTTTGCTGGGCTCGATACGGCCAGCACAACTCCACCCCCACGCCCATCTCCAACGTGGCGTATGCGAAGATCGGATTCCACTCCGTCACCTCCCCGTTCTTGTTCCACTTCAGAGCGATCGTCTTCGGTCGATCAAACACACACAGCAGCGGACGTCCGCCCCAGCTGGCCAGATGCTCGGCCAAGGTGCGCACCAAACTTTCTACCGCCTCATCCCCCACCACACTCACCCGTACCCAGCGCGAGTACTTCAACCGGGAAGCGAAAAAGTGGATCCGCTGGCTGGCACCATTGCGGAACTCCACTTCCACTTGCCCAAAATCGTGCTGACTGAACTCTCCGGGAAGACCTTCGAAGCGCACCAGCGGCTTCACCCGCTTCGGGCGGAGCGAGGCCACCAGCGCGTAGAGCGCGGTCTTGCCTCCGGAGTAGCCGCTTTCCTGCACGCGACGCAGAATCTCTAGCGACGCCAGATCCGGTGTTTCCCGCACAATCTCAACCACCTGTTTCCGGAAATTCGTCACCGTGCTGGGCCGGCCAATCTGTCGTTGTACACGCTCCCTGGCGTCATCGACATGCTCCACCGGTCTCTCGTCCGCGATGCGTTTTACCGAGCGCAACGATACTCCGCTCAAGCGCGCTACCTCGGTCTTCGCATGACCGGCCTTCAGCAAAATCTCAACTTCGTGTCGTTTCAGCATCGCCCACATCCTCCTCCCTCCGCTTCCGGCATAGCCGGAGCATAGGGAGTTTTCTATCCTTTCTGGAGGTTCTTAGGCGTGCCAGAATTTCCGGAATCCAGGGGGTCAGAATTTCCGGAACTCACAACTGGAAATAGATACCTGCCGAGTAGTCGTACAAATTTACCTGACTCCCGTGGACCGTCCCGGTGAAATGGGATCCTGACCCGTAATCAAACCCTTGATATCGATTCCCGATCAGCTTGAGTTGGATGTGTGATCCTCCGCCGTACTCGAACAGTTGGTATGACAGGGGCGAACCAGAACCCGTTACATAATTTTGGACTTCGTAATCGTAGACATGCACTCTACCTGGCTCAACCGTCCCAGTGAAGTGGACCCATTGAGAGCGAGCGTAGTCAAAGGCCGCATTGGTCCGACGGCCCGAAACAAGCCTTCCTGCTATGTAAGCGATTGCCGCTCTGCTCTCAGCTCTCACCTGAACATCCTTTTTTGACTATGTGGGATTGCGCTCCCAGACAATTTTTATATGCTCACCCGGCAAAAAGAGCCTCTTGAACTGCCTAGATACGAGTTAATTCAGCCAACGAAATTCAGTGAACTTATCTCAATCGGGCACTCGTACAGATTCGGGGCTAACGGCTTGGCGTTTTCAAGGATGTTCTTCGCCCATTCACAGTGGTCACAGTCCCATTCCCGAAACGTGAAACAGTCAGAGACCCGCTCTGGACGGGATTCTTCATCATGCCGCACACCGAAAAACTCAATGACTTGCACGGACGCACGATGGTGAATATAGTCAGCGGTGAAAGCTTCCATATTTACGACAAGC
>Ga0210408_10004866_pt1 | contig 11937 bp, 10 predicted proteins | sample IncBWH4MmetaG_FD_155471 | JGI IMG/M metagenome (GOLD analysis project Ga0210408, IMG submission 155471) | Forest soil microbial communities from Barre Woods Harvard Forest LTER site, Petersham, Massachusetts, United States - Inc-BW-H-4-M | ecosystem: Environmental > Terrestrial > Soil >... | reverse complement strand
TGGTCGATTTCAACCAACTGGAACACGTGCTCGACGATGCCCCGCACATCGGCGCCTGGCAGGTTGAGCTGCGCAAGCTCAACGACGACCCGCTGGACCTTGACGAGATCATTTTGCACGTCCAAAAGGTCAACGGCACCGACGAAGGGCAGCTCACCCGGGAACTGCGCGAGCGCTGTTTCGCCCGCTTCGAACTTCATCCCAGCCGCGTGCTTTTTCACGACGCCGACGAAATTCGCCGGCTCCAGGGCGTCGGCAGCGTGCTCAAGGAACAGAAACTAGTTGACCACCGGCCAATGGCACAGGCCGCGTCCGCCCGGAACGGGAGCGCTGCCGTGAGTGCGGTAGCCAGCCAAAAGGAAAGAGTAGCATGATGAAATCCGATCGCCTGGTCATTGTTGAGGGAGTTCGCACCCCATTCTGCAAAGCCGGCACCGATTTGGCCGGCTTCGGCGCCGATGAACTCGGCCGCATCGCTGTCAATGCCTTGCTGACCCGCACCGGCCTGGACCCGGAACTGGTGGATGAAGTCATTTTCGGCTGCGTCGCGCAACCCGCCGATGCCGCTAATGTCGCCCGCGTCATCGCCCTCCGCGCCGGCATCCCGGAATCCATTCCCGCGGTCACCGTCCAACGCAATTGCGCATCGGGTTGCGAAGCCCTGACTCTGGCCCAGGAGAAGATGAAGGCAGGGCGCGGGTCGGTATTCATTGTCGGGGGCGTCGAGAGTATGTCCAACATCCCGTTGCTCTTCAATCAATGTGCGGTCGGGAAGTTCGCTCGCCTGGGTCGCGCCAGGAGTTTCGGTCAGCGGGTCAAAGCGATGGCCGCGTTCCGCCCGGGGGATTTTCAACCGCGGATTGGGTTGTTGCTGGGCCTGAGCGATCCGGTTTGCGGCCTGAACATGGGTGAGACGGCCGAGGTGCTCGCCCGCGAGTTCGCCCTGGTCCGTGAAGAGCAGGACCAGGCCGCGCTCCGGTCGCACCAGCGCGCGAGCGCCGCGCGGGAGAAGTTGGCAGAGGAAATCTGCCCTGCTTTCATTGCGTCGAAGGCTGCCGCTCTCATTGCGGACAACGGTCCGCGTGAAAATCAGTCCATGGAAGCCCTCGCCAAACTCAAGCCGGCTTTCGAGCGCAAGACCGGCACAGTTACCGCCGGCAATGCCTCGCAGGTCACTGACGGTGCCGTGGCCCTGCTGGTCATGTCTGAATCGCGAGCCGAAGAACTTGGGCTCACTCCCCTGGGCGCATTGGCCGGCTACGCTTACGCGGGCTGCGCTCCCTCGCGCATGGGTCTTGGCCCGGTGTTCGCCCTGGCCCGAGCGGAGCAGCAAACCGGATTGAAGCTGGCGGATGCGGACCTGGTTGAACTGAACGAAGCGTTCGCGGCCCAAACTCTCGCGGTTTTGAAGGCCGCCCGGTCGAAAGAATTTGCCCGCCAATTCCTTCGCCGTGACACGGCTTTGGGAGAGATTGGTGCCGAGAGGCTCAATGTGAACGGCGGCGCTATCGCCCTGGGACATCCAGTGGGCGCGACGGGCGCACGGCTGGTTTTGACGAGTCTGATGGAGTTGCGCCGGCGCAAGGCGCGGCGGGCACTGGTGACTTTATGTGTCGGTGGCGGCCAGGCCGCCGCATTGTGGCTGGAAAGGAACTGAGTATGCAAACCTTGGAACAGCAGCAGTCCGCCCTTGGCAAAAAGACGAGCCTTGTCCGTGGTGGGAAAACGGAGCGAGCCGCCGCCAGCCTGACACCGATTTCCGTTTCAACACCCCCGCCGGAGCGCACCCTCAAACGAATGGTTCGCGAGGATCAAATCCGTGTGCTCACGTTCGACCGGCCCGGCTCCGGCGCCAATATCTTCGACCGCCGCACGCTGGTGGAACTGGAAAAGGAACTGGAGTTCATCGCCGGCTCGCCTCATCTCAAAGGCCTGGTGCTCACCAGCGCCAAGCCTTCCATTTTCGTTGCCGGGGCGGACCTGCGCGCCATGAGCGAGGCGGCCTCACCCGAGGAGGTTCGGGAGTTGGTCGAGTTGGGACAACGCGTGATGGATCGCCTCGCCTCGCTGCCGATTCCCACCGCCGCCGCCATTCACGGGGCCGCCGTCGGAGGCGGTTACGAACTTTGCCTCGCCTGCGATTACCGGGTCGCTTCCAACGACCGCGTGACCAAAATCGGTCTGCCGGAAACTCAGCTCGGGCTGCTGCCGGCCTGGGGCGGCTCGACCCGGCTTCCGCGCCTGGTGGGACTGCCGAAGGCTTTAGACGTTATTCTTGCCGGTAAAACGCTAGCTCCTAAGCAGGCCCTCAAATACGGGATGGTGGACGAGTTGGCGCCGCAGGAATATCTGGTGGAGGTGGCCGTCCGGATGCTCAAGGCAGGAAAGGCTCGCCCGCAAAGCCACTGGCGTACGAATAACCGGATCGTCGCCACGGCGCTGGCTATGCACCTGCGCGCAAAATTGCTGAAGAAAACGCGCGGCCACTATCCCGCAGTGCTGAAAGCCTTGGAAGTCGTGACGCGCGGCGTTTCCAAATCGATTCCAGAATCGCTCGCCCTGGAACGAATGGGGATTCTGGAATTAGCCCAGACTGAGGCTTGCAGAAATTTGGTCGGAATGTTCTTCCTCCAGGAGCGCGCGAAGAAACTGGTCCTGGACGTGGAGGCGGGCTTCCAGCCTGCCAGTAACGGACGCATCCTTGCGTCCGATTTAGATACCACGAGCGGCAGGGACGCCGCGTTATTGGCAGGCTGGAAGCCCGCCTCCACGAATGGGGCTTCCGCCCCTAAACCGGTCGCTCTCACTGCTGTCATTGGCGCCGGCGTAATGGGCGCCGGGATAGCCCAATGGCTCAGCGCGCGGAGATTGCGGGTTATCCTGAAGGACATCAGCACGGAACAAGTCGCCAAAGGAATCGCCACCATCTCGAAGCTCTACCGGGATGGCCAGAAGCGGCACGTCTTTACCCCGCTCGAAGCCCGCGACGGCATGGACCGAATTTCTCCGGCACCCGGGGTCGTTCCATTGAGCCGGGTGGATTTGGTCATCGAAGCCGCCGTCGAAAACCTCGAACTCAAGAAAAAGATTTTCCAGGCGCTCGACGAATCGGTCGGTGACCACACGATTTTGGCGACCAATACCTCCGCTTTGCCGGTCTCAGAACTCGCGGCGACCACGCGCCGGCCCGAACGGGTCATTGGCCTTCACTTTTTCAACCCCGTCCACCGCATGCAACTGGTGGAGATCGTCGCTGCGCGGCAGACCTCACCGGAGGTTCTCCAGCGGGCGTTGTGCTTCGTGCAGCAGATCGGCAAGCTGCCGGTCATCGTCAAAGACAGCCCCGGCTTCCTGGTCAATCGCATCCTGATGCCGTATCTGATTGCTGCCGGCAGCCTGTTCGAGGCTGGCTTCGCAATTGAGGACATTGATGAGGCGATGCTTGATTTCGGCATGCCGATGGGTCCGCTGCGTCTCCTGGACGAGGTCGGCATAGATGTCGCCCTGCGTGTCGCCCAAACCCTCGCCGGCACGTATCGCGACCGCGTCGTCTTGCCCGAGACCCTGAGCCGAATGGTCCAAGCCGGACTGCTGGGACGCAAAACCGGCCGCGGCTTTTACCTCTATCCCAAGAGCAAAGACCCGCGTCCAAACCCTGCAATCACGCCTCGCGCCTCACGCCTCACGCGCCGCGCATCACAAGTCACGGATCTCCAGTCCCGCATGGTCTTCCTCATGCTGAACGAAGCGGCGCGTTGTCTTGAGGAGGAGGTCGTCACGGAACCAGCGGATGTGGATTTCGCGATGATCATGGGCACCGGCTTTGCGCCGTTCCGGGGCGGGCCGCTGCGTTACGCCGACACTCTTGGCATAAGCACATTGGTCAGCGCTATGGAGCGCCTGGTCGAGCAGGGTTCACCCGAATTTGAGCCGTGCGCGCTGTTGCGCAGCATGGCAACCGCCGGAAAAACTTTCTACCCCGCGAGGGCCAAATGATTGACACCAAACCACGACCCGCACCGCCGCGCGCGCGGCCGGCCGTCGATGAACCGTGTGTGCTCATCGACACGTCAAAAATGTCCGCCGGCCAGCGCGCGGCTCTCGAACTGACCGAAGCGGCCCGCGAAGCGGCCCGCGAACCGACCTTCGTCAGTGGCCTGTTCATGGGCCACTTCGATCTCGCCAGCATCCAACCCTTCCCGGCTCAAAGCTCGACCGACCGCGACCAGGGCGACGCTTTTCTCGAGAAGCTCGAGGCGCTGCTTCGCACGAAGGTGGATCCGGATGAGATCGATCGCACCGGCGAAATCCCCGATGACGTGCTGGAGGGACTCGCCAGGCTCGGTGCCTTTGGCATTAAGATTTCGCCCGAATACGGCGGCCTTGGTTTATCGCAGACCAATTACTGCCGCGCGGCGATGTTATTAGGCGGCTGGTGCGGCAACCTGACGGCACTGGTTTCGGCCCACCAGTCCATCGGCGTGCCCCAGCCGCTCATCCTTTTCGGGAACGAACAGCAAAAGCGCAAATATCTGCCCCGTTTTGCCAAAGGTGAAATTTCCGCCTTCGCCCTTACCGAGTCTGGTGTGGGCTCGGACCCGGCGGCAATGCATACGCGCGCCGAACCAACCCCCGATGGAGAGTCTTTTATCCTGAACGGGGAGAAGCTATGGTGTACCAACGGGACCAAGGCCGGCGTAATCGTCGTCATGGCCAAGACCCCCGCAAAAGTTGTCGGCGGCAAATCCAAAGACCAGATCACCGCCTTCATTGTCGAAACGGACTCGCCGGGCGTCGAGGTAACACATCGCTGCCGGTTCATGGGATTGCGGGCGCTTTATAACGGGGTGGTTCGGTTTACCAACGTGCGCGTGCCGCGCGAGAACATTCTGCTGGCCGAAGGCAAGGGCCTGCGCGTCGCGCTGACCACGCTTAACACCGGGCGCCTCACCCTGCCGGCGGCGTGCGCGGGCTTGGCCCGCCGCTGCCTGGAGCTCGCGCGCCAGTGGGCCGGGCAACGCGTGCAATGGGGCGCTCCTATCGGCAAACACGCGGCTATCGCCGACAAACTCGCCCGCATGGCCGCCAATGCTTTTGCGATGGAAGCGATGACCATGCTCGCCGCCAGCCGTGTCGATCGCGACAAGCATGCCGACATCCGGCTGGAAGCCGCGATGTGCAAAATGTGGGCCAGCGAAAAGGCCTGGGAAACCGTCAACGATACGGTCCAAATTTACGGCGGGCGCGGCTATGAGACTGCGGCGTCACTCAAAGCGCGCGGCGAACCGCCGTTGCCGCTGGAACGTTTCCTGCGCGACTGCCGCATCAACACCATCTTCGAAGGGTCCAGCGAAATCATGCGTCTGTTTATAGCCCGGGAAGCATTGGAGCCGCACCTGAAGGTCAGCGCAGCTGTGCTCAACTCACAGTTGCCGCCGGGCCAGCGCCTGCGAGCCGCCGCCCGCGCCGCCCTCTTCTACGCCGCGTGGTACCCAAAGCAGTGGCTCCCCGGCTGGTTCACGCATCACGGCTCTCTCGCCCCTCATCTCCGTTACGCCGCCCGCGCCAGTCGCCGGCTCGCGCGCTCCCTCTTCCACTCGATGCTCCGTCACGGCCCGAAACTCGAGCGCCAGCAGCTCTTGCTCGGCCGCTTTGTCGAAATCGGGACTGAATTGTTCGCGCTTACCGCGACCTGCCTGCGCGCCGAACATGAGCTTAGCTCCAGCGAGGTGAGCGCCGAACGGGGGACCGCACTCCTTCAGTTAGCCGATTACTTTTGCCAGGCCTCGCGCCTTCGAATCGAAGAACTCTTCCGCGGCGTTCGCAAAAACGCCGACCGTTCCGGTTACCGCCTCGCTCAGGACGCCCTCTCCGGCAAGCTCTCTACGGAAGTAAGCCCGGCCCATGACTGAGCCCGCTCGCCTCCAACCTGCGATTCGCGTTTGGATGATGCCGCGCGATGCCAATGCGCTGGGCACGATCTTTGGCGGCCTCATCCTCAGCTATATCGACCAGGCTGGTGCGGTCGAAGCTCTGCGCCATTCCGAAGAAAGGCTCGTGACCGTCGCGCTGCACGAGGTCAAATTCATCGCGCCGGTCTTTGTCGGGGACCTCGTCAGCTTCTATGCCGAAGTGCTGAAGATGGGCCACACCTCCATTACCGTCCGCGTCACTGTCGAAGCCCGGCGTTCCCTTGCGCCTCACGAGACGGTGCGTGTTACGCAGGCGGAGGTGGTCTATGTCGCGATCGATGACTCAGGCCGGCCCGTGCCCGTCCGGCCCCGCCGCGCCGGCCTGGCCGTCGCAGCTTAGGTCCGAGAAGCTTTGTTCCTTTGTTCCTTTGTTGTTAAACTGTTTCTTGCGCCGGAATCGCTCTTTCACTTCAAACGCAAAGTTGTCCAGTGCAGCAGGGCTGTGTTAATCGAAAAAACTTTTCTCTCCATCAAAAAAGATAGGGGAAAGGCAAATTCCGGCGAGCCGGCGGACTCAGACGAATATCCGCGTCATACCCGCTATCCGCGGTTAAAGTTATTCCAGTCGGATGCGCTGATGCGCGGTCCAGGAATCCCAATGCCCGAAGCGGTCCGTGGGGATCCCCGAGTTCTCGGGGTAAATAATGTAAACGGCATTGTGCGAGTAAGCCCAGGCGTAGATGATATCTTTGCGCGGATAGACTCTGCGGACGTTCTTCGAGGAGCCAGGATCATTGACGATCGGGTCGCCCTCTTTGGTGAACCCGACGCAAACGATCAGGTGCCCGTTCGGACCGGGCCCGCGATGATGGAGGCGGTCGGAGCAAACCGATAGGCCGAGCGGAATGCCGCAGGCAATCCAGTCTTCAACTTCGGAAAGGTCGCTCAGCCGAGTGACATAAGCCCTGACGCCGCGATAGGAGCCGGCGTAGGCGGTGTTGAAGGGCCAGTTGCCGGTGCCTTTCCATTGTGCGTCGTAGATGGCGTTCACGATGTCGGGGACGTCATGGTCGAGTTCGGGACGCTTCAACTGTTTCGACCAATACGTCATGAGCATCGAGACGGTCGTTGGGCTGCAGAGGACTTTGCCATTGGGATAAGCCATTTGGCTGCGTTCCGGCACCGGGATGACTCGCTCCCAGGCGGCACCGTTGGGTGACAAGGCGTCGAGCGAGGCTGTGGTATCCGTCAGCGCCAGTCCGAGGAACTTCAGCTTCGGCAGAGCAACTCCGCCGAGTGTAACGCGAACCTGCAGGCGTTCGGTCGGACGGTTCAGAACTAAAGTGTCGGTCGAGACATCGCCGTCGGCATCCTTCTGGTGGGGCACACTTTCGCGGGGGAACCGGGCGGGGTTGCTGGACCAGAGGCCCATCGTGTAAAACTTGGTCGAGTTGGTGGGGTAAACGGCCCGCGCTTCGATCTTCAGATAAGTGCCGTCAGGGGTATCGGCATTCCAGGAAGCGACTAACTCGTTCCAGGGGATGCGGGCAATGATTTCGGGGGACGTAAGCACAATCTCGCCGGGCTTACCGCCGGCCGATTGCTTGAAACCCGAGAAATGGTGAAAACCAACGAACTGGCCTCCGCGCGCATCGAAATCAGCAGCACAGGCTTTGGATACTACGAGGGAAGCGAGAGCGACCAGGAGGACGAGATTCAGCGAGACGCCTGGAAACTTTAAAATTGCGAAAGGATTGCCGGCACACGCTTCGCGCCTTTGGGCGGTGCCACTCAGAATCGAGCGCGCCATGAAGGCGGGTAGAAGCCTGAAAAACACGTGCCTACTTTGGCGAGCGGTCTTGCGAATGGCGAGTGCAATTTCAGGCGCAGAGACAAGAAACGGATTCTTATCCGCGCCATCCGCCATCCGCGGTCAACCAGGCCGCAGTGCGAGCCACCAGGGCCAAATGACCATCAGCCAGAACACAAAGCCGCTTGGCAGGTTGGTTTTTGGTCTTTGGGCAATCGACGGAACCAGGGCCAGAACCGCCCCCAGGGCCAATCCGCTGACAAAGCCGCCGAAATGAGCTACCACGTCGCTCCCAGGGCTCAATCCCAGCAACACGAAAAGCATCAGGCCGCCAACGACGCCGCTCAGGATGTGCTTTCGCTGCTCGGGAACCTGGCGCCACAATGGAACTGATTGCGCGGCGAGGATACCGAGAGCGCCCATGACCATGCCAGACGCGCCCAGGCTGTAATGCGGTTTCGGAGCAAACAGCCAGACGAGCAGGTTCCCGCCCGCCCCGGCCAGGTAGGCCGCCAGCAATCCCGCGCCAGTGCCGAATCGTCCCATGACCAGACCGAGCAGCACTACTCCGATTGTTGCGTTTTCCGCCAGGTGAGAGGCATCAGCATGAAGCCAGACGGCGGTGAACAGCCGCCACCACTGGCCGTGGCTGACGCCGGTGCTATCCATCAGTCCGGCGGTGCGCAGGTCGATGCGGTATTCACTCAACCAAAAGAAAACGGCCAGCAACAGCACCCACGCCAGGCTCGCCCAATCGAACAGCAAGCCGGGTTGGAACAGTTCCCGGCGCCAGGTCCAGCGGCGGTTTTCCAGTTGATACAGGCGGATGGCCTCCAGCGCTCGGTCGAGGTCCGGGGCGGAGACCATGAGGTGCCAGCCGCCGCCATCTTCAGCGAATTCGATTCTGGACTCGATGCCCTGGCTGACCAGAACCAGGCTCCAATCCATTGCCTGCCGTCGTGCGCGGACCGGGATAATGGCGGTGCCAGGTTCCATGCTGGCCCACATGTGGCGCGGTTAGCTTGTGGTGTCAAGCGGGGTTGCGGCCTTCCTGGGCATACCCGCCGGTAGGGTTTCCCGGGATAAAGAAGTTCTTTTCATGGAACAGATTTTGCTTTATATTGATGCAAGAACCCGCAGGGGTGCCATAGGCCTCCTGCGGGGGCAGGCGCAATCAGGCGATTCGTCGAAGTTGTTGCAGGAAAAGACGATGAAAATGATTCAACCGAATTGTCGGGCCCAGTTTGCGGCTGAAGACATTGAGTTCATTCTTTCTGTCCTCGGTGGCAAAATCGGCACAGCGGAATGCCTGGTCAAGTTGTTGGCGGACGAGGATTCGCGCGATTTGATCCTGGATGACGAAGCGCTGTTCCATGCACTGCTGGAGCGGCGGGGCTGCTTGCGGGTATCCAGCCGCTTTTACTTCTATGTGCTCGTGCGGCAGGTGTTTCGCCGTTCCGATATTCAGGACCGGGCGGTGGCGGATTATGTGGCCGAGGTTCTGGCGGAGTTCTCTCTCGCCGAACGTTCGCGCTATGTGGTCCCCGGTCAGTCCAACCCGCTCGATTACTTTTTCGACATGCTGGCGGCGCTCAAGACGGCGGATGACCGCACCAGCTTTTTCATCCGCGTTCACATCGGCAACTATTCGCTGTTCCTCTCCGGCGTGTTCCCGGAGCGAATTCGATTCCGAGCCGAAGCGCGCGGGTTTCCGGATTTGAAATATTACGAAGGCCTGGGCCGGACGCAGTACCGCATGGCGAGCGACCATCGGCTGGCGCATCGTTACGAGCTGACGCAGGTCCTGGGCACTCTGGCGGAGCGATTCGGCGCAACGCGCCTGGCGCTCAATGACATCGCCGAGCGGCTGTTTTCTCTCGGCGATACGGATTACTCCCTCGAGGCGCTACTCAATAGCCAGAGGAACAGCTAACTGGGTCAAATGAGCTGGGAGTTAATTGAGTTAAAGGAACAAGCCGGCTCGCTTAGTGCCTTTTTTAACTCGTTTCCAACGGATTTAACTTTTTGTCGGCGCGTGATTCAACAAGCCGAGGCGTTCGATAGCCGCGCGCGATTTCTCGGGTGACTCCTGTAAAATCACCTGCCAGCCCCGGGCCGCGCCGGCGGCTATGTTTTCCGGCCGGTCGTCCAGGTAAAGGATTTCGCTCCCGTGGTGGCCTGAGAACCGCTCGACCACCTCGTAAAGTTTGGCATCAGGCTTCATCGCACGATGTTCGTAGGAGAGGATGTAGCCGTCAAAATTGGCGAAAAAAGGGAAGTTGCGGCGAACAGCGCGAATGGCCAGGTCGTTGGTGTTGGAAAAAATATAAGTAGGGATTCCCTGTTCGCGCAACGCCGTTTGAAGCCTAATCATGGGTTCGATCGGGGAGAAGATGCCGCCAAAGGAGGCGCCGAATTCCTCGAGGCTGCCGCGAAAGCCGGTGGCTCCGCAGATTTGCTGGTAAAACTCCTCGCTGGTCAACAGCCCCGTTTCATATTGGAGAAAAAGAGGTGAGTGGCTAATGAACCGGGCGAAGTCTTCCAAGGTGATTTTCGACGAAGCGGCAATCTTGCGCGCGGCGATCGTGTAATCGAAATCCACTAACACTTTGCCAAGGTCAAAAACAACTGTCTGAACCATACTTCCTAAAGGTTAAATGATTACGGCATCAGCTCTCTTCTCGCTTCCAGCGCGCGGCTGAGGGTGATTTCGTCGGCGAATTCCAGGCCGGTGCCGGCGGGCAAACCGTGGGCAATACGGGTGAGCCTTAGCCCTGCGCGAGCGAGGCGCTTGGCCAGGTAAAAGCTCGTCGCATCGCCTTCGACATCCGTGCCCAGGGCGAGGACGATTTCCTTGATTGCTTCCTGGGCAAGCCGTTTTTCCAGGTCCGCAATGCGCAGGTCCTCCGGCTCGACCCCATTGAGCGGCGAAATCTTTCCGCCCAGGACGTGGTATTTACCGTGAAATGTGCCGGACTTTTCGATGCTGAGGATATCGACCGGCCGCTCGACCACGCAAACCAGAGTGCCATCCCGCCGCGGGCTGGAGCAGAGGTCGCAGGGAGATTTCTCAGTCAGCGCACCGCAAATGTCGCAGAAACGCACCCGTTCGCGCGCCTGGAGAATGGTTTCGGCGAGGTGTTTGGCGGCTCCGGACTCGGCCTGAACCAAATACAAAGCAATCCGCTCGGCTGAGCGCGGGCCGATGCCAGGGAGCTTGCTCAAGGCCCCGGTCAGCAAAGTGATGGGTTCAGGGATGACGGGCACGGGAGAGGGGGGCGTGATGCGCGATGCGTGAAACGTGAGTTTATCAGTCGCGTGCTGGCCGGCTCCTGAATCGCATTAAGCTGCTCATCTATTTACTCCATAAATCCACCACTCCATCACGCCATTTTCTCAGGTCAGGCCGGGCAGGTTGAAACCGGCGGTTGCCTTTTGCATTTCGGCGCTGGAGATTTCCTTCGCCTGGCCGAGGGCCTGGTTGGCGGCTGTGAGGAGCATGTCTTCTAGCAGTTGGGCGTCTGCGGGATTGACGGCCTGAGGATCGATTTTGATGGACGCAATCGTGCCGTCGCATTTGGCGACCACCTTGACGGCGCCGCCGCCGCTGGTGGCTTCGACCGTACGGTTGGCGAGGTCGTGCTGGATTTGCTCCATCTGCTGCTGCATGCGCGCAGCCTGTTTCATGAGTTTGCCAATGCTGGACATTTTCTAATCAGGTTAAGGGTTGAAATGTTAGGTGGTTGTCCTCGGCGATCACGCGCGGACCTCGACGATTTGGCCTTTGAAGATTTCCAAGGCCTTCTGGATTAACGGGTCGTTCTTGAAATCGTCCTTGTTGAACGCAACCGAAGCCAGCTTTTCTTTGGGCGGAGCGGCGGACCTGGCTGGACCGGGTGTCGAGGGCGGTTTGGCTGCTGGGGGAGCTGCCGGGCTGGGCACTGCGGCCTGCGCGGGCGGAGCCGGACGCGATGCCGGGGCTTCGGCGGTGACGAACTTGATTTGGGCGTGCGGATGGCCGAGTTCAGCCAGTTTGGTTTGCAGCAAGGTGTGATTGCGCGTGTTATCCACCAGCCCGACGTGATCCTGAAACTCGGGGTCAAAGCCGATGGTGAAGACCTTTTTGTCGAACGCGACCGGGTGGGCCTCCAAGAGATAAGTGCGCGTGAAAGGGCTTACTCGGCCAACCGCCTCGACCAGCCTGCTCCAAAGATC
>Ga0210408_10004865_pt1 | contig 11937 bp, 12 predicted proteins | sample IncBWH4MmetaG_FD_155471 | JGI IMG/M metagenome (GOLD analysis project Ga0210408, IMG submission 155471) | Forest soil microbial communities from Barre Woods Harvard Forest LTER site, Petersham, Massachusetts, United States - Inc-BW-H-4-M | ecosystem: Environmental > Terrestrial > Soil >... | reverse complement strand
ACGATAGATGAATCAGCCATGATCGATGCCATCGCCGAAGCCGCCAAATCGAACGCGACGGTGATCAACCTGAGCATGGGACGTCCCAGAGAATGGCTTCCTGATTTCAAAGACTCACCCTGGAAAGAAGTCGACCATTTCAAACAGACTTATATAAGCGAAAAAACTCCGTGTCCGATTTGCGCCGCCGCATCTGCCGCCGCGGAATCCGGAAAACTCGTCTTTGCGGCTGTGGGCAATAGGCTTTTGCACACTTATTGCCCCGCGCGCGCGCACAACGTGGTCGCGGTTGGATTCCAACGACAGCAAAGAATAGTTCCGACACCGCAAAAGGAAATCTCCATGCTGGTTCCTGATTCTGATCAGTCGGTCAGCACAGATATTATGCTGCTGGGAGCACCGGGTGTGCTTGGGTCTAGCTTCGCGTGCCCGTTATATGCCGGTGTTGGCGCACTGGGTCTGAAGCAGGGTGAGCTTTGGAGTTTCATCGCCTCTTATCGCGAACGGGTTTTTCCTTTGATGTTTCACGCTCAAGTGGACACGGCGATGGGCGGTCCGGCAAACGCCCCTTCAGATCTGATTGAAGAAATTGATTGCCGGTATAAGAAGTCCCTTGCATTGCTCCCGCATTCGCACTGCGCCGCGCACTCGCAACTCAACCCAGATTTGCCTCGTTTGGATCCAAACGATTGCGGGTTCTGTGGCGTCTTTGCGGATCTTCAATACATCAATATCGGCTACTGGTTATTTCATAGAAAGCGACTCCATGAAGCGATCGATTTCCTGCGGGCGGCAAGAGCACTTTGTCCGTGGAGCGCCAAACCGGTGGCAATCGAAGGCAGCGCCCATGCTGAACTGGGGAATATCTCGAAGGCGATTGAGAATTATGAAATCGCAATCAAAATGCGACCAGACCATCAGCCGTATCGGGACGGGCTCAAAGCATTACGACTGGCCGCAGCCGTCGGGAGTATGTCAGACGTGGCAATCTGCGACTGGCGTCGACGCGTCGTGGAAAGAATGAACCGATACTACTACCGAACCACGGCCGCACTCTTATTGCTCCATCTGGTGTTTCCTCGGAATCCTTTGGCGAAATGGATGCTGATTCTGCCGATAGTCGTCGGCGCGATTTTCGCGGCACAGCTCCGTCACGATTCTAAAAAGGGAATGTCCCTGCTGCAGGAGGTTGCAGATTTGGCGACTCGCATCCGGCTCGAGTTGTTGTCCCGTTTTATGAGGCGTTCGAGTGTATGCTTTCTTCTAAGCGCCACTGGCATGCTTTTAATCTTATTAGTCCACTTCTGATGCTATTTCGAAGTTGAAATGTGATGCTTTATTCTGAAATAATCAGCGTATCGGACTCACCAAAACGAATAATGCAGCCTATGAGCAATCCAGATCCGTGCGTCTTTGCTATGAAGCGTTACGTCGACAAACTTCGGTGGCTGAACCTTTGGACTTTGCTGCTGTGGATTTTCGGAGCGACTGTGGTCGTTTTCTGTTCAGTTGCGACCCTTCTGTTTATTCGCAAGACCTGGTTGCCCGGCGCGTTGACGGTGCTGGGCACGATTGTCAATGGTGCAGGAACAGCATGGGTCATCGCTCGGCGAAAAGAAGCGGAGGCAGAAGAACGTGATGCCTTCAAGGTATTCAGCGTCGAGTGCGCTGACCGAAAGTCTGATAAAAAGGCGGCCGGAGTTGAGCTTTTAGGTCTGACTCCGAAGGCCTTCTCGGAGCATGAACTGCGCTCAATCGCATGGCGATCGTTATTTAGAGGTAAGATACCCGACGAGTTAGCTTGATAGAAAGCCGGGCCACATAGTCCTCTACACCTTCGCATAAACTTCCGCGCCCTTTCCACAAACTCTTTGGACTTTTCTTCCATTCCTTTCTTCAGCGCCACTTCCTCGGCAATGCCTTGTTCGGCGGAGTATTTGCGGACGTCTTCGGTAATCTTCATCGACCAGAAGTGCGGTCTTGGCGCTTTGCGGATCATTGACGTCATCGGCATGCGCTGGAGCAGCGCTTCCCACACAGGGGCTTCGTTGAGCCAAGAGCGAGGCAACGCAAGCGGCGAAGCAGTTGCCATCGGGTGGGCCATCCCTTGTCTGATAGACGGGCGTCACCCGGGGTCACTAGCTTCAAGTCGGATCCCGAGAAGTTCTACTTCTGTCGGTCTTTGGTTGATGGCCTGTCACCGGACGATGCTTTTTGGGCAGCCATGAACGCACGCAGTTCAATGTGTGACAAAAAGCTGGGGACGGGACACGCTGGAGCGCTTACGCGAGAACTGGTGTTCGCCTTATGGCCGTTCAAGATTGTGAGCCGGAACTGTGGGGTAGTAACCATCCCGAGGAGCGTCGTTAATTTCAGGGAGCTCCAAACGCTCATGCGCGCCGTTTGTCAGGCAGCTTCAAAGGAGGGGAGAGGTTTCATTTGCGCCGTGGACCTTGGCCAGGCTCTCCCGTTGCTCGGCCGGACGCATGGTTCCCCGGGTGACGCGCCGGCCAACTTCCGTGTCGCCTGTCCGGACTGCAAACGGGAGTACATCATTGACCCTGCCGATGACGCCCCGCAGGAGAGAGCCGTGCAGGTCAGAGAGGTCCCAACTGCAGACGCACGATGAGTAACTGGCTTTTGCTGCTCCTGAGGACCATGAAAGCTGAAGTCGAGCAAACCGCCCCAGCGGTGGCGAGGGCCCTGTTCCAGCATCATCGCCTGATCTACCTGTGCGGGCCAGACCAGGTACTTCATCCATGCGCAACAGGCCTGCTGTTTGGGGCTGGGGCGCTTCGGTTCCTGGTCACGGCTGCGCACGTTCTGGACGAGAATTTCTTCCGTTCGGAGAACGATTTTTGTGATCTCGTCACGTATGGACAGGGCGAGGCGGTGATTTTCAGGGGCGAATCGTTTCGAACAACCATTCCCAATGGCAGGACTCGGAATGACGATCCGCTTGATGTGGGCTTCATCCGACTCGACGCGGAGACGGTCGCGCAGATCGGGGAAGATCGGTTCCTGTCGCCCGCCAACGTGGACCTCAACGATACAGGAGCATTTCCGGCGCTTTATGGCGCTCTCGGGTATCCGGCTCGCCACAACCAGACCATCGAGCCGGGTAATGAATTTCAAAACAACCCTTTTGCATTCAGCTACACCGCTCAATTACGATCTGCTCAGGAGCATGAGGCGCTGGGGATCAGCATGGCGAGCCACTTACTTCTGGCAGCGAGCAACAACAAGGGCCGCCGAGCAGCGGGATTCAAGGCAAAAATTCCTGACCTCCATGGAATGAGCGGTGGCGGGCTTTGGCGGTATACCGAATATGGGCAGGTTGCAAACACGAGGGCTCCTTGCCTCCTCGGCGTGCTGATTGCACACCGGAGGCGGACAGGCAATATCCTGGCAGCGCGGATGGGGCTTCTGTTTGAGGGGTTACGCAGGGCATACCCGGAACTCAACGAGTTTCTCCCCCACACGACACTCGCCGACATCACCGTTCAAATGGTAACAGGACCGGCACCACTTCCCTAAATGCAACCGACCCACCCAAGCCCAACGGAGATTGCAGCTTCGATTGTCGAATCGATCAATAGCCTGCCTGGCCGCCTTGGCCGTGGAATTAAAGATCGCGTTTGGACGAAGCAACTCAAGGACGACATTGGCACGCTCGGCGAGAAGCACGATTGGACCGTCTGCGCTGGCGGTTTTAAGGGCCGGTTCGAAGGCGGCTGGCTGTATGACTTGGTTTGGTACAAAGAGACAAATGGCCATCTGTCCCAGGTCTATCTGGTTTTGGAGTCGGAATGGGGCAAGTACCAGTCGCTCATCAAATACGACTTCGAGAAGCTCCTGCTGGCCAAGGCAACGCTTAAGGTCATGATTTTTCAAACCGACAACCGGAGGATCGAGGACCTCTTCAAGTTCTTGGAAGAAGGAATCCGGGCCTTTCCATTGCTCCAGTCCGCCGAGGAAACCTATTTGCTCATAGCCTTCAACAACGACAGCTTCAAATTTGACATCCGGCAGTACGACGGTTGCGGGGTGCGCAGATAGTCGCTACCGTCGTTCGCATAATTTCGCTCCTCAAGGCAAGGTCGGCGGATGGTCACGCTGATGTTGACCACCCGCCTCCCAAACACGCTTAGTCCGTGTCGCCCCGAAGCCTTGCGGAGTACTCGCTTAGCCTTCGGGCGATTTCGATTTGGTTCTCGGGCTTGCGTATTTCGTCTGCGATGTTGTCACTATTAGTCATCTTATTTAGGGCGTGTTGTTAGCGTGATTGCTGCAACTCGCTACCTGTACATACGATGGCTGTTCCCAACCCTTTAGGAGCTGGGATCGGTTCGATGCAGAGGCATTGTAAGAGGCTGCAAATGAGAAGTTGGGAGAATAACCCCTACGTGCCTGCAGCATGACGAAAATCGGACTGGGGCTGCTTACGAGGTTCAAACTCTAACTGTGATATAGCTGAGGGATTCAAACCAGCAGTTCGAATCCCGCTCGGATCCACAGGCTTCTTCAAAGTTCGGGGCAGTAATGCGCAAGCAGCATCCTTGTCAGTTGCTCACCCCGTCGTGTGATCAAATCGATATCCTGCTCGCTCATAGCGGCGAAGTTCGTGGGATAACTCCAAGCCCTCTTGCCAGGTCCGCTTGCAATAGGTGCAATTCCAGCCGTTGCCGCCTTATCTGGCCGGCAAGGGATTTCGGTGCTTTAAGGACATTTTGACTGGATTTCCAATGCGGAGGATACGGAATTCGGCGCACCGTGAGTTGGACTGAGCCAAATGTCAAAACGCGACGGATGTTTTCCAAATAGGACAGTTTCATAGAGGGACGCTGGCCGGAAATCAGGGCAGTTTCCGCAAGAAAGGCAGGGATTTGTGGCGGGGGCACCTTCGGGCTCGAATAGTAAAAAGGCAACGAATTGGGTTTCGTTGCCTGGGCGGTTTTTCGAGGCTATTTTGCCTTGGTTTTAAACGGGTCGTAGCCCAAGTACGCAGTGATCTTACGGTGGAAAGGGGAGGTTGGAAATACGCGGTCGCATTCCCAAAGGCTTAGAGTTCGGTTGGTAACTCCCAGTTGTTGAGCCGCTTGCATTTGACGAACTCCTGCGCTGAACCTTCGCCTTCTGAGGTGTTCTCCAATGGTCTTCGGTTGTTTTGAAACCGGAAAACTGCGAGTCCACACAGGCGAGATGTGCCTTTTCGGAGCGCTCACAACGCGATCACAAAAAGGCAATGTCGCGCTCGCACTTTGGCGAGGTCATTAGCATAAACTTGAGTCAGTAAAGAGTTGGTGCTGAGGACTTTGAGCCGCAAATGTCGGTTTTAGACAACAATGTCGCTTTTAGACAATTGCTCCTAGCTTGCTTCTTGGGCGATGGAATCCTAAGTTTCGCTGTAATACCATGAAGAGCCCTAAGATATTCACGTCTGTATTGATGGTCGTCCAGCTTTTCAAGATTGCGGTTACCGCCGACACACCTGTCCGAGGTTTCATCGACCACCAAACCTGGGTCGCTACGAACTCTCCCTATACGGCACCGAACGATCTCATTGTCAATAATCTATTTGCTGCTGTACTGCCTACACGACCAGACACACTCTCGGCAGTTTCCACGCCCTCCGACACAACCAATTCCTCAAACGTCATCGAAACAGTCAGCCTAGTCGTCAGCAATCTGCCCTCGTACCTCCCCGTTTATCAAGTCACCCAAAAGGGGGCGACGTTCGAGCAGGCTATGGCTCTGGCTACTTATTTGGGTATATCTACCAACGCAATTGCATACAGTAATGGAGTGATTTCATTTATCGATTCCAGTAATTGGATGGCTGTTCCCAGTATTACGCTAACCAATACGAAGGACCCGGCGGTTAGTAACCTGCTCGCTGGAAGTCCGAATCCATATCCGGCGATCCCAATCCAGGTTGAAGCAATCGACTTCGCCACCTTGACCAATCTGCCCGTGTTCGACACCAAGGAGGCCTTGGATAAAACGTCAAACGCTTTGGCACACGCAGGACTTTATCCCCGAGGTGCAAGGCCGCTAACGGGTCACACAATTTTTACCGTATTCATGACCAATGTCGATCAGACTGTCAGTTCCGCCCATCAGTATTTGGATACCTTGATCGCCTACCAGCCTTTTGTCTCCGCTGGCTCTAATACATACCCTGTTGTCGGCCAGGGCGCACAGCTGCAGATCGATTATGGCCCCACGGGCAATGTGACACGTCTCTATTATGGTACTCCAAGGTTGACGGCAGGTCCGTTAGCGAATGTGATGTCGGAAACTGAAGCCAGTAATCGCATCGCCAGAGCAGTAGAGACAAATGCAACGTTTACGCTGCGACTAGTTTACTGGGCTCCCACACCATTACCGCAATCCATCCCCGCTGTGACAACGTTGGCTCCCACAAACATCATTCCTTGGTATGAAGTAATCATTGACCATCCGCCTCCAGCTCCAAATGCCACGAAGATCGTGGAGGCAAAAATGATTCCGGCCACCGAGGATTTGCACTACGTTCCTAGGGTTAAACTTTCCGTCTCGCAACCTGGCTCGCAGATCGCCGCCAAAGCCCTGGTTACCGGCGGTTGGCCCCCCTACAGGTACACGTGGGGCGGATCAAGTCCCGATGTTTGCACCAATTTGGACGCTTCGATCAGGTACACGCCTCTAGTACGGATCGCTATTCCTTCGTTGAGCATTACTATGGGTCCAGAGGACAACACCGTCAACGCTTTGTGGCCCTCGCCATCCACCGGTTTTATCTTAGAATCAAGTACCAACCTCGCTATAGCAAACTGGACTCGGGTCGCCAGCGAAGTACAAACTAATAAGAGGTTCACCGAAGTTAAGCTTCCGGCCACGTGCGATAACTTTCTGCGCTTGCGCCTGGCCAGCCAGACGTTACCCGTGACCGACACCGTCGCGGTCACCGTAACTGATGCCAATGGAGTGTCAGCATCTACCAGTCTGACTCTGTCGACCTTTGCCGTGCCGGTTGTCTCGTCGCTTTCGGCCGCCAACAGTGCGAACCAAACGCCGTCCGTAATGCGGTTGGGGGCATCATATCAGCCTACTTTTGGGACCATAAGCCCCTTCGACGCGTATGGCTTGGATTTAGACACAGCTGGCTGGGTGCAAACCATGGTCAGTTTAGGGATGAAACAGAGCTTCGTTGTATTGCAGCATAACGCATGGCCTGGCGACTTCATAGAGCCCTCCTTAGCGGGAACAGAAGAGGCTGTCATGCCAAGCTCTCCGACCACGGCCCCCGTGATATACGCCGCAGCGGATTCCGGTTTCGGCGTGAACAACGCAAACATAGTCTATTTCTTGGGCCATGGCGCGCCATACACGCTCACGTTCACATATCCGAAGGGTCCCATTAATAATCCTGTTATGAACGGTCAACCTAACCTGGGAGTGCTTGCAGGAGATTCGTTTCTTGTTTTCTACCCCAATTTCCAATTCTCCGATATGATGTACGTGTTTTTTGTAGATTGGGCGTCCGACCCGCAATATCCTGGAGGCTATGACTATTATTTTACCAAATATACCGAGAACTGGGGATGGTTGAATAGCTCTAAAGATAGTCTGTATTGGCTCGTTTTGGAGTCGTGCAACGTGCTGCAATACAATCCGACCAACGAGTTTGATACTACTCCACCCGGTCCAAATGTTTATTACGCAGGGCAACAGTGGGGTCCGCAGTTCAACGGGCTTCACAGTATGTTGGGTTATAACACAGAGGGTGCTTACCCAGCGGGAACCCCAGCTCTTTTCGCGAGTCTCATTCTCAACCACTGGAATGTTGTGAAATTCCCGCGCCCCATAACCATCACACAGGCCTGGATGCTGGCTAATCGTCTCACTATGCCCTACGCCACTGCCCCTTCCAGTGTTGGGGGATTTGATTACCAAGAGTCGGCTGCAGCGATGGGTCTTGTCGGGCTCGGTGGCGCTTATAATTTGAATGATTACTTCCTAAGTGTAGGGAACATGGGTCCCACAATTGCGCGTCCAATGTCAATTGGCTGGTGGTACATCAATACGTTTTTGTGGGTTCGCCCTAACCCATGAACCGTCCATTCCCGTGCGCTTGGGCACGAGCCCTCGACAGTGACTGTTCATCAGGATACAATGCCCCGAACCCGACGATGACGAGGATCGGTACTGACTCCGAGATCCCTTGCCAGATCGGCTTGAAGAAGGAGCAGTTTCAGGCGGTGGTGCCTAATCTGGGCACCACCGGACTCGATGGGGACAAGAGACTTTTGCCCGGATTTCCGTGAAGGGGATACGGATTCGGCTCACTCTAATGTTGACGGCACCCAACACCAAGACGCGATGTGCTCTCTCGCCTGCGCCCCTGTTCGGCCACCTATGTCCACAACTGCCGGTCAAGGGAGCGATACTGAATGGCTTCCGAGATGTGGTCGCTGGCAATCCGTTCGGCACTGGCCAAATCCGCAATGGTGCGAGCCACCTTCAAAATGCGGTCATAAGCCCGAGCACTCAGGTTCAGGTCGGCCATCGCGAATTTCAGCAACTCCATAGTTGCATCATCGATTACGCAGTGGGCTTTAAGCTCCCGGCTACCCATCCGGGCGTTGCAGGTAATCTTCGGCTTGCCCTCGAAGCGCTCCTGCTGCTGACGCCGTGCCGCCACTACGCGTTCGCGAATTTGGGCTGAGGTCTCGCCGGTTTGTTCGCTCGTAATCTCGCGAAACTTTACTTGAGGCACTTCGATGTGGAGGTCGACGCGATCAAGCAATGGGCCGGAGATGCGGCCGAGGTAATTTTGGATGTCGCGGGGTGAGCTGCGGCTCTCTGCGGCCATTTTGCCATCTGGCGTTGGATTCATAGCTGCCACCAGCATGAATTGAGACGGAAAGGTCATTGTGCCCGCCGCCCTTGAAATTGTCACGTGACCCTCTTCCAGGGGCTGCCGCATCGTCTCCAGAACGCTGCGCTTGAACTCGGGCAATTCGTCGAGAAACAACACCCCGTGATGGGCAAGCGAGATTTCGCCAGGTGTGGGGTTGATGTTGCCGCCGAGCAGGCCGGCATCGCTGGCGGTATGGTGGGGAGCGCGAAACGGGCGGCGAGTGACCAGCGCCTGGCCGGGTTGGAGCAGCCCGACGATGCTGTGGATTTTGGTGGTCTCCAAGGCCTCTTCCATGGTGAGCGGCGGCAGAATGGTGGCGAGCCTTTTGGCGAGCATCGACTTGCCCGTCCCGGGAGGTCCAATCATAAGGACGTTGTGTCCGCCGGCGGCGGCGATTTCCAAAGCCCGTTTGACAGATTCCTGGCCTTTGACTTCAGCAAAGTCGATTTCGTCTTCGTGGTCGTGATCAAAGAGGCTGTCGGTATCGACTTTTGTGGGTGAGATTTCAACCTCGCCTTCGAGGAAGGCGACGGCTTCGCGCAGGTTTTGGACGGGGATGACCTGCAAGCCGGAAACGACCGCGGCCTCGGCGGCATTCTCCGGCGGGACAAGGATTCCCGTTTTATGTTCCTCCCGGGCTCGGAGCGCAATGGGCAGCACGCCTTTGACCGGCCGCAGCGCCCCGGTCAGGGCGAGCTCGCCCACCATCACGAAATTGTCGAGGCGTTCGCTTTCCATCTGTTCGCTGGCGGCCACCATGGCGATGGCGATGGGGAGGTCAAAACTCGGCCCTTCCTTTTTCACGTCAGCCGGCGCGAGGTTGATGGTGGTGCGGCCGAACGTAAACGCGAAGCCTGAATTGATCAAAGCCGTCGTCACGCGGTCGCGCGACTCTTTTACCGCGGCATCCGGCAACCCGACGATGACGAGGATCGTGTCGCCGTAACCGGCATTCACTTCTACTTCGATTGGATATGCTTCAATCCCGTTGAGAGCCGCCGAACAAACCTTGGCCAACATGGGTTAAGGAGTATGGCAGGCGGGGGCAAAGAGCAATCATGATTTTGACTTCTCAAACTCTGATATTGAATCGTAACTAATGCAAAACATCCAGCCGCCTCATGCTGGCCAACAGGAGTCAAGTTATATTCGAAACTGCCCCAAGCGCAACCTGGATTCTTGGAAGGAACCTCAAAGTTCACGCGAGGCCAGTCTCGACTCATGGAGATTGGGGCTGCTCGTTTTTGAGTCTCATTTGGTCGCCGGAAAGCTGCTGGAAAAAGTCGCGCATCCTCCTTTGGGTTTTGCGGGATGGCTGATTGATACCTCGCTCCCAATTGCTGACCGAAATGACGCTGACCCGAAGCCCCTTTGCCAAGTCGGCTTGCAACTGATGCAATGCCAGGCGTTGCTGTTTTATTTGGCATGCAAGGGATTCGGGTGGACCGGGGAGATGTTGACCGGATCTCCAGTGAGGGGGATATGGAATCCGCCTTACCCTAATGTGAACGGCACCGATTGCCAAAACGCGACGAATATGTTCCAAATGCGACATTTTCATGGAAGGACCTTGGCTGGAAATCAGGGCAATTTCCGCAAGAAGGCGGGATTCGTGGCGGGTTAGCTGTCACCGCCCGAATAGTAAAAAGGCAACGAATTGGGTTTCGTTGCCTTGGTGATTTTTCGAGGCTATTTTGCCGTTGCTTTGAATGGATCGTAGCCCAAATACGCCGTGATCTTGTGGTGGAACGGCGAGGTTGGAAATACCCGGTCGCATTCCCAGAGGCTTAAAGTCCGGTCGCTAACTCCCAGTTGTTGAGCCGCTTGCGTTTGGCGAACTCCCGCGCTGAACCTTCTCTTTCTGAGGTGCTCTCCGATGGTCTGCGGCTGTTTCGAAACCGGGAAGCTGCGAGTCCACACGGGCACGATGTGCTTTTTCGGAGCGCTCACAACGCGATCACAACAAGGCAATGTCGCGCTCGCACTTTGGCGCGGTCAGTTGCATGAACTTCCGATTGCAAATGATTGTTGCTGTGACGCTTGCAAGGACGGTTTGAAGGACCTCGGTGAGCCATCGATGATCGACTCGGTGCGCCCAACTTAGATTGGCCCACAAAGTAACTTTTCTATTCTCTCCAGAGCTTCAAAAGCCTGCTCATATTGATTCTTTTCGACACAACGTCGAGCTTCGTAGAGTAAGACGATAATTTGGCCAATCGGAAGTTTTCTGTGTGGTCTGTTTGGATTCGGAGATCGCGTGGAAAATGCGGAGCGACCACAATTATCAGGCAGGGCTTCCTGAATAACTGCATGGGCAGCGCTACTCGTAACATTGCCTGCCTGCGCAAGTTTTACGACGCGTTTCCAGGCACCTGAAAACTCCTTGGGAGAGAGCTTCAAAAAAGGCGCATCTGAAATTCATTGCTTGGTCGCGGAGTACTCTCGTTACTTGGCAACAGGTTAACTCGCTCGGCAGCGCCCATTACACGGCAAGCATATGAACGCCCGACGTTCCAACGGTCTCGACAATACTGCTCGAATGTCTTGTGGGTCGCGCGATAAAGTCGCTTCTCCCGAATCATAAGCAGGGGGTTGCCTACGTCGAAAAAGGTCGCCAACCCTCGGTCAAGAATTGCTTCGCATTCTTGGAACTCAGCGCTTTCGCTCGCGGTGAGTGACGATGCGGGCAAAGATCCTGCTTCTTGGCCGCCCACAATTTGCGGATGTCGACGCGAATCGCCTCCCGACAGTCCGCTGCTTGGACTGTTACCGGTCGAATTGGTGCTGGATATGGAATTGGATCTGCAGGAAATCAGGTTCATGGTCAGTTTAGATTTTTTCATTTTGCTGTCACAACCGACTGCAAATCAGCCACTATTAAAAATGTTGCCAATTGGCAACGTTTCCGCCATACTCATTCGAATCTCGCGGAGGGGATTCCTTCGCTTTCAACGGCAGTCGCGGGGCTTTGCATCATCTGCGTTTGGCCCTCGTCGAAATGGCATTTCGGTTGCATCCTCGGAGGCGTACTT
>Ga0210408_10004864_pt1 | contig 11938 bp, 13 predicted proteins | sample IncBWH4MmetaG_FD_155471 | JGI IMG/M metagenome (GOLD analysis project Ga0210408, IMG submission 155471) | Forest soil microbial communities from Barre Woods Harvard Forest LTER site, Petersham, Massachusetts, United States - Inc-BW-H-4-M | ecosystem: Environmental > Terrestrial > Soil >... | reverse complement strand
GTGGATTATCGTGTTCACCCTCCTCGTCTTCTTGGGCCTGCTTGCCCTATTGCGGTTCACCCGCTTCGGGCTCGAAATGCGGGCTGTGACCCAGAACCGGGCGATGGCGGCGTCGATGGGAATAAGAACAAGCCGGATCGATGCGCTCACGTTCGGGCTCGGCTCGGGGATCGCCGGGCTGGCCGGAGTTGCGCTCTCGCAGATCGATAATGTGAGCCCCAACCTCGGCCAAGGCTACATCATCGATTCATTCATGGTCGTCGTCTTCGGCGGTGTGGGAAATTTGTGGGGAACGCTTGTGGGAGCGTTCACGCTGGGCATTGCCAACAAGTTCCTGGAGCCCTATGCCGGCGCAGTGCTGGGCAAGATCGCGATCCTGGTGCTGATCATACTCTTCATTCAGAAGCGGCCGCGAGGCCTGTTCGCCTTGAAGGGCCGAGCGGCCGAGGCATGATGCCGGGGCTGGTTGGGCGTTCGCTCGATCGTGGCGCAACCGCTTTCCTCGCGGTGCTGGCGGTGATCGCTCTGCTCGTGCCGGCTTTCAATTTCCTGATGGCGCCCACCTCGCCGCTTTACCTGTCGTCCTACTTTGTCGCATTGTTTGGAAAGTATCTGTGCTTTGCGCTGTTGGCGCTCGCGATCGACCTGATCTGGGGCTTTTGCGGGATTCTCTCGCTCGGCCACGGTGCTTTCTTCGCGCTCGGCGGCTACGCGATGGGCATGTATTTGATGCGTCAGATCGGAACCCGCGGCGTCTACGCGCATCCGATATTGCCCGATTTCATGGTGTTCCTGAATTGGCCGGACTTGCCGGTCTACTGGTACGGTTTCCAGCACTTCGCTTATGCCGCCTTCATGGTCCTGTTCGTGCCGGGCCTGCTTGCCTTCGTATTCGGCTGGTTCGCATTCCGCAGCCGGGTCACCGGAGTCTACCTTTCGATCATCACCCAGGCGCTCACGTTCGCGCTGATGCTCGGTTTCTTCCGCAACAATTTTGGCTTTGGCGGCAATAACGGCCTCACGGACTTCAAGGACATTCTGGGCTTCAATGTGCAGGCACCGGGAACACGCGCGGCGCTGTTCATCGCATCAGTGCTCGCGCTGATGCTCGGCTTTGTCATCTGCCGGGTGATCGTGAGCTCGAAATTCGGCAAGGTTCTGATCGCCATTCGCGATGCCGAGGCGCGCACACGCTTTCTCGGCTACAGGGTCGAAGCCTACAAGCTGCTCGTGTTCACGCTCTCGGCTTGCATGGCGGGCGTCGCAGGCGCCCTCTACGTTCCACAGGTCGGCATCATCAATCCCAGCGAATTCTCGCCGGCCAACTCCATCGAGGCCGTAATCTGGGTGGCGGTGGGCGGGCGCGGCACGCTCACGGGAGCGGTCCTCGGAGCCGTGCTGGTGAACTACGGCAAGACCTATTTCACCAGCGGAATGCTCGCGCCCTATTGGCTGTTCCTGCTCGGCGGCCTGTTTGTCGCAGTGACGCTGCTGCTGCCGCGCGGGATCGTCGGAACGTTCCAGCACTGGTGGGGAGAGATGCGGGACGGGAGCCGCGACGGTATGGCGGACGAGAGCGGGCGAATAGGAGAACCGGCCGTGCGGCCCGCGGAGTGAGCATGGACCCACGCACGACCACCGCTCTCCTGTATCTTAGCGGCGTGACGGTCTCGTTCGACGGTTTTCGCGCGCTCAACAATCTCTCCTTCACGGTTGATCCGGGCGAGATGCGCGCGGTTATCGGACCGAACGGCGCCGGGAAGACCACGATGATGGACGTGGTAACCGGTAAGACCAGGGCCGATATCGGCGAGGTCTATTTCGACGGGTCCTATGACCTCTCGCGTCTCGACGAGACCGAGATCGCACTGCTCGGAGTCGGACGCAAATTCCAGAAGCCCACCGTCTTCGACATGCACACGGTGGAGGACAATATCGGTCTGGCGCTCAAGGGCGACCGGCGCGCGCGCAAGACCCTGTTCTGGAAGGAGAGCGTCGAGGAACGGCGACGCATTGCCGCAATCCTCGACGTCATTCGACTCACCCCGCTGCGCCGGCGCAGAGCCGGGCTTCTCTCCCACGGCCAGAAACAGTGGCTCGAGATCGGCATGCTGCTCGCGCAGGAACCGAAGCTCCTTCTGGTTGACGAGCCGGTGGCGGGTATGACCGATGTAGAAACGCAACAGACCGTGGAACTGCTCAAACAGATCAATCGCGACCGCACCGTCATTGTGGTCGAGCATGACATGACTTTCGTGCGGGAGCTCGACGTCAAGGTCACCTGCCTGCACGAAGGATCGGTGCTGGCCGAGGGCACGATTGACCAAGTCTCGCAGAATCAACGCGTCGTCGAAGTGTATCTAGGACGGTAGGCCTCATGCTGCAGGTGAATGCCATCGATCTGCACTATGGCGCCGCGCAGGCGCTCCGGGGAGTTTCGCTCGAGGCGAAACCGGGCAAAGTCACCTGCGTGTTGGGTCGAAACGGGGTTGGCAAGACAAGTCTGCTCGAAGCGCTTGCTGGACAGCACTCCGTCAGCAAGGGGACCATAGCGCTTGATGGAGCGGATATTACGCGCCTTGGTGCCAGCGAGCGGGCACGCCGCGGGGTGGCCTATGTACCCCAGGGCCGCGAGATATTTCCGCTGCTCACGGTGGACGAGAATCTCAGGACCGGATTTGCCCCGCTAAAGCGCGAGGACCGCTCCATCCCAGCCGATGTGTTCTCCCTGTTTCCCGTGCTCAATGGGATGCTGCGCCGACGCGGGGGTGATCTCTCCGGAGGCCAGCAGCAGCAGCTTGCCATCGGCAGGGCACTGGTCATGCGCCCGCGGCTCCTGCTGCTCGACGAGCCGACGGAGGGCATTCAGCCTTCCATCATCAAGGATATCGGCCGCGCCATCGCATATTTGCGCAATCTCGGACAGATCGCCGTGGTGCTGGTGGAACAGTACCTCGACTTCGCACGCGATCTCGGCGACTTTTTCGCCGTCATGGACCGCGGCGCGATCGTCTATTCCTGCACCCGCGAGAGCATGGATGAAACGGCGCTCAAGCGCGCCATGGCGATCTGAGGCTTGGGCATGAGCGTTATGCCTGCTCCAGAGAACGAGGTGTTTGCCGCGAACCGTGCATCCGGGCGTATCGCGCTGGCGGTCAAGGCAGACCACGGCGTGACGCGCCGCTCCCGCATTCGGGAGGAAGGTCCATTGCGCGTGCGATGTCCCGGCCAGCCATCGGCCGAGCTCGAGGCGGTGATTCTCAATACGGCGGGTGGGGTGGCAGGCGGCGACCGCTTCAACATCAACATATGGGTCCCTTCCGAAGCGCGCCTCGTCGTGACCACGGCAGCGGCGGAAAAAATCTACCGCGCCCTCGATGACGACGCCGTCATCGCAATCAACCTGAAGGTCGCAGCAGGGGCCACCCTCGCGTGGCTGCCGCAAGAGACCATCTTGTTCGATGGCGCGCGGCTGGCCCGCACAATTCGCATCGATATCGACCGGGATGCGCGCCTCATTATCGCTGAGGCCATCATTTTTGGCCGCTCGGGCATGGGGGAGACGGTCCGCCATGGCCGACTGCTCGACCGCTGGCAGGTGTATCGCGAAGGACGGATCATCCACGCCGAAGCCCTGCGATTTGAAGGCGAGATCGGCGCGAAACTGTCGGCTGCTGCGGTTACCAACGGGGGCACCGCGATCGCAACCGTCTTGATCGTACCTGCCGAGGAATCGTTTCTGATCGGCGTGCGTGCGCTTCGCTTTGTCGGCGAGGTTGCGGCCTCCGCGTGGAAGGGGGTGCTGCTGATCCGGCTGTGCGCCGCGGACGGGGCGGCGCTCCGGCACGATCTGGTCGCGGTATTGAACGCGGTGCGCAGCGGAGCACTGCCGCGGCTATGGCTCAACTGAGCGCAGAAAAGCGATGAATCTGACTCCGCGCGAAAAGGACAAGCTGCTCATTTCCATGGCCGCTATTGTGGCGCGTCGCCGGCTTGATCGCGGCGTCAAGCTCAATCATCCGGAAAGCGTGGCCTTGATCACCGATTTCATTGTCGAAGGGGCACGCGACGGCAAGACGGTCGCCGAGCTGATGGAGGCCGGAGCCCACGTGCTCACCCGCAGCCAGGTCATGGAGGGAATTGCCGAGATGATTCATGAAATCCAGGTCGAGGCGACGTTCCCGGATGGGACCAAGCTGGTGACGGTGCACGAGCCGATCCGGTGAATCCGCTACTACAAGCGCCTCCCGGTGTAATTGATGCACAACGGTGCCGCAGACTCGGTTGCTCCCTCTCCCCGCTCTTGGGCAACCGAACTCGGGTTCACCCGAGTTCGGTCATTATGATTGGCCGAAGTCGGATATATCCAACTTCGGCTGAGAGGGTGGGGGTGAGGGGCACACCGGTCGAGTGTGCCTCCGCCCCCCACCCCAGCCCTCTCCTCGTGAAGAACGGGGAGAGGGAGCAGACCGAGCATGTGACGCGGCCGATCACTCACTGGAACGCGCTCTCCAGCAGGCCGTACTCACCAAACCAGGGCCATGAAATATGATTCCCGGAGAGAAGTTCATCAGGGACGGTGAGATCGAGCTCAACAGCGGACGCAAGACGGTGACCCTGACCGTCACCAACACGGGAGACCGGCCCATCCAGGTCGGCTCCCACTATCATTTCTTTGAGACCAATCCCGCGCTGAAATTCGAACGCAAGAAAGCGCGCGGCATGCGGCTTGATATCCCGGCGGGTACCGCCGTGCGGTTTGAGCCCGGGCAGACGCGCGACGTGAGTCTGGTCAGCGTCGCGGGAAAGCGGATGATTTACGGCTTTCGCCAAGCCATCATGGGCAAGCTTTGAGCGGGGAGCCAGAGATGTTCCGGGCGCAGGCAAGCCCAGCTTCTCGATCAATCCGCACGCGGACCCGCCAAATAAGCAGCGGGCAAGCCGAAGCTTGCCCGCCGAGCTCAAAGGTCCGCTGTGGAAAACAAGAAGCCTTCATGAACTTGGCCGCGTCGATTGTTCGCACAACCAGCTCGAACCGAGTGTCTCGAGGCAGCCACCTGTTACCGACGTGAACGCTACGAGCTGATGTGATCCTATCTCAGCTCGCGGATAATGCAATCACTGCGCGCTCGCAGGGCCTGTGGAAAACGGGGAATAAACAATGAGCAAGATCTCACGGAGTGTCTACGCGGACATGTTTGGTCCAACCACGGGTGATCGGGTGAGGCTCGCGGACACCGATCTCATCATCGAGGTGGAGCGGGATTACTGCAGCTACGGCGAGGAGGTGAAATTCGGCGGCGGCAAGGTGATCCGCGATGGCATGGGCCAAAGCCAGATCAGCAACAGGCAGGGTGCAGTCGATACCGTCATCACCAACGCTTTGATCCTCGACCACTGGGGCGTGGTGAAAGCGGATTTGGGGCTCAAGGGCGATCGCATTGCGGGGATCGGCAAGGCCGGCAATCCCGACATCCAGCCCGATGTCACCATCATCATCGGCCCCGGCACCGAGGTGATCGCAGGGGAGGGAAAGATCCTCACCGCCGGCGGCTTCGATACGCACATCCATTACATCTGCCCCCAACAGGTGGAGGAGGCGCTGATGTCGGGGATCACCTCCATGCTCGGCGGCGGCACCGGGCCGGCGCACGGCACTTTCGCCACCACCTGCACGCCGGGGCCCTGGCACATCGGGCGCATGATCCAGGCTGCGGACGGATTGCCGGTGAATCTCGGCTTCGCGGGCAAGGGCAATGCGTCGCGCCCGGCCGCGCTCGAGGAGATGATCAAAGCCGGCGCCTGTTCGCTCAAGCTGCACGAGGATTGGGGGACGACCCCGGCAGCGATCGATTGCTGTCTCTCGGTCGCCGACGACTACGACGTCCAGGTGATGATCCACTCCGACACCCTCAATGAATCCGGCTTCGTCGAGGACACCATCGCCGCGTTCAAGGGCCGCACGATTCATGCCTTCCACACCGAAGGCGCGGGCGGCGGCCATGCGCCCGATATCATCAAGGTAGCGGGCTTGAACAATGTCCTGCCCTCCTCGACCAATCCGACGCGGCCGTTCACCAGGAATACCATCGACGAGCATCTCGACATGCTGATGGTGTGCCATCATCTCGACCCGTCGATTGCCGAGGACCTGGCGTTTGCCGAAAGCCGCATCAGGAAGGAGACCATCGCCGCGGAAGACATTTTGCATGATATCGGCGCCCTCTCGATGATGTCGTCGGACAGCCAGGCCATGGGCCGGCTGGGCGAGGTGATCATCCGCACCTGGCAAACCGCGGATAAGATGAAGAAGCAGCGCGGGCGCCTCGCGCAGGAGAAAGGGGACAACGACAATGTGCGCGCCAAGCGCTACATCGCCAAATACACCATCAATCCGGCGATCGCGCACGGCGTATCGAAGCACATCGGCTCGGTGGAAAAAGGCAAGCTTGCCGATCTCGTACTCTGGTCGCCGGCTTTCTTCGGGGTGAAGCCCGACTGCATCATCAAGGGGGGCAGCATCATTGCCGCGCAGATGGGCGATCCCAATGCATCCATCCCCACACCCCAGCCCGTGCATTACCGCCCGATGTTCGCGGCCTTCGGAAAGGCGCTGACGGCTTCGTCGGTCGTGTTTACGTCGAAGGCCGCGCTGCGGGGCGGGCTGCGGGAAAAGCTCGGCATCGAGAAGAAGCTCGTTGCGGTGGAGAATACCCGCGGCGGAATTTCGAAGAAAAGCATGGTGCACAACAGCGCGACGCCACATATAGAAGTGGATGCGGAAACCTACGAAGTGCGGGCTGACGGCGAGCTCTTGACCTGCGCCCCCGCCGAGGTGCTGCCGATGGCGCAGCGATACTTTCTGTTCTAGAATAGTGCAATGTCCGATACGCAAACCAAAGCGCGCCGCAACGACCTCTACGAAACGGACTTCTACGTTTGGACGCAGGAGCAGGCTCAGCTCCTGCGGGAGCGCCGCTTCAATGATCTCGATTTGGACAATCTGGTCGATGAGGTGCAGAGCGTGGGGTCGTCTGAAAAGCGGGAAATCCGCAACCGCCTCGTCGTTCTCCTTGGACATTTGTTGAAATGGAAATTTCAACCTGGAGGGCGAGGCTCGAGCTGGATCCAAACGATCTTCGAGCAACGCCAGCAGATTACGGACATCATCACCGGCAGCCCAAGCTTGCAGAAATATCAACGAGACCAGATCAAGGCGGTGTACCGAGCAGCTCGCTTGCTCGCGGCAAAAGAGACAGCGATGGCTCTCGGCATATTTCCCTCGGAATGCCCCTTTGATGCGAACGAGGCACTGGACTTCGAGTTCTTTCCCGAGGATCCTCAGTTTGAATAAACAGGCAAGCGCAAAGCTTTTGATGAGGCCGCTTACCGACGTGCTAGTCGTTTCTTCCCGAGGATCGCGAGTTTGAATAAGCCGTTACGGCGCGCATCATCGGTTTCCCGCGCGGATGAGCTTGATCGATCGCGCATCATCGACCGGGTGGTGCTTGATGCCGACGAGCGCCATCGGCGGCGGGTGGTATTGACCGGCGAGCGCGACACGCAATTCCTGCTAGACCTTCCCCACGCGACCGTGCTGCACGACGGCGACGGCCTCGTGCTCGACGAGGGCTCCATCATCCTGGTTGCCGGCAAGTGCGAGGCCCTGGTCGAGATCGCGGCGGCTGGTGCGCAGGAGCTTGCGCGCCTCGCCTGGCATATCGGAAACCGCCACACCGATGTTCAGGTCGTGGGCGAGCGGCTGCGCATCCGGCGGGATCGCGTGCTGGAAGAGATGCTGCGCGGCCTTGGCGCGCATCTCACCGCAATCGAGGCGCCGTTCGACCCCGAGTCCGGCGCCTACGGGCAGGACCATGGGCACGGTCCGCATCGTCATGACGGGTGAGCGGCCGCAACAGCGCAACTGCGCGATCACGGCAGAAGCGCTCACGCCCGCTGCGCTCTATCGGCTGATGACGTGGTTCTCTCCCGCGTATCCCATCGGCGCGTTCTCCTATTCGAGCGGCATCGAATGGTCGGTCGAAGCCGGGGACATCAGCGATGCAACGACGCTACGCTCCTGGCTCACCGTGATGGTCGCTGAAGGAGGTGGATACTGCGATGCCGTGTTCTTCGCCCATGCTTACCGCGCAGCAGCTGAGCTGGATGAGGACTCGCTGCGCACCGCAAGCGAGCTCGCCATCGCCTTGGCACCATCGGCTGAGCGCCATCTCGAGACCACGGCGCAAGGCCGCGCGTTTCTCGATATCACCCGCGCCGCCTGGCCGTGCGCCGCACTCGATCGTCTCGACGCGATTGCCAATGGGATTGTTGCACTTCCCGCCGCGGTCGCCGCCGCCTGCGCAGGTCACGGCATTGCGCTCGCGCCGGCGGTTGGGTGCTATCTGCACGCGCTGGCGGCAAATCTGGTTTCGGCGGGAGTACGCCTCATTCCACTCGGCCAGTCCGATGGCCAGCGCGTGCTCGCTGCGCTGGAGCCTGTGGTGACGGCCACCGCCGCGCGCGCGCTGACCACGCCGCTTGACGAGCTCGCAAGCACCGCCATCCGCGCGGACCTCGCCAGCCTGCATCACGAGACCCAGTACACCCGGCTGTTTCGATCATGACCCATCCGCATGGTCCTCTCCGCGTCGGCATCGGCGGCCCGGTCGGATCGGGCAAGACCGCGCTCATGGATCTGTTGTGCAAGCAACTGCGCGAGCGCTACGACATCGCGGCGATCACCAACGACATCTACACGAAATGGGATGCCGAATATCTGGTGCGCTCGGGTGCGCTGGCGCCGGAACGCATCGCAGGAGTGGAAACGGGCGGCTGCCCCCATACCGCTATTCGCGAGGACGCATCCATCAACCTAGCCGCCGTGGCGCAGATGCAGAAGAAGTTTCCGGCGCTTGATCTCGTGCTGATCGAGTCCGGCGGCGACAATCTCGCCGCAACTTTTTCGCCGGAGCTCGCGGATCTCACGATCTACGTCATCGATGTCGCGGCCGGCGACAAGATTCCGTCCAAGGGCGGCCCCGGCATCACACGTTCCGACCTTCTGGTCATCAACAAGGTCGATCTTGCCCCGCATGTCGGCGCCTCCCTTGAGCTGATGGAGCGTGACGCCAGGCGCATGCGCGGAACCAAGCCTTTCGTGTTCACCAATCTGCGCATTGGCAATGGAGTCCCCACCATCGCGCGTTTCATAGAGGAGAAAGGCGGTTTGGGGACGGATTGACGGCTTTGCAGGTTCATCCTCAGCAGGGGTCAAGGCCGCAGCAACACAACTGCGCACCGCAATCCGCGTCACATGCGATCGAATGGTTCGCTTTTCGCTTCTGAGTTCTGCGTTGGTCGATATCTATCCCAGCTACCTCTGGTTTTGCAGGCTTGCTTTCGGTACCCATAGCATCGGCACACCGATCCCGAGCAATGGTCGCATCTGCAGAAGGTCCATTGTAATTGTTTTTGGTGCACCGTCCCATGTGATGAAGACGACCGCAAACTTCTCCTGGAAGCGGTACAACGCGTTGCAGGGAGCCTGCTCTCCTGCACAACGATCGATGATCTGGACGCCGATTTCCGCGTCAACGACGTCACAGTCCTTATCTTGGAAAAGAAAATGCGGATCACCGCCCACGATGGCCGAGACCATCAGGGAGCCGTCGGCCCTGCATACGCGCGATCCTTTTTTCAGGAATATCGGCTTGCTCAAGTCGGGAACGTTCGCCAATTTCCATTTTGGGTATAATTTGTCCGTGAGTTTTTCAGCGGGACTAGGAGATGTTGGCCCTGACGCAGGAATGGAAGGCGATTGAGACCGTGCGGCAAGGATCGAAAGCGCAAGTGATGCGCCGGTGAAGAGCACGAGAAGAACCGATGCTGTCGTGCGCATGAGATGCTTCCCTGGTCTCCGCTCACATCGAGTGTGTGGAGCGAGCTTTCGCCACGCCATAGCTATCCTCGTGCTGCCTGCCCATCAACCCGGCACCCGTGGTGCTCAAGCCCATTACCTGGACACATTATCGTTGGGGAAATGAACCAGCGGTTCGGATTTAGCGCCGCTCCAATGACAGACTCAGTGAGGAAGCCGCGATCACCGGTGTCGAATCGCTCCGATGGAATTGTCGCCATGCTTCCACTGTTGGCTCTTTTGGCCGGCGCGGTTGCGCTCGGTTCCTCGCCGATCCTGGTGCGGCTCAGCGAGCTGGAGCCGACGGCGACAGCATTCTACCGGGTCGCTCTGGCTGCGCCTGCTTTCCTGCTGTTCAGTTGGGCCAACCTGAAGCCGGTTTCGCCGGATTCCGGCGCGGTATCGAACGAGCTATTTTGGCTCATTGCAGCCGGAGCCTTCTTTGCGCTGGACCTTCTCTGCCTGCACTGGTCGCTGCGCTACACCAGCGTAGTCAATGCCACGCTCTTCTTGAACTTCGCGCCGATCTTTGTGTCGCTGGGGGCCTGGGTCGCCTTTCGTGAACCGCCTAGGCCGAGAACGGTGCTGAGCTACATCATCGCCATCGGCGGCGTGGCCCTGTTGGTTGGCAGCGTTTCGAGCTTCGCGCGTGGGAAGCTTTTTGGTGATGGCTTAGGCTTGGCTGCCGGCGCGGCCTACGGGGCCTATCTGCTGGTGGTTGGCCGCTACCGCGACAGGACGCCGACGAGCGTGGTGATGGGGGTCACCACCCTTTCCTGCGCGTGCGTTCTTCTGCCGGCAACGCTGGCAATGGGCGAAAGTCTCGTCCCCGGAACGTGGACGGGTTGGGCCACGCTCATGGCGCTCGCCCTGATAACGCATGCCGGCGGCCAAGGCCTGCTCGTATTCGCGATGAGATATTTTCCCGCCTTTACATCGTCGGTGACGCTGCTGCTGCAGCCGGTCGTAGCGGCCTGCGGAGCCTGGATCATATTCAGCGAAACGCTTGGCCGGTGGCAGATCCTGGGCGCCGGCATTGTGCTGCTTGGAATCCTTCTCTGTCACGGTGCCACCACTCGCGGCGGTACCGGCCCCGCCGAACGGAAGAATCTCCGCCTACGCAACTGACGGCGTTTGTGCATGGGTCGCCTGCCTCCCCGCAATCCGTCTCAAGCATTGATGCCGCGGTCGGCGAGCGGGCGTTCGCTGGTGGCGACGAGGACGCAGGTGGCGAGCGCGTCAACCGCAGCACGGACCTCGTCGGCCGGCGGGAAGGATGGGGCGATACGGATGTTGCGATCGCGCGGATCACGGCCGTAGGGAAAGGTGCGGCCCGCCGCCACCACCTCGATGCCGGCCGCCCTGGCCAGCGCCACGACGCGTTGGGCGCAGCCGTCGAGCACGTCCAGGCTGACGAAATAGCCGCCGTGCGGGTTGGTCCACGCCGCGATCCCTCTGCCGCCGAGTCGGGCCTCGAACATTTCCCGCACGGCGGCGAATTTGGGCGCAAGCAGGCGGCGCTGCTGGTCCATATGCGCGGCGATCCCGGCCTGATCGCGGAGTACCCGGACATGCCGCAGCTGGTTGAGCTTGTCGGGCCCGATCGTGCGCGTCGATTGACGCGAGACGAACCAGCGCATGTTGGCAGGCGACGTCGTGAACATGCCGAGGCCGGCCTGCGCGAAAGTGATCTTCGAGGTTGAGCCGAACACGAGCGCCCGGTCGGGGCTGCCGGCGGCGGCGCAGGCGTCGAGCACGTTGTCGAGCCGGTCGGGCGTACCGCTCAGGTGATGAACCGCATAGGCGTTGTCCCAGAACAGCCGGAAATCGTCGGTAGCGCGCATCCGCGCAAGCCGCGCGACCGTCTCGGACGAATAGGTTTCGCCGGTGGGATTGCTGTATTTCGGGACACACCACATGCCCTTGACGGCCGGGTCGCCGGCGAGCCGCTCGACCTCGTCCATGTCCGGGCCGGCCCCGGTCAGCGCTACCGGGATCATCTGGACCCCGTATTGCTCG
>Ga0210408_10004863_pt1 | contig 11941 bp, 9 predicted proteins | sample IncBWH4MmetaG_FD_155471 | JGI IMG/M metagenome (GOLD analysis project Ga0210408, IMG submission 155471) | Forest soil microbial communities from Barre Woods Harvard Forest LTER site, Petersham, Massachusetts, United States - Inc-BW-H-4-M | ecosystem: Environmental > Terrestrial > Soil >... | reverse complement strand
TTCTACGTCTCGGCACTGCGCGAGGAGTTTGCGCCAGAGGTGCAGCGCACGGTTGCGCCGCTGGCGGAAATTGTAAACTGCCTGATCAAGACCCGCTTCTCGGCGATCAGCGCGGCCACCGGACATCCCCAGCTTGCCGCACTCGCGCCCGACACTTTGGAGGGAGCGGTTGCCGCTGCATCGGTACTGGGATATCCCCTGATGCTGAAACCAAATTCGCATTTGGGAGTGGGTTTCGTCGAACGCGGCACGTTGATCTTGAACGAGACCGATTTGCGGCGCCGTTTCCGCCGCTACGACGCCGCCCCGGGGCAAGAGCGTGTTGCCGCCGCCTATCCGGAACTGATGTGGCCGCTGCTGCAGCGATACATCCCCTCGGCGCGCAATCGTGTCTACAGCGTCAGCGGAATCAAGGACGCGGACGGCGGTATTTTGACCGCCGCGCTGTCCTACAAGCGGGAACAATGGCCGCCCGATGTCGGTATAAGCACGGCACAGATCGGGTACGAGGATGCACGAATTCTCGAAGCCGGATTGCAGATCGTCAATCAGGTCTTGTCGCGGGGCATCTTTGAAGTGGAGTTGTTGGCCGAGGGCGATGTGCTGTACGCCATCGATCTCAATCCGCGCGCGTTTGGATTTCTCGAACTGGACATCGCCCGCGGATGCGACCTTCCATGGCTGTGGTATCGCTCGACCATCGAACCGCTGACACCGCAACCGATGCCATTGTCGCCAGCTTCCATCGACGCACGCCATCGGCTGATGTACATCTTGAAGGTTCTGGCGCAGCCGTTCAGCGGCCGCGGCGCTGACCTGAGAGGGGAGCGGCGCGACTCGCGCAGATCGCGTCAGTCGGTCTCCATGCTGGGGTCTTGGGGCGATCCGTTACCGATGATTATCAGCAATCTGTATCTGCTGCGTCATCCTCGTAGTTTCCTGCGTGCGCAAATCGCCTCCCTGCGGGCCTAGCGCCGGCCAAATTGATGCATCGATGCGCTGGTCAAGTCGTCGGCGGGCCATCTTTCCGTGCACACTGCGCGCATGAGAAACACCATTCCGCCGGCACTCATCGCGCTCGCACTCGCGCTGGCCTGGCTGGCGCCCGTATCTTTGGTCGCGGCCGGCGCGGCGACACCCGTCGTAGCGACGCCCGGCGCGGCGACGCCCCGCGCGACGCCCGGCGCATCGTCGGGCATGCAGCTGATCTCGCGCGGAGTTGGCGCGTATGCATCGAGCGGCAACGCATCGTTGGCGAATGATGGCACGCACAACGCCTACTGGCGCTCATCAAGACTGCCGGCGACTCTGGCGTACGATCTGTCGTCGGTGCCGGAGGCGAATCGACGCCGCATTTATCTGGTTTGGTACAACGATCTGACCTATGGCTACGACCACGCGCTCGGCGGTGGCCCGGGTTACAACAATCCGGGCAGCTACACCATTGAAGCCAATACGGCAGCGGGCGGCAGCCTGCCCACCACGGGGTGGGTGACGCTGGAGAGCGTCGCGCACAACGTGCTGCATTCGAGGGACTACCTGCTGCCATTCGCAGGCTACAACTGGGTGCGAATCAATGCGTCGGCATCGGATGGCTCGCGGGGCAACCGCGACATCGTTTTGAACCTGGACGTGTACGACGCCGGCGGCGGGGTCACGGACGGCTGGCTGTTCGCGGGCGATTCCATCACCGCCAGCGGCATGGGACACAACGATCTGTCAGTGCATGCGGAGAGCTTTACCAATCAAGTGGGAGCTCTCACCGGCATCTATCCGCCGCAGCAAAATGCGGGCATGGCGGGGTGGTCGAGCGGCGATATGATGTCGCGCCTTCCCGGGTGGCTGCAATCCTTCCATGGCAGGTACGTGACCTTGAGCCTCGGCACGAACGACGCAGCCGGGGTCAGCGTGCCCGGCGCCTTCCACGACAACATGGCCGCACTGATCAACCAGGTGCTGGCGGCGGGGAAAATCCCGGTCGTACCCACCATTCCCTGGTCGCGCGATTCAACCCACGCCAGGAATATTCCTCCGCTCAATGCGCAGATACTAAAACTGTATCGCGCATTTCCGAGCGTGATCCACGGCCCGGATCTGTATGCCTACCTCGAAGCCAATCAAGGCTATATCTCCCCCGACGATGTTCATCCGACCGAGGCCGGGTATGCGGCCATTCGGACCCTGTGGGCGACTGTCGCGGCAAAATCCATCTATGGCCTGAAATAAAGGGTTGTCGCTGCGCCCAGACAGGGGCCGGCGGACGCGGCCGGACGGGGCCGGGCGCGCCTGACACGGCCGGGCGCGCAGGACACGTCTGGGCCGCCGCTCAGGCGCGAAGGGGCGGTCTAAAGCCAGTACAGGTCGCGATTCGCTACAGCGGCCCGCCGGTCTTTGCTTGTAGAATGGGCGTTTAGTAGGTCAAGGATGTGCGGATGGTGCCGGATCGCTCAAGTGGAAAGGCCGCGTTGATCTGCGGCTCGGTGGCCTACGACACGATATTGAAGTTCCCGGACCGCTTCAAATCGCACATTCTTCCCGACAAGATTCATATTTTGAACGTCTCGTTCCTGGTCCCCGACATGCGCCGCGAGTTCGGCGGCTGCGCGGCGAACATCGCCTACAGCCTCAAGCTGCTGGGCGATCGGGGAGTGCCCATGGCCACGGCGGGTGATGATTTCGCGCCGTACCTCAAGCGCCTGATCGCGCAGGGCATCCCGGTCGATCACATCAAGGTGGTGGATGGAACCTTTACCGCTCAGGCCTTCATCACCACCGATCTCGATGACAATCAAATTACGGCCTTTCATCCGGGCGCAATGCAGCAGGCCCATTTGAACACGGTGGCGGACGCGGGCGAAAAGATAACCCTCGGCATCGTGGCCCCGGACGGCCGGCAGTCCATGATCGAGCACGCGGCGCAATTCGCGGCCGCCAAGATTCCGTTCATGTTCGACCCCGGTCAGGGGATGCCCATGTTCGGCGGCGAGGAGCTCAAAACCTTCATTCGGCAGGCCCGTTGGGTCGCCGTCAATGACTATGAGTGGGGCCTTTTGCAACAAAAGACCGGTTTGACGGTCTCTGATATCACGGCCCAGGTTGATGCCCTGGTGGTCACCCGGGGCGCCGAAGGCTCGATCATTTACACCAAGGCTGAGACGGTGACGGTGCCCTGCGCTACCCCCAGGGCCATCGTCGATCCCACCGGTTGCGGGGATGCCTATCGCGCTGGTCTAATTCACGGCCTGCTGCAGGGGCTGGACTGGGAAACCACGGGTCGAGTCGCCTCCTTGATGGGTGCGATCAAGATAGAGTCGCGCGGACCACAGAACCACAGCTTTACGCTGCCGGAATTCGAGCGCCGATACCGGGACAATTTTGGCTAATTTGCTTAAGGAACTTGACGTATGAGCAGAAGCTTCTCCTTTACCTCGGAATCGGTCTCGGAAGGTCACCCCGACAAGGTCGCCGACCAGATTTCGGATGGCGTGCTCGATGCCATTCTGGCCGCGGACCCCAAGGGACGCGTGGCCGTTGAAACGCTGGTCAAGACCGGCGTCGTGATCGTGGCCGGCGAGGTCACCACCAGCGCCTGGGTCGATGTGGAAGCCATCGTGCGCAAAACCGTGCTCGATATCGGCTACGACACCTCGGACATGGGCTTCGACGGCGCCAGTTGCGGCGTGCTCAACATCATCGGCAAGCAGTCGCCCGACATTGCGCAAGGCGTCGACCGCAAAGACGAGCGCAAGCAGGGGGCCGGCGATCAGGGTCTGATGTTCGGCTACGCCACCAATGAAACCGATGTGCTCATGCCGGCGCCCATCACCCTCGCGCACCGCCTGGTGAAGCGCCAGGCCCAGGTGCGCAAGAGCGGCAAGCTGCCCTGGCTGCGTCCGGACGCCAAGAGCCAGGTGACCTTGCGCTACGAAAACGACCAGCCCGTGGGCCTGGAGGCCGTGGTGCTGTCGACGCAGCACGAGGACAGCATCAGCACCAAGCAATTGCGCGAAGCCGTCATCGAGGAGATCTTGAAGCCGGTACTGCCCGCCAAATGGATCGACAAGCACACCAAGTACCACATCAATCCCACCGGACGGTTCGTCATCGGCGGCCCGGTCGGCGATTGCGGCCTCACCGGGCGCAAGATCATCGTGGACACCTATGGCGGATTCGCGCGCCATGGCGGCGGTGCCTTCTCCGGCAAGGACCCGTCCAAGGTGGATCGTTCTGCGGCCTATGCCGCGCGCTACGTGGCCAAGAATATCGTCGCCGCGGGTCTCGCCGACCGCTGCGAAGTGCAGGTCTCGTACGCCATTGGGGTGGCGGAACCCACGTCCATCATGGTCGAGACTTTCGGCACCGGTAAACTGCCCGACCAGCGCCTGACGCAGCTGGTGCGCGCGCATTTCGATCTCACGCCCTTCGGGCTTCGCGAAATGCTGGATCTGGCGCGGCCGATCTATCAAAAAACCGCCTCGTACGGGCACTTCGGCCGCAAGGAACCGGAATTCACCTGGGAGCGTACCGACAAGGCGAGCACACTCGCGGCCGAACTCAAAGCAATGCGCGCCGCCTGAGCGCGCCGGAGAATTGATCGATGAATGCAGCAATCAAGCAACCCCATGATTTCTTGGTCAAGGACCTGAAGCTCGCGGATTGGGGCCGCAAGGAAATCAAGATCGCGGAGACGGAAATGCCGGGCCTGATGGCGATACGCCATGAGTTCGCGGCGCAGCAGCCTCTGCGCGGCGCGCGCATCACCGGCTCCCTGCACATGACCATTCAGACCGCCGTGCTGATCGAAACCTTGAACGCCCTGGGCGCGCAAGTGCGGTGGGCGTCGTGCAATATTTATTCGACCCAGGATCATGCGGCTGCGGCCATCGCCGCCGGCGGCACGCCGGTTTTCGCGGTCAAGGGCGAAACGCTGGCCGAATACTGGGATTACACGCATCGCATTTTCGAGTGGCCCGATGGCGGTCATTCGAACATGATTCTGGACGACGGCGGCGATGCGACCCTGCTGCTGCACCTGGGAGCCAAGGCGGAGAAAAATGCCTCGCTCATCGCGCGCCCCGGCAGCGAAGAAGAAGAACATCTGTTCGCCGCCATCAAGGCCAAGCTGCACCTTGATCCCAAGTGGTATTCGACCAGGCTCGCTAGGATCAAGGGGGTGACCGAGGAGACCACCACGGGCGTCAAGCGCCTCTATCAGATGGCCAAGGAGGGCGGGCTCGCCTTCCCCGCGTTCAACGTCAATGATTCGGTGACCAAGTCGAAATTCGACAATTTATACGGCTGCCGCGAGTCCCTGGTGGACGCCATCAAGCGCGCCACCGACGTGATGATCGCTGGCAAGGTCGCGGTGGTCTGCGGCTACGGCGATGTGGGCAAGGGTTCGGCGCAGGCCTTGCGCGCACTCTCCGCGCAGGTGTGGGTGACCGAGATCGATCCGATCTGCGCGTTGCAGGCGTCGATGGAGGGCTACCGGGTCGTCACCATGGACTATGCGGCAGACAAGGCCGATATCTTCGTCTCTGCGACCGGTAATTTCCATGTCATCACCCACGATCACATGAAGCGCATGAAGGATCAGGCCATCGTGTGCAACATCGGTCATTTCGACAATGAAATCGAAGTGGCGGCGCTGCGTGCCTACGCCTGGGACAACATCAAGCCGCAGGTCGATCACGTGATCTTCCCCGACGGCAAGCGCATCATTCTGCTGGCCGAGGGTCGATTGGTGAACCTGGGCTGCGGCACGGGCCATCCCTCGTACGTGATGAGTTCCTCGTTCGCCAATCAAGTGCTGGCGCAAATCGAGCTGTTCGCCAATACCAACAAGTACCCCATCGGCGTGTACGTGCTGCCGAAGCATCTCGACGAAAAAGTGGCGCGATTGCAGCTCTCCAAGCTCGGCGCGCAGTTGACGGAATTGACGGACACCCAGGCGCGCTACATCGGAGTCGACAAACAGGGTCCATACAAAGCCGACCAGTATCGCTACTAGGGGCGTTGCCCGGGGATCGAGCGTTTCCGGGGCGTAGAAGGAGTATGTGTTGAAACACGAGAGTCAGCGAATTCCGGCGGGTCCCGCCGAGAAGTTCGACAGCACTCAAGAGCTCTTGGGCTGGATGGGCGATCATCTCGACCAATATGGCGACATTTATAAGGCATCCGTCTACGGCGTCACCGTTTATGTGATCAGCGCGCCCCACTATGTAGAGTACGTGCTCCTCAAGAACTGGCAAAACTTTCTAAGAAAGGGGCAGACGGTCAAGCGAATCGCCTTGTCGCTTGGCAACGGCCTCATTTCGAGCAACGGCGAGTTTTGGGTCAAGCAGCGTCGAATGATCCAGCCGGCATTCAACCGCGGCGCGGTCAGCGCGCTGAGCAGCGTCATCGTCGAGGCTAATCTTGCGCTGTGCGCAAAATGGAAAAAGGCTGCCTTGCTCAAAGAGAGCGTCAATGTCACGCGGGACGTCAGCGTCTTGATCTTGGAGATCACTCTGCGATCGATTTTTGGAAACGACTATGACAGGGTCGCACCGTCCTTCGCGATAGTCGCCGAGGAATCGCGCGACCTCGCATTTGCACAAACGTGCTCGTCTTTGGGATCGGTCATCATCGAAGTTGCCGTTCAGCGACGGAAAGACAAGAACCTGGCCACGGACATTCTGGGCATGGTGATGCAGGCGCGCGACCGAGAACATGGTCAACCGATGTCGGACGCACAGCTGGCCAAGGAGATCTTGACCATCGTAATCGCCGGCCACGAGACTACGGCCAGTGTCCTCAATTGGACATGGTATCTTCTTTCGAAACATCCGCAGGTCGAGGCGAAGATGTCGAGGGAGTTTACTCATTTGCTTGGGAGCGTATTTCCGACGGTGGATGAGTTTCCAAAGTTCGTCTACACCCGCCGAGTCATCGACGAAGCGCTTCGCTTGTATCCGCCCCTATGGCTGATGACGCGCAGGGCGGTGCGGGACGATCATCTCGGCGACTATTTCGTACCCGCCGGAACGGAGATTTATATCTCGCCATACCTCATCCAGCGCCATCCCGCACTATGGGATGTTCCGGAGCAATTCGATCCTGATAGGTGTGAGTCCGAGGACTCGGACGGCCGACATCCACTGGCGATGTGCCCATTCGGCGCGGGTCCGCGGAACTGTATCGGCGAATTCTTTGCTCGAATCGAGATGCAGATCCACTTGATGGTGATCGCCAAGGAACTGCGGCTGCGATACGACGAAACGCAGCCGCCCGAGATGATGGCGGGCATGAATTTGCTCAGCCGACATGATTTTGTCATGGCTCCGGAGATTAAAGCAGATGTCTGATTCCAAAGTGTACTTGGACGCCGCCAGCGCGCTGCGCGGGGTGGTCAAGGACGGTATGACCTTGATGTGCGGGGGCTTTGGCGCCTGCGGCATTCCCGAGAACCTGATCGATGCCTTGCATGCCTCGGGCGTGCGCAATCTCACCGTCGTGTCCAATAACGCGGGGCTCGACGGCGTCGGTTTGGGGTTGCTGCTGCAGACCCGCCAGATCCGCAAAATGATTTCCTCGTACGTGGGCGAGAACAAGGAATTCGAGCGTCAGTATCTGGCCGGCGAGCTGGAACTCGAGTTCAATCCGCAGGGCACCCTGGCGGAGCGCATACGCGCCGGCGGCGCGGGAATTTACGGCTTCTACACCAAGGTGGGCGCCGGCACGCTGGTCGCCGAGGGCAAGGACACGCGCAGCGTGGACGGCGAGACCTATGTGCTCGAAAAGGGACTCGTCGCCGACGTGTCGCTGGTCAAGGCCTGGAAGGGCGATACCGAGGGCAACCTCATCTACCGCAAGACCGCGCGGAACTTCAATCCCAACATGGCCACCGCCGCCCGCGTCACCGTCGCCGAGGTCGAGGAACTGGTTGAGGTGGGCGCGCTCGACCCGGATAACATTCATACGCCCGGCATCTTCGTGCAACGCATCATTCAGGGCGCGCGCTACACCAAGTTGATCGAGAAGCTCACCGTGCGCAAGCGCGAGGGGAAGGCAAATGCCGTGGTCGCGTGAGGATTTGGCCGCGCGCGCAGCGCGCGAGCTCGAGGACGGCTTTTACGTGAATCTCGGCATCGGCATCCCGACTCTGGTGGCGAACTACATCCCGCCGGGCATGAAAGTCGTGCTGCAGTCCGAGAACGGCATGCTCGGCACGGGACCGTTTCCCTTCGAGGGCGAGGAGGATGCGGACTTGATCAATGCCGGCAAGCAGACGGTCACGGCGCTGCCGATGAGTTCGTATTTCTCGTCGGCGGACAGTTTCGGCATGATTCGCGGCGGCCACATCGATCTGGCGATCTTGGGCGCCATGGAAGTGGCGGAAAATGGCGATCTGGCCAATTGGATGATTCCGGGCAAGATGGTCAAGGGCATGGGCGGTGCCATGGATTTGGTCGCCGGCGTCAAGCGCGTGGTGGTGGTCATGGATCACACCTCGAAGGAGGGTGATCCCAAATTCAAATCCCGCTGCGAGTTGCCCTTGACCGGAACCAATGTCGTCGACATGGTGATCACGGATCTCGCGGTTTTCTCGCGGCCCACCCGCAAGGATTCATTCAAATTGATTGAGCTCGCACCCGGGGTGACGGCGGAAGAAATTCGCCGCAAGACGCCTGCGCGCTACGCCGGCTAGCAGGCTCCTGATGTCCGCGCTCGACTATTTGCAGCGGCTCGAGGCCGAGAGCATTTACATTTTCCGCGAAGTGGTCGCGGAGTGCGAAAAGCCGGTCATGCTGTATTCGGTGGGCAAGGACAGCTCGGTGATGCTGCACCTCGCGCTCAAAGCCTTTGCGCCCGCGAAGCCGCCGTTTCCCCTGCTGCAGATCGCGTCGGGCTGGGATTTTCGCGAAATGCTCGAGTTTCGCGACGCCATCGCCAAGAAATTCGGCTTGGAGCTCTTGGTGCACACCAATGAGGAGGGCGTGCGTGCCGGCGTCAAGCCGTGGAGCCATGGCGCCGCGTATTCCGACATCATGCTCACGCAGGCGCTGCGCCAGGCCTTGGACAAGTACGGCTTCGATGCGGCATTCGGCGGCGGCCGCCGCGACGAAGAAAAAAGCCGCGCCAAGGAGCGAGTGTTTTCCTTTCGTTCCGCGCACCATCGCTGGGATCCCAAAAACCAGCGGCCGGAGCTTTGGTCGCTGTACAACGCACGCAAGAATCGCGGCGAAAGCATCCGTGTGTTCCCCTTGTCGAACTGGACCGAGATGGACGTGTGGCAGTACATCCACGTGCAGCAGGTTCCCATCGTGCCCTTGTACCTGGCGAAGCCCCGTCCTGTGGTGCGGCGCGACGGCCGGCTGATCCTGGTCGACGACGATCGGCTGCCCCTGGGGCCGGCTGATCGGGTGGAGACCCTGTCGGTGCGCTTCCGCACCCTCGGCTGCTATCCGCTGACGGGGGCGACGATGAGTTCCGCCGATGACGTGCCCGCGGTCATTCGCGAAATGCTTTCGACGAAGAATTCCGAGCGCGAAGGACGCGGCGTGGACAAGGACGGGGCCTCGTCGCTGGAGCAGAAAAAGCAAGAGGGTTATTTTTGATGAACAGGCCGGCGGACAAGAGTCTGTTGCGGTTTTTGACCTGCGGTTCGGTGGATGACGGAAAATCCTCGCTGATCGGGCGTTTACTGTACGAAACGAAAATGATTTTCGACGATCAGTTCGCCGCCCTCAAGGACGACTCGAGGAAGGTCGGCACTCGCGGCGGCGAGGTCGATTTCGCGCTGCTGGTCGATGGGCTGGCGGCGGAACGCGAGCAGGGCATCACCATCGATGTCGCCTATCGATTCTTCGCCACCGAGAAGCGCAAATTCATCGTGGCCGACACCCCCGGCCACGTGCAATACACGCGCAACATGGTCACGGGCGCCTCCACCGCGGAGCTTGCCGTGATATTGATCGATGCGCGTAAAGGCGTGCTCACCCAGACCCGGCGGCACAGCTATCTGGCGGCGCTGCTCGGCATCCGCCACGTCGTCGTGGCGGTGAACAAGATGGATCTGGTCGACTACTCGCGCGACATTTTCACGAAAATCGAGCGCGACTATCGCGAGTTCGCCCATCGGATCAAGCTCGAGGCGATCACCTGCATCCCGGTCTCCGCCGTCGCCGGCGACAATGTCACGTCCCGCAGCAGGCACACTCCCTGGTACGGGGGCCCATCGCTGCTGGAGCATCTTGAATCCGTCACTCTGCGTGACCCGGCGCAAGGCGCGGCGTTTCGCATGCCGGTCCAATGGGTCAACCGCCCGAACCCGGAGTTCCGCGGTTTTGCCGGGATGATCGCCAGCGGCGTGGTGCGCCGGGGCGATGCGCTTCGGGCACTGCCGTCGGGACGCACCAGCACCGTGGCGCGGGTAATCACACCCGAGGGCGAAGCACTCGAGGCGGTCGCCGGGCAGTGCGTGACTCTGACGCTAGCCGATGAGATCGACGTCAGCCGCGGCGATGTGCTCTGCACCGCGGATGCGGCGCCGGCGGTCGCCAATCAGTTCGAGGCCACCATCATCTGGATGCACGACGAGCCCCTGCTGCAGGGCCGCGCCTACCTGCTCAAGATAGGCACCAAGACCGTGACCGCAACCGTCGCTCCGATCAAGTATCGCGTCAACGTGAATACCATGGAGCACATGGCGGCGAAGAAACTCGAACTCAACGACATCGGCGTGTGCGGACTCGAACTCAACGGCGCCATTGCCTACGAATCCTATCGCGACAGCCGTGTGCTGGGGGGCTTCATTCTGATCGATCGGCTCACCAACAATACCGTGGGCGCGGGACTTCTGCACTTCGCGCTGCGCCGTTCGCAGAACGTGCACTGGCAGGCGCTCGATGTGAACAAGCGCGCGCGCGCCGTGCTGAGCCACCAGAAGCCGTGCATCCTCTGGTTCACCGGCTTGTCGGGCGCCGGCAAGTCGACGATCGCCAACTTGGTCGAGAAGCAGCTGCACGCCGAGGGCCGGCAGACCTATCTGCTGGACGGCGACAACGTGCGCCACGGGCTCAACAAGGATCTGGGATTCACGGATCAGGATCGAGTCGAGAACATTCGCCGCGTTGCCGAGGTGGCCCGCCTCATGGTCGACGCGGGGCTCATCGTCCTGGTGTCGTTCATTTCGCCGTTTCGCTCCGAGCGGCGCATGGCTCGCGCCCTGGTCGAGCCGGGCGAGTTCATCGAGGTATTTGTCGACACGCCCTTGGAGCAGGCGGAGGCGCGCGACGCCAAGGGGCTCTACAAAAAGGCTCGCCGCGGTGAATTGAAGAATTTTACCGGCATCGATTCGCCCTACGAGGTACCCGAAGACGCGGAAATCCGCTTGGATACGACCGAGCTCGCGCCCGAGGCGGCGGCTGCGCGGGTGATATTACATCTGCGCGAGGCCGGCATCGTCGATATGGGGTATGACCCCGTAATCTGACCCTTAGACCGCAGCCCGCAGCGTCGCGCGGCGCTGCTGTTCGTCGCGCACATCGGCATCGGTGAGCCCGGTGTTGGCCGCAATGATATCGACCAGGCGGTGCGCCGGGTCGCGCGGCAAGGTGACTTCGTGGATGCGTTCCCAAATGCGGATGCGCTCCTCGGCGGTCTTCAAGCGAGAGCATTGCTCCGCGAGGTCCGTGCGGCGGCGTTCCGCGGCTTCGGCTTGACTGTGCTGAAGGCGCGCCCGGAAATCCATCATGGGATCTTCGCCGGACGGCGTCGAAGGGCGCCCCAAACTGGGGCTTGGTTTGTATGGATTCACGCGAGTCTCCTGACGGGTTAGCCCGTCAAGGTAACACTGTATCGGGGGTCGCGAGGCAGTATCGTGCGAGGGCCGATCGCGCGCCGGCAGCCCGCGCTGCAACAACACGCTGATCTGCCACGGGAAAACGGTGATACAGAC